>Ga0182736_1001024_pt1 | contig 31633 bp, 30 predicted proteins | sample eDN5th30CKraftBY_FD_128882 | JGI IMG/M metagenome (GOLD analysis project Ga0182736, IMG submission 128882) | Enriched backyard soil microbial communities from Emeryville, California, USA - eDNA 5th pass 30_C Kraft BY (version 2) (version 2) | ecosystem: Environmental > Terrestrial > Soil >...
ACATTATATATCATATTGATAAGTAATATATTACAGTTTTTTTAGAACCATGTTTCTTACCCCAATGGTAGATTTAGCATTTTTATTGATCACTTTTTTTATGCTTACGACAAGTTTAAACAAACCGCATGCGATGGACCTTGTTATGCCGGATAAATCGGATATTATGCAAACAACAGATTTCGCTGATAGGCGTACCATGACTATCCTGCTGGGCGCAGATAATAAAGTAATATGGTATTGGGGATTACTAGATAAACCAATAGAAGGGCCAAAAGTAATTGGCTATGGCAGAAACGGTATAGGCACTGAGTTATTAGATAAAATCAAGAAAGTTGATACTTATTCCGGATTGAATAATAATAAATTAATGGTTGTTATTCGGCCAAGTAACCAGTCTAATTACAGTAACTTAGTTGATATTTTAGATGAAATGAAAACCACTGCAATTGAGCAATATATGATCGGTGATATTACACAGACAGAAATAGCTTTATTAAGCAAGGAAGGAATTTAGTAGGAAAAATTATCATTAATACTATTATTGAATTTTTTTTAAAAAAAATAACAGCGCAATATAATAATCGCATAATAGCTCCGTTATTGTATCAATAGGTTTAGGTTGATAAAAACGTATGTTTTTACCCGGCATCCCAAATGCCGGGTTTTTTTATTTCCCATTATTTAAACAAAAGTTCGGAAAAATTGTATTATCTTAGGTTATTGATTAACAAGTGTTAACAATTGACTATAAATCTTTATCTTATTATTATGGGAATCATCATTACGGTAGTTATTATAGCGATTATCCTTTTATGGTTAATTAGCCTATATAATCGATTAGTTAAAATGCGTAATAATCGGGAAAATGCATTTGCTGATATTGATGTTCAGCTCAGGCAGCGTAATGATTTAATTCCGCAGTTAGTTTCTACTGTAAAAGGTTATGCCACTCACGAAAAGGATTTGTTAGAACGTATTACACAAGCTCGTTCTGCGGTTATGGGGGCAACGGGAATAAACGAAAAAATCCAGGCAGATACACAGCTCACGCAAGCACTTCAGGGCCTTAAAGTTCAGGTAGAAGCTTATCCCGATCTTAAAGCGAATCAAAACTTTCTTCAATTGCAGCAAGAAATTGCCGATATAGAGAATAAACTGGCTGCAGCCAGACGATATTTTAATGGGGCTACGAAGGAACTCAATAATAGTGTAGAGTCTTTTCCATCTAATCTCATAGCCAATAGTTTTGGCTTTAGTAGACAACCGATGTATGAGCTAACAGGTGATCAGCGCATAACGATGGAAGAGCCACCGCAGATTAACTTCTAAAATTTACATGGCTTATTTAGGTATTCAAACGCAAATTAGACGTAATAATCGCAATACCATTTTACTCCTAATTGCTTTTCCGCTGTTGCTCTTAGTGATGGTATATGCTTTTTTCTGGTTCACTACGACAAATAAACCCGATGTACAGCCCCTTTTTTTAAATGCCTTGCCTTTTGTACTTGTCGGGACAGCCATTTGGTTTATCATAGCTTATTTTTCTAATACCTATATCGTACAGGCCGCAACAGGAGCCAGACCGTTGGCCCGAAAGGAGAATATGCGGGTATATAATTTGGTCGAAAATTTATGTATCGCGGAGGGAATGAAAACGCCGCGGATTTATGTAATTAACGATGATTCTTTAAATGCTTATGCAAGCGGGATCAATGAGAAATCTTATGCTGTAACGCTCTCTAGAGGAATTATAGACAAGCTAAATGATGCGGAATTGGAGGGAGTTATTGCGCATGAACTGACTCATATAAAAAATAAAGATGTGCGTTTGCTCATCGTTTCTATTGTTTTTGTGGGCATTTTTGCATTTTTGGCACAAGTTGCCTCACGACAGTTACTATATGGTGGGCTATTCAGAAAGAGAGACAAGAATAATGGTGGAGTAGTTCTTCTCGTGATTATTGTGGTTACCACAATTGCCTATTTTATCTCTCTTTTATTACGTTTTGGTATTTCCCGACGTAGAGAATACATGGCCGATGCCGGTGCAGCAGAAATGACCCGCAATCCCCAGGCCTTAGCGAGTGCATTACGCAAAATCTCTGAAGATCCTTATATAGAAGCTGTGCGCAACGAGGATGTGGCACAGCTTTTTATCGACCACCCTCTTCCAAAAAAAGAGAATACCTTTTCTATAAGCTCGTTATTTGCAACTCACCCACCTATTGAAAAGAGAATCGCAGTTCTGGAGCAATATTAATTTAAGAATATTTTAAGTCGAAGTGCTAACTACTAAAAGAATCATTTTTGGTAGGTTATCGCCTATTACCTATCTAATAGAAAGATATACCAAAGATGTATTAACTTCTGAGTTAAATAATAGAAAAACTTATATGAAGCTATAATCAATCCGATATTTTAATAGATTTATTGGACTGACCATGGACTCAATATGGACTTACTATGGACTCACTTGGAAGAAAATGCGAAGTTTGTCTTGTCCTAATCCCATGTTATATGATTTATCCTATTGAATCGCTCGTATAAAGTCGGGATATAAGAGGAGTTATTGTTTTTGCATAGAACGGCTTGCTACACATTCTTTAAATAAATGATTAAATTTCATTTTTAAAATGAATGTTCAGTTTTGTATTTTTGTACATTAGCACCAAGCTTAATAATGGCAAAGAAAGAAAAAGATACTTCTACAGAAGAGAAGATTAAAGAGGCTGCACGAATAGTCTTTACAAAAAAAGGTTATGCTGCAACACGTACACGCGATATAGCGGAAGAGGCCGGACTAAATTTAGCCTTATTGAATTATTATTTTCGTAGCAAAGAAAAGTTGTTTCATATTGTAATGGAAGAGAAATTTGAACAATTTTTCGGAATAATCGTGCGTTTATTAAACGATGCCGAAACATCTCTGGAAGAAAAGGTCTCAGCCATAGCCAATGATTATATAGATATGCTTTTGGCCAATCCAGACTTACCCATTTTCGTGTTAAGCGAGATCAGAAATAACCCAGAACTTTTTAGTAATAGGGTAACCGGAAAGTTGGTTAAATCGAAGTTTTTTCAGCAACTAAACGATGTTAGACCAGATGTCAATGTGTTTCACCTAATTCTTAACTTATTGAGCATGATTATCTTTCCTATACTTGCACAACCGGTGATTAGCCAAGTGGAGGCATTAAAAGATAAAGAATTTCAGAAATTTATACTTGAACGTAAAAAGCTTATTCCCTTGTGGTTTAATAGTATCTTAATGGCGAAATAAGACCGGAATAGCGTGAGGAATAAATTGTTTTAATCAAATGATTAGAAATAGTTTTTAAATCTAAAAAATAATATTATTTTTGTGGAACGCAAAAATTCAAGCGTCATGAATTTTGATGTTTTTTTGTTTATAAACTAATCAAATGATTAAAAAATATGAATAAGCTATGTTTTTAGAGATCTTTAAATTGATGGAAATAAGAATAATGCTTCTTAAAAGAGAGGCAAAAAGAAAACCATCTAATGTATTAAAAAGATGAATAACGTTATCGACCGCAAATGCATGTTGACGCTAAGTCTCTTACTATTGCTGGCGGTGGTAACCAATGCGCAGGAAAAACTGACGCTTACCTTAGCAACCTGTTATGAGCAAGCGCAGGCGAATTATCCACTGGCAAAAAAACGGGATCTTATTGTCAAAAGTGCTGCTTATTCTATTGATAATGCTGCTAAAGGTTTTCTTCCCCAATTGAGCATTAACGGACAGGCCACCTATCAATCGGCTGTAACCGAAATTCCTATTAATGTGCCCGGCATAGAAGTACCACAATTAACAAAAGACCAGTATAAAATTTATGGCGAGCTTAATCAGTCGGTATATGAGGGTGGTGAGGTTAAGCAAAAGAAAGAAATGTACCGTATTAGTTCTGCCATAGAAGAGCAAAGTTTAGCAGTAGATTTATATCATCTCAAAGAGCGGGTGCACCAGTTATTCTTTGGTATCTTACTGGTAGAAGAACAATTGAAACAAAATGCCTTATTGATAAAGGATATAGAATTAGGTATTAGTAAGATTGAGGGAGCCATTGCCAATGGGGCAGCACTTAAAAGTAATGCCGATGTATTAGTTGCGGAGCGCTTAAAAGCAGGGCAAGAGGCTACCGATTTACATGCTACCCGCAAAGCATATCTAGATATGTTAAGCTTGTTTCTTAATCAGTCTTTAGATACCAGTGTGCGTCTGATTAAACCTGGACCTATTATAACTTCAAATGAAATTAACAGACCGGAGCTTGCGCTGTATGATTATCAGTTGCAGCGCTTAAATGTTCAAGAAGGGACCTTGAATGCAAGAATAAAACCCAAACTGGATTTCTTTTTTCAAGGTGGTTATGGTAGGCCAGCATTAAATATTTTAAAACCCCGTTTTGAAGCTTATTATATCGGAGGCCTGCGTGCCCGTTGGAATATAGCGGAGCTTTATACATTTAAAAATGAAAAGGCGATTATAGAGAATAACCGATTAGCCGTTTCAGCTGATAAAGAGACGTTTTTATTTAATACGCAGTATAAGGATGCGCAAGAACAGACGGCAATAACCCGCTATCGTGAACTGTTGCAGTCTGACGATGCTATCATTGCACTGCGCGAAAAGGTAAAAAATGCCTCTTTAGGGAAATTAACTTATGGTATGATAACAACGAGTGATTACCTGCGGGAAGTAAATGCCGAAGACCAGGCACGACTCAATAAAATTATACACGAAATCCAATTACTATCGGCACAATATATTAACCAATATACAAGGGGGAATTAACATGTTGCGTATGCTAAAATTCAAAAAAATGGGAGCAATGCTTTTAATAGGCCTTTTCGCCTTGCTCGATATTTCCTGTAGCCAAAAGGAGTTGCCGTATGATGCATCTGGTTCATTTGAAGCTGTAGAAACAATCGTTTCAGCTGAAGCAAATGGTATCATTAAGGAATTTTCTTTAGAAGAGGGACAGGATTTAGCGATAGGCCAAGTTGTTGGTTATATTGATACCGTACCGTTATACCTAAAAAAAAAGCAACTGGAAGCTCAGGCTGCTGCGGTATTAAGTAAACGTCCAGATATGGCAGTGGCAATAGCTGCATTGCAAGCAGAACTTAGACATGCCAAGAGTGAACAAGAAAGATTGGTACACCTCGTGAAAGCAGACGCTGCTACGCCTAAACAATTGGATGACGCCAGCGCCCAGGTTAACATCATACAAAAACGTATTACTGCTCAACAGTCTTCATTAGGCATCACATCCGTTAGTTTGCAAGAAGAAACGAATCCGTTATATATTCAAATAGAACAACTCAATGATCAGTTGGCCAGAAGTAAGATCGTGAATCCGGTAAAGGGCACAATACTGACAAAGTATGTGGAACAAAATGAAATGGCTACGGTTGGAAAGCCCTTGTACCGAATAGCGGATCTTTCCACAATAATTTTAAGGGCCTATATCAGTGGTGAAAAATTTGCCAATATCAAAGTCGGTCAACAGGTAAAGGTGCAAATAGATCAAGATAAGGATAGTTATAAAAACTATTCCGGTGTTATTGAGTGGATTAGCAGTAAGGCTGAGTTTACGCCTAAAACTATACAGACGAAGGACGAACGGGCAAATTTAGTTTATGCTATAAAAGTGCGTGTAAAAAACGATGGCTACTTGAAAATTGGTATGTATGGCCAGGTTCTGCTAAAATAAGATTCGGAGTAACAAATGAAATAAGGTATTGATTGATGTTATGGAGGCGGTAACACTTAAACATATTGTTAAAACTTATAACCAGGGTAAAGTAAAAGCCGTAGATGGTGTTTCTTTTGCTGTTGAAGAAGGCGAGTTGTTTGGACTGATAGGTCCTGATGGCGCGGGGAAAACATCCATTTTTCGGATCTTAACAACCGTGCTGTTGGCTGATAATGGGGAGGCCAGCATAGCCGGGCTGGATGTACGAAAAGAATACAAACAGATAAGGAGTAGTATAGGCTATATGCCAGGTAAATTTTCGCTTTATCAGGATCTAACGGTACAGGAAAATTTGAATTTCTTTGCAACGGTATTCGGTACAACCATAGAAGCAAATTATGCGCTCATTAAAGATATTTATGATCAGTTAAAACCTTTCAATAATCGTCGGGCTGGAAAACTATCAGGTGGAATGAAGCAAAAGCTAGCCCTTTGCTGTGCCTTGATCCATAAGCCAAAAGTATTATTGTTAGATGAGCCAACTACGGGTGTGGATGTAGTTTCTAGAAAGGAGTTCTGGGATATGTTGAAAATGCTAAAGCAGCAGGGTATAACCATTTTGGTGTCTACTCCCTATATGGATGAAGCAACCTTGTGCGAAAGGATTGCGTTAATACAAGGTGGAAAAATTATGAAAATAGATACTCCTGCACATATTATACAGGAGTACCCCACAAAATTGTATGCCGCTAGAGCCAAGGAGATTTATCGCCTACTAGGCGATTACCGCGAGAATGAAGCAATACAAAGTAGCTATGCCTTCGGTGAATTTTTACATATTACCTTATGTGATGACAAGAAGTCTGGTGCAGAACTATTAAGGCAACTTGCTGTGCAAAAAGGGCATGAACAGATTGAAATTAAGGAGATTACGCCAACGATAGAAGATAGCTTTATCCGTTTAATGGACGAAAGACACCTGGTATGAATCAAGAGAAAGTAATCGTTTGTAAGGGATTGACGAAGCGGTTTGGTGATTTCACGGCCGTAAATAATATCTCTTTTGATGTTGCCAAAGGGGAGATATTCGGCTTCTTGGGAGCAAATGGGGCCGGGAAAACTACAGCCATGCGAATATTATGTGGTTTATCTTTTCCGACGGAAGGAGAAGCTACGGTAGCAGGCTATGATGTGTATAAGCAACAAGAGCTTATTAAAAAGAATATTGGATACATGAGCCAGAAGTTTTCGTTATATGAAGACTTAACCATTATCGAAAATATTGAATTTTTTGGCGGTGTATACGGATTGGATTGGAAGGAAATTAAAGAGAGAGGTAGCGATTTGCTGACAACACTAGGTTTACAACAGGAAGCAAACAACTTGGTTGGAGAACTTCCATTAGGTTGGAAACAGAAGTTAGCTTTTTCCGTAGCCCTATTTCATCAACCAAAGCTCGTGTTTTTAGATGAACCAACTGGAGGGGTCGACCCGGTAACGCGAAGACAATTTTGGGATATGATTTACGAAGCAGCGGCATCTGGTATTACTATTTTTGTAACCACTCATTATATGGACGAAGCAGAATACTGTAACCGGATTTCGGTTATGGTAGACGGAAAAGTAGAAGCCTTAGACTCTCCGGCAAACTTAAAGAAAAAGTACAATGTTTCGTCGATGGATGATGTTTTTTATCGGTTGGCGAGAGGGGCTAAACGGGGAGAGGGTTGAGTCGTTAAATAGTTGAGTAGTTGATTTGCTGAATGGTTGAAAATGAGCCGAAAAATATTGTGCTATGGGCTAATACTTAATACTAAGTACTTCGTACTAAATACTTGTTAAATGAAACAATTGCTGGTTTTTATACGGAAAGAATTTTATCATGTGTTTCGCGATCAGCGGACATTATTGATCATGTTCGGTTTGCCTATTGTACAGTTGGTGCTTTTCGGTTTCGCCTTATCCAGTGAGGTGAAGAATATCCGGTTGGTTGTTGCCGACTATGCAAAAGATGTAAACAGCGAAAAGCTTATTGACAAAATTGCCACCTCAACATATCTCATTGTAGAACGAGCAACGGTAACACAAGAACAAATTGAAAAAGAATTTAAAAAGGGAGAGGTAAAAGGAGCGTTAATTATACCAGCAAATTTTAGCAGTGACTTAATGCATATCGGCAAGGCACCGGTGCAAGTAATTACTGATGGTTCAGATCCAAATATAGCTAAAACCATAGTGAATTATCTTACCACGATCATCACTGATTTTCAAGAGCAATTTGCTCCTACAGCTTCTACCTTGTATCCGCTACACATTCAACCGGAAATCCGTATGCTATATAATGAAGAGGGAAATGGCTCCTTGAATTTTATTCCTGGTGTAATGGCCCTGATATTAATGATCGTCTGTACGGCCTTAACGTCTGTTTCGATAGTTAAAGAAAAGGAGATGGGGACCATGGAAGTGCTACTTGTTTCGCCATTTAAACCGGTGTTTGTATTGATTGCCAAAGCTGTTCCCTACCTCATTTTATCGTTGGTTAACTTCACTTTGATTTTGTTATTGACCGTTTTTGTGTTGGATATCCAGATACAGGGAAATATATTATTGCTCTATTTTGAGAGTACATTGTTCATTATTACGTGCCTATCACTAGGTTTACTTATTTCAAACGTTACTAATTCACAACAGACTGCGTTATTAATTTCATTAATGGGTATGATGCTGCCCACATTGATCTTTACCGGTTTTTTAATGCCGCTAGAGAATATGCCTAAGGCTTTTCAACTCATTTCTTACGTAATACCATCTCGATGGTATTATTTGATTGTTAAATCGGTGATGTTAAAAGGTCTAGGATTCAGCTTTGTATGGAAAGAGACATTGGTGTTAATGTGCATGAGTACCGGGCTGCTCACCATTGCGCTGAAGAACTTTAAAGTCAGGCTGTAATAATCTGTTTTATTCATGAAGGTGCTACGCTTTATATTGGGAAAAGAGTTCCGTCAGATTTTTCGGAACAAATCTATCTTGGCGATGATGTTTATGATGCCTTTAGTGCAATTGGTTATTCTACCTTTGGCAATGGATTTTGACGTCAAAAGTGTGAACATCTCCATTATAGATAATGATCATAGTTCCTATTCTCTTAAGCTCATTAATAAAATAAGTGCTTCTGGTTATTTTAAGATCGTTAATTTAAGTGCAAATTACCGCGAGGCAATTCTAGACATCGAGCGGGAAAAAGCAGCTATCATTTTGGAAATCCCACCTCATTTTGAGCGTAATCTTATCCGGGAAGGACAACAACGCTTGGGTATTTATGCTGATGCTATCAATGGCACCAAAGCAAATATAGGTAGCGGTTACCTAAACATAGTGTTAGCAGATTTTAGTACAGCCTTAGACCTGAATGTGCCTCCCATTCATGCTGCACAAGCTATTCAAGGAGGACAAATCGAAATACGGCAGCGCAGCTGGTATAATCCCTTGGAAGCCTATAAATTTAATATTGTACCAGCCGTATTGGTTCTCCTACTTACCTTAATTGGCGGTTTTATGACGGCATTGAATATCGTACGCGAGAAAGAGATAGGAACCATTGAACAAATCAATGTAACACCGATAAAAAAATGGCAGTTCATATTAGGCAAACTCATTCCATTTTGGATTATCGGCATGCTCATTTTTACGATCGGTTTATTGGTGTGTTTTTTTGTTTATGGCATATATCCTAATGGGAGTTTGCTGTTGTTATATATGTTTGCTATAGTCTATCTCATAGCCATATTGGGCTTTGGTCTGTTGATTTCTACCTATAGCGACAACCAAGTACAAGCGATGTTTTTGGCCTTTTTTTTTATGGCGATCTTCATGCTCATGAGTGGTTTTTTTACGGCAGTGGATAGCATGCCGCAATGGGCGAGGATTTTCGCTAACGCAATGCCCGTTACACATTTTGTCAAGGTGGTGCGCATGATCATATTGAAAGCGAGTACATTCGATGATGTAAAACTCGAATTTTTCTATCTTATTGGCTTTGCGGTAGCGCTTAACGGTTGGGCAATATGGAATTATAAGAAAACGAGCTAAGGTGCCTCAGGCCTCTCAATACATTTAAGCCTTATGGAGATTAAGGTCCAAACTAAATTTTTGCTTTAAGTCGCTTCCACCAGCGTCTTAATAAATATACTATAATCGTTATAGAGAGGATAAAAGGCCAGATATTGACCAATCCAACCAAGAACCATACAAAGTTATCCCAACCACTGGAAAAGCCATCTTTAAATTTATTTCCAAATGCTGTTTGGGTTGGAATAGATTTGTAATAGCTTATGCTGACTGTAGAATAACTCGCTTGATTGGCTAAATAGCGTAACTTTCCCTCTGTACCTTCTATATCCGACCGTAAGTCGCCAATCTGTTTTTCAATTTCTAAAATCTCTGATATTTTATTGGCTTTTTTTAGTAGATCAAGATACCGTTGCTCCAGCTCTTTCTTTGTTTTTAGTCGCGCTTGGATATCAACAAATTCTTCGGTAACATCTTTTACTTGGATATCTTTGGTGTCAAATTTGTCTATTCCGTGAGTGGCATCATGAATAAATGCGTCGAATTGTTTAGCCGGCACACGTACAATAATAGTATGATTTAAGCTGTTGTTAACACTGCTTTCATTTTCTGATGAGATATAGCCCTTGTGTTTTTGAATAGCTTGTATAATTTGATTTTTTGTTTGCTTCAAATCCGCAGTTTCAAAGGCAAGTGTACCTTCCTTTATCAATTTCCGTTCAATAGGTTCGGGTTCCTCTTCTACAGCAACAGGTTCACTTAAAGCTATTTCAGCATTGTTAGCATCGCCTGCAATTGAGTTATTCGGGCGGTTCTTGTTGCAAGAGGTCATTAAAACGATTAAACAAACGAATAATGCACTACTGAATAATTTGCCAGTCCAGACTTGTTGGGTTTTTATGTAAGGCTTCATGGTTAAGCTTTTAATTTTCTATATAGATGTTCGATAGCTATAAATTCCATAAAGATCATTAAAAGAAAAAACCCTATTTCCGATGCTCATCGAAAATAGGGTCTGCAACAACAGCGGTACTGTTGTGCTGTGCATTCCTACGTTGGTATTATCCAATTCAGGTTCCGGGATTTTCTTTCTCAGCCCAACGGGGGCACTCCCTGCACACTTGTATTACTTTAACAGGGTTGAAGTTAAAAGGTTTTAAAAAAAATGAATTTTTTTTTGGATTAAAAAGTGTAGCCTACAGTTATTGTCCAAGCCCTGTTTCGTTGCTCGTATCGGGTGCTGGTAGATAAGTCCGCGACACCCATCATATATCCAATAGCCATATTATAACCCTTTTTTAGCTGATAGCCCGTGCTAAAATTTAAGCCATAGTCAAAACGCTTCTGCGAACCATTTTTACCAAAACTAAAATCTGTACGATTGTCGGTATAAGTGTCTTCAAAGCTATTAGCGCCCATTAAACCCAGACTTCCGTAAGGGCCAGCGCTAAGAAAGAAATTGCTGGAATCCCTTAGCGGGAGCTTAGCTACAAAGTTTATGGGTAATTGAAGCCAGAAAGTACGCTGTCTTACATCCGTATTGCCAAATTCGGAGTAATCTAGTTTAGCACCCAATAGTTGGAAAGACATACCTGTTTGCATGGCAAAGTATTTGGAAGGAGCGGCCTCTATTATTCCTGTAACCGAAAGGCCTAAGGTTTTAGAAACTTCTCTGGTGGTGCCGTTACTCACATTTGATAAACTATAGTAGGGGGTAGATGCTCCTAATCTGACGCCATAATGATAAATCCATTCTTGCGCCGCAACTTGTTGACAAGCAAAACCCAATAATACACCTAGTAAAATAAATTTCTTCATATCATTTATTTATTGACAGGTCAAAAATAGCGAAAGAAGTGTTAAGAAGTTTTACAGTTTCTCGAATATCTTCTTAAATAATGTTAAATATAGACAGGATAAAGGCAAAGTGAACTAGTTTAAATTTTAATATGTGCGCTGTAGAGATTTTCTTTTAAATTTTTTATAGCTGTGATTTTATCTTTCTTTACATCATGCAAGATAAAGTCTTTTTTATATTCGGGAATGTCCTCTCCATATTTAGCAGACCATATGGCGATTTCTATAATAAGCGGCACAAGATCAATTCCCTTTTCGGTTAAACTGTAAATAATCTTTTGCTTATGGTAGGCTACTTTTTCTCGTTTAACAAATCCATTTTTTTCGAGGTTTGCCAATCGATCTGCGAGGATATTGGTTGATATTTTTTCTTCCGACGACAGAAATTCCTGGTAATAACGCTTGTTGAAAAATACGAGATCCCGGATGATCAATAAGGTCCATTTATCACCGAATATTTCTAAAGCATAATTTAAAGGACAGTCGGATCGCATTAGTAATAATATTAAGTTACTTGCAAATATAAAGCGGTTTACTGTATATTTGCAACAGCTTGTTTTTTGCAAGTGACTTAAATGGGACTTAAATGTAGTCCTACTTATTTTGAGATATATGAATAGAGTTGTCATAACAGGCCTTGGTGCAATCACACCGATTGGCAATAGTGTAAAAAGTTTTTGGTCTAATTTACAGCAAGGCAAGAGTGGCGCTTCGCGGATTACTAAGTTTGATCCACAGTATTTTAGAACACAAATTGCCTGCGAAATTAAGGATTTTAATGCTGCCGATTTGTTAGATAGAGCTGAGATCAAACGAACTGATCATTTTACGCAGTATGCACTCATCGCAGCAAATGAGGCTATTCAGGATGCAGATATCGATTTTACCACCATGGATCGTTATGAAGCGGGCGTAATCTGGGGATCGGGTCAGGGCGGCATGCTCACTTTTGAGGAACAAGTAGTCGAATACGCGGAAAATAATTTTAAACCTAGATTCAGTCCTTTCTTTGTGCCAAAATTAATAGCCAATATGGCATCGGGTTTAATCTCGATAAAGCATGGCTTAAAGGGAATAAACTATACCACTGTTTCTGCTTGCGCCACGTCTAACACAGCTATTATGGATGCCTTCAACTATATCCGTTGGGGCAAAGCAAAAGTAATGATAACCGGAGGGTCGGAAGCACCTATAACACAGGCTTCTGTTGGAGGTTTTTGTGCTATGAAAGCGATGACCACCAGAAATGATGATCCAGAACACGCCTGTAGGCCTTTTGATAAGAATAGGGACGGTTTTTTAATGGGAGAGGGGGCAGGGGCTTTAGTGTTAGAAGATTATGAACATGCTAAGGCAAGGGGGGCTACTATTTATGCAGAGCTTGTTGGCGCAGCGATGACCGCCGATGCCTATCATATGACCGCTACTCATCCAGAAGGGGAAGGCGCATATCATGCCATGCGCTTAGCCTTGGCCGACGGTGGTCTCGTTCCTTCTGATGTAGATTACTTGAATGCACACGCAACATCAACGCCAGTTGGCGATATGAGCGAACTAAAAGCAATAACGAAGCTGTTTGAGGGCAATCTTGGCCATTTACAGATTAGTGCCACCAAGTCGATGACAGGACACCTGTTGGGCGCAGCAGGTGCTATTGAGGCTATAGCATGCGTTTTAGCCATTAGAGATAGCCTTATTCCGCCTACAATAAATTTAACTGATCTTGATGAAGCGATACCGAAAGAACTCAATATTGTGAAAGAAAAGGCACTAAACAAACTGATAAACGTAGCGATGAGCAATACATTTGGTTTCGGTGGGCATAATGGTATAGTTGTGTTTAAAAAACTTGTATAAGTCTTTAAAATATAAATAGAGGTTTCTGAACTTAATTGTATATTAGCTATTTAACGATTATAAGCTAAATAAACGCGAATGAGAAAGCTGTTTATATTGATTGTTTATCTAGTGCTTCTCTGTGGGAAATCTGGAGCACAGGTATTACCTATAAAACTTTCCACAGAAAAACCGTCAACTGGTGACAGCATTACTTTCAATTATCAAACAACGGATACGTTTAAAATCAATCATATTAGTCTGAAAACCTATGCTGCCTACAGTAGAAGTCTGACGAAGACTGTTAAATTTGTGCAAAGGGGAAATCTTATCACGGGTGCTTTTCGGGTTCCAGATTCGGCCAATTTGTTGGTTCTTGCCATATCCTATGCGGACGGAGCCAAACCAAAAGGAACCTTCTTTCCTGTTTACCGTAAGGGAAAGCTAATGCGAGGCGCTAATGGTAATAGCGGCCTTATTTATACCGGATTAGGAGCCGGCATGTTTGGTCTTCCAAAGGATGAGGTTAAAGCATTAGCATATTACGAAGCGGAGGTGGAAAATTATCCAATGGATGCGCCTACCTATCTGGTACCAAGAATAAGTGCCTTATTAGCGTTGGATATGAAGGAGAAAGCAGAAGAACTCTTAATTGATGCAAAAAATAGAGCTCTAAGTAATAACAAAACCCCTGAATTCGATTTATATAAAATTTATGAGGCCTATGAAAATTATATAAAAGACGAGGCCAAAGCGAAAATGATTGAACAGCAAATTTTGAAGAAGTTTCCCAATGGGGATATGGCCATGTCAAAAGTAATCAATGCATTTGTTCAAGAGAAAGACGTGCATCAACAGAAATTATTATATGAAGAGCTTGTTACACGATTTGCTCCTGTCATGCCATCATATACTAAAAATGCGTTAAACAGGGAACGTGCACGAATTGCATTAGTAGAGAAAGATACGATTGGCTTCTGTAAATACGCTAATCTTATGATAAATCCTATGCAACAGGCTCAGATGTATAATTCGATAGCTTGGCAATTGGCAGAAAAAGGGGAAAACTTACACTTTGCATCGGATTTGTCTAAAGAATCACTTGTTCTTCTACAAAACGTTCTCGATCATCCTGAAAAACAACCCATACCCAATAATAGTGCTGAACCGGGAGCAGGGCAGGCAAAAGCTTATTATAAAACGTACGCTGACACCTATGCATTTATATGCTATCAATTGGGCGATAAGAAGCAGGCAATCCACTATCAAGAGCAGGCGCTTGATGGAGGAATTGGCAGTGCTGAAGTAAATCAGCGTTATGTACGATATCTCAAAGCTTTGGGAAACGATGAAACCCTATTGTCTTTCTCAAAAAAGGCGATTATTGAAGGGAAAGCTAACGACTCCTTGGAATCGGACTTTAAGCAAATTTATTTAAAAAAGTATCCACTACATACGTGGGAACCTTATCTAGGTGCTTTGCAGGCACAATTCATAGAAAAGTTAAGAGAACAATTGAAGGAGGAAATGATTAAAGAATCAGCTCCACCTTTTACATTAATGAATTTAGCTGGTCAGCAGGTGTCTTTAGCATCCCTTAAAGGTAAAGTTGTAATCGTTGATTTTTGGGCCACTTGGTGTGAGCCGTGTAAAGCGTCTTTTCCTGGTATGCAAAATGCTGTCAATCAGTATAAAGACGCTCCTGATGTCGCATTTCTATTTATTAATACCTTGGAAAGAGGAGATGACAGGGAGATGGTAGTTAAAGATTATATGGCCAGTAGTGGATACACCTTTAACGTGTTGATGGATAATGAAAGCAAGAAAGAGAAAAGACAGTTTGATGTAGTGTCTGCTTTTGGAGTACGGGGCATCCCAGCAAAATTTGTGCTTGATAAGGAAGGTAACATCCGCTTTAAAGCAGCTGGTTTTAGTGGTTCTAACGATGAAGAATTAAAAAAAATATCGCTTATGGTTGATATACTTCGTACTGGAGAATTATAAGTATTCTTAAGAAGGGATAGATTTGTATTATAATGATGTTAACTATGCTGAATCTAGAATGGTTTAGAACGTTTAAAGTAATTACAACTATTTCTTTAGTTGGTTGTTGTTATAAATGGTTTACCATTATTTCATTAAAATAACCGATTATGAAAAGGCTAGTCACATTAAATTGCTGTTTTTTGCTTATTGTATTAAGTGTAACAGCTCAGGAGTTACCGGTAAAATTATCAATCAACCAACCCGCTGTTGGTGATAGTATTACGTTTACTTATCAAAAAAGCGATACAAGTTTGGTTCAACAGGTTACATTAAGAACCTATGTGGGACCATTTACCAGTAAGACAAAACTTGTAACGTTTGAAGAAAAGGATAACACCGTCACTGGCGCGTTCCGAGTGATAGACTCGGCTAACCTGCTCGTTATTACCTTTTCCGGCCCCGAAGGAACAAAAGCAAAAGGTGCCATGTTTCCCGTATATAAGCAAGGAAAACTTGTAAGAGGTGCGCTTGCTAATATGGGTTTGATGTATCAGGGCTTGGGAGAGAATATGTTTGGACTTCCGAAGAACAATGAAAAGGCTTTAGCTCTATATGAACAGGAAGTAAAGGATTATCCAGATGAGGAGTTGACTTACATTGCGTCAAGTGTTAGCATTTTAATGGCATTGGATAAGGAGGAAGATGCGAAGAAACTATTAGCGGCCGCTGAGCAGAAGGGACTGGCTAACAAACAAACACCTGAATCGGATCTCTATCATGTACAAGTGGCTTATGGAAACTACTTAAAAGATGCTACAAAAGCAGAAGAGATAGAGCAGGAAATACTTATACGTTATCCTAACGGTAAAAGTGCAATGTCAAAAGCTATCAACGCTTTTTTAGCCGAACGTGATATCGTGGCACAAAAACAAGCATACGACAATATTATTAATAGGTTTTCTGCTGTCATGGATTCTTATACTAAAGTATTTTTAGATAGCAAACGAGCCTCTATTGCGGCCGCAGAAAAAGACACTGTAGCTTTCAACAAGTATAGTGCACTCATTAAGGATCCTTTAGAAAAGGCGCAATTGTTCAATTCTATTGCTTGGCCTTTGGCAGAAAAGGCAGAAAACCTAGCCTTTGCAACACAACTTTCTAAAGAATCACTCCAACTGGTAGACAGCGTTATTCGTAATCCCACGCAATATGCACCACAAGGTTATGCTCCAGAGAAATTTAAATCGATGGCGCAAAATAATTATAAAACTTATGCTGATACTTATGCATTACTATTGTACCATCAAGGAGACAAGAGCGGTGCTTTGACCTATCAGGAGCAAGCTATAGACGGGGGTATTAGTAGCGCGGATGTCAATCAGCGTTATGTGAAGTACCTGAAAGATATGGATAAAGTCGATACACTCCTTATTTTTTCCAACAAGGCTATTGTAGAAGGCAAAAGTAATGATTCGTTAGTTGCCGATTTGAAACAGGTGTATCTAAAAAAACATAGCGAAAGCGAATGGAATACTTATATCGAATCATTGGAAGAACAATATTTGGTAAAAGCAAAGGAACATTTGAAAAGCGAAGTAATTAAAGAGTCGGCCCCACCATTCACCTTAATGAATTTAGCTGGTCAGCAGGTTTCTTTAGCATCACTTAAAGGTAAAGTTGTAATCGTTGATTTTTGGGCCACGTGGTGTGGACCCTGCAAAGCGTCTTTCCCTGGTATGCAAATGGCAGTTAATAAGTATAAAGAAGGTGATGACGTTGCTTTTCTTTTTATAAACACCTGGGAACGAATAGACGACCGTGAAAAAGCAGTAAGAGATTTCATTACAAGTAATCAGTATACGTTTAATGTATTGATGGATAGCGAAAAGAAAAAGGGAACATTTGATGTTGTGTCTGCATTTGATGTATCGGGTATTCCAACGAAGTTTATTATTGATAAAAGTGGGAATATTCGCTTTAAAGCCATTGGTTATTCGGGTTCGCCGTCAGAAGAATTAAAAAAAATATCGCTAATGGTTGATATGCTCCGTACTGGAGAATTATAAATATTCTTAAGAAAAGCATAGATTTGTATTATAATAATAATATAAATCTATGTTAAATCTAGAATGGTTTAGAACCTTTAAGGCAATTTATGAAACGGGTACCCTTACGGGAGCCGCCCAAACGCTATTTATATCGCAACCAGGGGTAAGTTTGCATTTAAATTCATTAGAAGCCTATACAGGATATAAATTATTTGATCGGTCGGCTAAAAGAATGGTGCCCACGGAACGCGGTAAGGTATTGTACAACTTTGTTCTCGAACCACTTATTAAACTTGAAACGTCTGAGCAATTATTTCATCGAAGCTCTAAAATAGATCGTGCAACGGTGAGTATTGGTATGTGTTTCGAAACTTTTCAGTTTACGCTCGAAAAGCATATCTCTACCTTACCCTTTAATGTTATCATTAAATTTGGTGAATATCCCCAGATGATTCATGATCTGGATAAAGGGCTTTTGGATCTCATCATTACTCCCCAGAAGGGAACGGAGAAAAATTTGGAATTTCAACCCTTTTCTAAGGAGAGAATCGTTCTTGTGGCCGGTGGAACCACCGACGTAAAAAAATTGAAAAGTCTGCTTCAAAAAAAAGAAATGCTCCATGCTGAGGAATGGCTAAAAGAACAGATATGGTATAGTACAGCTGCGGATATGGAGAATGTGAAAAAATTCTGGCAGCTCAATTTCAAGCACCATCCCGATTTCAAACCTAATTATATCGTTCCAAATATTTGTTCTATCGTACGCTGCCTGAATGACGGAAATGGTTTTTCGATTATTCCGAATTTTCTATGCCGAGAAGAGATTAATTCAGGTAAACTTCAGTTAGTGTGGGAGGGTGATCCTATTATCGAGAATACCTTATACTTTGGAACACGAAAAAAAACGATGTACGAACGTGAACTGGATTTGGTGAAAAAAATCTTTGAAGAAAAGGAAATGTAGCAAGTGCTCATTTACGAATCTTATTGAACAATTGCTAGAACCATCCCGTCATGTTCTTTAGTTCCAACTGTTTGGATAATCGTAGAAAACACCCTCGGATTCTCACGTAACGATTCATTCAGCTTCTGAACTCCAACAACATTATCATCTGTACTGTTAGTGTCAAGTACTTTGCCTTCTCGAATGACGTTATCGGCAATGATTAGTGTGCCAGGTCGTGCTAGTTCTATTGCCCAATTGAAATATTCCAAATATGGAGGTTTGTCGGCATCAATAAAAATCAGGTCAAAAGGGCCCTCACCATTTGCCTTTATTTGCGATAGAATATCCAAAGCTTTTCCAACTCTAATGTCAACAATATCCTGCAAATTCGCTCTTTCAATATTTTTTTGAGCCACCTGGGCATGCTTAGCGCTAAATTCAATGGTAATAAGCTTTCCGTTTGGCGGTAATGCCCTAGCCAACCAAATAGTGCTATAACCGGCTAAAGTTCCGAGTTCTAATATTTTTGCTGCCTTCGTTAATTTGGCTAAAAGTTGCAAAAGTTTTCCCTGACTGGCTGATACGCTGATTGTTGGCATCTTAGCCTGTTCAATCGAAGTATGAACGGCTTTTAAAATATCATCTTCTGGTGAAATGAGCGCATTTATATAATGGTCAACCTGCCCAAATAAATCATTATCCATATCAAAACATTTATAAGATTAACAGATAATCTAAGATAAGGATTTATTTAAAATGTTCGTCCTTTTCCTTTTTCGGATTTACGAATTTTAAGATAGAACGCCCCCGTATTTCCCGAGTTGCAAACCTTTTGGAAGATGCATTGTTTTTTTACTCACTAACTATTTAAAACGATATTAAAACTAAACAAGGTCATGGCAAAAAAATCAATTAATAAAGCTGCCAGTGCTAAAGAAGAAAACTTGGCACCACATACAGAAAACGGTCAAGGAGAGTTTCTGACTACCAATCAAGGACTTCGTATAAATGATAATCAGAACTCACTAAAATCCGGAGAGCGAGGCCCCTCCTTGCTTGAAGATTTTATCTTGCGTGAAAAAATCACCCATTTTGATCATGAAAGAATACCGGAACGTATTGTTCATGCGAGAGGATCGGGAGCTCACGGTGTGTTCAAAGTGTATAAATCAATGGCTAAGTATACCAAAGCTGGATTTCTACAAGATCCTTCAAAAGAAACTCCCGTCTTTGTTCGCTTTTCTACCGTTGCAGGCTCTCGTGGTTCTACCGATTTAGCGCGAGATGTGCGGGGTTTTGCAGTTAAGTTTTATACTGATGAAGGTGTTTTTGATTTAGTTGGAAACAATATTCCGGTATTTTTTATTCAAGATGCGATTAAATTTCCGGATTTGATCCACGCTGTAAAGCCAGAACCACATAATGAGATTCCGCAAGCGGCAACCGCTCATGATACCTTTTGGGACTTTATTTCGTTGATGCCCGAATCGACACATATGATTATGTGGGCGATGTCTGACAGAGCTATTCCAAGAAGTTTGCGAATGATGGAGGGTTTTGGTATTCATACTTTTCGATTTATTGATGCTAAAGGAAAATCTACATTCGTTAAATTTCACTGGAAGCCTTTACTCGGCGTGCATGCTGTAGCTTGGGATGAGGCCTTGAAGATCTCGGGTAATGATCCAGATTTTCATAGGAGAGACCTTTGGGAGGCTATTGAAAACGGAAATTTCCCCGAATGGGAATTTGGTATTCAGTTAATTCCCGAAGAGGACGAGCACAAATATCCTTTTGACTTATTAGACCCTACAAAAATAATTCCCGAAGAAATCGTGCCGGTTATCCGTATTGGGAAAATGACACTTAATCGGAATCCCGATAATTTTTTTGCTGAGACGGAGCAAGTAGCTTTTCATCCTGGGCATTTGGTGCCAGGATTAGATTTTACAAATGATCCACTTTTACAGGGGCGTTTATTTTCCTATACGGATACACAATTGAGTCGCTTAGGCAGTCCTAATTTTCATGAAATTCCAATCAATCGGCCTATAGCACCTGTTCATAACAACCAGCGCGACGGCCATATGAGGCAAACAATTAATAAGGGCGTTACGAGCTATCAACCTAATAGTATAGGTGGCGGTTGTCCTTATCAAGCCATGATTGCCGAAGGCGGCTTTTCCTCTTATCCAGAGAAAGTGGATGCACATAAGGTAAGGGATAGAAGTGCCAGCTTTTCAGATCATTTTAGTCAAGCAACCCTGTTTTATAATAGTCAATCGGCACCTGAACAAGCGCATATCATCAGCGCATTCAGTTTCGAATTGGGCAAGGTAAATTACCCCGAAATTCGTCAACGTATGCTCGGCATATTAACGCAGGTTGATATATCATTAGCAAAGGCCGTAGCCAAAAACTTAGGAATGCCTGTACCGAAAGGACCGGAAAAACCGATTAATCGAGGTGTTCCGGCAGATGCCGATAAAAAGAAATATGAGCCTACTAAAGTTAAACCTATAATTGATAAATCGCCAGCATTGAGTATGGCCGACACGATAAAAGATACTATTGCAACCCGTAAGATTGCTTTCTTAGCAGCAGATGGTGTAGATACTGCTTCTTTTGATACGATAAAAACAGCATTAGAAAAGGCAGGGGCAACCGTAGAAGTGGTAGCGCCTAGGTTAGGTAGCCTGATTACATCGGCAAAAAAGGAAGTAGCCATTAAACATAGTTTCCTCACCGCTGCTTCGGTACTCTTTGATGCCATATATATACCTGGAGGAGCTCAGAGTATAGACGCTTTAAGGGGAGAACCCGATGCTGTCCATTTTATTAATGAAGCTTATCGGCACTGCAAAGCTATAGCAGCCGCGGAAGATGCTGCTGAACTATTGATGGACACTTATATAGGTAAGTCGAAAAGTAAGGGTCAACATAATTTAAACGACGAGTCAACAGGAGTTGTTATTCAGCAAGGCAGTTTACAAGGTCTAGCAGATAGGTTTATGAAAGCAATTGCCAAGCATCGTTTTTGGGAGCGCGAAACGGCAAGAAAAGTGCCGGCGTAATAATTGGTAAGGCATTATTATACAATTCGGTATTGATGGCTACTTCAACCATAATGGGAGTTGCAGTAGCCATTAATACTGCTGCTAGTTGCCTTGGTTAGGATTATGGTTAATCATCCATAGCACACCAAACTTATCCTTAAAGCTTCCAAAATAGTCGCCCCAAAACATGTCTTCCATGGGCATTTCTATACTTCCTCCCGCAGAAAGCCCATTAAATAACCGATCTGCTTCTTTGCGACTATCTGGGTGAAGGGATATATAAACATTATTCCCTACCGTAAGTTGATGTCCCATAGACGGACAATTGTCAGACGCCATTAAAATTGTTCCGTCTCCGACTGGAAGTGATATGTGCATTACCCGATTTTTCTCATTTTCAGGTAGATTTTCGCAACCTGGCGCGTCACTCATTCTATGGATTCCTCCGAGGAATTCACCTCCAAATACCGATTTATAAAAATTGAAGGCTTCTTCGGCCTGGCCGTCGAAGTTTAAATAGGGATTCATTTTTATCATAATTTGCATTGTTTTTACTAAATATTTAATAGTGGTTTTGACTTAAAGGTTTTATTTTTTGTAAAATTATTCCGCCAAAGGAACCATACAGAGCATATCCTGTTCATTGATATATTCTTCTAAACAATAACCTGTAGATAGTACATTGGGCTGATGAATCATCTCCAGAAATATCCGCGTAACTTTTGATTCCTGGCTTCTTGCGGAATAAAGTGCTTATTCATAAATAAAATGCCATTCTGTTGTTCATAAGCAAACATATGAGTAATACTTTACAACTGAGGAGTGAGGAAGCGACAATCATACGGGGCAGATGCGACCAAGATCTAGTAGCGCAAATAATTTTTATGTTTCTTTATAAATAGTGTACTATTTTTAACTTAGTAAACTCAAACAATTATAAATTATAGTAAAAATGAAAAAAATCGTCCTCCTCTGTTTAGCCATTGTCATTTGTACATACAGTTTGCAAGCTCATATTAAATTACCCGCTATCTTTACGGATAACATGGTGCTGCAACAAAAAACTAAAGTTCCTTTTTCAGGAACAGCCAATCCTTCGGCTACAGTGACCATTACGACTCCATGGAATGGAAAAAAATATACAGGAACCGCTGATACGTATGGCGCTTGGAAAATAAATGTATCAACTCCAGCATATGGTGGACCTTATGAGATAACACTATCTGATGGTGAGGACTTAACTTTGCATAATGTTTTAATCGGTGAAGTCTGGTTTTGTTCGGGGCAATCCAATATGGAAATGCCTTTGGCCGGTTGGGGGAAAATCAAGGATTATGAACAGGAGATTGCGAAGGCTAATTATCCTAATATCCGTTTATTGCAGGTTATTCGTACAGCATCTCAATCGCCCACTGATACCGTTCCGTTGTGGGAAGGCGGTTGGCAAGCATGTACATCCAAAAGTATTCCAGAGTTTTCTGCTACAGCCTATTTTTTCGCCAGGGAAATTTATGAAAAGACGCACGTTCCTATCGGTTTAATTCATAGTTCGTGGGGAGGAACTTATGTAGAAGCTTGGATGAGTGAAAATAGCCTAACCAAATTTACCGATTTAAAAGAAGCTTATGGGCAGATGAAAGCTAAAGCTATAAGTTCATTCGATATTAAGAATGGTAATCAACCTACTGTTTTATATAATGCTATGGTAGAGCCTTTCATTCATTTTCCAATCAAAGGAGCTATCTGGTATCAAGGTGAATCAAATGCAGACCGGGCTAAAGCCTATGGCGATCTCTTCCCAGCTATGATTAAAGATTGGCGGGCAAAATGGGATATCGGTAATTTCCCATTTTATTTTGTTCAATTAGCCAGCTTTATGAAGAAAGAGAATGAGCCTGGTGCATCGAATTGGGCAATGTTACGTGAGTCACAAACGCAGGCGCTCAAGCTACCTAATACCGGAATGGCCGTGATTATTGATATTGGTGATGCCGATAATATTCATCCTAAAAACAAACAGGATGTAGGTAAGCGTTTGGCTTTACAGGCTTTGCATCATACCTATAAGCAAAAAATTACGCCTGATGGTCCAATATTGAAATCACACAAAATAAAGGGAAATGAAGTGATGCTAAACTTTGACGAGAGTGCAGGACCGATAGTTTTTAAAGCGAGCGAAGGTGCCCATGCTTTTGCGATAGCTGGTAAGGACCATAAATTCTATTGGGCAAAAGCCACTCAAAATGGTTCACAACTGATATTAAGCAGTCCGAAAGTAAGCCAGCCCGAAGCCGTGCGTTACGGCTGGGCAAATAACCCAGATGCCGTGTTGTTTAATAGCGAAGGGCTGCCGGCTAGTCCATTTAGAACGGATAAATGGGAAGAATAGATTGCCTTATGATAATTCCGAACCCCCTGTTAGCTGATTGTTTGTGGATTTTATTTGTAAAGGGTAATATTTTACGATCGGCTCAAACATGGAGGTGGCTTATAGGTCTACCTCCATGACATTAGTGAAAGCTAGCGTATTAGGTGAATTTACTGATCTGGTTAATGGGCTTTGTGCGCTGTCATTGTCTGGGTATCGTCCAAACTTTTTCCCTTTGTTTCGGGTACAAAGAACCATAGAAATATAAAATAGACTGTACAGATGCCTGCAAAAAGTAAAAAAGTCTGACCAGCAGAAAATTTATCGATTAGTACGGGGAATGCATAAGTTAATCCAAAACAAGCGATCCATAACATCGTAGACGAAACCGAAATAGCTAATTCCCTGACTTTTGTAGGGAATATCTCTGCAATTAATACCCAGGTTACAGGAGCCAAGCTAGCTGCGTAAGTAGCAATGAATGCTAATACCGAAACACTTAAAATATAGCCTGAAAACAGTTCCTTAGTGAAGGCATAGGCAATGAGCACAAGTAATAAGGCCATGATACCGGCGCCAAATAACAGTAATCTCTTTCTACCTATTTTATCCACCAATTGCATAGCCACTAAGGTGAAAGCTAAATTGATTCCTCCTATTAATATTTGCTGAAAAAGTTGATCATTTACATTCATACCGGCTTTTTCAAAGATAATGGGGGCATAAAACAACACGGCATTTGCTCCCGATATTTGTTGGAATACGGCAACTAATATACCAAGTAGTAATAAAGGAAATATTCCTTTACTGAATAAGTCTGTAAACGAAGGCTTTAATGAGGGATTTTGTTTGTGTTTACTAATCAAGTTAATTTCCTGTGCTGCTTCCGTAGGTGCTAAAAGGCGTTTAAGTATGCTTTCACCTTTTTGGTGATGGCCTTTCACCATCAACCATCTGGGACTTTCAGGAATTAGAAAAACGCCTAAAAGGAAGAGGGCTGCAGGTGCTGCCCCACTAGCGAACATCCAACGCCAATTATTGGCTAATGGTGCCAAAAAGTAGTTGGAAAAGTAGGCCAATAAAATTCCAATTACAATAGCCAGCTGATTGATAGATACCATCTTACCTCGGGTTTTGGCCGGACTTATTTCAGCAATATAAAGTGGCGAAAGTACGGAAGCTCCACCCACTCCAATACCCGCGATGACACGCCATGTCGTAAGCATTTGGGCATTGGAAGCTAGTCCCATCATAATGGAAGAAAAGGCAAAAACGATGGCAGCAATAATCAGGGGTTTTTTTCTACCAATCCTTTCGGTAAGCCAACCAGTAAAAAGGGCTCCGGCCATACATCCTATGTATAATGAGCTAGCTATCCACCCTAATTGCTCGGCATCTAGTTGAAAATGAGGTTGAATAAAGGGGATAGTTCCAGAAAAGATAGCAATATCGAATCCAAACAACAACCCTCCCAAGGCAGCTACTAGGCTGATTAAGAGTGTGTAGTGATGATTTTTGTCCATGGTAATATAAGGCTGCATTTTGTTTAGCTAAGCTAATCATTCCATTTTTACGGAAAATGGAATAAAATGGGGTTAGCATGGATTTTTTTCTGATTAGGGTTGTACGGGTAGAAAGAGCCTTGTCTTAAAACTTATTTCAAGCTAAGTCAGGTTATATTGAAAATATTTAATGGAGAAATTAAGTGAAATGTTAAAATGAAGAGCCTGTATCAAAAGCATAATTGTTATTTTTGATACAGGCTCTTTATGGATATTTTAAATAGGGTTTTGTATTACTACTCCGCTCGAATTATTGATTTCATCCTGTGGAATCAAAAATTGCCATCTTTTATCTGTAGGTTGCACAGTCATAACACCTGCATTACTGTCGTTGTGATTGCCTCCATTTCGGTCTAGTGGACTATTGGTTCGCTTTAAATCATAAAAACGAAAACCTTCTCCCCATAGTTCAATTCTTCTCTGTACCAATATTTCGTTAATAAGGTCATCTCCCGTGTTAGCCGATAATTGATATTCGTCATCGCGGCTATGAACTAAGGTATATAGCGTTTGGGCAGCCTCGTTAAATTTACCTTGTCGTGCTTCTGCTTCAGCTTGTATCAAGATCATTTCGGCTGCCCGCATTAGTGGTAAATCGCCTATGCTGCTGCCTGGGTCAGCTACTAAAAATTTCTTCGACATATAAGGCGCCCGTGACCCGTTTTCGGGTATTGGAAACTCTTGGTTTTCGCCGCTTGGGTCCCAAAGGTCTTTTCTGACCTGGAGAATTACCATATTTCAGTTGCCTAAGTCATTTTCTGTTTTTTTAAGGAGTATTTATAATGGGATTGGACTCGGTTATAGTAACTTTTCGATTATGGATACTAACTTGCAAACCACTTAATTTTAATATATTTAAGACATCATCTATTGAAGCAGAACGTTCTATTTTTCCAATATAGGCGTGTTTCATAATCGGCCCGGCATAAGTTACTTCGACATTATACCACCTAGCTATTTGGCGCATAAGTTCTTCTAGTGAAATATTCTCAAAGCTAAATAGCCCATTCTTCCATGCTATTACATCATTAAGGTCTACTTCGTTTATTTCAGGAATTTGAAAGTTGTTTATTGAGCGTGCCTGTTGGCCAGGATGTAATAAAATATAATTTTGAGTATTTGTTGATTTAATTAATACTTTTCCTGCTAACAGCGTAGTTTTCGTCGCTGATTCGTCAGGGTAGGCATTTATATTAAAGTGTGTTCCTAAAACTTTAATTTCCTGTTGCTCCGTTTCTACAAAAAAGGGAATAAAATTTCCATGTTCATCATTACTTTTGGCCACTTCGAAATAGGCTTCTCCTTTTAACTTAACCGTCCTTTTCGTTCTATCGAAGCAAGGAGGAAATCGTAATGTTGAAGATGCATTCAGCCATACTTTTGTGCCATCTGGCAAGTTAACCTGGTATTTACCGCCTCTTGGAATACTTATTTTATTATACTCTTTAGCTAATTTTTTAGGTAACAATTGATTGTAGTCAATCACTCCTTGTTTTGTGCTTATAATGGTAAATTCTTCAGATTCGGCAATTTTTCCAAAGGATTGTTCATCAAGGTTTATAACCTTTCCATCTGCTAATTTTAGTTGTGCTTTATCTGAGCCAGGAGCTATTGGTAAATTGTTTTTCTTGGTGAAGAAATGATGCTGTTTTTGATCCTTACGATCTAGCACGTTGAAATAAAAGAAGGAGAGGCCCAAAAGTAATATAATGGAAGCAGCGACACCAGCCTTTTGCCAATTTGTAATTTTTCGTGTAGAAGAAACATCTGACTGATTAAAGCGTTTGATAGCTTGATATGCTTGCTCTTCGGACAAGCTATTTTCTATAGATTTTAGATGTTGGATATGCCAGCTTTCTAGCAAGGCTTTTTCATCTTCGGTGGATAAACCTTTTAAATGCCTATTCCATATTTCTTCAATTTCTTTTTTTGTCTTTTTTCTCATATTGGACAGCTTGTTGTCTATATGTAAGTTGAAAAGACGATAGGTAGTATAAGTATATTAAAAAAAATGGATTTAGTTGGAAGAATAGTTGCAGTTTATTGCTTAAAACATGAAGAAGAAGGCGTGTTTTATTCTTTTTCTAAATATTTTAAGGGCAATGCTTATTTGTTTTTTCACAGTTTTGTCTGATATATTGAGTTTTTTTGCAATTTCTTTTTGAGTTAGGTGTTCTTTTCTGCTTAACTCGAAAATTTGACGTACTCTTGGGGGGAGTGTGGCTGTAATTTCTTCTATAGTTTTGTTTAATTCTTTTTCTCTAAGGTAATTGTCCGTAATGTATTCGCTCCTATTGGCAAATTCATATAAAGAATCTAAATAATGCATGCGGATTTTTCTGTGTTCAATAAGATTGTACGACTTAAATCTGACAGCACCATAAAGATATGCGGATAGGTTTGTTTCAATTACAATATCTTCCTTTTTATTCCAAAGATAACTTAGTACCTCTTGTGTTAGATCTTCGGCGTCATCACTGCTGCCCAAAAGTTTCTGGGCATACAGAAATAAAATCACCCAATATTTATTGTAGATTTCAGTGAACGCCGATTTGTCGCCGTTCTTTAGTCTTTCAAATAATATCCTTTCTTTGTTGATTTGACAGGCTGACATAGAGGTATTAAGAGAAACTAAACAACATTACAAAAAAATATCCAGCGGAACAAAAGTTTATTTTACTTCCCTCGCCTCATGTTTACAGTATAGTTGTTTTTATTTAGTGAAAGCGTCTATAATTAGCGGTAAATAGTGGTAAAAAGATGAAGCGAATTTGGTTTGTCCATTCCATGGAATATTTGTAATATTAATCAAAAATTAAGATATGAAGAAAATTTCTCTCGTCCTGCTATTAGCGGTGGCTTCTTTGACAACTTTTGCCCAAACAACATGGGTAGCCGATCCGGCACATAGTCAGATTAAATTTGATGTTACCCATACAGGGATATCTACTGTTTCTGGAGCCTTCACAGATTTTGAAGCAACAATAGTCGCTGGCAAAGATGATTTTAGCGATGCGGTATTCAGTTTTACAGCAAAAACCTCTTCGGTGAATACCGGGATTGAGGCCCGTGACAAACACCTGCGCAGTGCCGATTTTTTTGATGTTGCGCAATTTCCTGATTTGTCTTTTAAAAGCAATAGCCTCGTAAAAATAAGCGACGGTAAATATAAACTTATAGGAAACTTGACGTTGCACGGTGTAACAAAGCCTATTGAGTTGGAGCTGTGGTATAGGGGTGTATTTAGTAATCCAACGAACCAAAAGAAGGTTGTAGGATTTAGAGCTGTAGGAGACTTAAAACGTTCGGACTTTGGATTCGGCTCTAAATTCCCAGAACAAATGCTCAGTGAAATAATTCATATTGTTGCCGATGGGGAATTTAGTGTACAATAGGGTAGCGTTTACCAAAGTATTACAACATGACGGAAAGATTACAATGATTTTTTCCTTTAGTGTTTTTTGTACACTATCTTTGTGTCATCATAATTTAGGTTTATAATTGGTTAGTTAAGGTCTTCAATCTCCCCGATTGAAGACCTTTTTTGTAACCTACCTATTTGTTGTATAAGATTAGCAATTTCCATAAGTTTGATATCTAAATATGAACGAATGAGGTTTTGGATTTTTTTTGTTTTCTTTTTTAGCTTGAATGGTGCTATAGCGCAATCTGCTGTTGATAGGATTGATTTACATATTTTGGAAAGTTTGGCTGCTAAACGTACCGTACAGCAAACAAAAGTAATGCGGATTGTTTCTGATGCTAATAATTATGTCAATGCTGCCATACCAGCAGGTTTATTTATTGCGGGGGTTATCGATAATAATAAAGGAATGCGACAAAATGCTGCCTATATTGCCAGCAGTACGGCTACCACAGCTTTATTAAATTTTGCACTAAAAAAGATTTTTAAAAGACCAAGACCCTTTATAGTTCATATTAATTTTAACGCGGTTTATGAACCAACGAGCTACTCTTTTCCGTCTGGCCATACGTCTGCGTCATTTAGTACGGCCACTGCCTTATCGAGGGCATATCCGAAATGGTATGTTATTGCACCTTCTTTTATTTGGGCTGGTACAGTAGGCTATTCTCGTATGTATCTTGGAGTCCACAATCCCTCTGACGTTGCAGCAGGCGCAATTTTAGGAGCTGGAACTGCCTTTGGAATGAGCTTTATGAGGCCTTAGTTATGGGTAAACCGTTGTTGGTATTTCGGTTCAAGCATTGGTAATTCGCTGAGTAGCTATTAGTAGCGTTTATAAAACAAAAATAATGTTATTGTTTCGATACTTTTAGCGAAAGGTAACGAATCCGCCAGAAGCAGAGCGAACTGTAAAAAGCAAAAAGCAAGAACAGGTGAAATAATGGTGCCAGATTATGCTGTAAACTGCTGCCTCCCTGCACCATATTGGTATAGATTTTTATGAAGGGTGTAGTGGGGATAAGATTGGATATCCATTGAATAACTAGTGGCAATGATTCGAAAGGCCACACATAACCGGTAATCAAAAAAATAGGATAGGTAGAGAAAGCCATTAGCTGTAAACATAAGAGTTGCGATGTAAAACATAAGCCTATTACCTGTGCTAAAGGAATCAGCGTAATAATAAAGATAAATAGTAAAAGTGCGAGTTCCCAGGCACTGCCCCTCATCGGTATTTCAAGAAGGCTAAAATTAATGTTAAGAAAAAAGAAGGCATAAGCGCCATACAATAAAATATAAAACAATCCTTTTCCCCATAAGGCATTCGAAACTCCGCCGTCCGTCCATTCGCCTATACGCCTATGCTGCCTTTCTGCAGCGGTGCTTTCAGCAAGTCCTATGAGTAGGGTTTGCTGTAAAATAAGCGCAAGTAACCCCGGTAATAGAAAGGCACCATAGCTAGAGCGTTCATTGAAAAGCGGACGATAGTCCAAGTTTATAGGCATGACCTGCTGCATGGCACTTTCGGTACCTAAACCTTTTGTTTTTTGAAAGTATTGAAGACGGACACCCGCGCCAATAGTTAAACATATTTGCTGCACATTGAGCAAAAGATCGCTGGAAGGCAGGAATCTTGCGGCGTTTACCGCCATGATGACATTGCTGGATTTGAGCGATAAGAGATTACTTTCCGTTTTGGCAGGGATGTAAAGATAGCCTTGGCAATTGCCTTGGTACATTTGTTCTTTTGCCTCACCTAGATCAGAAAAATGAATAATTTCTACTACAGGAGAGTTGTTGATGTTTTGGGTTAATAGTCTTGAAAGTGAGGTCTGATCATCATCTACCAAACCGAGTTTTACATTCTCTTCTTCTTTGTTGATGTAGATACTGCCATAGAAAAAAGCGTACAACAGCGGTGCGATCAATAGGGTAAGTAATAAACTATGATCTTTGGGGATCATGACTACTTCTCGTAGAAAAGTGTTGAAAAGGAATGGTTTTTTACTGCTCATGCTATTGGCTTACGTTATCGCCCGTTTGTTTTAAATTCGCGGCTTTTTTAAACTGTTTATCAAATAGAATGATGGCCGTAGGAAACAACACCATACAAAATAGCAATAGTTTCCCCATTTCCTTTGCGCCATAATATAAAGGTAAATCCATATAATAAATTTTGAAGAATGCATCTAAAAATGGCGTATACGGCATAATGGTAGCATAATATTGATCGTACCAAGGCATTGCCCACCGGGGGAAGGTAAAACCGCTGAACACAAATGCTGGACTGGTATAAAACAAGGCCGTATCTCCGGCGAGCATCACATCTTCGAATAAGGCAGATATAAATAACCCAACACCTATACAGGCAAGTGCAAGCAGCGAATAGAGTATGAAAAACTTACCAGTGGCGGCAGTAACCCCTATATCAAAGTAAGGGAAAATAACCAAAGCAATCAGTATGAAGTTAATCCAAGCAATGCTTAGGTGTGCTATTGTTTTTCCTATAATTACTAGAAAACCAGATCCTTTTGCTATATTATATAATTCATACATTGAATTGGTTTTCCACTCATAATTCAGTGCTAACATACAGCTGATAATAATAATCATTTGCATACCTACGGTGATCAGTCCGGGCACTAAATACTCTTGATAGTTATAGTCGGGATTATACAGTTGATAACTAACAAGATTGATAGGGTTTGCCAAAGCCATGGCTCTACCTTTGGGAATCCCTTCTTTTTGTA
>Ga0182736_1001025_pt1 | contig 31603 bp, 28 predicted proteins | sample eDN5th30CKraftBY_FD_128882 | JGI IMG/M metagenome (GOLD analysis project Ga0182736, IMG submission 128882) | Enriched backyard soil microbial communities from Emeryville, California, USA - eDNA 5th pass 30_C Kraft BY (version 2) (version 2) | ecosystem: Environmental > Terrestrial > Soil >...
GATCAGCCAGGCGAGATTGGAGGTGGTCGCCGCGCCGGTATAGCGCCGTCCGGGCGAGAAACTGCCGTTGACGACGCCCGACGACTGGCCGAACGCCAGCCCAAGCAGCACGAACCCGGCGATCATGTAGACCGTCTCGCCAAAGCCGCCCGAATTGAGCAGTTGCGGGGCGAAGCCGCTATAGGCGCCGATCAGCACCGCCGAGACGCCAAGCACCGCGCGCCGGCCGACGCGATCGGCGATGATCCCCGATGCCATCATCGACAGGATGCCGACCCCTGCGCCGATCATCTCGATCACCAGGAACCGCACCGGCGGTTCGCCGGTGTAGAGCACGACCCACGACAGCGGGAACACCGTCACCAGATGGAACAGCGCGAAGCTGGCCAGCGGGGCGAAGGCGCCGAGCGCGACGGTGCGCCCTTCCTCGCGGATCGTCTCGAAGAACGGCGCGGGCTGAAGCTCGCGGCTTTCGAACAGGTGCTGGAAATCCGGGGTGGCGACGATGCGGAGCCGCGCGAACAAGGCGACCACGTTGATCGCGAACGCGACGAAGAACGGATAGCGCCAGCCCCAGCCGAGGAAATCGGCGGTTGTCAACGTCGACAGGAAAAACGCGAATAGCCCCGCCGCCACGATCAGCCCGAGCGGCGCGCCGAGCTGGGGGATCATCGCATACCAGCCACGATGTTCCCGCGGCGCATTCAGCGACAACAGCGACGGCAGTCCGTCCCACGCCCCGCCGAGCGCCATGCCCTGACCGATGCGGAACAGCCCGAGCAGCCACACCGCGACGATGCCGACATCGTTGTAGCTGGGCAGGAACGCCATCGCCATGGTCGAACCGCCGAGCAGGAACAGCGCGATGGTCAGCTTCACCCCGCGCCCATAGTTGCGATCGATCGCGATGAAGATCGCCGAACCGAGCGGCCGGGCGATGAACGCGAGCGAGAACAGCGCGAACGAATAGAGCGTGCCGGTCAACGGATCGACGAACGAAAAGATCAGCGACGGGAACACCAGTACCGACGCCAGTGCATAGACGAAGAAATCGAAGAATTCGCTGGTCCGGCCGATGATCACGCCGATCGCGATCTCTCCCGGCGCGATCTTGCGCTCGCGCGCGGTGACGAGACGCGCGTCGCGTTCCAGGGGTGTCGAGTTCGGCATGGCGATCGGTGCAGTCATGGCGGTTCGCTCCGCAGCCTTATTCTGATGATTCCACTTTACAACGTGCCTTGCACCAGAAAAACACTGTGAGCGGGATAGGACAAAATGTCCAATGTCAGCACCGGCCAGCGCCGGGATAGGCGACGATCATGCGCGAACACCCAACGCCAGCGAGTCGGCGACTCGCCTCCATAATGCCTCTGCTGCCGCTGATGGCGATGCTGTCGGCGTGCAACCGCGCCGTTCTGAATCCAGCGGGCGACATCGCGGTCCAGCAGCGCGACATCATCTATATCTCGACGGCGCTGATGCTGCTGATCATCGTGCCGGTGATCGCGCTGATCGTCCTGTTCGCGTGGCGCTATCGCGCCGGCAACAAGGACGCGACCTATGATCCGCATTTCGACCATTCGACCTCGCTCGAGCTGGTGATCTGGTCGGCGCCGCTGCTGATCATCATCTGCCTGGGGGCGCTGACGTGGTGGAGCACCCACCTGCTCGATCCGTTCCGCCCGCTCGACCGCGTCGCGGCGGGCAAGCCGATCGACCCCAAGGCCAAGCCGCTGGTGGTCCAGGTCGTCTCGCTCGACTGGAAATGGCTGTTCATCTACCCCGAACAGGGCATCGCCACGGTCAACGAGCTGGCGCTGCCGGTCGACCGGCAGGTCCGGTTCGAGCTGACTTCCGCCAACATGATGAACACCTTCTACGCGCCGACGATGGCGGGGATGATCTATACGATGCCGGGGATGCGCAGCACGCTCCACGCGGTGCTCAACCGGCCGGGCGTCTATGACGGCATGTCCGCCAACTACAGCGGCGCCGGCTTCTCCGACATGCGGTTCAAGCTGTACGGCGTCGACCAGGGCGGGTTCGACGCCTGGATCGGCCGGATCAAGGCGAGCGGCCGGACGCTCGACACCGCCAGCTACCTGGCGCTCGAACGGCCGAGCGAAAAGGTGCCGGCGATGTATTTCGGCACTGTCGACACGACGCTGTTCGACCGCGCGTACAATCGCTGCGTCAAGCCGGGCACACCGTGCATGAGCGACATGATGCGCAAGGGCGCTCATGGGGGCGCGCATGGCGGCGCGCACGGGGGCAACGGCAAGGCCCGCACCGACAAGGCCCAGCCCGAGGGCGCGCTGCTGAAGGACGCCGACGAGAGGCGCGGCGGCGAAAGCCTGACGCCGGCGCCGGGCGCCAAAGCCACCCCCGCACCGCATTCGCACCAGGAGCGCTAAATGCCCGACCACAGCCTGGCGCGCACGATCTTCGGCCGCCTGACCATCGAATCCTTTCCGATCCACGAGCCGATCCTGCTCGTCACCTTCATCGTCGTCGCGCTGCTGGGCCTCGGCATCGTCGGCGCGGTGACAAAGTACCGGCTGTGGGGCTGGCTGTGGCGCGAGTGGTTCACCACCGTCGATCACAAGAAGATCGGGATCATGTACATGATCCTGGGCATCATCATGCTGCTGCGCGGGTTTTCCGACGCGCTGATGATGCGCGCGCAGCAGGCGATCGCGTTCGGATCGAACGGCGGATACCTGCCGCCGCACCATTACGACCAGATCTTCACCGCACACGGGACGATCATGATCTTCTTCGTGGCGATCCCGCTGATCGTCGGGCTGGTCAATTATGTGATGCCGCTCCAGATCGGCGCGCGCGACGTCGCGTTCCCGTTCCTCAACAACCTCAGCTTCTGGCTGACCGTCGCCGGCGCGCTGCTGGTGATGATCTCGCTGTTCGTCGGCGAATTCTCCCGCGCCGGCTGGCTCAACTATGTGCCGGTCGCCAACCTGCAGAACAGCCCCGACACCGGGCCGGACTATTATCTGTGGGCGCTCCAGATCGCCGGCGTCGGCACCACGCTGTCCGCGATCAACATGGTGACGACCATCCTGAAGATGCGCGCGCCGGGCATGTCGATGATGAAGATGCCGGTGTTCTGCTGGACGGCGCTGTGCAGCAACGTGCTGGCGATCGCGATCTTCCCGGTGCTGACCGGCGCCTTCGCGCTGCTGATGCTCGATCGTTACGCGGGGACCAATTTCTTCACCAACGATCTCGGCGGCAACCCGATGATGTACTGGAACCTGGTGTGGATCTGGGGGCACCCGGAGGTGTACGTCCTGGTCCTCCCGGTGTTCGGCATCTATTCGGAGATCACCTCCACCTTCACCGGCAAGCGGCTGTTCGGCTATTCGTCGATGGTCTACGCCACGGTGGTCATCACGATCCTGTCGTATCTGGTGTGGCTGCACCACTTCTTCACCATGGGATCGGGCGCCAGCGTCAACAGCTTCTTCGGCATCGCCACCATGGTGATCTCGATCCCCACCGGCGCCAAGATCTTCAACTGGCTGTTCACCATGTATCGCGGCCGCATCCGTTTTGAACTGCCGATGATGTGGGTGGTCGCGTTCATGCTGACCTTCGTCGTCGGCGGGATGACCGGCGTGCTGCTGGCGGTGCCGCCCGCCGACTTCGTGCTGCACAACTCGCTGTTCCTGGTCGCGCACTTCCACAACGTCATCATCGGCGGGGTGGTGTTCGGGCTGTTCGCCGGGATGGACTATTGGTTCCCCAAGGCGTTCGGCTTCCGGCTCGACCGGTTCTGGGGCAAGGTGACCTTCTGGGGCTGGGTGATCGGCTATTGGGTCGCCTGGACGCCGATCTACATCGTCGGGCTGATGGGCACGACGCGGCGCGTCAACCATTTCGACGATCCGTCCCTGCAAATCTGGTTCGTGATCGCCGCGATCGGCGCGGTCATCATCCTGATCGGCATCCTGGCGTTCGTCATCCAGATCGCGGTGAGCATCAAGAACCGCGACAAGCTGCGCGACACTACCGGCGATCCGTGGGACGGGCGGACCCTCGAATGGGCGACCTCGTCGCCGCCGCCGGCCTACAACTTCGCGTTCCAGCCGGTCGCGCACGATCTCGACGCCTGGTTCGACATGAAGGAACGCGGCGCGCAGCGCCCGGTGAGCGGGTTCCAGCCGATCCACATGCCGCGCAACACCGGCGCGGGGGTGATCCTGGCCGCGCTGGCCACCGCGCTGGGTTTCGCGATGGTGTGGTACATCTGGTGGCTGGCGGCGGTGTCGTTCGTCGGGCTGATCGTCGTCGCGATCGGCCACACCTTCAACTACAAGCGCGACTATCACATCCCCGCCGATGAGGTCGCCAAGACCGAAGGCGAGCGCACCAAGCTGCTCGCCACGGGAGCCTGAGCCATGAGCACGACCACGCTGGACCAATCCACCTTCTACCTCGTCGACGAGGAGGCGGAGGCGCACCACCCGGAGGGCGGCACGCTGCTCGGCTTCTGGATCTACCTGATGAGCGACGCGCTCATCTTCGCCACGCTGTTCGCCACCTATGGCGTGCTGGCGACCGCCTATGCCGGCGGCCCGACCCAGCGCGACCTGTTCGAACTGCCGCTGGTCGCGCTCAACACCGCGATCCTGCTGGTGTCGTCGATCACCTACGGCTTCGCGATGATGGCGATGCAGGACGGCAAGCTGGGCGGCACCCGGCTGTGGCTGGTGGTCACCGCGCTGCTGGGCATGGCGTTCGTCGGGGTCGAGCTGTACGAATTCGGCACGCTGATCGCCGAGGGCGCGACGCCGCAGACCAGCGCGTTCCTGTCCGCCTTTTTCACGCTGGTGGCGACGCACGGGCTGCACGTGACGGTAGGCATCATCTGGATCGGGGTGATGCTGGTCCAGCTCGGCCAGCGCGGGCTGCATCCGGAAAACCAGCAGCGGCTGATGTGCCTCAGCATGTTCTGGCACTTCCTCGACGTCGTCTGGATCGGCGTCTTCACCTTCGTCTATCTGCTCGGGGTCGTGCAATGAGTGCTGACGCTTCCCACGCCAACGCAAACGCCCACGGCTCGCGCCGGAGCTACCTGCTGGGCTTCCTGCTGTCGGTGGTGCTGACGGCGGTGCCGTTCTGGCTGGTGATGACCGGCGCGATCGCCGATGCCGCCACCACCGCCGCGCTGGTCGTGGTGCTCGCCATCGTCCAGATCCTGGTCCACACCGTGTTCTTCCTGCACGTCAATCCGCGCGCGGAGGGGGGGTGGACGCTGATGGCCTATGCCTTCACCGCCGTGCTGGTGGTCATCTGTATCGGCGGGTCGCTGTGGATCATGCACCACCTGAACCTGAACATGATGCCGATCACCGGCACGGAGATGAGCAACCAGCCCTGAGCCGTTTTCTGCTCCTCGGCCTCGCCCTGCTGGGGGCGATCGGCTTCACCGCGCTGGGCATCTGGCAGGTCGAGCGGCGGGCGTGGAAGCTCGACCTGATCGCCCGGGTCGACGCGCGCGTCCACGCGCCCGCCGCGCCGCCGCCCGCCCCCGCCGACTGGGCCGGGATCAATGCCCGCGACGACGCCTATCGCCACGTCCGCATCGCCGGCGTGTTCGACCATGCGGCGGAAACGCGAGTGCTGGCGGTGACCGAGCGCGGCGGCGGATTCTGGGTGCTGACCCCGCTGCGCACCGCCCAGGGCGTGGTGCTGGTCAATCGCGGGTTCGTGCCCGACGCGCGCCGCGACGCGGCCACGCGCGCGGCGGGGCAGGTCGCCGGCCCGGTGAGCGTGACCGGCCTGCTGCGGATCAGCGAGCCCGGCGGCGCCTTCCTGCGCGCGAACGATCCCGCGCGGGACCGCTGGTATTCGCGCGATGTCGCCGCGATCGCCCGCGCGCGACACGTGGCATCGCCGGCACCGTTCTTCGTCGATGCCGATGCGACGCCCAATCCCGGCGGCTTTCCGATCGGCGGGCTGACCGTGGTGCGCTTTCCCAACAACCACCTGATCTATGCGTTGACGTGGTTCGGCCTGGCCGCGATCTGCGTGGCGGCTCTTCGCCTCCTGTCCCGCAAGCGAGACCCCGCATAATGGATGCCCCGATCCTCGCCCTCACCCGCAAGCGCGCAGGCGCGCCGGGGCTCGACGGGGTGGCGGCGGACAACATGCGCCAGCTCGCGCAGCTGCGCTGGATCGCGGTGGCGGGGCAGACCGCGACGATCCTGGTGGTGCATTTCGGCATGGGCGTGCCGCTACCGATGGGATGGATGCTGGGTGCGGCGTTGCTGCTCGGACTCGCCAATCTCGGCGCGTCGCTCGCCCTTCCCCGCCACCGGGTCCGCACGGTCGAGATCATGCTGGCGCTGCTGCTCGACATGGGCACGCTGACCTTCCAGCTCTATCTGAGCGGTGGCGCGGGCAACCCGTTCGTTTCCCTCTATCTGCTCCAGGTCGTGCTGGGGGCGATCCTGCTGCCGCCGGCGTCGGCGGCGATCCTCGCGACCGTCACGGCGCTCTGCTACGGCCTGCTCACCTGGCACTACGAACCGCTGGTGCTGCCCGATGGCCTGCTGTCCGAAAGCGCCGACCTGTTCGCGATCGGCCGCTGGATCAGTTTCGTGCTGGTCGCGGCGCTGCTGGTGCGCTTCATCACCCGAATCAGCCGCAACCTGCGCGCGCATGAGGCCTATCTGGCCGATCTGCGCCAGCACGCGGCGGAGGAGGAAGGCATCGTCCGCATGGGGCTGTTCGCGTCGGGCGCGGCGCACGAACTCGGCACCCCGCTCGGCTCGCTCGCGGTGATCCTGGCCGACTGGCGCCGGATGCCGGCGATCGCGCACGATCCCGAACTGTCGATCGAGGTCGCCGAGATGCAGGGCGAGGTCCAGCGGTGCAAGGCGATCGTGTCCGACATCCTCCATTCCGCCGGCCAGCCGCGCAGCGAGCCGCTCGAACGGATGGAGGCCGCCGCCTTCCTCGCCGACGCGGCGGAGGACTGGGCGGCGATCCACGCCCAGGTGCCGTTCGCCTATGTCGACGCGACGCTGGGCACCGCCGCGATCGTGGTCGACCCGGCGCTGCGCCAGGCGGTGTGGAACATGCTCGACAATGCCGCGGAGGCATCGCCGGCCGGCGTCGCGCTGGAGGCGATGATCGAGGGCGACATGCTGGCGATCGCGGTCAGCGACCACGGCCCCGGCTTTGCCACCGCCGCGCTGGCGACCGTCGGCAAGCTCTATCAATCGACCAAGGGGCCGGGCCACGGGCTTGGCCTGTTCCTGGCGACCAACGTCGCGCGCCGGCTGGGCGGGCGGCTGGAGGCGCGCAACCTGGCCGGCGGCGGCGCGGAAGTGCGCCTGGTCCTCCCGCTCGCGGCTGGCAACGGATAAGGACTGCCGGATGGACACCCCCCGCGACCTGATCATCCTGGAGGACGACGTCACCTTTGCCCGCACGCTCCAGCGGTCGTTCGAGAGGCGCGGCTATCGCGTGCACGTCGCTGCCAGCCCGGCGGAGCTGGACGCGCTGCTCGCCACCGAACGGCCGGGCTATGCGGTCGTCGACCTGAAGCTGGGCAACGCATCCGGCCTGCCGTGCGTCGCGACGCTGCACGCGCATGATCCGCACATGCTGATCGTCGTGCTGACCGGCTTCGCCAGCATCGCCACCGCCGTCGAGGCGATCAAGCTCGGCGCCTGCCATTATCTGGTCAAGCCGTCGAACACCGACGACATCGAAGCCGCGTTCGGCAAGGCCGAGGGCGATGCCGACACGCTGCTGACCAACCGCCCGACCTCGATCAAAACGCTGGAATGGGAACGGATCAACGAGACGCTGGCCGCGACCGGCTTCAACATCTCCGAAACCGCGCGCCAGTTGGGGATGCATCGGCGCACGCTGGCCAGAAAGCTGGAAAAGCGGCCGGTCAAATAGCGGCGGGTCGACGCCGCCGGCGCGCGCGTTCAATTGATGCGGCGCAAGATCTCGCCGGTCTCGACCAGCTCAAAGGTGGTGGCATCGATATAGCGCACCGCCGCGCCGCTGATCAGGCTCAGGCGACGCGCGCCAAGCTGCCGGCGCGCGCCCTGATCGCCGCGCGTGACGTGGACATGGCGACGGTCGAGCACCACCAGTTCCGTGCCATCGTCGCCGACGCAGCGATAGCGTGCCAGTTCCTCCATCATCCGCCGCTGCCCGGTCGAACGCTCTCGATCCGCAAGACGCGGTCGTGGCCGTCGCGGTCGGGCCAGACGATCGACGCGCCTTCCGACAGGCCGATCAGCCCCGCCCCGATCGGGGTGAGCACCGATATCCGCCCGGCATCGATATCCGCGTCCTGCGGGTAGACCACCTGGACGGTGCGGCGGGTGCCGCTGCTCTCATCTACGTAGGCGACGTGGCTGTTCATCGCGACGGTGTGCGCCGGCAGATCGTCGGCGGTGTGCAGTTCGGCGCGGTCGATCTCCTCGAACAGCAGCCGCGCCAGATCGGGCTGGCGCGATTCGATTCGCACCGCCAGCCCGGCGAGCGTCTCGGCCTCCGAATCGATCAGGTGTAGCACGGGCGCGGAACCGGGCGCCCGGGTGGATAAGCTCGTCATGAAATCGTCCTCAACAGGAATTGCCGCGCCGGCGCGGCAAAGATCGTCAGCCCCGCGCTCGATCGCGGCAGGCGACGGAGCCGGGGCTAACGGCGTGCGGCGAGTTGGCCCGCGTGCTGGCGGTATCGCTCAAAGAGGACGTGCGCGATCATCGGTGGAGAATGGGATCGCCCGGCCCGCATGTCAAATCATCATGCGGCGCACCGGGCGATCAGAACAGCGTCGTCAGCCAGTAGAAGGCGGCGCCGACCACCGCCGACGCCGGGATGGTGATCAGCCACGCCGTCACCACGTCCCCCGCGACGCCCCAGCGCACCGCCGTCGCGCGGCGCGCGGTGCCGGCGCCGATGATGCACCCCGTGATGGTGTGGGTGGTCGAGACCGGAATGCCGAGCGCGGAGGCGACGAACAGGATGATCGATCCGCCCAGCGACGCGCTGAACCCCTGGTGCTGCGACAATTTGGTGATGCGCGAGCCCATCGTCTCGATGATCTTCCACCCGCCGCTCAGCGTGCCGAGCGCGATCGCGACATAACAGCTGATCGCCACCCAGTGCGGGACGTGAAACTCGCCGTTCAGGTAGCCGGTCGAATAGAGCAGGACGGTGATGATCCCCATCGTCTTTTGCGCGTCGTTCAGCCCGTGGCTGAGCGAATAGGCGCCCGAGGAGACCAGGTGAAGCGCACGAAAGCTGCGTTCCGCACCGCGCGCGGTGGCGTTCCTCAACGCCCAGCTGGTCACCAGCATGATCAGCATCGTCAGGATCATGCCCAGCGTCGGCGACAGCACGATCGCGATGAGGGTCTTGTTGAGCCCGCCCCACTGGATCCCGGTGAAGCCGGCATGGGCGACGCCCGAACCGATCATCCCGCCGACCAGCGCGTGGCTGCTCGACGACGGGATGCCCTTCATCCAGGTGACGACGTTCCAGAACATCGCGCCGATCAGCGCGCCGAACACGACCGCCGGCGTCACCAGATCCTTTTCGATCAGCCCCTGGCCGATCGTTTCCGCCACCTTGTGCAGCGCGGGGAACGCGATCGTCAGGAAATAGGCGGCGAAATTGAACGTCGCGGCAAAGATCACCGCGTGGACCGGCCGCAGCAGCCGCGTCGCCACCACGGTGGCGATCGAATTGGCCGCATCGTGCAGGCCGTTGAGGAAATCGAACGCCAGCGCGACCAGGATCAACCCGATCAGCAGAGGCAATGCCAGTTCGTGCATCTCCGGTGTCGATCAGGCGTGATCGATGACGATGCCATCGATCTCGTTCGCGACATCCTCGAACGCATCGACGATCCGCTCGAGATGCTTGTAGATCTCCCGCGAGACGATGAACGCCATCGTATCCGCCCCGTCATTTTCCTTGAACGCGCGCTTGACCCCCGCGGTGTGGATGTCGTCGGCGTGGGCCTCCATCCGCACGATCCGTTCGGTCAGCTCATGCAGGCGAGGGGCGTTGCGCGGGACATCGCGCAGCAGCGGCATCGCCTCTCCGATCAGGCGCGCGGCGTCGACGACGATCGCGGCCATGTCCTTCATATCCTGTTCGAAATGGCGCACCTCGTACAGGTCGATCGCGGCGACAGTCGCCTGCATCTCGTCGATGGTGTCGTCCATCGCGCCGATCAGGCGGGTGATCGCGCCGCGATCGAACGGGGTGAGGAAGGTCTGGCGGACGGTCTGGAGCGTTTCGCGGATGATATCGTCGGCGTCATGCTCGCGCTCGATCACCTCGCGGATATGGTCCTGCACCGCCGAATCGTCCTGCATCGTGCGCGCCAGCGCATCCGCGGCGGCGACGATGGTGACGGCGTGCGCTTCGAACAGCTCGAAGAAATTTCCGGTCTTGGGCAGCAGGCGCTGGAACCAGGCGAACATCGAATCGATCCTTGATTTGGTCGCGGCAATATCGAGCATCCCCACCCGCTTGGTCGCCGCCTGGAACTCGGCGGGACCGAACGACCGGATCAGATCGCGAAGATCATCCTCGTCGACGGCATTGGCGGCATCGGGCAGGTTGAACCAGCGCCGCTCGCGCTGCGACTGTTCCTTCCAGTGATCCAGCTCGTCGGTCACCGCCAGCGGAAACACGTCGACGTCGAGCATCAGCGACGCGCCGTTGCCGCGCCGCTTGCGATAGCGATACGACCCGAGCGGCGTCGGGCACACCAGCCCGAGCACGCCCGCCTCCTCCTCCGCCTCGCGCGCGGCGGCGGCGTGCGCGGACAGGGCCGAGGGGGGATTGCCCTTGGGAATCACCCAACGCTTGTTCTCACGCGAGGTGACCAGCAGGACGCGCACCGGTGCATCGATCGCGTTCCCCTCGGTTCGGTAAGGCAACGCGGCGATCTGGCGGATGACGGTCACTCCGGGTCGGTGGGCTTTGCCGCCGGTTGGCGGAGCGCGGCCCGTTCTGCAACCATTGTGTCACAAAAATCGCGCGGACGCGCGGTCAGCGATCGCTCTCGAGCACGGTTTCCATCGCGACGAAGGTCGACGTGCTGGCGACATGCGGAAGCGCCGAGATCCTTTCCCCCAGCACCGCGCGATAGCGGGTCATGTCGGCGGTGCGCACCTTCAGCAGATAATCGAACCGGCTGGCGATCATGTGGCACTCCTCCACCTCCGGGATGATCCGCACCGCATCGTTGAACGCGCGCAACGCCTGTTCGCGCGTGTCGGACAGCTTCACCTCGACGAAGGCGATGTGATCGAGCCCGAGCTTGGCGAGATCGAGGTTGGCGCGAAAGCCGCGGATATAGCCGGCGTCGATCAGGCGGCGCATCCGCATCTGGCACGGGGTCTTCGACAGGCCGACTCGCCGGGCGAGATCGGTCACCGTCATCCGGCCATCCTCGACCAGCGCGGCGAGGATCAGCTGGTCGAAACGGTCGATCGGGGCATTTTCACCATCATTCGCCATATATCAGTCCAGATATCCGCTTTGACAGCCATATATAAGTCGATACGCTGCCATATTGGCGCATCATCGGTCAAATCGCCTTCACGTTCCATGCTATGCGGCAGCTTCCCGTCGATGAGGCCGTCCGATGTCCGACACCATGCCCCTGCCCTTCGCCCGCTTCGCCCCCGCCATTGGCCGACCGAGCGCACTGCGCGCGGCGATCACCGCCGCGACCCGCCTGCCCGAGCCGCAATGCGTGCCGGTGCTGCTCGACGCCGCCACGCTCCCCCGGCCGGTGCGCGATTCGGCGCGATCGACCGCGCGGTCGCTGATCGAGCGGCTGCGCGCCAAGGGCACCGGCGGCGGCGTGCAGGCGCTGGTCCAGGAATATGCGCTGTCGAGCCAGGAAGGGGTCGCGCTGATGTGTCTGGCCGAGGCGTTGCTGCGCATTCCCGACACCGCCACCCGCGACGCGCTGATCCGCGACAAGATCGCCGATGGCGACTGGGCGTCGCACATGGGCGACGGGCGGCCGCTGTTCGTCAACGCCGCCGCCTGGGGGCTGGCGGTGACCGGCAAGCTGGTCGGCAGCGTCGACGATACCGGGCTGACCGCCACGCTGACCCGGCTGATCGCGCGGCTGGGCGAACCGGCGATCCGCGCCGGGCTGGACCGCGCGATGCGGGTGATGGGCGAACAGTTCGTCACCGGTCAGACGATCGGGCAGGCGCTGAAGCGCGCGCAGAAGCTGGAGGCGCGCGGCTTTTCCTATTCCTACGACATGCTGGGCGAAGCGGCGGTCACCGCCGCCGACGCCGCGCGCTACCAGCGCGACTACGAACAGGCGATCCACGCGATCGGCACCGCCTCCGCCGGGCGCGGCATCTGGGCGGGGCCGGGCATCTCGATCAAGCTGTCCGCGCTCCACCCGCGCTACAGCCGGGCGCAGGCCGACCGGGTGATGGGCGAGCTGCTGCCGCGCGTGCAGGCGCTGGCGGCGCTGGCCAAATCCTATGACATCGGCCTGAACATCGACGCCGAGGAAGCCGACCGGCTCGAAATCTCGCTCGACCTGCTCGAGGCGCTGGCGGGCGATCCGGCGCTGGCCGGGTGGGACGGGCTGGGCTTCGTCGTCCAGGCCTATGGCAAGCGCTGCCCGCTGGTGATCGATTTCGTCATCGACCTGGCGCGGCGCACCGGGCGGCGGATCATGGTGCGGCTGGTCAAGGGCGCCTATTGGGATGCCGAGATCAAGCGCGCGCAGGTCGACGGCCTGTCCGACTATCCGGTCTATACGCGCAAGGTCTATACCGACGTCGCCTATATCGCATGCGCGAAGAAGTTGCTGGGCGCGCGCGACGCGGTGTTTCCGCAATTCGCCACCCACAATGCCCAGACGCTGGCGACGATCTACCACCTCGCCGGCCCGGAATTTCAGCTGGGCGACTACGAGTTCCAGTGCCTGCACGGCATGGGCGAGTCGCTGTACGACGAGGTGGTCGGTGCCGACAAGCTCGACCGCCCATGCCGTATCTACGCTCCCGTAGGCACGCATGAGACTCTGCTGGCCTATCTGGTCCGCCGGCTGCTCGAAAACGGGGCCAATTCCTCGTTCGTCAACCAGATCGGCGATACGTCGGTGCCGGTCGACGCGCTGATCGCCGACCCGGTCGAGACGGTCGCGGCGATGGCGGTGCCGGGCGCGCCGCATGACGGCATCGCACTGCCCGCCGCCATCTATGGCGCGCGACGCAATTCGGCCGGGTTGGACCTGAGCAGCGAGAGCGTGCTCGCGATGCTGCGCGACGCGCTGCCGGCGGATGCCGCGCGGACGTGGTCGGCGGGTGCGGGCGACGTCCCGCGCCCGGTGCTCAACCCATCCGATCATCGCGACCGGGTCGGCATGGTCGCGGAGATGACCGCGGGCGACGCGGCGGCGGCCGCCGTTCGCGCGCTGGCCGCCGCATCGGGCTGGGCCGCCATGCCGGTCGAGGCGCGCGCGGCGATGCTCGATCGCGCCGCCGATCTGCTCCAGGAGGCGATGGCGCCGCTGATCGGGCTGCTGATCCGCGAGGCGGGCAAGTCCGCCGCCAACGCCGTCGGTGAGGTGCGCGAGGCGATCGACTTCCTGCGCTATTACGCGGCCGAGGCGCGCCGCACGCTGACACCGGCGCATCGCCCGCTGGGGCCGGTGGTGTGCATCTCGCCGTGGAATTTCCCGCTGGCGATCTTCACCGGGCAGATCGCCGCGGCGCTGGCGGCGGGCAACACCGTGCTCGCCAAGCCGGCCGAGGAAACCCCGCTGATCGCCGCCGAAGCAGTGCGCATCCTCCACGCGGCCGGCGTGCCCGGTGAAGTGCTCCAGCTGGTGCCCGGCGACGGCGTGATCGGGGCGGCGCTGGTCGGCGCGCCCGAAGCGGCGGGGATCATGTTCACCGGATCGACCGCCGTCGCGCGCGCGATCCAGGCCGAACTCGCCAAGCGCCTGTCCGCCGACGGCCGCCCGATTCCGCTGATCGCCGAGACCGGAGGCCAGAACGCGATGATCGTCGATTCGTCCGCGCTGACCGAACAGGTCGTGCCCGATGTCATCGCCTCCGCGTTCGACAGCGCGGGTCAGCGGTGTTCGGCGCTCAGGCTGCTGTGCCTTCAGGACGAGATCGCCGACCACACGCTGGCGATGCTGAAGGGCGCGCTGCACGAACTGCGGATCGGCAGCCCGACGCGGCTGGCGGTCGATGTCGGCCCGGTCATCACCGAGGAGGCGCAGGGCAACATCCAGCGCCACATCGACGCGATGCGCGCCGCCGGCCACAAGGTGGAGCAGCTCGCGCTGCCGGAGGAGGCGGCGCATGGCACCTTCGTCCCGCCGACGCTGATCGAGATCGGATCGATCACCGAACTGACGCAGGAAGTGTTCGGCCCGGTGCTCCACGTCATCCGCTATCGCCGCACCGAGCGCGACGCGCTGATCGCGGCGATCAACGCGACCGGCTATGGCCTGACCTTTGGCCTGCACACCCGGCTCGACAGCACGATCGAGCAGGTGCGCGATCAGGTCCGCGCCGGCAATCTCTACGTCAATCGCAACATCATCGGCGCGGTGGTCGGCGTCCAGCCGTTCGGCGGGCGCGGCCTGTCGGGCACCGGGCCAAAGGCGGGCGGGCCGCATTATCTGGGCCGGCTGGTGCGCGACGCGGTGGACCTGTACGACACGGGCGCGGGAACGGACCGCTCCGCGCCGGCCTTCGTCGAGTGGCTGGCGGCGCGCGACCCGGCGGCGGCGGATGCCGCGCGGGCGATCGTCGCGCGATCGCCCCTCGGCCGCGAGGTCGAATTGGCCGGGCCGGTCGGCGAGCGCAACCTCTATGCGCTGCACCCGCGCGGGCGCGTGGCGCTGGTCGCGCGGAGCGAGGCCGGGCTGCGGCTCCAATTGGCGGCGGTGCTGGCGACGGGCAACGACGCGGTGATCGACGCCGGCACGGCACGGCGCGGATGGCTGGAGAGCCTGCCCGAAACGGTGGCGCGGCGGATCATATGGTCCAACGAGGCGCTGGCCGCGCCCGACATCGCGGCGGCGCTCGTGGAAGGCGACGGCCCCGACGTCACCGCCGCGCTGCGCGCGCTCGCCGGCCGCGACGGAGCGATCGTCCCGCTCCAGGCGGCGACCCCGGCCGAGATCGCGGGCGGCGGCGGCTATGTGCTGGAATGGCTGCTGGAGGAGGTGTCGACTTCGATCAACACCACCGCCGCCGGCGGCAACGCGACGCTGATGGCGCTGGCATAACAGGCCGGGGCAACCGGCTCGCGCTTATACCATCTCCTTCAGCGGCACGCTCGCGTCCGCCAGCCGCTCCGGCGCGATCGTCGCGCCGGCCTCGACCAGCTTGCGACCCTGCACGTAATCCTTGACCGCGTTGACGCAGTCGAGCGCGATCACCCGGCCGGCGCGCTGATAGACCACGGAGAATGACCGGGTGGCCGGATCGCCGCGCAGCACCGCGCGGTCGTGCCCGCCCGACAGGCCGACGGTCTGAAGCTTGAGATCATATTGGTTCGACCAGAACCACGGCGTCGCCGCATAGCCGCCGTCGTGGCCGGTGATCGCCCGCGCGGCGACGGCGGCCTGATCGTTGGCGTTCTGCACCGATTCGAGCCGTATCTCGGCGTCGTCGGCAAAGCGGTTGGCGTGGAGCGCACAGTCGCCGACCGCGAACACGTCTGGCAGCGAGGTGCGGCACTGGCGGTCGATCGCCACACCATTGCCCCCCGTCGCACCGGCGGCGAGCAGCGGCGCGATCGCGGGCACGATGCCGATGCCGACCACGACCAGATCGGCGTCGATGCGCGATCCGTCGGCCAGCCGCACGCCACTGACGCGTCCGTCACCTTCCAGATGATCAACGGCGGTGGACAGGCGAAGGTCGACGCCGTGGGCGCGATGCTCCTGCTCGTAGAAGCGCGACAGCTCCTCCCCGGCGACGCGGGCGAGCACCCGGTCGAGTGCCTCGATCAGCACCACCGGCTTGCCGGATTTGGCCAGCACCGCCGCCGCCTCCAGCCCGATATAACCGCCGCCGATCACCGCGACGCGGGTCGCGGCAGGCAGTTCGGCGACCAGCCGGTCGACGTCGGCGCGGTTACGGACATAGTGGATGCCGTCGAGGTCGGCACCGGCGCAGCTCAGCCGGCGCGGCGCGCCCCCGGTGGCCCAGATCAGGCTGCCATAACCGAAAGCGCGGCCGTCCTGCGTCGTCACCCGGTGCGCGTCGGGATCGATGGCGGTCACGCGGGTGCTGGTCAGGACATCGATCGCACGCTCGCTCCAGAAGGCGGCGGGGCGGATCAGGATGCGCTCGAACGACTTTTCGCCGGACAGATAATCCTTCGACAGCGGCGGGCGTTCATAGGGCAGTTCGGGCTCGTCGCCGACCATTCCGATGCTGCCGGCATAGCCGAGCTGGCGCAGCGTGATCGCCGCCTGCGCCCCGGCGTGTCCCGCCCCCACGATCAACACATCGAAACCGCTATCGGCCATCCCGCGAAGCCTCCCCTCTGCGAAGATCCGCGCCATCCGCGATCCGCCGCACTTGCGGCATCGCCTAGCCGCGTTGCGCGGCGCGGCGCAAGCGCGGGGGGAACCGCGATCGATGCCAGGGGTTTGAATCGCGTCATCACCGAAAGGGATTATCGCCATGACCGACCAGTTCACCGCCACCGTCCCGGAGCCGCTGACCACCAGCGAGCGCAAGACCTTCCTCGCCCAGGCGCAGGAAACCGCGAGCCAGGCATTCAACACCACCGTCGACGCGGTGCGCGAGCACCCGGTCACCGCGGCCGCTGCCGTCGCCGGGGCCGCTGCGGCGGTCGCAGGCGCCGCCTACGGCGCGTCGAAATTGAAGGCGAACGACAGCGCGCCCAAGACGAAGGCCAAGCCGAAAAAATAACGGGCCGCTAGTTCGTCCGGGCCGGGCGGGCGCGAAGCAGTCGATGACTGTTTCCCGCCTGCCCGGCCCGATGCGTGTTCAGCGCCTGTCCTGTCACATGTCTTGCCAGCGTCATCGTGGTGGCTTAACCGCTGAAGATGACCCAAGCTTCCGACATCGTCGCCGAACTCGATCGCCTCTATACCGGATCGGTCGACCGGCTGAAGGCCGCGCTCACCCGCTATCTGACCGACGGCACGCCGCCCGACCCGGCCACGCGCCTCGACGGTAGTTTCGCCTATCCCGAAATTCATGTGACATATCGCGCAGGCCCCGACCGGCCGACGCCGCTGCGTTCGTTCGGGCGACTGGTCGATCCCGGCGAATATTTCATCAGCGTCACCAAGCCGGCGATGTTCGCCGACTATCTGGAAGAACAGCTGACGCTGCTGATCGAAGATTATGACGTAGAGGTCCGCGCCGTCGCCGGGCGGCAGGAGATCCCCTTCCCCTACGTGCTCGATCCCGGCCACGCGCTGAGCCTCGACGAAGTGTCCGCGCTGGAGCTGGCGCGGCATTTTCCCGCGACCGAACTGGCGCACATCGGCGACGAGATCGCCGACGGCCTGTGGGTCAGCGCCGACCATTCGCGCCCGCTGGCGCTGTTCGACGGGCTCCGCACCGATTTCAGTCTTGCGCGACTGCGCCACTATACCGGCACCCCGCCGGAACATGTGCAGCGCTATATCCTGTTCACCAACTATCACCGCTATGTCGACGAGTTCGTGCGCTGGGGCGCGTCGCAGCTGGGGCCGCGCGCCGACGGCAGCCCGAGCCGCTTCACCGCGCTGTCAGGCGCCGGCGGGGTGATGATCGAGACGCCCGGCGACGTCGACGCGATGATCAGCGACAGCGCGTGGCGGCGACACCAGATGCCCGCCTATCACCTGATCGCGCCCGATCGCACCGGCATCACGCTGGTCAACATCGGCGTCGGCCCGTCGAACGCCAAGACGATCTGCGACCATCTGGCGGTGATGCGGCCGGAGGCGTGGCTGATGATCGGCCATTGCGGCGGATTGCGCCCCAGCCAGCGGATCGGCGACTATGTGCTGGCGCATGCCTATCTGCGCGACGACCACATCCTCGACGACGTGCTGCCGCCCGAAATCCCGGTGCCGGCGATCGCCGAGATCCAGCTCGCGCTGGCGCGCGCCGCCGCCACGGTATCGGGCCAATCGGGCGAGGAACTGAAGCGGCGGCTGCGTACCGGCACGATCGTCACCACCGACGATCGCAACTGGGAATTGCGCTTCTCGCGATCGGCGCTGCGCTTTTCGCTCAGCCGCGCGGTCGGCATCGACATGGAATCGGCGACGATCGCCGCGCAGGGCTATCGCTTCCGCGTGCCCTATGGCACGCTGCTGTGCGTGTCGGACAAGCCGCTGCACGGTGAACTGAAACTGCCGGGACAGGCCAACCGCTTTTATGAGCGGGCGATCAACGAACATATGAGGATCGGAATCGAGGCGTGCGAGGAGCTGCGCCGCGAGGGCGACAGGCTGCATTCGCGCAAGCTGCGCGCGTTCAGCGAACCTCCATTTCGCTGATCGATGGAAACCGACTAGGACTTGGGCGTTAGGCGCGTAACGAATTCTGGGAGCGACATGATGGCGACACCTCCAAAAAAGCCGACCGGCACCTCCACCCCGCCGCGCCGCAAGCCGGCAGCACGCAAGCCGGCCGCCGCGCCGGCGACCCCGCCCGCCACGACGGAGGGGGATGCCGCCACCACCGCCGCGCCGGCGGCGAAGAAGCGCGGCCGCCCGCCGGGTAGCGGCAACAAGGCGGCCGCTCCCCGCGCCGCGCGCCGCGCCACCGCGCCGACCAAGGCGAAGGCACCCGCCGCCGCCAAGGCGACGGCCGCGGCCAGGAAGGCTCCGGCCGCGGTCAAGGCCGCCGCTGCGTCGGCTACCAACCGCGTCGCGACGGCGAGCAAGGCGATCGGCGATTCCGCCCCGGCCAAGCTGGTGTCGGACACCCGCGACAAGGTCGGCGACCGCAATTTCTTCGGCGCGATCGTCGGCGGGCTGTTCGCGATCGGCGCGGCTGTCACCGGGATCGCCTTTGCCGCGCGCGGCAAGGCCAAGGACGCCCCGAAGGACAGCCCCGCGAACAAACCGGCCGGCAAGAAAACGCGCTGATCCGCCAGAGTGCGCCGGCGGAGGCCGGCGTGTGCGGAATCGCCGCTTACCGCTCGCCGAGCAACACCGCGCGGAGCACCACCGCGTCGTTGTGCTGCTCGTCGCGCGCGCCGTAGACGAGCGTGACCACCTGTTCCCCGGCGAGCGCGCGGAGACGGTCGAGCGCCTCCGGCTGATCGCGCAGTTCGGCGCGATAGCGGCGCTGGAACTCGGCCCAGCGCGCGGGATCGTGCGCGAACCAGGTACGCAGCGCGTTACTCGGCGCGAGGTCCTTGATCCAGTCGTCGAGCGCGGCGCGGGCCTTGCTGACTCCGCGCGGCCACAGCCGGTCGATCAGGATGCGGACGCCGTCATCCGCCTCGGCGGGCGCATAGGCACGCTTCAACCGAAGATGCGACGCGGGAACGGTCGAGCCGGTCATGCCGGCAGCAGATCGAGCATGGTTTGCGGCGGCTCCTCCGTCTCCAGGCCCGACAGTGTCACCCCGATCAGGCGGATGCCGGCGCGCAGCGGAAACAACGCGCCGACCAGTCCGCGCGCCGCATCATGCAGCGCCGGAAGATCGGGGACCGGCGCGGGAAACGACCGGCTGCGCGTCACCTTGCGGAAATCGGCCCAGGTCGCCTTGACCGTCACCGTCCGTCCGCGACCGCCGGATCGTTCGCACCAGCGCCATACGTCATCGGCCATGCGGCACGCCGCCGCCTCGATCTCGGCGCGGTCGGTCAGGTCGGTGGAAAAGGTGGTTTCCGATCCCGACGACTTGCGCGGCCGATCGGGGGTGACCGCGCGATGATCCTCGCCGCGCGCGATCGCATGATACCATGCGCCCGACTTGCCGAAATGCGACTGAAGGAACGCCAGATCGCGGTCGCGCAGGTCCGCGCCGGTGAAGATGCCCAGCCGCGCCATCCGCTCCGCCGTGCGCGGCCCGATGCCGTGGAAGCGCCCGACCTCCAGCGCCGCGACGAACGCCGGCCCCGCCGCGGGGGTGATGACGAACTGGCCGTCGGGCTTGTTCCGCTCCGACGCCAGCTTGGCCAGGAACTTGTTGTACGAAATGCCCGCCGACGCGGTCAGCCCGGTATCGCGCAGGATTCGCGCGCGTATCTCGGCGGCGGTGGCGGTGGCGGACGGCAGCCCGCGCCGGTTGTCGGTGACGTCCAGATAGGCCTCGTCGAGCGACAGCGGTTCGACCAGCGGGGTGTAATCGAGGAAGATCGCGCGGATCTGCTGCGACACCGCGCGATAGACGTCGAAGCGGTGGGGCACGAAGATCAGGTCCGGGCAGCGCCGCAGCGCGGTGACCGACGGCATCGCCGATCGCACGCCGAACACGCGCGCTTCATAGCTGGCGGCGGCGACCACGCCGCGCCCCTGCGCGCTGCCCACCGCCACCGGCCGCCCGCGCAGCGCCGGATCGTCGCGCTGTTCGACCGAGGCGAAAAAGGCGTCCATATCGACATGGATGATCTTGCGCGTCATCGCCGGCACATCATGGCGCAGGCGGGCGCGGGTCGCAATGTTCTATTTTTGTACCGGAAGAATCAGGGGGCGGCCGGCGCCTGCGCCAGCATCACCGCCATCTGCACGCGCAGCATCTCCGCGACGCTGCGCAGGACCATCTCGCCGGACACGCGCGTCTCCTCGTACAGCATCTCGTCGGCGGCGAAGCCCATCTCGACCCCCAGCCGCAGCCGCTGCCACAATTCGTCGCGGTCGATATGCGGCAGGTGGCGGGCATAGGCGGCGGTCAATTGATCGGTGACATAGCGATGCGATTCGAGGCGGACGTGGACCAGCCGGGGCGATGCGTGCAGCGCGCGCAGGATCCACACCGCGCCCGGTTCCTCCGCCGTCACCGCCGCATTCTCCAGCAGCAATTCCTCGACATTGCCGCTCAGCGCGTCGAGGCCCTGGTCGGCGTGGCGCGCGATCCACGCCTCCAGCACGACGTTCTGGCGATCCATCAGCCGCCGCCCCAGCGCCTCGATCACATCGTATTTGTCGGCGAAATAGCGATACAGTGCCGGCGGGGTCAGCCCGGCGCGGGCGCAGATCATGTTGGTCGAGATCCGCTCGATTCCCTCTTCCGCCAGCAATTCCCCGGCGACGTCGAGCAAGCGTTCATAGGTCTGGAGCGCCCGCCCCTGCCGGGGGCGCGTGCGGGAGGGGGGCTTGGCGGGCGGGATCACATCAACTCTCGGGCCGGGCGCGGCGAAGGCTGCCGGCGCCGATCAAAATCACCGCTCCCATAGCGGCACAGGCCGCGCCGAACCAGAGCACCGGCCCGACATCGGCATCGCTGACCAGCAACGCGGCGAGGAACGGGCCGAGGCTGGAGCCGATCAGCTGCGCGCCGCCGATCAGCATCGCCGCGCGCCGGCCGCGATCGGCGGCGATGACGATCGGGATCTGGAACGGCATGACGAACAGCCACAGGAAGCCGAAAGCGGCGGTCGCCACGACGAACGCGGCGCCCGACGGCGCCGCCGCCACCACCGCCAACAGCCCGAGATTGACGATGGCGACCATCGCGACCGCCACGCGCGCCGGCATCCGCCCGGCGAGCAGCGTCGCCGCCGCCGCGCCCAGCACCTGCATCGCCAGCGCCAGCGGCACGACCATGCGGACCGTCGCCGGATCGATCCCGCGTTGCAGGCCGAGCGGTTCGAGATAGACCCACACCGCGACGATGAACGCCAGATAGAGCAGCACTCCGCCCAGCGCGGCCAGCCCGCGCGCGGACGGGCGCCCGGTGACCGCTTCGTCATGGGCGGCATAGGCGGCGGGCAGCCACGGCACCGCGACCAGCCCGGCGAGCGTCACCACGCCCAGCAAGGCGAAGGCGGCGGCCGATCCGGCCCCGGTGCCGCCGATCACGATCGCCAGCGCGCATTGCGCCAGCGTCTGGAGCGCGAGATAGGCGCCCGACCATCGCTCCGGCCGGGGGCTGCGGATGATGAAGCCGATCGCGATCCAGATCAGCACCCCCTCCGCCAGCCCGGCGACGATCCGCGCGGGAAAGATCAGGGCGAGGTCGAGGCGCGGGGTCAGCAGGTCGATCGCCCCGGCGACGATCAGCGCGACGGCGGCGATGCGCGGCAGGCGGCTGGGCGCGAACGCGAAGCCGGCGCCCCCGGCGGCGATGCCCATCGCCAACAACTCGACCGTCGCCAGTTCGCCCAGCGCGGTCGCCGACAGCCGCCCCTCCACCGCCAGCGCGCCGAGCAATTGCGGCTGAAGGCCGGGGATCAGCACACCGATGATCCCGACGATCAGGATCGCGACGATCCGCCGGCTGTCGAATCCGGCGGACGGCCGGGTCACCGTGCGCGGCCGCGCGCGCTGACCGGCCACATCTCGATCAGCGTGTCGCCGCGCACGACATGGTAGAAATCATAGAGGTTCACCGTCGGATCGCAGTGCGGCACGGTCAGGCTGACCGGATCGCCGGGGCGCAGCCGCGTGCCGATGTCGGGGGCGATCAGCGCGGCGTGTTCGTCGCCCATGAACGCGAACATCGTATCGGGCGCCGCGCCACGCTGGACCGCCGCCGATCCGCCGTCGGTCGACAGCGACTTGTAGCCCGAATCGATCGTCACCAGCGCGGCGTGATTGGCGCTGACCACCCGCGCATCGACCGACAGCGACACCTCGAACGGCGGTTCGGGCGCGTCGGCCAGGTCGCAGTCGAGATATTGTTTGTCCATGAACACATAGGATCCGGCCTGAAGCTCGGTGAACACCCCCAGATCGATGTCGATGCGGTGGGTACCGGTGCCGGCGCCGGTCACGATCTCCGCCACAAAACCCGCTTCGGCCAGCGCGGCGATCACCTGCTTCAGATAGTCGGTGAGGCCGGTCATCGCCGCCTTGCGATCGGCATAGCTGGCGATGTGCTGCTGCGATCCGCAATAGAACTGGACGCCGCGCCAGCGCAGGTTAGGCAGCGCGGCGATCGCCCGGGCCAGCGCCACCGCGTCGTCGGGCGAGGCGACGCCGGTGCGACGGATGCCGGGATCGACGTCGATGATGACGTCCAGCCGCGCGCCGGCGTCGGCCAGCGCATGATCGGTGCGCGCGGCAACCTCGGGATCGTCGACCACCGCCATCAGCCCGTCGGCGCGCCCGGCCAGCGCCGCCAGCCGCGCGACCGCGCCCGGCGCGGCAACCGGGGAGGTGATCAGCACACCGCCGATGCCGCCATCGACCATCACCTCCGCCTCGCCGATCTTGGCGCAGCACAGGCCGACCGCGCCCGCGGCGATCTGGCGGCGGCCGATATCCACGCTCTTGTGCGTCTTGGCATGGGGGCGCAGGCCGATGCCGGCCGCGCGCGTCAATTCCGCCATGCGCGCGATATTGCGGTCGAGCGCGTCGATATCGAGTACCAGCGCCGGTGTATTCAGGGCGGCGCGCGATCCCTGCTGACCAATCAAACTGCTATGCAACGCACGATCGTCCATCAGGAAAACAGCGCCTCCAGGTGCGGGTTCAGAAATTTGCCGTCGGGATCGGCGGCGCGACGCACCATGCGATAGCGTTCGGCCATCGGATAGAGCGCATCGACGTCGCCGCGTGACAGCGTGTGCCGCTTGGCCCAGTGCGGGCGGCCGCCATGGGCGCGAAAGATCGCTTCGGCATCGGCGAACAGCGACCGCCACGGCATCTTGGCATATTGGTGCATCGAGATCGCCGCGACCGGACCGCGATTCATCGGGCTCATCCAGATATCGTCGCCGGCGACCACGCGAAATTCGAAGGGGAAGGTCACCGGCAGCCGCTTGCGCCGGATCCAGCGCACCACCTCACCCAATGCATCGAGACCGGCGGCGCGCGGCAGTTCATATTCCATCTCCTCGAACCGGATGGTGCGGTCGGAGGGAAAGATCGCGTGCGCCGGCCCGCGCCGCCGGCCGTTCATGTTGGTCCGCATCATCCCGCGCTGGAGCGTCGGCGTCAGGAACGGCGCGACCGCCGCGATGCTCAGCACGCGGCGGAACGCCGTCTCCTCCATGTCGGTGGTCGATGGCGGGGGCGCGCACGGATCGGTCGGCTCGAGCGTCTTGAGGATCACGCTGTCGGCATGGGGGAAGAACCAGAATTCGACGTGGCGATGCCGCTCGACCAGGGTGTCGAACGTCTCGCGCACCTCGTCCCAGCGGCGCTTCTCGATCCGTTCGGCAAGGTGGAAGGCGGGCACCACATCCGCCTCGATCTCCGTCGCGACGCCGAACAGGCCGAGCGACAGCCGCTGCGCCTGAAACAGATCGGCGTTGGCGGCGGCATCGCACCAGCGCGCCTCGCCATCCGCCCCGATCACGCGGAAACCGCGCGCGAAGGTCGACAGCGAGCCGAGGTCGCGGCCGGTGCCATGGGTGCCGGTCGCCATCGCCCCGGCCAGCGACTGCGGATTGACATCGCCCTGATTGGCCAGCGCCAGCCCGTGCTCCCACAGCGCCGCCGTCAGCCGCTTGATGCTCCAGCCCGCCGGGATGCGCGCGGTGCGGCGGTCGGCGGCGACGGTCATCTCCCCGGCCAGATCGTCGAGACTGACGATCAGCCCGTCCGATTCGCACAGCGGCATGAACGAATGGCCCGCCCCGGTCGCGCGGACGCGGCCCGCGCCACGGATCGCGGCCGCGAGTTCATCCTCACTGCGGGGACGCAGCACCGGCGCGGAGGCGGTGACGCTGCCCGACCAGTTCGACCAGCTCATCGTCGCGGCCCCTTTTCCGCGACGCACGCGCCCTTCAGCGTGTGGATGTAGCGGATCACCAGCGCCACGCCCTCGTCATGCGCGATGTCGCGGCCGAGTTCGGGCATCATCTCGCCCGGATCGGTGCTGGCGAGGCGGTAAGGCAAGATCGACTGGTCGGGATCGCCGGGCACCAGATCGAACGGGCGGTCGCCGGTCCCCCTGCCCGCCGCGACCGGCGGCTTGCATTGCCCGAGCAGGCGCGGGTCCACCGTCGCCGCGTCGAGCCACAGCCCCGACGTCCGCGCCGCGCCGACGCGATTGTGGCAATGGCTGCAATTGATATCGAGATAGGCGCGCGCCTGTGCGGCGGTATCGGCGCGCGGATCCTGCCAGTCGGCGTTGCGCGGCACGCCGTTCGCGGGCGCGCCGGCCAGATAGCCGGCCGCCGCCAGCCGCCGGAGCTGGTTGACCTCCCCGCCCTCGCCCGGAAAATCGCGGTTGAGGTGGCGCGCCTTCAGCCCGATCGGCTCGATCGCGCGGGTGCGGTAATCCTGCGCGTGGCAGCCGGCGCACTGGTTCTGGTTGGGCACCGCATAGTTGAACGCGACCTTGCGTCCGCCGCCCTCATCCAGCGTCAGCGCGACGTCGGCGCCGGTGCGGGCCAGCGTCGCGTCGCGGCCGTCGGCGTCCCAGACATAGGGCAGCGCCACCCAGCCCGATTGCCGGCGGATCAGCAGCCGCGTCTCGATCAACCGGACGTGCTTGAGGTCGAGCCCCTCGACCCCGTCCTGATAGGTCGCCGGGGTCATCTTCACCACGTTGGCGCTGGTCTGCGGCGTCGCGGCGTCAGCGGGGGTCGTGTAGTAAAAGGTCTTGGTGACGATCGTCCCGACCGGGAAATCGAACGCATCGGTGGGGCGATAGGTGGCGTGGACGCCCCTCGGCATCCAAACGGTCCGCCATTTCTGCGCATAGTCGCTGAACAGCGGCGTGTTCAGTTCATAGGTGATCATCCCCTCATGTGGCGCGATCCGGCCGTCGGCGACGGTGAACAGCCCCCACGCCGACAGCTTTTCGGGATTGCCGTCGGTGTGAAAGGTCACGGTGCGCGGCGCCTGGCTGCACCCCGCGACGAGCAGCACCGCGAACAGCGCGGCGACCAGGCGAGCGATCATGATTTCTTGCCGCTGTCCCTGGTCATCGCCTCGGGCAGGGTGATCGCCGGCAGGCGCGCGGGCGGGGCGCAATTGCGGCCGGCATCGATCCGCGCCTTGGCGAATTTCGAAGGTCCGTCGGCGTTGAGCACCTTGGCCTCGCCGTTCTGCACACAGATCTGCGGGTCCTTGACCTTGGGATTGGTGAAGCCGTCCCACAGCACGTCGGGCAGGCGGCCGCCGTTCAGCGCCGCCAGCGGCTTGAACGCCGCCGAGCCGGGATCGTCGCCGCCGCCGGAGAAGCGGTTGCCGGTGACGTAGATCTTTTCCGGGAACGGATCATAGGCGGCGGCGATGCCGTCCTTGGTATCGAACCCGGTCGAATAATAGCTGGAGATGATGACGTTGGCGGTCTTGTTGTCCTTGATATCGTTGTCGAAAATCTCGACCTCGTCGTTCGAGTTGACGATCACCCCCGACCCCGCCGGGACCGAGCTGACCGCGCTGCCCTTTGCGCCGAAATTGGCGTGATTGTTGGCGACCACCGTGTTCCTGAACACGCGCGTCTTTGCCCCGGGCACCGGCAAATTGGGCATGTTGAACACCAGGATGCCGCCGGCGTTGCCGGTCGCGGTGTTGCCATAGACGTCGGCGTTGTTCGAATTCTCGATCTCGATTCCGGCGACATTGCCCTCGGCCCGGCTGTCGCGGACGATGATGTTGTTCGACTGGCCGACATAGATGCCGGCATCCGACGCGCCCTTTACCACCGCGCCCTCGACCAGCACGTTGTCGACCTGGACGGGATAGAGGCCATAGGCGCCGTTCGACGTCTTTGGCCCGCCGGTCCACTCGGCGCGGACGCGGCGGATCACGGTGTTCTTGACCCCGTTGACCTTCAGCGCATCGCCCTTGCTGTCCTCGAACGCCAGATCCTCGATGGTGAAGTCGTTGCCGGTGACCAGCATCCCCTCCGCGCCCGACGTCTGCTTGGCGAAGGACAGGATGGTCTTGTCCATCCCCGCCCCGCGCACGGTGACGCCGTCGGCGGTCAGGCTGAGACTGCGGCTGAGCGCATATTTGCCCGCCGGAATCTCGATCACCGCGCCGGGCTTGGCGTCGAGCAGCTTGGCCTGAAGGTTCTTCTCGAAATCGGGGTCGATGGTGAAGCCCTCGGCATCGGTCTTTGGCCCGGTGTCGCAGCCCGCGACCAGCGCGAGCGCGGCGGCGCATCCGATGAGTGCGATCCTCTTGGTCATGGTGTCCTACTCCTCCCCGCGTGTCAGAATTTGAAGCCGAGTTCGGCGCCGTAGAAGCCCGGCCGGTCGCGCCGGACGTAGGGCGTCTGGAAGATGTCGGCCGAGATGGTGTTGAGCGTGCGCAGATACTTCTGGTTGAGCAGGTTCTCCGCGTAGAGCGCGATCGAATAGCGATCACCCGGACTGCGCCAGCCGATCCGCGCGTTGACGATGTTGCGCGGTGACCGCAGCCGATCAAGCTGCGCCCAGTCGATGAACGGCGCGATCGCGGCATCGGTGGCGCGGGTGGCGTCGTTGATCCGCGCGCGCGAGGTGTAGCTGTAGCTGCCGTCGCCGAAGATCGTGCCGCGGCCGGTATCATGCGCATAGTGCAGGCCGAGCACGCCGCGGAACGCCGGTTCGCCGGTCGGCTGGCCGCCGATGTCGACGCCCTGTTCAATCCGCGTCACCCATTTCGATTCGATCAGCCCGGCGGTCGCGCTGATCGCGAAATCGCGCGACACCGCGAACCGGGTGTCGAGATCGAGGCCGTACGCCTCAGAATCGCCGGAGCGGGTGATATATTGCGGCAGCGTGCCGCCGGTATCCTCCAGGCTGATCGACTGGCGGTTCTTGTACTTGAAATAATAGCCCGACAGGTTGAGCCGCACCCGCCGGTCGAACAGTTCGGATTTCACCCCGCCCTCGAAATTCCACACATTTTCCGGCGCGAAGAACGAGTTGATCTCGACCGAGTTGAACCCGCCCGCCTTGTACCCGCGCGCGGCCGAGGCATAGAAATGGACGTCGTCGCTGCCGTCATACTGGATGACGAAGCGCGGCGAGACGTCGTTGAAGGACGCGCGGCGGGTAAAGCGCACATCCTCCAGCGCGCCGCTGTCGAAGATCAGCCCGGCCGACCCGACCGTCGCGCGGAAGAAATCGGCGGCGCTGATCGAGGCACCGTCGGGGAACGCCGGCATCCCGATGATCGCATTGTAGAGCGCGCCCGGCGCGACCACCGCGTCCAGCCCCGGCGCCGCGAAACCGCCGTTCAGCCAGCTGAATTTCTTGACGTCGTGGGTGTAGCGGATGCCGGCGGTCAGGCTCAGCCGTGGCGTCACCTTGAACGTGGCGTCGGCGAACGCCGCCAGCGAATCATTGGCGACGCGGTTGTTCATATCCTCCTGGAAGCTGTTGCCGAACACCGGCAGCCCGACGCTGTCTAGGATCGTGAAGATCGGGAAATCGGCGACCGCGCCCAGGATGCGATCGACCGAGTCGCTGAGCAGCGTCACCGCGCTGGTCTGGCGCCCGCGTTCATGGAAATAGCTGCCGCCGGCGATCGCGCTCCAGCGATCGTTCTCGAACCCCAGCCGCAGTTCCTGATAGAGGCTCGAGTTCTTCTCGATATTCTCGGTGTCGAGGTAGCGGGTGGCGTCGCCGGTGCCGTCCTCATCCTCGCGGTTGTGAGTCTCGAAGTGCTTGAACGCGCTGATGCTGGTCAGCGTGACCGCGCCCATCCGGTGCGTCGCGGTCAGCGATACGTCGTTCAGAACGCGCGTTTCCTTGTTGCCGATCACGTCATTGGTGAAGGGCCCGAACGGATCGGTGCCAAGCGCGAACACGCTGATGCCGACCGACGCCGGCCCGTCCTTGTGTGTGTTGTCATGGTCGTAGGCGAGCACGAAATCGGTATCCGCGCTGGGTGCCCAGCGCAGCGCGGCCCGGGCCGACTCGTTCTTCTCGCGCTCGCGGTCGTCGCCGCTCACCGCGTCCTTCAGATAGCCGTTGCGGCGGTTGAACACGCCGTTGACCCGCAGGAACAATGTGTCGGTGATCGGAACGTTGCCGGTCAGGTCGACCCGCGCCTTGCCGTAATTGCCGCCCTGGAGCGTGCCGTTCAGCTCCAGCCGGTCGGACGGCTTGTTGGTGATGATCGAGATCGCGCCGCCCGACGTGTTGCGCCCGAACAACGTGCCCTGCGGGCCCTTCAGCACCTCGACCCGGTTGATGTCGTTGAAGAAGATCAGCGACGCGCCCGACCGGCCCGAATAGATGCCGTCGATGAAGATGCCGACCGACGGATCGGTGCCGATGCCGAAATCGTCGGTGGCGACGCCGCGGATGGTGAAGGACGGCTGGGTGACCGACGTGTCGTTGATCGTCAGGCCGGGGGTGAAGGTATCGAGATCGCCGATCGTCTCGGCGCTGAGCGCGCGGATCGATGCGGCGTTGAAGGCGGTGACGCTGATCGGCACCTCTTGCAGCGATTGTTCGCGGCGCTGCGCGGTGATGACGATGTCGCCGAGGGGATTGTCGTTGGTGGTGGCGCGACCGGGCGGGGGATCGCCCTCAGCCGGCACGGTCTGCGCCATCGCCGGCAGCGACCAGATCGCCGCCACGCCCACCAGAAGACCGAGCTTGAATGCGCGCCCCATTCCAGTTCTCCCCGCCATGTCTTTTTGTTGCGGGGATTGAACTGCTGGCGAATAAAATAGTCAAGACTACATTTCGCAGCACCGGGCATGGCGCCGCGGGCGCGGGAAACGCCGGAAAAGCCGCGCCGCGCACACTGGGGCGCGGCGCCGGCCGTCATGCGGAGAGGCCGCCCCAGAAGCCGGGCGACGGCGGGCGCATCATCCCGCGTTCCGCCCGCACCCCGCCCGGGCGGTCGTTCGCCAGCCACAGCGGTCCGTCGAGATCGACGAAGCCGGAGCGCGCCGCGACGATCATCGCCGGCGCGATCGACAGCGAGGAGGAGACCATGCACCCGGTCATCAGCCCCAGCCCGCGCGCCACCGCCGCGTCCGCCAGCGTCAGCGCGGCGGTCAGCCCGCCGGTCTTGTCGAGCTTGATGTTGACCACCTGATAGCGGTCCGCCAGCGCGTCGATGTCCCCGGCGACATGCGCGCTTTCATCGGCGGCGATCGGAATGGCGGAGGTGAAGCCGGCCAGCGCGCCGTCATCCTCCGACGGCAGCGGCTGTTCCAGCAGGTCGATGCGCAGGTCGATCAGCGCCGATTGCAGATCGCGCACCTCGGCGATCGTCCAGCTTTCGTTGGGGTCGACGATGATCCGCGGACGCGGCGCCGCCGCGCGCACCGCGCGGATCTGCGCGAGCGGATCGTTGCGATCGACCTTGATCTTGACCAGCGGGTAATCGGCATAGGCGGCGGCGGCGGCGCCCATCGCCTCGGGCGTATCCAGCCCGACCGTCATCGCTGTCGCCACCGCGCCCACCGGTGGATCACCGATCAGCGCGCTCACGCTCTTGCCCGACAGCGTCGCCTCAAGATCCCACAGCGCGCAGTCGACCGCGTTGCGGGCGGCGCCGGGACGCATCAACGTCAACACATCATCGCGGCCGGCCCCGGCGGCGATCGCATCGCGCACCGCCGCGATCTCCGCCAGCGCCCCGTCGAGCGACTCGCCATAGCGCGCATAGGGCATCCCCTCGCCGCGCCCGACGGCGCCGTCCTGGGCGACCTCGACCTCGACCACCTCGGCGACGGTCTTGACCCCGCGCGAGATGCGGAACGGCGTGGAAAGCGGAAACCGCGCGATCTCGGCCGACAGCGTCCGCGTCATGCCGCGACCGCGCCCAGCAATTCGTCGAGGATCGCATCGACCCCGAATGCATAGGGATCGGTGCACGGCAGGCCGATCGCATCGGCGGTGCGCTTGCAATAGGCCTCGGCCTCGGCGCGCTCCATCCGCGACGTGTTGATCGCGATGCCGACCGCGCGCACCGACGGGCTGGTCAGCCGCGCGGTCGCCAGATTGGCCTCCAGACACGTCGCCAGATCGGGCACCCGATAATGCGGCAGGCCGCGCATATGCTCACGCTGCGGATCGTGGCACATCACCAGCGCCTCGGGCTGCGCGCCGTGGAGCAGGCCGGTCGACACGCCGGCGAAGGACGGGTGGAACAGCGATCCCTGCCCCTCGATCACGTCCCAGCCATCGTCGGTGCGCGCGGGCGAAATCTGCTCGACCGCGCCGGAGATGAAATCGGCGACCACCGCATCGAGCGGCACGCCCGACCCGGCGATCAGGATACCGGTCTGCCCGGTCGCGCGGAAATCGGCGGCGAGGCCGCGGCGCTTCAGCCCGTCGACCAGGCACAGCGATGCGTACATCTTGCCGACCGAACAATCGGTGCCGACGGTCAGCAGCCGGTGGCCGGCGCGCGGCTTGCCGTTCCCGACCGCTATATCGTCGGCCGGGTCGCGGACGTCGTGCAGCGCGCGGCCGTGCCGCTGCGCCGCCGCGACGATGCGCGGCTCGTCGCGCAGCCGCTGGTGCAGCCCCGACGCGACGTCCATCCCCGCCTCGATCGCGGCGATCGCATCGGCGACCA
>Ga0182736_1001026_pt1 | contig 31532 bp, 27 predicted proteins | sample eDN5th30CKraftBY_FD_128882 | JGI IMG/M metagenome (GOLD analysis project Ga0182736, IMG submission 128882) | Enriched backyard soil microbial communities from Emeryville, California, USA - eDNA 5th pass 30_C Kraft BY (version 2) (version 2) | ecosystem: Environmental > Terrestrial > Soil >...
AACGGGCACCAGCGCGCCGCTGTCCAGGTCGTGCTGGATCAGCACCGACGACAGGCAGCCTATGCCCCCGCCGCCCAGCACGATTTCCCGGGCTGCGGCCATGTTGCTGATGCCGTTGAAATGGCGCGGGTTGCCGCCGCCGTCCATGATGACGCGCATGGCGTCCGTCCAGTAGAACGATTCGCGCTGCACGCACCAGATTGGGGTCTGGCGCAGGAAATCCAGGACATTGCCGGGCCAGTGGTGTTCCAGGAATTCGCGCGACGCCACCCACAGCATGCGGTCGTAGCCGATCGAACAGGACGACAGCCGGTTCTTGTCGACCGGGCCCGCCACCAGGGCGACGTCCAGCTTGCGTGCCTCGAGCTTCTGCAGGACCTTGGCCGCCAGGTCGATTTCTACGTCGTAGGTCAGGTCCGGCATCGATTTCTGCATTTCCCGGATCAGGCTGGGAAACCAGCTCATGGAAATGTTACCTGCCCCGATGCGCACGGTTCCGCTGGTGGTGTAGCCAGAGCTGACCGACGCCGTCAGCGCCTCGAGCTGTTGGAAGATGGGTTCGGCCTCTTCCAGGAACTTGCGGCCTTCCATGGTCATTTCGACGCCTCGTCCGGCCCTGACGAACAGCTTGGCCCCCAGGGCGCTTTCGAGTTCGCGCATGCGCGCGGAAATGGCGGGCTGTGTGGTGTACAGCCGTTCGGCCGCCGCGGTGAAGCTTCCCAGGCGGGCGATCCAGAATGCAGTTTCCAGGTTCGCGAGGTTGATGCTGCGCACGGAGGCTCCTGTGGTGAAGTGCGGCAATGTGCCCCGGCCGTCCAGGCGCCGGGCGATGATGAAAAGTAACGCGCTGGCGCCGGCGGGACAATTGCCGGAAACACCTGCCCGGCCCGCGCGCCACTCATACCCGATCTTTATGCCTACACATAGAAGGATCTGATTGGATGCCGGCTGCCAATTCGCAGACAATGGCGCTTCGCCGGCGGCTGCCGGCGGCCTTGCCAAGATAACCAGAAATCAAGAAGGGAGACCCCCATGCGCAGACCATTCATGGTGCGTTGCGTCAAGCGTCCGTTCGCCCGTTTCCTGCGCGGCCTGTTGGGCTGCGCGCTTATCTCGACCGGATCGCTCATGGGCGCGGCGCACGCGCAGAAGAGCTACGAGATGATCATCCCCATTGCCGCCGGCGGGTCGCTGGACCTGATGGCCCGCGCAGTCGGGGAAGCCTTCTCGCGCGATGTGGGCGCGCCCCTGACGCCGGTGAACAAGGTCGGCGCGGGCACGCTGGTCGGCACGCGGCACGTCATGCAGGACACGCGCACCGACGGGCACCTACTGCTGTTCACCGGGTTGCCGTACACCACGCTGCAGTTCAAGGATGGCGGCCCCGCGTTCGACCAGACCCGGTTCAAACCGGTGATCTATGTCGGATGGCAGCCGACCGTCCTGTTCATCCGGTCATCGATCCCGGTCGACAACATTGCCGCTTTCATCGCGTGGGCAAAGCAACGGCCCGAAGGCGTCACGTTCGCGTCTTCCGGCATCGGCAGCAGTCCCCATATCGCCGCCGAGCAGTTCGCGGCCATGACGGGCGTGAAGATCGTCCACGTACCCATGGGCGGATCCAGCGCCTTCGTGCCTGCGCTGGTGGGGGGGCATGTGGACGCGGTATTCGACGCGCCGGCCACCCGGTCGATGGTCAAGGAAGGCAGGCTGAAGGCGCTGATGGTGGGTAGCGGCACGCCGCTGCCGGATTGGCAGGACTTGCCCACTTCCGAGCAGTCCGGCCTGCCCGGGTTCCGTTCGGGCACCTGGTATGGCGTGCTGGCGCCGGCCGGCACGCCCGACGCGCTGGTCACCGAGCTGAATGCCGATTTCGGCAAGGCGCTGAAGAGCCGCATCGTCGAAGACCGCGCCAAGGAATTCGGCATTGCGCTGGCGGGCGGATCGCCGAACGACTTCGCCGAGTTGCTCAAGAGCGAGCATGCCCGCATCGGCGAGCTGATCAAGAGCCGCGGAATCGTCATTCCCTGAGCCCGCAAGGAAAACCCATGAGCCATACCGAAGTCCTGGGCGAGCAGATCGCGGGCCTGCAATTCGAGGCGATTCCGGAGGCAGTCAGGGCCAGGCTCAAGACTTGCCTGCTGTATGGAATGGTCATGGCCGCCACCGCCGGTCCCCGCGATCCGCTGGAGACAGCGGTGCACCTGGCCAACGATGCACCGGGGCCGGCCCAGGTGCTGGCCTCCGACCTGTGCCGATCGGCCGCCGATGCCGCGTACATCAATGCCTTCCGCATGTGCGCGCGTGGCCAGAACGACACCTATGCCCATGCCTACGCGCATCCGGGGTGCATTGTCATCCCCGTCGTGCTTGCGCTGGCGCAGCACCGGAATGCCGATGGCAAGCAGCTATTGACGGCGATGGCCGCCGGTTACGAAGCCCTGGCGGCCATCGCGGCGGACCAGGCCGGTGCCGTGGTGGGCCGCCGCTTCCGGGCGACTTCCGTGTTTGGCGTGTTTGCGTCCACGGCCGCCGCGGCCCGCCTGCTGGGGCTGGATGCCGCGCAGTGCGCCCATGCCCTGAGCCTGGCCACGCAGCACAGCGCCGGGACGATGCAATGTTGGGCCGAGGGCACGCCGGAATGGCGGGTCCAGGTCGGCAATGCGGCGCGCGCGGGTATTGCATGCGCCACGCTGGCCGGCCACGGTTTTCCCGGCGCGCGCCATGCCTTGGAAGGCGACAGCGGCTTCTACCAAGCGTTCGCCGGCAGGGCGGCGACCGGCACGCCGCGCTGGTCGTGGCAGGCGTCGTCGGTGATCTTCAAGCCGTTGCCCGGCTGCCTGATCAACCAGGCGCCGCTGTACCTGCTGCTTGCGCTGCAGCGGCGGCACGGTTTCGAGGCCCGGCAAGTCGAGCGCATCGACGTATGGCTGTCGGAACGCAACGCTGCCTATCCCGGCATCGACCGCCACGGGCCGTTCCAGGCCGCCACGGGCGCCGTGATGAGCTGCCCGTTCATGCTGGCCGTGGGGTTGCGGGACCGTACGCTGCGCATGCCGGATTTCGAAGCGCTGCACGGCCCCGGCGATATCCACGCGCTGAGCCAGCGCGTGCACGTGCAGCCGTCTGCCGCGTTGCCCGACTGGGGCGCGCGCCTACGCGTGCGCCTGGACGATGGCGCCACCTACGACGACGAGATGACCGAGCTTTCCCGGTTCGGTTTCGATTGGACGGAAACCGACACGCTGCTGTCGGCCATGGCCGACGAGTGGCCGTGGCCGGACGGGGCGCAACGCTACCAGCGGTTGCGGCGTTGCGTGGACGGGCTGGAGCAGGCGCGGGACATCCAGGAACTGGTGTCCGCGGTATGCGACGCGTAATGCCCGGACAGCACCGCCGTGGCCACGGCGCGCGGCGCTACGGACCGGGATAGTCGGCTTCGCCGCTGCGCGCGCCCCACGCCTGGATTTCGTCCAGTTTCGCCTGCATCGCCTTCAACACGAGATCGCGCCCGATGGTACCCAGCACCAGGTGGCGCGGCGAGTTCGCCGCCATGGCTATGTCGACGATCATGGCCGCCGCGCGATCGGGATCGCCGGGCTGGCGGCCGCTGCCGGCCTTGGTGCGTTGCATGCGCGCGGCCACGGTGTCGGCGTAATCCGCGATCGTGCTTTCCGTCGCCCGTAGCGACCGGCCTGCCCAGTCGGTGCGAAACGGCCCCGGCTCGACGCAGGTGACGTGGATGCCCAGCGGCTTGACCTCTGCGGCCAGGGAATCGGACCAGCCCTCGACCGCATGCTTGCTGGCTGCGTAGTAACCCGAGCCGGGCAACCCGAACAAGCCGGCAATCGACGTGATATTGAACACATGGCCCCGGCGCCGTTGCCTCATGCCCGGCAGGACCGCACGGGTCAGTGCGAACAGGCCGAAGACGTTGGTATCGAACTGCTGGCGGATTTCGGCCTCGTCGCCTTCTTCCGCCGAGGCCTGGTAGCCATAGCCTGCATTGTTGACCAGCACGTCGACCCCGCCGAATTGCTCGTTGGCCAATTCGACGGCATGGCGGATCTGTTCCGGTTGGGTCACATCCAGCGGGACCGCCACCGCGCGGCCCGGGGCGGTGGCCGCCAATGCCCGGGCGGCATCCATCGAGCGTGCCGTCACGATGGCGCGCCCGCCCCGAGCGAGCGCTGCCTTGGCAATGGCGTGTCCAAAGCCCGAAGAACAACCGGTTATCAACCAGACGGGGGAATCCATATCGCTTGCTCCGTTTGCGCGAGTAGTCGGGAAATCAGAAAAGGCTGGTCCTCGATTATCGGCCACAAACCAGCGGCCAAATCATAAAAAGATCGCCCGTAATGCCGATAAAAAGCGGTGATTGGTATTACACGGCCTCGCTGGATAGACTCGCTTGACCTGGCGCCCGTGCGCCGTGACATCTTTGGGCCAGGCATCGCCGGGCCCGCGAAGGAAAACCATGGGGACTCGTATCAAGGTCGCGGTGCTGGACGACTACCAGGGCGTCGCGCAGCGTTGCGCCGACTGGGAGCCGCTGCGCGACAAGGCCGACGTCGCGTTCTACCACGACAACATCGCCGAGCCGGCCGCGCTGGTGCGCCGGCTGCGGGACTATGACGTGGTGTGCCTGATGCGCGAACGCACGCGCATGGACGACCGGGTACTGCCGCAGCTGCCGAAACTGAAGTTGATCGTCACCACCGCGATGCGCAACGCGGCCCTGGACATTGCCCTGGCGCGCCGGCTCGGCATCACGGTCTGCGGGACCGGCGCCGTGCAGACAGGCACGCCGGAACTGGTCTGGCTGCATATCCTGGCGCATGCGCGCCGGTTCGAGCAGGAACGGGCGGGGCTGCGCGAAGGCCGCTGGCAGGTGGCGCTGGGCCAGGACCTGCATGGCGCGACACTGGGTCTGCTGGGGCTGGGCCGGGTCGGAGAACGCGTGGCGCGCGTGGGCCAAGCCTTCGGCATGAAGGTGCTGGGTTGGAGCCCGCATTTGACGCCAGAGCGGGCGCAGGCGGCCGGCGCCGAGTTCGCCTCGAAGCAGGCATTGTTTGCGCGGGCCGATTTCGTGGTCATCGCGCTGCAGCTTCGGGAATCCACCCGCCATATCGTCGGCCAACCCGAACTCGACGCCATGAAACCGCACGCCTACTTGGTGAATACGTCCCGGGCCGGCCTGGTCGACGAAGACGCGCTGATCGCCGCCTTGCGCGGCGGGCGCATCGCCGGCGCCGGCCTGGACGTATTCCAGACCGAACCCTTGCCGCGCGAGCACGCATTCCGGTCGTTGCCGAACGCCACGCTGACGCCGCACATCGGCTATGTCACGGTGAACACCTACGAGCAGTTCTACCGCGAAACCGTGGAGGACGTATGCGCCTGGCTGGCGCAGTCGCCGATCCGCGTGCTGACCGGCGCCGAATAGCGCGCCGGGCCGCGCGGCCTTCGTGCGGCGGGCGCCAACATCAATACCCTTTATGCGCCGCCATAACAACATCAGATTGGTGTAACTACCGGCCGATGCTTAGACTCCAGAACGAATCATCGGCCGGTTGCCGCATCGCCAAACCCGGATTTCAACCAAGGAGAAAATACATGCCCATCAACATCAGGCCGATGCCTTCCGGCTTCGGCGCGGAAATCGGCGGAGTCGACCTGCGGCAGCCGCTCGACGAGACACGCTACCAGGAAATCGAGGCGGCGTTGGCGAAACACGGGGTCATTTTCTTCCGCAACCAGCCCCTGCAGGAAACGCATCAAGAGGCGTTCATCCGCTGGTTCGGCCCACCCAATGCGCTGGCCAGGCAGCTGAACAACAGCAGGATGAAGAATCCCTATTTCTACGACGTATCCAACGTCGACGAGAACGGCGACATCATGATGGAGGAGAACGAGCGCCGGCTGTATCTGCAGGCCAACCTGTTCTGGCATACCGACATGTCGATGCGCCAGCCTCCGGCTCGCGTGACGGCCCTGAACGCCATCGTCCTGCCGGAGACGGACCCGCCCGATACCGAGTTTGCCGATATGCGCGCGGCCTGGGAAGCCCTGCCGCCGGCACGGCAGCAAGAGCTGGCGGAACTGCGCGTGGTGCACAGCGTCTATGCGTCGCGCGCCAAGGTCGGGTACACCAATTTCAATACCGAGACACGCAACCTGCTGCCGCCTACCGAGCATCCGCTGGTGCGGGTGCACGCCGGGTCGGGACGCAAGAACCTGTACATCGGCGCGCATGCGTCGCACATCGTCGGCATGGACGAGGCCAAGGGCCGGGAATTGCTGGAGGAACTCACCGAGTTCGCCACCCAGCCGCAGTTCCGCTATGTGCACCAGTGGCAACCCCACGACCTGCTCGTGTGGGACGACAGCTGCACGCTGCACCGCGCCACTCCCTTCGACGACCAGAAGTACCGCCGCGAACTGCGCTGGTGCTCGGCGCGCGAGCTGGAGCCCGTATAGCCATGAAACTTGCGCGATTCACGCTGCCCGGCGCTGCCGGCGAAAGGCTGGGCATCCTGGCGGACGGGCCGACGGGGCCGCTCGTGCTCGACCTGGCGTCGATGCCGTGGGCGGCCGAGCGCGCCGGCCTGCCCGCCACCATGATGCAGCTGATTGCCGCCGGGCAACGCGGGCTGGACGCGGTGCGGGAAGTGGTCCACCGCGCCGGCCAGGACCTGGATGCGCCTTGGGTGCGCCAATCGGACGACATCGTGTGGCTGACGCCGGTGCCGCCCCGGTCCTGCATCGCGGCCGGCCGCAATTTCGGTGCCCATCGGCTGGAAAGCATACGCGGGAATCCCACGGCGGGGGCAGGGTTCCAGGCGGACTTTCCCACCGGTTTCGTCAAGCTGGGCCGCGTACTGGTGGGGCATCGCGCCGAGGTCAAGCGCCCGGAAGACGTGGAACAGATGGACTATGAAGCCGAGATCGCGGTGGTACTGGGCAAGGACCTGCTCAACGGGTCGCGCAAGCAGGCGAACGACGCCATCTTCGGCTACACCATCATGAATGACCTGTCGGCGCGGGAATGGCAGCTGGCCGAGATGCGCAACCAGCTGGTCATGATGGGCAAGAACTTCCCCGGGTTCGGGCCGCTGGGGCCTTGCATCCTGACGGCCGACGAGGTGCCCGATCCCACCGCGCTGCGCATCTGGCTGAAGGTCAACGGCGAATTGCGCCAGCAGTCCGATTGCACCGACCTGATTTTCCAGTTCGACGAACTGGTCGCGTTCTGGTCGCGCGTCGGCCTGCAGGCGGGCGACCTGATCAGCAGCGGCACGCCGGAAGGCGTGGCCCTGCACCGCAAGCCCGATCCGCGCCCGTACTTCCTGAAACCCGGCGATGTCGTCCATACGGGCGTCGACCAGATCGGTGTGCTGGAAACGCGGATCATCTAGAACAAAGACACTGATGCCCGGATCGGCGCTGGAACGTCGAGGGCGAGGAGAGACCATGATCGACCACAAGACCCTGTTGGCGGGCGCCGCGATGTTGTGCGCGGCCGTTCTGCCCTGTACGGCCCAGACGTTCTCGCCGGCCAGCCCGGTGCGGATCGTCGTGCCTACGCCGCCCGGCGGCGCCAGCGACACGTCGGCGCGCATCCTGGCCGAGGGGCTGCAGGCGCTGTGGAAGCAGCCGGTCGTCGTCGAGAACAAGACCGGCGCCTCGGGCACGATCGGGGCGACCTTCGTGTCCAGGGCCGTGCCGGATGGGCACACGCTGTTCTTCGGCACCGGCTCCACGCACGTCGTTGCGCCGTCGATGCTTGCCGAGAAACCGTACGACCCGGAACGCGATTTCACGCCGCTGGCCATTGTCGGCTTCGCGCCGTTCGTGTTGTTCGCCCGCAGCGACCTGCCTGCCGGCAATCTGCAAGAGCTGGTCAAGGCCGTTCGCGAGGGCAAGTCCGAGCTGAGTTTCGGCACGTCGGGGCCGGCCACCATCTATGAGGTCGCGGCGCGCTTGCTGGAGCGCGAGACCGATGCCACGTTCAATCACATCCCGTACAAGGGCCTGGCGCCCATGGCCATGGATGTGGCGGCCGGAAGAGTCGACCTGGGCGTGGGGCCGGTCGATGGCTACCTGAAGAATCCCAAGCTGAAGGTGCTGGCGGTGCTGGGCGACCAGCGCGTCGGCGCGCTGCCCGACGTGCCGAGCAGCAAGGAAAGCGGCTTTCCGCGGTTCGCCGTGCCGGTCTGGGCCGCGATCTGGGGGCCGCCCGGCCTGCCGCAGGATGTGCGGTCGGGGTTGACGCGCGACCTGCTGCAGGTCTTGAAGCAGGCTGCCGTGGAAGAGAAGATCGGCAATACCGGGATCATTGTCCAGCCGGGCGATGGCGAGGCGCTGCGCACGCTGATCGCCCGGGATCTGGCCGCCTTGCAATCTGTTCTGAAGGCGCAGCCGGGTTCGTAAGGGCTTGCCATGGTGGCCGGCATGCCGGCCGCCATGGCTGCCCCGGCCGACGCTAGTCGGCCTTGATGTTGTTGGCCTGGATCACGTGCTTCCAGTTCTGGATTTCCCGGTCCATGCGCTCGCGTGCAGCCTGCGGCGTATCGGCGACCGGCTCCAGGCCTTGCTCGTGCAGCCAGGACGCCATTTCGGGCGACTTCAGGATGCCGACGAATTCGCGGTTCAGGCGGTCGACCACCGCGGGCGGGGTCTTGGCGGGCACGAATACGCCGTACCAGACCGAGGCATCGAAGCCCTTGACGCCGGCTTCGTCGACGGTGCCCATTTCCGGCCACATGTTGCTGCGCTTGGCGGTGGTGAGCGCCAGGGCGCGCAGCCGGCCGGCTTCGGCATATTTCTTGGCCGTGGCCAGCGGGTCGATGATGACCTGCACATCGTTGGCCATCGCGGCGTTCAGGGCCAGGCTGGCGCCCCGGAACGGCACGTGCAGGATGTCCATGCCGGTGGCGGCCTTCAGGTGCTCGGTGGTCAGGTGGATCGAACTGCCGACCCCGGGCGAGCCATAGTTCAGCTTGCCGGGGTGGGCCTTCGCGTAGGCGATCAGTTCGCCCATGGTCTTGACCGGCAGGCTGTTGTTCACCAGCACTGCGAACGGGCCCGCCACCGCGGTGGTGACCGGCGCCAGGTCGCGCTCGACGTCGTAGGGCAGGTTGGGCTTGAGGGCCGGGTCGACCGAGATGGCGCCGCTGTGAATCAGGATCGTGCTGCCGTCGGCGTCGCCGCGCACGGCGGCCTCGGTGCCCAGCGAACCGCCCGCGCCGGCGCGGTTTTCCACGATGACGGTGCGGCCGATGCGCCCGGCCAGGTCGTTGGCGAGCTTGCGAGCCAGGATGTCGGACGTGCCGCCGGGCGAGAACGGCACGATGACTTTCACGACTTTGCCGGCCGCCGGCAGGTCGTCGGCCGCATGTGCCGCGGTTGTGCCCAGCAGCCCCGCTACTGCCAGCACAGAGAGAATGTGTCGCGCACCCGCGATGGCCATCATGATGTCGTTCCTTGTTGTGATTGGGAAGAAGGGGTATCCAGGCCGGGAAATGCCAGGGGTTCCCCGGCGAGAAAGCGGCGCACCGCTTCCCGGTGGTAATCGCTGTCCATGCACAGCCCCTGCGCATAGCTTTCCAGTTCCGCCATGGCGTGCTGGTCGAGCTGGAAGCTCTGGTTCAGGATGTTCTTGGCCAGGCCGATCGCCACCGGCGAGGCTTCGGTGAAGCGCCGCGCCATCGCCATCGCCTTGGCCAGCAGGTCGGCGGGTTCGTGCACGGCATAGACGATACCCAGCCCGCAGGCCTCTTGCGCGGACAGGACGCGCGCGCTGAAGATCAGTTCCTTGGCGCGCTGCAGCCCGACCACGCGCGGCAGCAGGTACATGGCGGCCATGTCCGGCACCAGGCCGATGCGGGCGAACACCTGGCAGAAGCGTGCGCGCGGCGTGGCCAGCACGAAATCCGACATCAACGCCAGGCTGAAACCGCCGCCGAATGCCGCGCCGTCGACGGCGGCGATCACCGGTTTTTCCAGGTTGGTCCAGGATGGCAGCCATTCGTGCAGCGCGTGGATGCGCTGACGCGACTGGTAGGCCGTGCGCGGCTTGGCGCTCATGGCCCGCAGGTCTCCGCCCGCGCAGAAGTTTTCCCCGGCGCCATGCAGGACCAGCGCGCGCACGGCGTCGTCGTCGCGCAGTTGCCGCAGCAGTTGCGGCAGTTCTTGCCGCATGACTTCATCCAGGGCATTGCGGGCCTTCGGCCGGTCGAGCGTGACCAGCGCGACGCCGTCGCGTATGTCGCAGCGCAGGGTTTGCCAGTCCATGGTCAGGCTGCCCGGGCCGCGGCGCCGCGGGGCTTCAGGGATCGGCGCATGGCCGCCCAATGGAGGAATGTCTCGTTCATTTTATATTCTATATAGAGAATAAATTATTTAATAAAGAATATATTCTGGGTAAGGTGTCCCCGTCAATGCAAAATTCGAGGCGAATCAGCGGTGCATTGGCTAATGGAAAACCCCTGCTTTAAATTCTGTGTAGAAAATCATAATCTCTATATAGAATAATAAACAGGCCATGGCGCCCTTCGGATGGCAGGAAGCGAAAAGATCGTTCGAAGACTGGCCGCCATTTTTTACCGGACCCGCAGCCTGGCCGGCGCTTTGCCGTTCCGGATCCCTTTCAGGCAAGGAGACAACTCATGAAAACCGCATGCCGCCGAACGCTCGTTGCACTTCTACTGACTGCCGCGACCGCGGTGCACGCGCAGGGCTGGCCGGAACGCCCGATCCGGATGATCGTGCCGTTCGGGCCGGGGTCCGCCACCGACACGATGGCGCGGATCATTACCGAACCGCTGTCCAAGGCGCTTGGGCAGCCCATCGTGCTGGAGAACAAGCCGGGCGCGAATTCCACGCTGGGCACCAACATCGCGGCCAAGGCCGATCCCGATGGCTACACGCTGGCCCTGGCGACCAATTCCGGCCTGGCGGCGAGCCCCGCCGGCCTGACCGAAGGGGTGCCGTATGACCCGGTCAAGGACCTGAAGTACGTCACGCTGGTCGGGTCGATTTCTTATGTCTGGGTGGCCAACAACGATGTGCCGGTCAAGACCGCGAAAGAGATGGTCGACTACATCAAGGCCCACCCCGGGAAGCTGAACTACGCCAGCGGCAATACCGGCGGCATTTCGTACGGGGGGTTCATCAAGAACAGCTACGGGCTGGACATCACGCACGTGGCCTATAAGTCGACGCCGCCCGCGCTGGTGCAGCTGATCGGCGGAGACGTGCAGGTGATGATGGCCGATGTGGCGTCCGCCACGCCCATGATAAAGGGCGGCAAGGTGAAGGCGCTGGGTGTGCCTGTGGCCAAGCGCAATCCGTTGCTGCCGGAGGTGTCGACCTTCGAAGAGCAGGGCCTGTCGACCCCGCCCGACATGTCGGGATGGTGGACGGTGGTGGCCCCGGCGGCGACGCCCGACGCCATCCTGGACAAGCTGAATACGGAGCTGGTGCGAGTGCTGAACATGCCGGATATCCAGGCCAAGCTGCTCAACAACGGCATCGTGGCCATTCCTTCCAGCCGGGCGGAAGCGACGCAATACCAGCGCGAGCAGCTCGAGGTGTGGCGCCGCATGGTCAGCGAACTGCATCTGCAGGGCAGCTGAGGCGATACCGGCCATGACACTCGATACGGCCCTCGATGGCCTGACCGTGCTGGATATCAGCCAGGGCATCGCCGGGCCCTATTGCGCGGCGTTGCTGGGCGACCTGGGCGCGCGCGTGCTGAAGGTGGAGCCGCCCGGCGGCGATTGGCTGCGTCGCGCGGGCGGGCGCGTCGGCGGTTCCACGGCGATGTTCGAGACGTTCAATCGCGCCAAGCAATCCATCGTGCTGGACTTGAAGTCGCCGGCAGGGGTGGCGGCCGCGCGCCGGCTGGCCGGCTCGGCCGACGTGGTGGTGGAAAGCGCCCGGGTCGGGTCGATGGCGCGGCTGGGACTGGGGTACGGCGACCTGGCATCCGGGTCGCCGTACCTGGTCTATACGTCGATCAGCGGCTTCGGCCAGGACGGCCCGAATGCCCGTCGCCCGGCGACGGACACGGTCATCCAGGCGTATACCGGCCTGGCGTGCCACGCCACCTCGCTGCCCGGGGCGCCGCGCCTGCGCGTGGCCGTGGTCGACATCGTGTCGGGCCTGTATGCCGGCCAGGCCACGTTGGCCGCCTTGATGAAACGCTGGCGCCACGGCCAGGGGCAATGGGTGCAGGTGGACCTGGTGCACGCGATGGCCTCGCTACAGGCCTACCGGATCGCCGACACACTGGTGAACGGCCCCACCGGGGACCGCGAGGCGTTTGCCGTCGCCGGCAACTACACGGCGCGCGGCGGGGCGCTGTCCATCAGCGCGGCCAACGACGGGCACGTCGTGGCGTGCCTGCAAGCGCTGGACCTGGCCGATGTGCTGCAACAGCCGGCGTTCGCGGATCCCGCGGGGCGGCAGGCCAACCAGCAGGCGCTTCGCGAGTATGTCGCCCAGGCGCTGGCGGGCTTGCCGCTGCCCGAGGCCCTGGATCGGTTGCAGCGGGCCGACGTGCCATGCCAGCGCATCCTGGATTACGCCGGTTTCGTGGCCGATGCGCAGGACGCCAGGCCGGACCTTTTTCAGTGGCTGGAATGCGCCGACGGCGCCCGGTTGCCGGCGATTCGCACGCCCGCGACGTCGGCCGCCCGGCCGTTGGTCCGGGCGCCGGCGCTGGACGAGCACGCGGCGTCGATTCGGGCCGAATTCGGCTTGCAGGCATGAGCCGGCAGCCCGGGCCGCCGCGCCGACGCCTGCCGGGTGTGTCAGGTGCGCATGCGCCCGGAGATCGCGCGCGATGCCGCGGCCGCCCAGGCCTGCACGCTTTCGCCCAGGGCGCGGATGGAGGCCTTGTTGAACTGGGCGCTAAAGCCGACGGTGCTGATGGCCATGATGGCCCGGTTGTTGGCGTCGACGATGGGCGCGGACACGGTGGTGACGCCCTTGACGTAGTTGCCGTTGTCGACGGCATAGCCGCGTTCGCGCACCAGCTGGACTTCGGCGTAATAGTCTTCGAAAGAGGGGGCGTTTTCCCAGCGCATGGCCGAGATGCGCGTGCGCAGCTCGTGTTCGGTCAGGCCCGAATAGGCGGCCATGCAGCGGCCAAGCGCCGCGATGTACATGGGCAGCCGCTGGCCGATGCTCATGTGCACGCGGATCGCGGCGGGGTTTTCCGCCAGGTCGACCATGACGACCCGTTCGCCGCGGCTGCGTTGCCACAGCGTGGCCGTGATGCTGTGGCCCATGGCCAGGCTTTCCAGCTGGGGGCGCAGCATGCGCACGAACGAGGCTTGTTCCAGCGCGCCCTTGGCCAGTTCCACCAGCCCGATGCCGATCGTGTACGTCTTGGTGCGTTCGTCGAATGTCACCAGCCCTTCGTGTACCAGCGTCTTCAGGATGTTGAAGCAGGTGCTCGAATTGAGTTCGAGGTCGCGGGCCACGCGCGTGACGCCTACCGGGGTGGGGATGGCGGCCAGGTATCGAAGGACGGCCAGCCCACTGCTGAGAGCACCGACGAGTTTTTCTGGTGGCGGGGTATTGGTCATGAAGTGAGCAGCGATCCAACCGAAAAAGTTCTACGTGCCGTCCGGTGCGCTGCCAGCGCGGGCCGTGGCGGCGCTGGGCAGGGCAAGCCCGTACGAGTTGATGCGGACGCGAGTCATCATTTTGTCGCCCCGGGCAGTCTACCGCGCCAATGCCCGTGCGTCACTTCGGGCGATGGAGCAATGGCCACCGGGTGCGGCGAATGACTATTGACCTTCGCGGCAGCAGGCCTATAATCCTAACAGAGAATAATATTCTCTATAGAGATTTTCAAGCAGGCGTGGTGCCCGGTGCCGTTTCCGCGAAAGCGGACCGCGCCGGGTGTGGGTTCCGAAGCAGAAGCGTGTCCGCAGGCGCGCCAAGGGTGTGAGGAGCAATTCATGCAAAGCGTAAGAAGATCACTGCTTGCCGCCGTCCTGGCGGTGGGGTTGCCATGGCTGTCCGGGGGCGCCCAGGCCGCGCCGGTGAAGGTCGGCGTCATCGTGCCGCTGTCGGGAATGACCTCGCAGATCGGCGTCAAGGTAAGGGCGGCCTACACCCTTGCCCAGGAAGAAATCAACGCGGCCGGCGGCATCAACGGCGAGCCGCTGCAGTTCGTGTTTGCCGACCACCAGGGCCGGCCCGACGTGGGCGCCCGCGAGGCGGAACGGCTGGTGGGGCAAGAGAAGGTGCAGGCGCTGACGGGGTCGTACGAAAGCGGCGTCACGCTGGCCGTGGCCCAGGTCGCCGAGCGGCGCAAGGTGCCCTACCTGGTGCCGTATTCGGCCGCCAACCGGATCACCGAATCGGGGCTGAAGTACACGTTCCGCACGCGGCCGCCTTCACGCGTCTGGGTGGACGCGATGTTCCAGTACCTGGCCACCGCGGCGCAGCAGAGCGGCAAGCCCATCGAGAAGATCGCCATCCTGTCCGAGGACGGCGCGTACGGCCAGGGCACGGCCGAAGACATCAAGAAGGCGGCCGCCAAATACAACAAGCAGATCGTCGCCACGGAAACCTTCCACGGCGGCGCGCAGGACCTGACGGCGCAGATCAACAAGATCCGGGCCTCGGGGGCCGATGCCGTGCTGGCGGCCTCGTACCTGAACGATACGATGAAGGCGCTGCAGACGATGAATATCCTGCAGTACAAGCGCCCCTACCTGACGCTGGGCACCGGCGAGGTCGATCCGGGCTTCTTCCAGCTTGGCGAACTGGCCGAGAACCAGGTGGGCACGACCGCCTGGCTGGCGGACGTGAAGCTGCCCGGGGCCGCCGAGCTTGCCGCGAAGGTCAAGGACAAGCTCAAGCTCGACATCAATGACGACATCGCCTACGCCTATGCCGTGACCTACCTGTACAAGGAAGCCGCCGAAGTCGAGAAGTCGTCGGCGCCCGACATCGTGCGCAAGGTCCTGGCTTCCCATACCTTCACGTCGGAACGGGCCAACCTGGTACCGCGCCAGGGCGGGCCGCTGAAGTTCGACGAAAACGGCCAGGCCAACACGGTGATCCTGGTCGGGCAGGCGCAGGGCGGCAGCTGGGTCACCGTCTGGCCGCCGGACCTGGCGGGCGCGCCCAACAAGACCGGGCAATGGGTGCCGGGCAACCGCTAGCAACGATACCGACGCAACGTCATGGCATACACAGTCATCGCGCAGGCCGTCATCGACGGTATCCTGAACGCCGGCATCTTCGGCCTGGCGGCAGTCGGCCTGACGCTGCTGTTCGGCGTGATGCGGGTGGTGAACTTCGCGCACGGCGAGCTGCTGATGGTGGGCATGTACATCACGTTCATGCTGTACAGCGCGATGGGGCTGCACCCCTATCTTTCCGCGCTGGTCGTGGTGCCGGCCCTGGCGTTGCTGGGCATCGTGCTGTACCGGTGCCTGCTGAAGCCGCTTGCCGCTGCGCCGGAAACGGCGCAGCTGCTGGTGACCCTGGGTGTTTCCATGGTGCTGCAGAACGTGGTGCTTGCCGTGTTCGGCGCCGATTTCCGCTCGATCAACGTGCCGGTCGGCAGCGCGGCCTTCCGGCTGGGGGAAATGGTGTTCCCCGCGACGCGGCTGTATGGCTTCCTGGTCGGCATGGGGGCTTGCATCGGGCTGTACCTGTTCTTGCGCCATACCGACGTCGGCGTGGTCACGCGCGCGGCGGTGCAGGACAGGCAGGCGGCCGCGCTTTCCGGGATCAACGTCGAGAAGGTGCTGGTCATTTCCGCCGCGATCGCCATCGGGCTGCTGGGCCTGGCGGCCGCCTGGCTGACGCCGATGGTCTATCTTTCCCCGACGGTGGGGCACACCTACCTGCTGCCGTCGTTCATCATCGTGATCCTGGGCGGTCTGGGTAGCGTCCGCGGCGCCATCATCGGTTCGGTGGTCTACGGGCTGAGCCAGAGCCTGGGGGCGGTGCTGGTGCCGGGCTCGCTGGGCATCCTGGTGCCGCTCATCATGTTCGTGACCCTGCTGCTGATGCGGCCAAGCGGGTTGTTCAGGGGAACGGTATGAGCTCGACCGCCTTCAAGCTGGCCGTTCTTGGCGTCGCCGCCGCGGTTGTGGCGCTGCCCTGGGTGGGCAACACGTTCGTCATCACCACCGCGATCGCCACGCTATACCTGGCCTACCAGGCGCTTGCCTGGAACCTGGTGGGCGGCATGGCGGGGCAGTTTTCCCTGGGAAATACCATCTTCATCGGGGCCGGGGCCTACACGTCGACGTACCTGTTCCTGACCTACGGCGTGTCGCCGTGGCTGGGCATGATCGCCGGGGCGGCCCTTGCCATGGCGCTTGCCTACCTGATCGGCTGCCTGACGTTCCGCCTGAATCTGCGCGGCCTGTACTTCGCCATGGTGACGCTGGCGCTGGCGCAGATGGCCCAGGTGTTGGTCGAGAACATCCCGGCGCTGGGGGCGGCCTACGGGCTGCTGATCCCGGTGCGCGACGGCGACATCGCCGCATTCCAGTTCGAGTCGCGGGCGGCTTATTACTACATCATCCTGGGCCTGGTCGTCGTGGCCGCGGGCATCATGAGCGGCATCCAGCGCGGCCGCCTGGGGCTGATGCTGGCCGGGCTGCGCGAGAACGAAGACGCCGCGCGGGCGGTGGGCGTTCCCGTAGTGCGCAACATGCAGATCGCCTTCGGCCTGAGCGCCTTGCTGGCGGCGGTGGGCGGCACGTTCATGGCGCAGTACACACTGTTCATCGATCCCCGCTCGACCTTTTCATGGACCGAATCGGTGTACTTCCTGCTGCCCGCCATCGTCGGCGGCACGCGCCACTGGTCCGGGCCCATCATCGGCGCCCTGCTGCTGGGGTTGGTGTCGGACACCACGCGCCTGCTGTTCGGCGATGCGATCAACGGCCTGCCGCAGATCATCTTCGGCATCGTGGTGATCGTGGTGGTGATGCGCACGCGCGGCGGCATCGTCGACTGGGCGGTCGATCGCTGGCGCTCGCGGCGGCGCGCCGCGATGAAACCTGTTTCCACGGAGGCGACCCGTGCCGGTCCTTGAGGTTGTCGGTCTCACCAAGCGCTTCGGCGGCCTGACCGCCGTGAACGAGGTATCGTTCGCCGTCGATGAAGGGCAGATCCTGGGGGTCATCGGGCCCAACGGCGCGGGCAAGAGCACGCTGTTCGCGTTGCTGACCGGGTTCGTGCCGGCCACCGCCGGCAACTGGTCGCTGGCCGGCACGCCCTTGCAGCGGCGCAGCCCCGAGGACATATGCCAGGCCGGGATGGTGCGCACCTTCCAGATCGTGCAGCCGTTCTGGAGCATGAGCGTCTTGGAAAACGTGATGGTTGCCGCCGTCTGCCGCAGCCGTTCGCGGGCGCAGGCCCGGACGCTGGCCGAAGAGGCGCTGGAATGGGTCGGCCTGGCGGCCAAGGGCGGCAACGCCATCGGCAGCCTCACCATCGCCGACAAGAAAGCTCTGGAAATGGCCAAGGCCTGCGCATCGGGGGCGCGGGTGATCCTGCTGGACGAGGTGATGGCCGGGCTGCGCCCCTACGAAGTCGATGCCGTCATCGACAAGGTGCTGTCGCTGCGCCGCGAGCGCGGCCTGACGTTCCTGATCGTCGAGCACCTGATGGACGCCATCATGGCCCTGTCCGACGAGATTCTGGTGTTGAACTTCGGCGCCACGCTGGCCAAGGGCAGCCCGGCGGCGATCCAGCGCGATCCGCGTGTGCAAGAGGCCTACCTCGGAGTCACCGCCCATGCTTGAACTCGTCGATGTGCGCGCGGGCTATGGCGATGCCGAAGTCCTGCATGGCGTGTCCCTTCGGGTGGACCAGGAAAGCCTGGTGGCCCTGGTCGGCGGCAATGCGGGCGGCAAGTCCACCCTGGCCGGCACGATCGCCGGCTCGGTGCCGGTGCGCGCGGGCGACGTGCTGTACGACGGCCGCAGGATCAACGACATGGCGGCGCACGACCGTGTGCGCGCCGGCATCGTGCTGGTGCCGGAAGGTCGCCGGCTGTTCCCGCTGCTGACGGTCGAGGAAACGCTGCATGCATCATCGGCCTTCGCGCCGGTGCGTGCCAGGCGCAAGCACAACATGGAAAGGATGTATGCGCTGTTTCCCCGGCTGTGGGAACGGCGCCGGCAGCTGGCGTCCACCATGTCGGGCGGCGAACAGCAGATGCTGGCCATCGCGCGCGGGCTGATGTCGGAGCCGCGGCTGCTGGTGCTGGACGAGCCGTCGCTGGGCCTGGCGCCGAAGATGGTCGAGCAGATCTTCGTCGCGATGCAGGCACTGCAGAAACAGAACCTGACGATCCTGCTGATCGAGCAGAACCTGAACGAAGCGCTCAGGCGTTGCGACTATGCGTATGTGGTCGAGAACGGGGCGATCGCGCTGGCCGGGTCCGGCGCGGAATTGCTGGCCGACGTGCGCACGCGGGAATCGTACCTGGGAAGATTGGATCGACGAACGGCGTAGCGCCGAAGTAGGAGTAGCGATGTCCAGCAGTCAACCGTCCGGGCTGACGTATCCGCAGCTTCTGGAATACCAGGCGCGCGTGCGCCCCGACAGCCTGGCGGTCGCGACGCCGCACCAGCGCGCGACCTGGCGGGCCCTGGCCGGCGATGTGACGCGGCATGGCGCCGCCTTGCAGACCCTTGGCGTGGGCAAGGGCGCGAAGGTCGGCATATTAATGCCGAACTGCTATGAATGGGTGGTCTGGGCGTATGCGGCGGCCTCGATCGGCGCGGTGGTCGTGCCCGCCAACACGCGCTTCCGGGAAGCGGAACTGGCCTACCAGCTGACGGCCTCGGATACCGAAGTCCTGGTGCTCGCGCCCGAAATCAACGGCGTGGACTTCATGGGCATGCTTCAGTCGCTGGCGCCCGAGCTGGCCGGCGCCGCCCCTGGCGGCTGGCGCAGCGCCAGCCTGCCGCGGCTGCGCCACGTCGTCGCCGTGGGCGCGGCAACGGCGCCAATGGGCGCGTGGCGTGGCGACCGGATCGCGCCCGTGCCGGATGGCGCCGCGCAGGAACGGGTACGCGCGGCGATGGCGCAGGTGGCGCCGGACGACCCCGCCATCATCCAGTACACCTCCGGGTCGACCGCTTTTCCCAAGGGAGTGCTGCTGAGCCACCGCAGCACGGTGCTGAACGCCTTCCATGTCAACCAGCGCCTGGGTATCGAGGCGTCGGACCGCATCTTCGTGCCGGGGCCTTTCTTCCACGTGGGCGGATCCACCCTGGGGATGCTGCTTGGCCTGCTTGCCGGCGCGCCGATCTACACGTTGCCGCGCTTCGACCCGGCGCAGGTGCTGGACGTCGTCCAGCGCGAACGGATCACGGCGTACAGCGGCGTGGATTCGCTGTTCCTTTCCCTGTACAAGCATGCGGATTTCCATCGCGACCGGTTCGCCTCGGTGTGCAAAGGCTGGATCGCCAGCAGCCCCGAGGTCGTGCGCATGGTGCAGCGGGACATGGGTTTCGCCGGCGTGGCCAATTGCTACGGAATCAGCGAGGCGTCGCCGAACATCACCGTCGGCGCGCTGGACGAGCCGCCCGAGTTGCGCGCGGCGACTTGCGGCCTGCCGCATGCGGGGTGCGAGGTGAAAGTCGTCGATCCGGACACGGGCCGGGAACAGCCGCGCGGTGATGCCGGCGAGATCCTGTTCCGCGGCTATTCGCTGATGCTGGGCTACTACAAGAACCCGGAAGAAACCGCCAAGGCGATCGACGGCGACGGCTGGCTGCACACCGGCGACAAGGGTGTGGTGCGGCCGTCCGGGCATCTGGAATACCACGGGCGGATCAAGGACATGCTGCGCGTGGGCGGCGAGAACCTGGCGCCGGCCCAGGTCGAAGAGGTGCTGCTGCAGCATCCCAAAGTCCGGCAGGCCGTGGTTGTCGGCCTGCCGGACGAGCGGCTGGTGGAAGTGCCGGCCGCCGTGGTGGAACTGAAAGACGGCGAGCGATGCACGGTCGAAGAGATCAATGCCTGGTGCCAGGAACGGCTGGCGCCGTTCAAGGTGCCGCGCATCGTGGCCTTTGTCGACCAGATGCCCATGACGGGCAGCGGCAAGATACAGAAATTCCGCATACGACAGGAAGTTTTCGGCATTTCGCCGGAAGCCCGGACATGAATGGCCAGGAGGAGCACATGAAGAAGGTATTGATCGTCGGTGGGCTCGGCGCCGTGGGACAATGCGCCCTGGAGCACTTCGAGTCGAAGCCGGATTGGCAGATCGTGGGCGTGTCGCGGCGCAAGCCGCCGTTTCCGACGCGTGCCGAGTGGGTTTCCGTCGACCTGCGCGACCGGGCCGATTGCGAGGCCAAGCTGTCGGGCCTGCGCGGCATCACGCATATTGCCTATACGGCGGTCTACGAAAAACCGCACGTGACGAACGGATGGTCCGAGATGGACCACGTCGAGATCAACCTGGCCATGCTGCAGAACTGCGTCGAGGTCGTCGAGCGCGCCTCGCCGGAACTCAAGCACATCACGATCATGCAGGGCACCAAGGCATACGGCGGGCACCTGGGCCCGTTCAGGCAGCCGGCGCGCGAAAGCGACGCGCGCTACATGGGGCCCAATTTCTACTACAACCAGATGGACTGGCTGGCCGACCGCCAACAGGGCAAGGCCTGGTCCTGGACGATCCTGCGGCCGCAGATCGTCTGCGGCATCGCCCTGGGCAGCCCGCTGAACATCGTCTCGGCCATCGGCGTCTATGCGGCCATATCGCGGGAATACGGCATGCCGCTGCGCTTTCCGGGCGGCGCGGCACGCATCGGCGAGGCGACCGACGCCCGCCTGATCGCCCGCGCCATGGAATGGGCGGGCACGCACGACAGCGCGGCGAACCAGGTGTTCAACATCACCAATGGCGATGTCTATACCTGGGAAAACGTCTGGCCGCGCATTGCCGAGTTGTTCGGCATGGAAATGGCCCCGCCGCATCCGTTCTCGCTGGCGCGCGTGATGCCGCAGAACGAACCCATCTGGGATCGCGTCGTCGCCCGCCATGGGCTGCTGCCCAACCGCTACCAGGAGATCGTGCCCTCGTGGCAGTTCGCCGACTTCCTGCTGGGCTACGGGCAGCGGCCGAATTCGCATCACATGAGCACCATCAAGATCCGCCAGGCCGGGTTCGCGGACTGCATCGATAGCGAAGACATGTTCGTGGAACTGGTGGGCGAGCTGCAGCGGCGCCGCATCCTGCCCGCCTGAGGCCCGGCGCGACGCCCGTACGCCGCGGGCGCCGCCCAGGCGCATGCCGCGCGGCAGTGCGCCTTCAGCGCTTTTGCTTGCCCAGGAACAGTTCCGTCAGGGTGCCTTCGTACGCTTCGGCCGCGAAAGCCAGCGTCTCGGACAGCGTCGGGTGCGGGTGGATGGTCAGCGCGATGTCGCCGGGTTCGGCGCCCATCTCGATGGCCAGCGCCGCCTCGGCGATCAGGTCGCCCGCCTGCGGCCCCACCATGCCCACGCCCAGCAGGGCATGGGTGCGGGGGTCCACCAGTATCTTGGTCAGGCCTTCCCCGCGGCCCAGGCTGAGCGCGCGGCCGCTGGCGGCCCACGGGAAAGTGGCCCGCTCGAACGCGATGCCGTCGCGGCGGGCGGCGGTTTCCGTCAACCCGACCCAGGCCACTTCCGGATCCGTATAGGCCACGGCCGGGATCGCCTTGGCGTCGTTGGCGGCCCGCTTGCCGGCAGCGGCTTCGGCGGCCACCTTGCCTTCGTAGGCCGCCTTGTGGGCCAGCATCGGCTCGCCCACCACGTCGCCGATGGCAAAGATATGCGGCACGTTGGTGCGCTGCTGCGCATCCACCGGAATGAAGCCGCGGGCGTCGACGCGCACGCCCGCGCGTTCGGCGGCGATCCGCGCGCCGTTGGGACGCCGGCCGGCCGCCACCAGTACATAGTCGTAGACCTGGGGATCGGGGGCCTGCGATCCGTCGAAGACGACGCGCACGCCGTCGTCGCCGGCGCTGGCCGACGCCACGCGGGTGCCCAGCAGCACGGCCTCGTAGCGTTTGCCGACGCGCTGCGCCAGCGGCTTGACCAGGTCGCGGTCGCAGCCTGGCAGCAGGCCGTCGGTCAGTTCCGCCACGGTCACGCGCGAGCCCAGCGCCGCATAGACCGTGGCTAGTTCCATGCCGATGATGCCGCCGCCCACGACCAGCAGGCGCTGCGGGATCTCCGGCAGCGCGAGCGCGCCGGTCGAGTCCATGACGCGCGGGTGCTCGGGCAGGGCGGGCAGGCGCACCGGATGCGACCCGACGGCAATGACGGCCTGCTTGAAGCACACGGTCGGCCCGCCTTCCACCGACAGGCGGTGGGGGCCGGCGAACGTGCCGGCGCCGGCCAGCACCCGCACCTGGCGTTGCCTTGCCAGGGCGGCCAGCCCGTCGCCCAGCCTGGCCACCAGCGCGTCCTTCCAGCCGCGCAGCTTGTCCAGCCGGATCCGGGGCGTGTCGAACTCGATGCCCAGGTCCATCAGCTCGCGCGCCTCGTCCAGCGCCTTCGCGGCGTGCAGCAGGGCCTTGGACGGAATGCAGCCCACATTCAGGCAGACTCCGCCGAGTGCCGCGCGCGGGTCCACCAGCACGACAGAAAGGCCCAGGTCGGCGGCGCGGAATGCCGCCGTGTAGCCGCCCGGCCCGGCGCCGAGCACGAGCAGGTCGGCTTCGATCGTGGAAACCATGAGTGATGCATCCTTGTTCTGGTCGGGGCCGGGGCCCCGGGAGTGGCGCCGGTCAGGCGTTGTATCGGTCGCGCAGCACCCGCTTGAGCACCTTGCCGGAAGGGTTGCGCGGCAGCTCCGACACGATCTTCATCTCGCGCGGCACCTTGAAGCTGGCCAGGCGCTGGCGGCAATGCCGGTCGATTTCCTCCAGGGTCAGCGACTGGCCGGGATGCAGGACGATGACGGCGGTGATCCGTTCGCCCCAGCGTTCGTCATGCACGCCGATCACCGCCGCCTCGGCGATCTGCGGCAATTCGTAGAGCGCCGCCTCGACTTCGCTGGACGCCACGTTCTCGGCGCCGGTCAGGATCATGTCCTTGGTGCGGTCGGTGATGTACAGGAACCCTTCGTCGTCCAGGTAGCCCACGTCGCCGCTGCGCAGCCAGTCGCCGTAGAAGGCCTCGGCGGTTTTTTCCGGCGCGTTCCAGTAGCCCTTGGTGACCTTGGGGCCGCGCATGCAGATCTCGCCTTTCTGGCCGGCCGGCAGCCAGCCGCCTTCGTTGTCGGCAATGCGGATCTCGACATGGGGCAGGGCGCGCCCGGTGGATCCGATCTTCTCGATCTCGCGGCCCGGTTCCATCAGCGTGTCGCCGCTGCAGGTTTCGGTCATGCCGAACGCGTCGATGAAGCGCCCGCGGGTGAATACGCGGGTGAAGTCGCGGATGCGGGATTCGGGCGTCTTCTCGCCGCCGGCGATGCACCAGCCGAAGCTGTCCAGGTCGAAGCGGCCGGCGTCCGGCACGGCCAGGATGCGGCTGAGCATCACCGGCGCCATCCAGCCGCAGGTCAGCCGGTGGCGCTCGATGGACGCCAGCACGGCCTGCGGGTCGAATTCGCGGTGCACGCAGAGCGTGCCGCCCACCCACAGCACGGCGATGCCTGGCAGGTCGAAGGCGCCGACATGGTACAGCGGCCCCACGACCAGCAGTTTCTCTTGCCGGGTCAGGCCCAGCCCGATGACGTGATCGACCGATTTCCAGTAAAGGTTGCCGTACGAATGCATGACCCCCTTGGGGCGGGACGTGGTGCCCGACGTATACATCAGGCGCACCAGGTCGTCTTCGGCCACGCTGGCCGGCTCGGGCACTTCCAGCCCGGGCGCGCCCAGGCGCCGGCCGTCTTCCTGGGCCCGGGCATCGACCACCACCTTGGGAACGGGCAGCGCCACGATGTCGGCGAATTCTTCGTCCACGAACAGCAGCCTGGCCCCGGCGTCGTCGAGAATGTAGCGGGCCTCGGGCGCCGCCAGGCGGTAGTTCACCGGCAGGAACACGGCGCCGAGATAGCTGGCGGCAAAAGCCAGTTCCAGGAAGGCGCTGCTGTTCTTCATGAACAGCGCCACGACGTCGTGGCGGCCGATGCCGTGCGAGCGCATCATCGCGGCCGCCCGCAGGATGCGGTCGTGGAAGTCCGCGTAGCTGATTTCCACGTTGCGATAGACAATGGCCGCCCGGTCGGGCGCCTGGCGGGCATGGTAGGCGATCGACGCGCTCAGGTTCAACATGATTTCGTCTCCGGGTATGCACGGATCGTTCGCGCCGGCAGCCGCCCGCGCGGGCCTGTCCGCGTTGCGCGCTTCAGTACGACTTGGGCATGCCCAGGTCGTGGATGGCGATGTAGTTCAGGATCATTTCTTCGGATACCGGGGCGAACTTGAACAGCCGCGCGTCGCGCCACAGGCGTTCCATATGGAACTCGCGGGCATATCCCATGCCCCCCATGGTCTGCATGCCGTGCTCGATGGCATGGGTGGCCGCCTGCGATCCGATCAGCTTGGCGATGTTCGCCTCGGTGCCGTAGGGTTCGCCGCGGTCGCACAGCGCCGCCGCGTTCAGGTTCATCAAGCGCGCGCATTGCAGCTCGGCGTGCGACTGCGCCAGCGGGAACTGCAGCCCCTGGTACGAGCTGATGGGCTTGCCCCCGAAAACCTTGCGGTCGTTCGCATATTGCACGGCCAGCCGCTCGGCCAGCCGGCCGGCGCCGACCAGGCCGGCCGTGGTGACGATGCGCTCGGTATTGAGCACGTCCAGCAGTTCGCGGAAACCCTTGTCCACCGTGCCGACCAGTTCATGCGGTTCGATGCGCACGTTGTCGAAGAAGACCGAGCAGGCGCTGAGCGTCTGCGTGCCGACTTTCTCGATCGGCGCGTAGGTCAGGCCGTCGCGTTGCACGTCGATGATGAACATCGAGATGCCATCGGTGGCCCGCATGCCTTCGGCCGGCCTGGTGGTGCGCGCCACCACCAGCATCTTCTGGGCGGCGTCGACCGCGGTGATCCAGATCTTGCGGCCGTTGAGCAGCCAGCCGCCGTCCGGCTGCGACTGGGCAAAGCTCTTCATGGCCAGGGTGTTGGTGCCGGCATCGGGTTCGGTCAGGGCCATGCAGAAATTGAGCTGGCCGCCGATCAACCCGGGCAGCAGCTCGCGCTTCATCTGCGCGTTGCCGAACCGGGAAATGGAGACGCCGCCGAAGATGGGGTTGATCATGAAAAGCTGCCCCAGCGTCGACCCGCCGCCGCCGGCCGACAGTTCTTCCACGATCAGGGCCAGTTCCAGCATGCCCAGCCCCGAGCCGCCGCATTCCTCGGGCAGCGCCGCGCCGGCCAGGCCGGCGTCGCAGATGGCCTGCCAGCATTCCTGGGGAAACGCCTTCTTGCGATCCTGTTCGTACCAGTAGTCGACGCCGTAGGTCTCGCCGATGCGGCGCGCGGTGTCGACGATGAGTTTCTGTTCGTCCGAGAGCGAAAAATCCATGATCGCTATCCTTGCTGGTGGACACGGTTGCGCAACAGCCGATGCGGGTCTTGCAGCAACTCGATGAGGTAGTTGAGGAACTTCAACGCGCTGGCGCCGTCGTGCAGGCGATGGTCGGCCGCCAGCACCAGGCCCATCTCGCGCCTGAGCGCCGGGGCGCCTTGCGCATCCGGCCGGAAGACGTCGCGGATGCTGCCCACGCCCAGGATGGCCGACTGCGGCGGGTTGATGATCGGCGTCATGTAGGTGACGTTGAACATGCCCGCATTGGAAACCGTGATGGCGCCGCCGCTCAGGTCGTCGCGCGTGGCCTTGCCGTCGCGCACGCGGGCCAGCAGCGCGTCCGACTGCGCGGCGATATCGTCCAGCGAGGCCCCGGCCAGCCCATGCAGCACCGGCGCCATCAGGCCGCGCTCGGTGGCGACCGCCATGCCGACATCGACATCCTGGAACTGGACGATGTGGTCGTCGTTCCAGATGCGGTTCTGCTGCGGCAGCGCCTGCAGCGCATGCGCCACGGCCGCCAGCACGAAATGGTTGAGCGTCAGTTTCGGCGCGTCGGGCTGGGCGTTCAGGCGGCGGCGCAGGGCCAGCAGTTCGCCGACTTCCGCCTCGGCCGCCAGGTAGAAGTGGGGCACCTGCTTGGCTTGCACCATGCGCCTGGCCATGGACTGCGCCAGCCCGCTGGCATCCACCCGGCGTGCGCCTGGGTCAGCGCGGTCCGCCACCGGGGCGTGCGGGGCCGGATTGGCTGCCGGCGCGGTGTCGCCGGCCTGCCGGACGTCGGCGGCCTTGATGCGCCCGCCGGGGCCGGTGCCGTGGACCTGCGCCAGGTCGATGTCGCGTTCGCGGGCCAGGCGCCGCGCCAGGGGAGTGGCCACCACGCGCGCGCCGGGGGTGTCAGGCGTACCCGCTGCCGCAGCCGACGCGACGGGCGCCGGCGCGGTCTCGGGCAGGGCCGTGGCGCCGGCCGGCGCGGCATCGTCAGGCACCGCCGCCCCTTGGCCCGGCCCGGTCCAGCGGGCGATCACGGCGCCCACCGGCACGGTTTCGCCCACCGGGACCAGAATCTCGGCCAGGACGCCGTCGGCCTGCGCCGGGATCTCGTTGGCCACTTTCTCGGTTTCCACGACGAACAGCGGGTCGCCCGCCTTGACCGAGGCGCCGGGGGCGACACACCACTCGGCCAGCATGCCCTCGGTCATGGTCAGGCCCAGCTTGGGCATGAGGAGATCGTTCAGCGGGCCCATGGCCTATTGCCCCGTGAAGCGCGCCGCGCGCTTTTCGAGAAAGGCGCCGATGCCTTCGTGGGCGTCGCGCGTGTCGAGCACCAGGCCGATCATGGCCTGCTCGTGCGCCAGCGCATTGGCCAGCGGCATGTCGGCGCCGTCGCGCAGCGTGCGCTTGAGCAGCTTGAGCACCAGCGGCGACTTGGCCGCGATCTGCCGCGCCAGCGCCAGGGTCTCGTCCATCAGCTGGTCGCGCGGCACCACGCGGTTGGCCAGGCCGATGCGCACCGCGTCGTCGGCGCCGATGCGGGCGCCGGTGAACATGATCTCTTTGGCCATGCAAGGGGAAATCTGGCGGATGATGCGTTGCGTGCCGCCGGCGCCGGGGAACAGGCCCAGGTTGATCTCGGTCAGCGCGATCGTGGCGCTGTCGGCCAGGATGCGCAGGTCCAGCGCCAGCAGCAGTTCCGTGCCGCCGCCCAGCGCCCAGCCGTTGACCGCCGCGATGGTGGGCTTGTCGCTCGTTTCCAGGCGCCGGAAGACGCGGTGGATGTCTTCGGCGAATTCCTGGTAGTGCGCCAGCCCCTGGCGCGAGTTCAGGTCGCCCAGGTCGCCGCCGGCAACGAAGGATTTTTCGCCGGCCCCGGTGAAGACGACGACGCGGCAGTCGTCGTTGGATTCCAGCGCGGCAAAGGCCTGTTCCAGCGCCAGCAGCGTGGGGGTATCCAGCGCATTGTGCAGCTTGGGGCGATTGATGGTGATGATGCCGACGTGGTCGCGGATCTCGGTGAGTATGCTTGGTTCGTTCATTGCCGTCTCCAGTAATCAGGCGCAGAGCCTGCGGGCCGCGGCCACGACGTCGGCTTCCTGGGGCTGGTGCTGCGCTTCCAGGGCCGGCGCGAACGGCACTGGCACAAAGGGGGCCGCCACGCGGGCGATGGGGGCGTCGAGTTCGTCGAAACCGATATCGGCCATGCGCGCGGCGATTTCGGCGCCCACGCCGAAGGCTTCGGTCGCCTCGTGCACGATCAACAGCCGGTGCGTGCGCTTGAGCGATGCCAGCACCGCCTGTTCGTCCCAGGGCTGGATGCTGCGCAGGTCCAGGATCTCTGCTTCGATGCCCTGTTCGGACAGCGCCTGCGCGGCTCGTTCGGCCTTGGGCACGGCCGCGCCGTAAGCCACGACCGTCAGGTCGCGGCCCGCGCGCGCCAGGCGGGCCTGGCCCAGCGGGATCGCGCCGGCGTCGTCCGGTACCTCGCCTTTCGCGGCGTACAGCGCCTTGTTTTCCACGAACACGACGGGATCGGGGTCGCGGATGGCCGACTTCAACAGGCCATAGGCATCGGCCGGGTTGCTGGGGCACACCACCTTCAGCCCGGGGACATGGGCGAACCATGCTTCCAGGCACTGGGAGTGCTGCGGGCCGGCGCTGATGCCCCCGCCGTGCGGCGTGCGCACCACCATCGGCACCGACGCCTGCCCGCCGAACATGAAACGCGCCTTGGCGGCCTGGTTCACCAGGGCATCCATGGTGAGCGTCATGAAATCCATGAACATGATTTCCAGCACCGGCTTCAGGCCGGACAGCGCGGCACCGACCGCGGCGTTGGCCAGCGCGGCTTCGGAGATCGGCGTGTCGCGGATGCGGTCGGGGCCGAACCTGGCATGCAGGCCGCGGGTCACGCCGAACGGACCGCCGGCCTCGGCGATGTCTTCGCCGAACAGGAAGACGGCCGGATCTTCTTCCATGCACTCGGCCAGCGCGCGATTGATCGCCTGGGCAAATCGAAGCTCGGCCATGTCAGTAAACCTCGGCTTGGGTGTAGACGTCGTTGCAGGCCGCCTGCCATACCGGCGCGCGGCCCTTGCGGGCGCGCTCGACCGCCTGTTCGACCTGGGCATGCACCGCGTCGCGCACCTGCCGGCGCTGCGCCTCGCCGATGCCTTTCTTGCCCAGTACGGCCTCGAAGCGCGTCACCGGGTCGTGTTCGTCCAGGCCGGCGATCTCGTCGCTGGGCCGGTATTTCTGGGGGTCGCCTTCATAGTGGCCGCGCCAGCGGTGGGTGATGCATTCCAGCACCCGGGGGCCATTGCCCGCGCGGATGCCCTCGACCGCCGTGCGCGCGGCGTCGATGACTGCCAGGACGTCGTTGCCGTCGACCTTCTCGTGGGGAATGGAGAAAGCGGCCGACAGCTTGTCCAGCGGCGCCACGAACTGCTTGTGGGTCGGCGAGAACTCAGCCCAGCCATTGTTTTCGCACAAGAACAGCAGGGGCAGCCGCCACAGTGAGGCCAGGTTCAGGCTTTCGTGCAGCACGCCCTCGGCCATGGCGCCGTCGCCGAAGAAGGCGACCGCCAGCGCGTCGGTCTTGCGCACCTGGTGGGCCAGGGCGCTGCCCAAGGCGATGGGAATGCTGGCCCCGACGATGGCGTTGGCGCCCAGCATGCCGATCGACAGGTTGGCCACGTGCATCGAGCCGCCGCGGCCCTTGCAGATGCCTTCTTCGCGCGCCATCAGTTCCAGGAAGAAGTCTTCGATGTCGATGCCCTTGGCCAGCGCGTGGCCGTGGCCGCGGTGCGTCGAGGCCACCGTGTCGTCGGGCCGCAGTATCGTGCCCACGGCCGCCGCGACGGCTTCCTGGCCGACGCTCAAGTGAATGAAACCGGGCACTTCGCCGTCGGCGAACAGGCGGCCCAGCCTGAGTTCGACCAGGCGGATGCCGAGCATGCGCCGGTACACGTCGAGCAGGTATTGTTTGTTGGCGGTTGCCACCGGGGCCTCCTCGTTGCGGTGTTCCAGGCCCGGCCTGTCGCGGCCGCCTGGCGTGTCGTTCCGGAAATCCGGATCGCGGGTTGTCGGGTCGTGAATCGATGTGCCGTGCCCCGCAGGGGCATCAGCCGCAATTTGCCGCTTGCCCGTCCTGGCCGGGGCGCTTGCGCCGCAGCCCGTCCAGGTAGGCAAGAATGGTTTCCCGTACGCCGGGACGGTTGAAGTTCTTGTGCATCAGGGGTTCCAGTGTCGCCAGGCGCTGCAGCATGGCGGCGGGCGATTCCGTCGCCAGGCGCCCCTGGCGGGCGATGTCCAGGGCTTCGCGCCGCTGCGCGTAGTAGGCCAGCCGCCGCTCGGCCAGTGGCGCGAAGCCGTCGGCGGGCAGCACGTCGGTGGCCAGGCCCAGGTCGCGCGCCGCCGCCGCGCCGAGCGTGTCGCCGCTCAGGCACAGGCGCCGGGCCTGGGCCGCGCTGATCTTGGTTTCCAGGGCGATCTGCACCATCACCGGGTACATGTTGAAGGCGATCTCGGGGCATGACAGGGCCAGGTCCTGCGCGGCGATGACGATGTCCGTCATGGCCAGCAGGATCACGCCGGCGCCGGCCGCCTTGCCCTGCGCGATCGCCAGGATGGGCAGGGGGCAGCGCGCCATCGCCGTCATCAGTTCGCGCAGGCTGTTGCCCTGCTTTTCCAGGCTGTCGGGGCCCAGCGCGAATTCGTCGATGTCGCCGCCGGCGCAGAACAGCGCGGGCGAGGCGCTGCGCAGCAGGATCATTGCGGCGCCGTCTTCCGGGGCGCGCGCGATGGCCTGGACCATGGTGTCGAGCATGGCCGTGCACAGGGCATTGGCCTTGCCGGCGCGATTCAGCACGATCGACCGGATGCCATCGGCATCCTGGACCAGTATGGGATCGGTGGCAGGTGTCATTGGAATCGGCTCACGACGGCGTCCAGCACCCAGGCGTCGCCGCCGCGGATCGCCAGGGGGTTGATCTCGATCTCGGCCAGGTCCGGCCGTTGCAGGAAGGCCTGGCACAGCTGGGCGACATGCCGCGATATCGCCGCCACGTCCGCCGCGTCCCGGCCCCGGAAGCCCTGGAACAGGCGGGCCGAGCGCAGCGACTCGATCATGGCCTGGATGTGCGCGGCGTCCAGCGGCAGCAGCCGGCTGGATACGTCGGCATCGAGCTCGACTTCGACGCCGCCCCGGCCCAGGGTCAGGGCGGCGCCGAATTTCGCGTCGCGGCGCAGCCCCAGCAGCAGTTCGTGGTCGTACGGCTGCATCGATTCGAGCAGGATGCCTTGCGCGTCCAGCCGTTGCTCGCGCGCGATCTGCCACAGCTGCCGCATGGCCGCGTCCAGTTGCGCGTCGCTCTTGATGTTCAGGATGACGCCGCCGATATCGCTCTTGTGCAGCAGGCCGGTGGCCTGCAGCTTGGCGACCACGGGGTAGGACAGCGGCGCGGGCAGCACGTCGAGCGCCGGGTCAGAGACCAATACACCGGCGGGAATGGCGGCGATGCCGAGTTCGCGCAGCAGCGTCTTGCTGTCCCATTCGGTCAGCGCGGCGGATGTGCCGGCCGCGTCGGCCGCCGGCGCGTCGGCCGGCAAGGGCGGCAGGCGCAGCGCCGCCTGGCGCAGGACATCCAGGCGCACGGCGGCCCCCAGGGCCGCGACGGCCTGGGGGATGTCGCGGAACACCGGGATGCGGGCTTGTTCCAGGATGGCGACCGAGTCTTCGCGGGCGCCGATCCAGATCACGACGATGGGGCGGTGCGTGCGCTGGCGGGCCTGCGCGATGGCGTCCGTGAAGGCCGTGGCGATGCTGTGCATCAAGCCCACGAACAGCACGATGGCATCGGTGCCGGGCGCCGACGCGACCGCCTCCAGCGCCTTCGAGATGCTGGCCGTGTCCTGGACCACGTTGCCGGTCAGGTCCAGCGGGTTGGCGGCCTTGACGAAGGGCGGCAACACCTGCGCCAGCGCGTCGGCGGCCTGCGCGG
>Ga0182736_1001027_pt1 | contig 31492 bp, 33 predicted proteins | sample eDN5th30CKraftBY_FD_128882 | JGI IMG/M metagenome (GOLD analysis project Ga0182736, IMG submission 128882) | Enriched backyard soil microbial communities from Emeryville, California, USA - eDNA 5th pass 30_C Kraft BY (version 2) (version 2) | ecosystem: Environmental > Terrestrial > Soil >...
CCGGACCGTTCGAGACGCCCGAGCGCCTCCCGGATCGGGGTGCGGCTCACGCCGAGCCATTCGGACAGCTCCGCGTCGAGAAGCCGCTCCCCCGGCGCGAGCGTGCCGTCGACGATGGCGTCGCGGATCGCGGTGTAGGCACGGTCGCGCAGCAGCGACGTCGCGAGCACACCATCACGACCAGGAACCGGCATGCGAAATATTGCACACTGCACGCCGCCGGTCCGTCAACCCCACCGCATCTCTGCTCACTGCCGAACGTGCCACCAGCGCGTCGGCCGAGCGCTCACGACACGTCCGCACCCGCCCGCCCCGAATGCAGGAACGGCACTTTCCCGCAACCGGGTTGCGGGAAAGTGCCGTTCCTGCAGAACCAGCGGCGAACCAGCGGCACACCGCCGGAGCACCGACATCCCGGCGCTTTGCACGCACACAGGAGCGGCGCCCTCCCGCAGGAGGACGCCGCTTCCGGTGGACGAGCGTCAGGCGTTGGCGGTGGCCGGGTCCTTGCTGGTCAGGTTCGCGCCGGAGTGCGGGTCGAAGATCTGGATCTTGTCGGTGTCGACCCACACCTCGGAACGCTCGCCCTCCCTCGCCTGCGAGGTCGCCGACAGCCGCGTGACGAGCTGCCCCGCGCTGTCGGGGACGTCGGCGGTGCCGGCGTCGGCGGCGAGCTCGGCGAGGTCGTCGGACATGGCCTGCTCGCCCTCGATCTTGAAGTAGGCGAACTTGTCCGACCCCATCGACTCCAGGACGTCGACCTCGGCGGTGAACACCGACCCCCGCGCCCGGACGTGGTCCTCGACGACGCCCGCGTCCTCGAAGTGCTCCGGCCGGATACCGACGATGACCTCGCGCGGCGCGTCGGCCGCCTCGAGCGCGCGCCGGACCCGGTCGGGCATCCCGAGGTCGCCGAGCGAGGTGCGCAGCGACCCGTTCTCCAGTGTGGCGGGCAGGAAGTTCATCGCGGGCGAGCCGATGAAGCCCGCGACGAACAGGTTGGCCGGCTCGTCGTAGAGATGCTGCGGCGAGCCGATCTGTTGCACCACACCGCTCTTCATGACGACGATACGGTCGCCGAGCGTCATGGCCTCGGTCTGGTCGTGCGTGACGTAGACCGTGGTGGTCTCCAGGCGCTGCTGCAGTTTGGAGACCATCGTCCGCATCTGGACGCGGAGCTTGGCGTCCAGGTTCGACAGCGGCTCGTCCATGAGGAACGCCTTCGGGCTGCGGACGATCGCCCGCCCCATCGCGACGCGCTGGCGCTGCCCGCCGGACATGTTGGCGGGCTTGCGGTCCAGGTGCTGGGTGAGGTCGAGGATCTGCGCGGTCTCCTCCACCTTGCGGGCGATCTCGGCCTTGTCGACCTTGGCCAGCTTCAGCGGGAACGCCATGTTCTCCCGGACGGTCATGTGCGGGTAGAGCGCGTAGGACTGGAACACCATCGCGATGTCGCGGTCCTTGGGCGCCTTCTCGTTGACCCGGTCGCCGCCGATGCGCAGCTCGCCCTCGGAGATGTCCTCCAGCCCGGCGATCATGTTGAGCGTCGTCGACTTCCCGCAGCCCGACGGCCCGACGAGGATGATGAACTCGCCGTCGGCGATCTCGATGTTGACGTCGTCGGCGCCGAGGGTGCCGTCCGGGTACCGCTTGTAGACGTGGTCGAGAACGATGTCTGCCATTGGAGTCCTACCCCTTCACTGCGCCGGAGGTCAGGCCGGCCACGATCCGGCGCTGGAAGAACAGCACGAAGATGATGATCGGGATGGTGAGCAGCACCGCGGCCGCCGCGATCGAGCCGGTGGGCTCGGCGAACTGCGAGGCGCCCGTGAACTGCGAGATCGCCACCGTCGCCGTCTGCGAGCGCGACGTCGAGGTCAGCGAGACGGCGAACAGGAAGTCGTTCCAGCAGAAGATGAACACCAGGATCGCGGTGGTGAAGACGCCCGGCGCGGCCAGCGGCACGATGACGGAGCGGAACGCCTGCAGCGGCGTCGCACCGTCCATCTTGGCCGCCTTCTCCAGCTCCCACGGGATCTCGCGGAAGAACGCCGACAGCGTGTAGATCGCCAGCGGCAGCGCGAAGGTGATGTAGGGCAGGATCAGGCCGGGCCATGTGTCGAAGAGCCCGATGGCCCGCTCGATGTCGAACAGCGGGCTGACCAGCGAGATCTGCGGGAACATCGCGATCAGCAGCGAGACGCCGACGAGCGCCTTCTTGCCCGGGAAGTCGAGCCGGGCGATCGCGTAGGCCGCCATCGTCCCGATCACGACGGCGATGACCGTCGAGATCAGCGCGATGCCGATGGAGTTGCGCAGGGCGCTGGTGAAGAGGTCGATCTGGAAGATCTGCGCGTAGTTCGACCACGTCCAGCTGCGCGGGATGAAGTTGCCGTCGGTGATCGTGTCGGCCGTCTTGAACGAGAGGCTGACGATCCACAGCACCGGGATGAGCGCGTAGAGGATCACCAGGAGGTTGATGAGGCCCCAGCCGATCTTCTTGTTGGCGGGAGCCGTCGCCGTCATCGTCGCCACTCGGATCACCGCTTCCCCGTCGGCTCGGAGCCCGGGGCCGCGGCCCCGAAGATCTTGATGAACAGCAATGCGATGAGCGCGACGGCGACGAAGATCAGGACGCTGATCGCGGAGCCGATGCCCAGGTTGAAGGCCTTGAACAGGTTGTCGTAGCCCAACATCGAGACCGAGCCGGTGCCGTTGGACCCCTGGGTGAGGATGTAGATGTTGTCGAAGACCCGGAACGCGTCGAGCGTGCGGAACAGCAGCGCGACGAGGATGGCGGGCTTCATCATCGGCAGGATGATCTGCGTCAGCCGCTGCCAGGCGCCGGCACCGTCGACCTGCGCGGCCTTGAGCAGGTCGTCGGGGACGAGCGCGAGCCCGGCCATGAGCAGCAACGCCATGAACGGCGTCGTCTTCCAGACCTCCGCGAGGATGATGATCGCGATGGCCGACGCCTGCCCGGTCAGCGGCGCCGAACCCTCGGACAGCATCGCCGCGAGGTAGCCCTTGTCGGGCGTCCACGCGAACTGCCACGAGAACGCCGCGACGACGGTGACGATCCCGTACGGGATGAGCACGACCGTCCTGGTCAGCCCGCGCCCGACGATCGTGCGGTGCATGACCAGCGCGAGCGCGAGGCCGAGCACGAACTCGATCGCCACGGAGACCACCGTGATGATCACCGTGATCAGGAACGCCTGCCACCAGTAGGCCGAGGTGAGCACCGCGCCGTAGTTGGACAGCCCGGCGAACTCCCGTTCGGCGGGGAAGCGCAGGTCGTAGCGCTGCAGCGACAGCCAGATCGCGTAGATGATCGGGTACGCCGTGACGGCGACCATGATGATCGCGGCCGGGGCGCACAGCCACAGCCCGAGCCGGCGTTCGGCCTTCTTGCCCTCGGAGAGGGGCTGCTTGCCCGCGCGGTGCGACGGTTCCTGCTTGGTCGTCGCAGCGGCGAGCGCTCCGCTGTCGAGTGTCACGGGACCAACCCCTCCGAGTTCTCCGCCTTCCGGATCTGTTCGGCGAGACCCGCGACCACCACCGGCGGGTCGATGTCGCCGGGCGGGTTCAGCGCGTCGGACAGCACGATGGAGATGCTCTGGTAGGCCGGGGTCTTCGGGCGGACGCTGGCGTTGTCCAGCGACTCCTTGATGGCCTGCCACGCCGGGTACTTCTCCTGGAACGCCGGGTCGGAGTACAGCGCCTCCAGCGTCGGCGGGACACCGCCGTCGACCGCGTTGACCAGCTGGTTGTCACGGTCGCGCAGGCACTGCACGGCGTCGAACGCGAGGTCCTTGTGCAGCGACGTGCTGCTCACGCCCAGGTTCAGGCCACCGATCGTGACGGTCGCGGGCTTGCCCGGGATGACCGACGGGTAGGGGGCCCACGCGAACTCGTCGATGACGCGGCGGCCGGTGTCCTGTGAGGTCGCCTTGCCCTGCGCGTCGATGAACGTCCCGCCACCGCCGCCGTCCGGCGGCGGGGTGTTGATCGAGGCGTAGACGAACGGGTAGTTGAGCTGGAACGCCGCCTCGCCCGCCTCCATCGCGAGCCGGCCGTCGTTCTCCTTGTTGACCGACAGCGACGGGTCCGCTCCCTTGGCGGTCGCGACCCGCTGCATGATCGTCGCGGCCTTCACCGCGGCGTCGCCCTTGTCGATGAGCACGTCGCCGTTCTCGTTGACGACCTGGCCACCCGCGCTGGTCAGCAACGTGTTGAACCAGACGGTGATGCCCTCGTACTGGGCGCCCTGCACCTCGATGGCCGCCGGCAGGCCCTTGGCCGCGAGCGCCTCGGACTGGGCGATCATGTCGTCCCACGTGGCCGGCGGGTTGGGCGCGAGGTCCTTGCGGTACCAGAGGATCTGGGTGTTCGTGTTGAGCGGGGCTGCCCAGAGCTCGCCCTGCCAGGTCCCGGTGTCGAGCGGGCCGGCCAGCGTTCCTTCCTTGACCTTCGCCGCCTGGTCCGCCGGGAACTTCTCCAGCCAGCCGGCCTCGGCGAACTCGGCCGTCCACGTCACGTCGATGCCCATGATGTCGACGGACGGGTCGCCCGCGACGAGCCGGCGCGCGAGCTGCAGCCGCTGGTCGTCGGCGCTCTTCGGTAGCGTCTGCTGCACGATCGAGTACCGGCCGCCGGACTGCTGGGTACACGCCGCGGCCGCCGCCGCGTACTGCTTCGCCCCGTCGGCCGGGGTGTAGAAGTTCAGGACGGGCGGCCCGGCCGGCGCACTCCCGCACCCCGCGATGGTCGCGGCCGCGAGCAGCGCGGCGCCCCCGATCGCGAACGTCCGGAACCTCCCGCGTCCCTGCCGTCCCTGCCGCCTCCGCCCGAGCGGCTGCCCCATACCGGCCTCCCGTCAGGAGCCGACGAGGCGCTCGCGAACGGCGACACGTCGGCGTGTTCAGCCTGTGACACCGGTCACGAGATCGCGCCGGTGCACCGAACGTACGGAGGGTGGACGGTGCTCGCAATTCGAACATGGGAGACCGAGACCGGACCGCAATCTTCGCGTCCGGATGGTCGCCCGGCGGCGGCCGAAGAGATCGACCTCCGGCGACCGGCCCGCCCCGTCAGCTCCCGGCGGGCCGCTGGCCGGCACCCGGCGACATCGCGAGCTTCGCGAGCAGCTCACGAGCCTTCTCGGCGTTGCGCGGCTGGCACAGGACGTCGTACCGGCCGGCGACCATCTGGCTCGCCGACGTGAAGTCGCGACGGCCGCGGGAGGCGCCGTAGCCGACCGCGGCGAGGATGATGCCGAAGATCATGCCGCCCACGAGTCCGATGAGGACGGCGACGAACGGCGCGGTCGTCGTCCCGACGAGCCCCAGCAGCAGGCCGAAGAACAGACCGAACCAGGCGCCGGACGCGCCGCCCGACATGAGCACGCGCCCCCAGGTCAGGCGGCCGATGACGCGCTCGACGAGCATCAGGTCGACGCCGACGATCGTGACGTCCCGGACCGGGAAGTCGCTGTCGGCGAGGTGGTCGACGGCCCGCTGCGCCTCCTCGTAGGTGGCGTAGGAGCCGACGGGCCAGCCCGTCGGCGGGGTGGGCAGATTGGGCAGACCGGGCACGGCGCGCCCGGAGCCGCCGAACGGTGCGGTCACCGGAGACTCTCCTCGACGATTCGGGACACCTGGATGGTCAGGCACCCATCATGCCAACGCACACGAGCCGGACACAGTGCCCGCGACGGGCCGGACCAGCCGCGGTCGTGCCGGTGACGTCGCGCACGGCGACCCCATCTGATCACACCCCGTGGTCGGCGGCAGGACGCGACGCGCCGGACGACCAGGGCCGATCACTCCGTTCGGGGGCACACGAATCCGTGTGGAGGCGTATCGTCGGCCCTCCCGTGGGGGTCGGGAGACGGGCCGGCGGCCGCGATCGGGAGTGCGGCCGCCGGCCCCGCCCAGGTCAGCGCGAGCGGTACTCGCGCAGGAGCCCCCGGGAGATGATCGTCTTCTGGATCTCCGACGTGCCCTCGCCGATGAGCAGGAACGGCGCCTCGCGCATCAACCGCTCGATCTCGTACTCCTTGGAGTAGCCGTAGCCGCCGTGGATGCGGAACGCCTCCTGGGTGACCTCGGCGCAGTACTCCGACGCGATCAGCTTGGCCATCCCGGCCTCGACGTCGTTGCGCGTGCCCGCGTCCTTCAGCCGCGCCGCGTTGACCATCATGTGGTGCGCCGCCTCGACCTTGGTGCCCATCTCGGCGAGCTTGAACGCGATGGCCTGGTGCTCGGCGATCGGCTTGCCGAACGTGCTGCGCTGCTGGGCGTACTCGACCGCGAGCTCGAACGCCCGGATCGAGATGCCGCAGGCGCGGGCGGCGACGTTGACCCGGCCGACCTCGACGCCGTCCATCATCTGCGAGAAGCCCTTGCCGGTCTCCCCGCCCAGGATCGCCGACGCGGGGATGCGGTAGCCGTCGAACACCGCCTCGGTGGTGTCGACGCCCTTGTACCCCATCTTGTCGATCTTGCCGGGGATCGTGAGCCCGGGCGCGACCTCGCCGTACCCGGTCGGCTTCTCGACCAGGAACGCCGTCAGGTTCTGGTGGGGCTTGGGCTTGCCCTCGTCCGTCTTCACCAGCAGGGCGATCAGGTTCGAGGTGCCGCCGTTGGTCAGCCACATCTTCGCGCCGTCGATGACGTAGTCGTCGCCGTCGCGCACGGCCTTCGTCTTGATCGCCGCGACGTCGGAGCCGAGGTCGGGCTCCGACATCGAGAACGCGCCGCGGACCTCACCGGCCGCCATCTGCGGCAGCAGCCGCTGCTTCTGCTCGTCGGTGCCGTGCTGGGTGAGCATGTAGGCGACGATGAAGTGCGTGTTGATGACGCCGGAGACGCTCATCCACCCGCGCGCGATCTGCTCGACGACCAGCGCGTAGGTCAGCAGCGACTCGCCCAGGCCGCCGTACTCCTCGGGGATGGTGAGGCCGAAGAGCCCCATCTCCTTCATCCCGTCGACGATGTCCTGCGGGTAGGTGTCCGCGTGCTCCAGCGCGGTGGCGTGCGGGATGATCTCCTTGTCCACGAACGTCCTGACGGTGGACAGGATCTCCTGCTGGACGTCGGTCAGACCGGCGGTCTGGGCGAGGCGGGCCATCTGCTGCTCCTCGGGGTCTCGGGTGGGTGCGGCGGGGGCGGCTCACGCCTCCGGCGGGGTCCACCGGTCGGTGCGCTCCATGCCGGCGGCCCGGCCCTTACCCGAGATCACCAGCGCCATCTTGCGGCTGGCCTCGTCGATCATCTCGTCGCCCAGCATCGCCGCGCCCCGCTTGCCACCGGCCTCGGAGGTGTACCAGTCGTAGGCGTCGAGGATGTTCTCGGCGTGGTCGTAGTCGGCCTGGGCCGGGCTGAAGGTCTCGTTGGCGGCGTCGATCTGGCCGGGGTGCAGGACCCACTTGCCGTCGAAGCCCAGCGCGGCCGACCGGCCCGCGACGCGGCGGAACCCGTCGACGTCCTTGATCTGCAGGTACGGGCCGTCGATGGCGAGCTTCTCGTGGGCGCGCGCGGCCATCAGGATGCTCATGAGGATGTGGTGGTAGGCGTCGCCGACGTCGTAGCCGGGCGGCTGCTCGCCCACGACCAGGGACTTCATGTTGATCGACGCCATGAAGTCGGCCGGGCCGAAGATGATCGTCTCGACGCGCGGCGAGGCCGCGGCGATGGCGTTGACGTTGGTCAGCCCCAGCGCGTTCTCGATCTGCGCCTCGATCCCGATCCGGCCGACCTCGTAGCCCATGGTCTTCTCGATCTGGGTGAGCAGCAGGTCGAGCGCGACGACCTGCTCGGCCGTCTGCACCTTGGGCAGCATGATCGCGTCGAGGTTGGCGCCCGCGCCCTCGACGACCTCGGTCACGTCGCGGTAGGTCCACTCCGTGGTCCAGTCGTTGACCCGCACGACGCGGATGCGCTCGCCCCAGCCGCCCTCGTTGAGCGCCGCGACGATCGTCTTGCGCGCGCCCGGCTTGGCCAGCGGCGCGCAGGCGTCCTCGAGGTCGAGGAAGACCTGGTCGGCGGGCAACGTCCGGGCCTTGTCGATGAACTTCTGGCTCGAGCCGGGGACGGCGAGACAGGAGCGGCGGGCGCGGGTGCGGGTGGTCACGGAGGCGACTCCTCGTCGGGTCGGCACGCAGGACTGCGCAGGCTTGTGGCGATGCTGGCACGGACCGGGCCCCGACACCCGCCAGAGGTGATTGGTTTCTCACCCACGCGAGGTGAAAGGCCTGTTCGGCCGCCCCGTCGAGACCCGGCTCACTCCGCGGGGCGGGCCGTCAGGACCCCCGTGGCCACCGGTGCGACCCCACCCCGCACGGTCGTCGCGACGGCCGCGCCGGCGCGGGTGGTCACGGTGACGTCGAGCCGGGACGGGCGCCCGATCTCCGCACCCTGGGCGATCGTGAACGACGACCCGCCCTCGGCCGCGAGCAGGCCGCGGTCGGCGAGGAACACCCCCAGCGCCACGGCCGCCGATCCCGTCGCGGGGTCCTCCACGACACCCGAACCCGGGGCGAACATCCGCAGGTGCACCTCCGGCAGGTGCTCCAGGGCCGCGACGACGAGCCCCGTCCGCCCGGCCGTCAGCGCGCGGACCGCACCGGCGTCGCACTCCGCGCGGGCGACGGCGTCGGACCGCACCGGGAGCACCACGTAGGGCACGCCGGCCGCGGTCGACCCGGCCGGGACCCGGTCGTCGACGTCGGCGGCCGTGAGCCCGACGGCCTCGGCCAGTGCGACCGCGCCCGCGGGGTCGACGCCGGCGAGCACCTCGGGCGTCCCGCCCGTCACGCGTGCGCCGGCCGCGTCGACGTGCACCGGGAGCAGCCCGGCGCCGCACTCCTGCACGACGTCGCCCCCGCCGATCACCCCGTCGCGCGCGAGCACCCACGCCGCGCCGACGCTCGGATGCCCCGCGAACGGCAGCTCGACGGCCGGGGTGAAGATGCGCACCCGGTAGTCCGCGCCCTGCCGCGTCGGCGGGAGCACGAACACCGTCTCCGACAGCGCGAACTCGGCCGCGATCGCCTGCATCGCCGGGCCGCCGAGACCCGCCTCGCCGGCCCCGTGCACGACGGCCAGCGGGTTGCCGGCGAACGGCCGGTCGGTGAACACGTCGACGACGTCGTAGCGCATCCCGTTCATGCGCCGACCTTAGGTCCCACCAGGGATGACGCCGCTCTAGGCTGGCCCGCGTGGCAGCGACCCAGGTCTTCGTGGCGCGCATGGCGGGTCTCGCCGTGTTCGGGCCCGACGGCGAGCGCATCGGCAAGGTGCGCGACGTCGTCATCTCGCTGCGCGTCGATCCGAGCCCGCCGCGGGTGCTGGGCCTCGTCGTCGAGCTCGCGACGCGGCGGCGGATCTTCGTCCCGATGCTGCGGGTGACGGCCGTCGACCCCGCGGCGATCACCCTCGCGACGGGCTCGGTCAGCCTGCGCGGCTTCCACCAGCGACCCAACGAGGCGCTCGTGATCGGCCAGGTCCTCGACGCGACGGTGACGCTCAGCGACTCCGGCCAGGAGGTCGTGGTCGTCGACGCCGCCATCGAGCCGCTCCGGTCGCGGGACTGGGTCGTCGGCAGGCTCGCGGTGCGGCCGCGGCGCTCGCGGCTCACCCGGCGCGGCTCGGTGCAGGTCGTGCCGTGGAGTGCCGCGCAGGGGCTGACCCTGACCGACCGGCAGGGCACCGAGGGGTTGCTCTCGGTGTTCGAGGCGATGCGCCCGGCCGACGTCGCCGCCGCGCTCTCGGAACTGCCGCCCAAGCGCCAGTTCGAGGTCATCGACGCGCTCGACGACGAGCGGCTCGCCGACGTCTTCGAGGAGATGTCCGAGTCCGACCAGCGTGAGCTGCTCGCCCACCTCGACTCCGAACGCGCCGCCGACGTCCTCGAGGCCATGTCGCCCGACGACGCCGCCGACCTGCTCGGCGAGCTCTCCCCGGCCGAGTCCGACCGGCTCCTCGCGCTGATGGAGCCCGAGGAGTCCGAGCCCGTCCGCCGGCTGCTGAGCTACTCCAGCGACACCGCGGGTGGCCTGATGACGCCCGAGCCGATCATCCTGCGCCCCGACGCGACCGTCGCGGAGGCGCTCGCCCACATCCGCAACCCCGACATCCCGCCGGCCCTGGCCAGCATGGTGTTCGTGTGCCGGCCGCCGTCGGCGACCCCGACGGGCCGCTACCTCGGCTGCGTGCACGCCCAGCGGCTGCTGCGCGAGGCACCGTTCGACCTGGTGGCGGGCATCGTCGACAGCGAGCTCGCCCGGCTGACCCCGGAGGCCACCCTCAGCGAGATCACCCGCTACTTCGCGGCCTACAACCTGGTGGCGGGACCCGTCGTGGACTCCGAGGACCACCTGCTGGGTGCGGTCACCGTCGACGACGTGCTCGACCACATCCTGCCCGTCGGCTGGCGCGACGAGATGACCGAACCGGGCGACGGGTTCGTCGGCAACGGGTCACGCTCCGGCGGGCTGCCGGCCGAAGAGCTGGGGGCCGACCGTGCCTGAGCTGCACAGCACCCGCAAACTCGACCAGCCCGTCTCCAGCAGGCGCCGGTTCGAGGTCGACCCCGAGGGCTTCGCCCGGCTGTCGGAGAGGATCGCCCGCTTCCTCGGGACGGGCCAGTTCCTCGCGATCCAGACGGTCATCGTCGTCGTGTGGATCGGGCTCAACCTGTTCGCGGTGAGCCTGCAGTGGGACCCCTACCCGTTCATCCTGCTCAACCTGGCCTTCTCCACCCAGGCCGCCTACGCCGCGCCGCTGATCCTGCTCGCGCAGAACCGGCAGGACGACCGCGACCGCGTCGCACTGGAGGAGGACCGCACCCGCGCCGAGCGCACCAAGGCCGACACCGAGTACCTCGCCCGCGAGCTCGCCGCCCTGCGCATCGCCATCGGCGAGGTGGCGACGCGCGACTACCTGCGCAGCGAGCTCGACAAGCTGGCCGAGCGCCTCGGGGCGGATCCACCGCGCGCCGAGGCCGAGCGTCGGCGCCAGGTGAGCAGGCACGAGCACTGACCGACCGGTCCGGTCCCCACCGTCCTACACGACGAGCCGCAGGCTGATCGTCTCCAGCGCCCGGAGCTGCTCGTCGTCGAGCCGGTCGACGAAGTGCGCCAGCACGCCGGCCAGGTGGGTCCGCGCTGCCACCCGCAGCCTGCCGAGGCCGGCCTCGGTGAGGTGCGCCGCCACGCCCCGGCCGTCCCCCGCGACCGGCGAGCGCGTCACCAGCCCCGCCCGCTCCAGCCGGTCGACCAGCCGGGTCACCCCCGACCGCGACAGCAGCACGGCGTCGGCCAGCTCGGTCATCCGCAGCTGCCGCTGCGGCGCCTCGGCCAGCTGGACCAGCACGTCGTAGGCCGCGAGCGACAGCCGCTGCTCGGCCTCCAGCTCGTTCTCGAGTACCCGGGTGATGGTGGCGTGCGCCTTCAGGAAGGCCCGCCACGAGGCGAGCTGCTCCTGCGTCGGCACGGCCCGCCGTCCCCCCGGATCGCCAGCGCGGGCCCGGCCCGCGGTGGCGTCGGCGATGTCCGTCACGTCATCAGATGCTACGGAGGTGAGGGTCGACCCGACGACGCACGTAGGATGGAGTCCTCCCGCCGGGGTCAGCCGCGGGTGGGGCGAGGCACCGCCGCCCGCCCGGGACACCGCACCAGCGCCCAGCAGCATTGCAACGGAGAACCTGATGTCCGTCATGGGAAACACCGGATCGCAGACCGTCGAGCAGGCCGTCCGCGCCGCGCTCGCCAAGGTCGACGATCCCGAGATCCGCAAGCCGATCACCGAGCTCGGCATGGTGAAGAGCGTCGAGGTGTCCGCCGACGGCGTCGCGCACGTCGCCGTGTTCCTCACCGTCGCGGGTTGTCCCATGCGCGACACGATCACCACCCGCGTCACCGAGGCCGTCATCGCGGTGCCCGGGGTGCGCGACGTCGTCGTCGAGCTCGACGTGATGTCCGACGAGCAGCGCAGCGAGCTGCGGCGCAGCCTGCGCGGCGACTCGGCCGAGCCCGTCATCCCCTTCGCCCAGCCCGGCTCGCTGACCCGGGTCTACTGCGTGGCGTCGGGCAAGGGCGGGGTCGGCAAGTCGTCGGTGACGGTCAACCTGGCTGCCGCGATGGCCGCACGGGGGCTCTCGGTCGGCGTCGTCGACGCCGACATCTACGGCCACTCCGTGCCGCGCATGCTGGGCACCACCGCCCGGCCCACCAAGGTCGACGACATGATCATGCCGCCGCAGGCGCACGACGTGAAGGTCATCTCGATCGGGATGTTCGTCGACGGCAACACCCCCGTCGTGTGGCGCGGGCCGATGCTGCACCGTGCGCTGCAGCAGTTCCTCGCCGACGTGTTCTGGGGCGACCTCGACGTCCTGCTGCTCGACCTCCCGCCCGGCACCGGCGACATCGCGATCTCCACCGCGCAGCTCATGCCCAACGCGGAGCTGCTCGTCGTGACGACGCCGCAGCAGGCCGCGGCCGAGGTCGCCGAGCGGGCCGGCAGCATCGCGCTGCAGACGCGGCAGCGGCTCGCGGGCGTCGTCGAGAACATGTCGTGGATGGAGCTGCCCGACGGCTCGCGGATGGAGGTCTTCGGCTCGGGTGGCGGGCAGACGGTGGCCGACTCGCTGAGCCGCGCGCTGGGCGCTCCCGTCCCGCTGCTGGGCCAGATCCCGTTGGCGCCCGAGCTGCGCGAGTGCGGCGACTCGGGCACGCCGATCGTCCTGGCCGCACCCGAGTCCCCCGCGGGGAGCGCGCTGCGCGCGGTCGCCGACAAGCTCTCGACGCGTGCCCGCGGCCTCGCCGGCATGAGCCTGAACATCACCCCGGCCGGCCGCTGAACCTTCCCTGCGCCGTTCGTGCAGTGGGGGCCGGCGCCGGCGAAATCGGTCAGGGCGTCAGGTGGTCGCGTCCGTCAGGGCCTTCGACCAGAGGGCGATGCCCTCGTCGACCTGGTCCGCGGTGACCACGAGCGGCGGGATCATCCGCACGACGTGCCCCTCGGCCCCGCAGGTGAGCAGCAGCAGGCCGTGCGCGGCCGCGGCGGCGTGGGCACGGGCGGCGGTCGCGCCGTCGGGCCGGCCGTCGGGCGTGACGAACTCCGTGCCGACCATCAGCCCGCGGCCCCGGACGTCGCCGATGCCGGGGTGGTCGGCCGCGAGGTCGCGCGCCGCGTCGAGCAGCCGCAGGCCCTGCTTCGCCGCGTTGGCGACGAGTCCCTCGTCCTCGATGACGTCGAGCGTCGCGAGCGCGGCCGCGCAGGCGACGGCGTTGCCGCCGTAGGTCCCGCCCTGCGACCCGGGACGGCCCTTGGCCATCAGCGCGGCGGGCGCCGCGATCGCCGACAGCGGGAAGCCGCTGGCCAGCCCCTTGGCGGTGACGATGACGTCCGGCGTCACGCCCGGCGCGTGCTGGTGGCCCCAGAACAGGCCGGTGCGCCCGAAGCCTGTCTGCACCTCGTCGGCGATCAGCAGGATGCCGTGCCGGTCCGCGCGCTCGCGCAGCCCCACGAGGAACGACGCGGGCGTCGGCACGTAGCCGCCCTCGCCCAGTACGGGCTCGACGATGAACGCGGCCACGTCGGCGGCCGGCGCGGCGGTGAGGAGCAGGCGGTCGAGCTCGCGCAGGGCGAAGGCGACGGCCTCGTCCTCGCTCCAGCCGTAGCGGTAGGCGTAGGGGAACGGCGCGAACGCGACGCCGCCCATCATCGGGGTGTTGCCGGAGCGGATCTTGGCGCCCGACGTCGTGAGCGCGGCCGCGCCCATCGTGCGCCCGTGGAAGCCGCCGTCGAACGCGACGACCAGCGGGCGCCCCGTGGCGTGCCGCGCCAGCCGGACCGACGCCTCGACGGCCTCGCTGCCGGAGTTGACGTAGAAGACGCTGTCGATCCCGGCGGGCAGGACGTCGCCGAGCCGCTCGGTCAGGCGCAGCAGCGGCTGGTGCATGACGGTCGTGTACTGCCCGTGGATCAGCGTCGCGACCTGCTCCTGCGCCGCCGCGACGACCCGCGGGTGGCAGTGCCCGGTGCTGGTGACGCCGATCCCCGCGGTGAAGTCGAGGTACCGGTTGCCGTCGGTGTCGTAGAGGTGGACGCCCTCGCCGCGGGCCACCTGAACCGGGGTGGCCTGCACGAGGAGCGGAGACAGAGATGCCATGGCGCCGGGCTCCGTGTGGTCGGGTGAGATTGTCGCGTTGTCGAGTTGTCGACAATCTGCACCGATGGAACCACGCCGGTCCCGGCCAGGGCAAGCCCGTGCGGCGAGCAGGCCCGGTCCGGGGTGCCGGCGTCAGGCGAGCAGCGCCACCACGCCGATCATGACCGGGATGCTGACCACCGTCGTGACCAGGCCGGCGTCGCGCGCGAGCGATTGGCCCTGCCGGTAGCGCACGGCGTAGGCGAACATGTTCTGCGCCGTCGGCAGCGCCGCACAGACCGCGACGGCGAGCAGTGCCCCGCCCGACATGCCGAGCGCCGTCCCGGTTGCGACCGCGATCGCCGGCTGTCCGAGGTTCTTCAGCACCGACACGACGACGAGCGGGACACCTGTGCCGCCGCGTCCCGGTCGCGCGGCGCCGTGCAGCGAGATCCCGAACGCGAGCAACATCCCGGGCACCGCGATCCCCGCGACGAGGTGCACGGGCGCCATCACGATCTCGGGCGGGTGCCAGCCGGTGAACGCGACGACGAGCCCGGCGCCCGTCGCGATCGCGATGGGGTTGCGCAGCGGCGCCGACGCCGTCCGCAGCACCGACAGCCGGCGGCCGCTCTCCCGGCTCGTGACGACGTCGAGCACCGTGGCGCCGACCGGCCCGAGCACCGCGAGCTGGAACAGCAGCACGGGCGCGATCGCCGACGGGTCCTTGAGGACGTAGGTGACGATCGGCAGCCCGAGGTTGCCCGCGTTGACGTACCCCGAGCACATCGCGCCGATCACGCTCTCCCCCACCGGGCGCCGCCGGACGACGGCGAAGACCAGGTAGAGCAGGCACGCCGCGGTGCTCGACACCGCGGTCACGAGCAGCGCCCCGGAGAAGACGGCGTGCACGTCGGATGTCGAGATCGTCGAGAACAGCAACGCCGGGCTGGCGACGAAGAACGCGGCCCGCGAGAGCACCTCGACCGCCGAGGGCCCGAGGATCCCGGACCGGCCGATCCCCCAGCCGACCGCCACGACGACCGCGAGGACGAGGAACCCGTCGAGGACCCCGGTCACCGTGCCGTCACGGCTTTCGACCGTAGTGCGGGCCGCGCCGGGCCGGACCGTGACGTGCGGCTCACGCCGGGAGCGCTCCGCGCGGGTTCGGCGGTCGCCCGCCTGCATGCGCAGACCCCGACGACGGGGTTCGGCGAGCCGAGACCGGAAAGGCCGCGCGGCGGGGCACGCGGGATCAGGCGGCTCCCGCGGGCGGGGTCGGCTCGGTGGGCACGTTGCCGACGACGGGCGCCACGTCGAGGATGCGGGTCACCGCGTCCGCCATGTGCGTCTCGAGCGTCGCGACGAGGCGGTCGGCGTCGCCGTCGCGCACCGCGTCGCGCAGGATGCGGTGTTCCTCGACGAGCTCGGCGGCGGGGGGCGGGTTCTGCTGCAGGGCGGCCAGGCACATCCGGGTCTCGACGAGCAGCGCGTCGGCCATCCGGCGCAGCCGTGGGCTGCCCGAGGCGGCGACGAGCTCGTGGTGGAAGCGGTGGTCGGCGTCGGCGAGCCCGACGGCGTCGCCCGCCGCGGCGGCCGCCGCCATCTCCTCGAGCGCCGCGCTGAGGACGGTGACCGCGGCGGTCCGGTCGCCCGCGAGGATCAGCAGTCCGGCGGCCCGCTCGACGGCCGCCCGTGCGGTGTAGACGTCGCGCACGTCGGCGGCATCGAGGTCGCGGACGAACAGCCCGCGATGGCGTTCGCTGCGCAGCAGGCCCTCGGCGACGAGCCGCTGCATGGCCTCGCGCAACGGACCGCGGCTGACCCCCAGACGCGTCGCGAGCTCGACCTCACCGAGCTGCGTGCCCGGCGGCAGCGTGCCGCGCATGATCGCCTGCCGCAGGCGGTCGGCGACGATGGCCGCGGTGGACCGTCGGCTCACCGGCTCGAGATCGCCCAGATCCAGCTCCACCTCGTGTCTCCTCGTCGTCCGCCCGGTCCGGAAGTCGGCGCAGCCCGGTGGTCAGCCCGCCGCGAACAGCGCGCCGAGCCCGGGGCGACCGCGGTCGGCGCCCGCGAGCCGCAGTCCCTGCCAGATGCTGACCTGGTTGGCCGTCAGCACCGGCTTGCCGACGCGCGCGTCGAGGTCGTCGAGCAGCTCGACGGTGTGCAGCGCGGTGTCGGGCAGCAGGACGGCCTGTGCGTCGGGGTGGTCGGCGGCCGCGGCGAAGTCGAGCACCAGGTCGGCGGGCAGCGTACCGACCTCCGCGGCCGTGATGATCCCGCGCGCCGACAGCGACAGCACACTGATGCCCGCCGTGCCGAGGAACTCGACGAACCGCTCCGCGACGTCGTCGGGGTAGGTGGCGCCGACGGCGACCCTGGTGACCCCGAGCCGGCGGCACGCGTCGACGAACGCGAACGACGTGCTCGACGCCGGGACGCCCGCGACCTCCTGCAGCGCCGCGACCTGCGCGGCCGCGCCGTCCCAGCCGAAGACGAAGCTGCCCGACGTGCAGGCCCAGACGATCGAGTCCAGCGGACCGGCCTTCGCCGCGACCTGCGCGGCACCGGTGGCCAGGACCTCGTCGCCGCCGATGTCGAGCAGCGCGTCGACGCGGTGGGCGTCCTCGCGCATCTCGGTGTGCACCAGCGGCAGCCTGCTGCCGTCGCCCAGCAGGCCCTCGGCGCGCGGGTAGTCGTCCTCGGCGGAGTAGCCGGGGTACAGGATTCCGACGGTCGTCGCAGCGTCAGTCATGATTGTCGACAATCCTACGAAACGTGCGGTGCGGTCAAGCCACCGACAGCCGATGGGGTGTCCTCAGCAGGGTCCCGCCGCCCACCGCGTCGCGCCCGATCGCCCGCAGTGCGGCCCACATCGTCACCTGGTTCGCGGTGATGACGGGCTTGCCCAGCGCACGCTCCAGCGGCTCGATGACGTCGTAGGTGGGCAGGTTGGTGCAGCTGATGAACAGCGCCTCCGCGTCGGGGCGGTCGACGGCACGGACGATCTCGACGACCTCGTCGTAGGTGACCCGCCAGATGTTGCCCAACAGCCCCAGCCCCTGCCGGGCGACGGTCTCCACCTCGTGTTCGGCGAGGAACGACGCCAGCCGGTCGGTCACGGCGTCGATGTAGGGCGTCGCGACGGCGAGCCGCCGGACACCCAGCAGCTGCAGGGCCTCCACGAGGGCACCCGACGTCGTCGACACCGTGGGCGCACCGGCCTCGAGCATCGTCCGGCGCAGCACGAACTCGCCGCTCGCACCGCCGACGAAGCTGCCCGACGTGCAGGCGAACGTCACCACCCCGGGCTGCGGGGTGAGGACGTCGCGGGTGGCGCGGCGCAGGGCCCGCCGGTCGCCGATCGCGACGGCCATCTCCACGGTCACGGGAGTGGTGAAGAACGGGAGCCGCGTGAGGTAGAGCGAGACGTCGTCGGGAGCCCATCGCCAGAGCTCACGATCGAGCGCGAAGTCGAAGGGCGCGACCACTCCGATGCCGGGCTGGTTCTCCTCCGGCGTGGACTCGACGAGTCCGACGGAGAGCTCGGTGGGCATGCGCGCCCCCTTCGATCAGTCGGTACCCGACGAGCCCGTCAGCCGCGAGTACACGAGCCGCTCACCCACGCTGCCGGACCGCCACACGTCGTGACACGCCTCCGCCATCACGTCGAGACCCTCGACGATCGTGGCGTAGACGTTGCCCGGCACCCACCCGACATCGCCGTTGAGCAGGAGGTTGTTACGACCGTAGAAGATGGCCAGATCGATCACCCCGGGGAGGTGGTCGATGTTCTGGTCGGCCTTGAACGACTGGTCGAGCATCCCGCCGGAGAAGGAGAAGTAGACGACGTCCCCCGGGATGGGCGTGACCGTGGTGTTCTCGTAGCCGATCTCGTCGCCGAAGCGCGGGACCATCGTGTAGACCTCGTTGCGCGCGTACTTCGCGTGCTGCGCGTCGCCACCCAGCTCGCCCCGGCCCAGGGCCTCCCAGACCGCCGCCGAGGTGCGCGGTGCCTCCTTCTCCAGCAGCTCCGCCACGCAGGAGACACCCCGCTTGGCGAGCGTGATGCGGATGAGCTTGGACAAGAGGATCACCCCGAGCTGAAGGACCGTGTGGGAGCCAGAGGCCACAATGCCGCTGATTGTTGACAATCATACGAGGGCTTCCTAGCGTGTCAATTGCCGCCCCGGCCCACGCCCGAGAGGACCTCGCAGTTGACCGTCTCCGCAGGTCAGAGGTCTATTGCTGTGCTGCACGCCGGCGACACGCCGCCCGGGCTCGACGCAGCCGTCACCGACGTCCTCGGCGACGCCGACGTCCGGCTCGCGACGGCCGACGAGCTGCCCGCGGCCCTGCCCGGGGCCGACACCCTGCTCGTGTGGGACTTCACCTCCGACGCCGTGCGCGACTGCTGGGCGGCCGCCGACGCCGTCCGGTGGGTGCACACCGCGAGCGCGGGCGTCGACCGCCTGATCTTCCCGGGGCTCGTCGAGTCCGACGTCGTCCTGACGAACTCGCGCGGGGTCTTCGACACCCCGATCGCCGAGTACGTCGCGGGGCTCGTGCTGGCCTTCGCCAAGGACCTGCCCCGCACCCTCGCCCAGCAGGCGCGCCGTGAGTGGCACCACCGCGAGACCGAGGACGTCGCGGGGACGCGGGCCGTCGTCGTCGGGGGCGGGCCGATCGGACGGGCCGTCGCGGCGATGCTCACCGCGATCGGGCAGCGCGTCGACCTCGTGGGGCGCACCGCGTCCGACGGCGTGCACGCCATCGACGACCTGCCCGCGCTGCTCCCCGAGGCCGACACCCTCGTGCTCGCCGCGCCGCTCACCGACCGCACCCGCGGCCTGCTCGACGCCGCGGCGATCGACCTGCTCCCCCGCCGCGCGCGGGTGATCAACGTCGGCCGGGGCCCGCTCGTCGTCCAGGCCGATCTCGTCGCCGCGCTCGAGCAGGGCCGCATCGCGGGCGCCGCCCTCGACGTCTTCGAGACCGAGCCGCTGCCGGCTGATTCTCCACTGTGGACGATGCCGAACGTGATCGTCTCCCCGCACATGTCCGGCGACACCACGGGATGGCGTGACAACCTCGTCGCGCTGTTCGCCGACAACCTCGCCCGCAGCCGCGACGGCAGGCCGTTGCGCAACGTCGTCGACAAGAACCGCGGCTACGTCTCGGAAAGGCACCGATGAGCTCCACCGCCGACCTCTCGGCCACCGAACTGCTCACCGCCTACCGGACGGGCGAGCTCTCCCCCGTCGAGGCGACCCGCGACGCCCTGGAGCGCATCTCCCGGCTCGACCCGCACGTCAACGCGTTCTGCCTGGTCGACGAGGCGGGCGCGCTCGCGGCGGCCCGGGAGTCGGAGGAGCGTTGGCGACGCGGTGCGCCGTGCGGCGTGCTCGACGGCGTGCCGACCTCGATCAAGGACATCCTGCTGACGGCCGGCTGGCCGACCCGGCGCGGCTCGGTCACCTCCGACCCGGCGCCGGGCGAGGTCGACGGCCCGCCCGTGGCACGCGTTCGCGAGCAGGGCGCGGTGCTGATCGGCAAGACGACGACGCCCGAGCTGGCCTGGAAGGGCGTCACCGACTCGCCGCTGACCGGCGTCACCGGCAACCCGTGGGACCCCACGCTGACGGCGGGCGGCTCGTCGGGCGGGAGCGCGGCGGCCGTCGGGCTCGGGATGGGCGCCCTGTCGCTGGGCACCGACGGCGGCGGGTCCGTCCGCATCCCCGCCGGGTTCACCGGGACCGTCGCGCACAAGCCCACCTACGGCCGCGTCCCGCACCACCCCGCCAGCCCCTTCGGCACGCTGGCCCACGTCGGCCCGATGACGCGCACCGTCGCCGACGCCGCGCTGCTGCTCGACGTGATCTCCGGGTTCGACGTCCGCGACCCCTGGGCCCTGCCGACACCCGTCCGCCGCTGCGTCGACGCGCAAGGCGACGGCGTGTCCGGCCTGCGGGTCGCGGTGAGCCCGACGCTCGGCCACGTCGACGTCGACGCCGAGGTCCGGGCCGCCGTCGAGGCCGCCGCCGGCGTCTTCGCCTCGCTCGGCGCGACCGTGGAGTACGTCGATCCCGGCTTCGCCGACCCCGTCGAGGCGTTCGAGACCCTGTGGTTCACCGGTGCGGCGAAGTCGATGGAGGCGCTCGACGCCGCTGCGCGGTCCCGGATGGACCCGGGGCTCGTCGACATCGCGACCCAGGGCGAGAAGGTCAGCGCGGTCGAGTACCTCACCGCGATGGCCGTCCGCAACGACCTCGGCAGCCTGATGAACGAGTTCCACCAGCGCCACGACGTGCTGCTCACGCCGACCCTGCCCATCGCCGCGTTCCGGGCCGGGCAGGAGTCGCCCGACGGGCGGCGCTGGACGACGTGGACCCCGTTCACCTACCCGTTCAACATGACGCAGCAGCCCGCCGCCAGCGTCCCCTGCGGCTTCACGGCTGCCGGGCTGCCGATCGGCCTGCAGATCGTCGGCCCCCGCCACGCCGACGCCCAGGTCCTGACGGCGGCATACGCCTTCGAGCAGGCGACCGACCACCACCTGCGCCGCCCACCCCTCCTGTGAGTGGCGCCCCCTGTGAGTGGCAGCCGTCGCCGACCGCGACCGGCCGGGGGCCCGGACACGGGGGCGGGGCCGGTCAGGCCGGGAGGCCCCAGAAGGGGCCGCGGAGGCCGACCTCGGCGAAGTAGGCGGCCGCGGCGACGGGCCCGCGCCGGACGTACCCGCGGTCCATACGCCCGACGTACCAGCCGCTGGCCAGCCGCCAGAGCGTCGGCAGGTCCAGCACGTACCCGCGCGGGCGTCCGGTGGCCGCCAGCCAGGCGTCGACGCAGTGGGTCGAGCAGAAGAGCCGCTGGTGGGAGCAGGCGTGCACGACGTCGTCCCAGATGCGCGCGGTCGGGGTGAGGAAATGGGCGACCTGGTCGCCGTCGGGCGGCGCCTTTCTGTCGACGGACCAGGCGTGCGGGGCCGCGCAGGCCGGGCACCGGGTCGCGACGAGCACCTCCGGCTCGGCGTCGAGCAGGTGCGGGATCGCGAAGGAGTCCCACGCGCAGCCGCCCCACCACAGCGTGCGCGCCCCCATCACCGAGAAGCCCAGCGGCACCGAGGCGAAGGGATGGGCCAGCACGACGCGGACGCGGTCGCCGGGATCGAGAACGAGATCGCGACGGTCGTGCAGCCGCTCCAGCGCCGCCCTGACGACCGCTGCGGACCACCCCGTCCGGGTCGCCAGGTCCGCCGGCGACGGTGCGTCACCGGTCTCGGCGAAGTGCCGGTAGACCGCGAGCCGGACGTCCTCCGTCGCCGCGCCGTCCGTCGCCGCGCTGTCCGTCGCCGCGGCGTCGTTCGCCGGGCCGCCCGTGCCCGCCATGGCGGGGGTCGGCGCGGCCGGGCGAGGGTCGGTCACGCGGTCACGTGGCGTCCGGGTCGATCGGGGGACGCTCGTTCGGGGCCAACGGCGTGGCGGCCGGAGCCGAGCCGTTGGTCGCCGCTCCGCCTGGGGCCTGGTTGACCTGCGTGCCGTCGCCCGCGACCGCGAAGCCGTTGGGCTTCTCCAGGCTCACCGGCCGGGAGGGACCGTCGTCGAACAGCGTGCGGCGGACGGCCGTGCGCGGGTTGAAGTCGCGCAGGCTCCGCAGGTCCTCCAGCGGCTTGCGCAGCTCGTCGAACTCCGGGCCGAGCTCCTTCTGCAGCTGGTCGCGCGCGCCGGTGGCGTACTCCCGGACCTGACGGATGGTCCTGCCGAGCCACGCGGCCGCACCGGGGAGGCGCTCGGGACCGAGGATGAAGAGCCCCGCCACGACGAGCACCAGGATCTCGCCCCAGCCGACGCTGTCGAACACGTCGCCGATCCTACCTGCGACTCCGCGTCGGTCGACCGTCAGTCCGAGGCCAGCACGGCCGTGACGGTGAGTGGCCGCCCGTCGCGGACCAGCTCGATCGGGACGCTCTGTCCCGGCGCCAGCTCGCGGACGGCGACGACGAGCTCGTCGGCACCCGCGATCGTCCGGTCGCCGACCTTGAGGATGACGTCGCCCTCGACGATGCCCGCCGCGGCCGCCGCTCCCCCGGCGACGACGTTCTGCACCTGCGCCCCGTCGGTCGTGCCGTCGGTCACCGACTTCGCGTTGACGCCCAGGTCGGCGTGCTTGACCGAGCCGTCGCGGATGAGCGCCTCGGCGATGCGCCGGGCGTCGTCGATCGGGATGGCGAAGCCCAGGCCGATCGACCCGCCCTCGCCCTGGCCGAGACTGCGGATCGCCGTGTTGATGCCGACGACCGCGCCCGTCGAGTCGACCAGCGGGCCGCCGGAGTTGCCGGGGTTGATCGCGGCGTCGGTCTGGATGGCGTCGATGACCGCGTTGGTGTCGCTGCCGCCGCTGTCGAGCCGGACGGGCCGGTTGACGGCGCTGACGATGCCGTCGGTCACCGTGCCCGCGAGGCCGAGGGGCGACCCGATCGCGAGCACCCCGTCGCCGACGGCCAGCGACGACGACGAGCCGATCCGCGCCACCGTCGGGTTGGCGACGGCGACCTTGACCACGGCGAGGTCGGTCTTCGGGTCGCGGCCGACGATCGCCGCGGGCATCCGCTGGCCGTTGCTGAAGATCGCCTCGATCGTCGCGCCGTTGCCCTGGGCCGCGGGCGCGACGACGTGGTTGTTGGTCAGCACGTAGCCCGCCGGGTCGATGACGACGCCCGAGCCCGTCCCGCCCTGGTCGCCGACCTTGATCTCGATGGACACGACGGCGGGCAGCACCCGTGCCGCGATGTCGGCGACCGAGCCGGGAGGTCGTTCCTTGGAGTCCGACGTCGACGTGAGCGTCGCGCCCGGCTCGGTGAGGCCCTGTGCGCCCGACGCCGTGAGGTGTCCGACGACGCCCCCGACCGCCCCGATGGCCAGCGCGATCACCGCGAGCAGGGCGAGGGCGCGGGGATGCACGCGCTTGCCGAACAGCACCTCCCGGACGCTGAGCCGGGCACCGGAACCGGGGGCGCGGTCGGGTGCGGCGTCGCCCTCCACCGGTTCGCCGAGGCGCGCCGCGCTGCCGGGATCGCGCCAGGGGTCGCGGTCGGCCGGGGCGCCGGGCCCGTCCCAGAGCGCGGGGCCGCCGGGCTCGCCGACCGCGCCCGCGGGCGTCGGCGGTCGTTGCAGGCCCGCGACGTCGGCGTGGCTGCGGGAGAAGGCCGCGGCGAGAGCCGCGGGCGGCGGGGCGGCGCCGGCGATCCGTCCGTCGGACGAGCCGTTGCGCAGCGGCGCGAACCCGCCCTCGACCCCGGACGGGCGGCCGAACGCCGACCGCTCCCCCGGATCGACGGCCGGGCGCTCCAGCGGGCGCGGGGCGAGCCGTGGTGGCCCGGCCGACGCCTCGGCGGGAACGGCGTCGGCGCCGTCCGCGGCGGGCGTCGCCACCCCCGGCGTCTCGGCAGGAACGGCGGCGGCGCCGCCCGCGGCCGTCGCCGGCCCCGAGGAGTCCGTGGGGTCCGTGGGGTCCGGGACCTCGGCGGCCTGCGCCGGTTCGACGCGCTGGTGCCGCCCCGAGGACTCGACGCCGTCGGCCGCGGGCCCGGAAGCGGTGTCGGCCGACTCGACCTCGGCCCTCCCGTGCCGCCCGTCGGCACCCCGACCAGGAGGAACGTCGGGCTCGTCGCTCATCGCGGGGCCTCGCCTGAGCCCGGCCGGCGCCGCGCGCACGCCCCGTACCCGCCGCTCCCGCCCACGACCGCAGCATGACCGGGACGGCGCGGCGCACACGCGCTCGGACGATCGTTCGCTCCGCTCACGGCGGGCCGGCTCCTGGGGTCGTGCGAAAGGGTCGGCGATCAGCCTGCCCGACAACCGGTGAAGTCCGCGTAGCCACGACGGGCGGCCGCGCGGCGCTACACCCGGGAGCAACTACGGACTCGCGAGCGGCGTGGGCCGCGTCGACGCCCGAGTGCTCGCCAGGGTTCAGGAGCCGGGGGGCTCGCCGGGGATCAGCGGCGGGAGGGCGGCAGGAAGGAGGGGGCCATCCCGTCGAGCCGGTCGACGACGTCGGCGGACACGTCGGTCGCCGGGCCGGACTGGGCCGGGGCGACGGTCGCGGCGTCGATCCCCTCCTGGGGCGGCAGCCCGAAGGAGGCCGGCAGCGCGGAGCCGAACGCGGGTGGCGACCCGGCGGCGGCGGGGACGTCGACCGACGCCGAGGGCGCGGCCAGGGCCAGTGCCCCGAGGGCGAGACCGCTGACGGCGACGCCCGCGCCGATCCGCAGCCTGCGGCCGTGACCGAGCCGGACGTCGGCGGTGCCCGAGCGGGTGCCGCGGACCGGGTCGGCGGCCGCGTCCGACGGGCGGTTCGTCGACGGGCCGAGCGGACGCAGCACCGAGACGAGCTGACCGTCGGGGGTCATGGCGAGCCCGGCAGGGGGCTCGTCGGGAAGATCGGCGTCCATCGGGATGGACCGCAGGGACGACAGCAGCGAGGAGGGCATCGCGGGCGCCGACGCCGAGCGCAGCAGCAGCCGCGCCTGGTCCTGCTCCACGACCTCCTCGGCGCACTCGGGGCAGTGCGCGAGATGAGCGGTGGCCCGGGCGTGCGCGCCGGCCGAGAGCTCGCCGTCGGTGAAAGCCACGATCGCGTCCAGGGTCAGGTGTCCCTCACCCCAGTCGGGCGTGTTCACCGCGAAGCGCCGGCGCGCATCGGTCATCCCGTGGCCTCCCCCACACTCACTCCGGTCCGCACGCCCACGAGGGCGTCGAGCTCGGCGGCCTCCGCGCGGCGCCTCTCCAGCGCACTGCGCAGGGCAGCCCGGCCACGGTGGATCCTGCTCCGCACGGTGCCCAGCTTCACATCGAGTGTGGCGCCGATCTCCTCGTACGAGAGGCCCTCCACGTCGCACAGGACGACGGCCGCGCGGAACTCCGGCGGCAACTCGTCGAGCGCGGCCTGCAGCAACGGGTCGAGGTGGGTCTCCGAGAACACGACCTCGGGCTCGGGGCCCTGGCCGGGGATGCGGTCGGAGTCCTCGGGCAGGGCCTCCATGCGCACGCGGGCGCGGCGGCGGACCATGTCGAGGAAGAGGTTCGTGGTGATGCGGTGCAGCCAGCCCTCGAAGGTGCCCGGCTTGTACGACGCGAGGGAGCGGAACACCCGGATGAACGTCTCCTGGGTGAGGTCCTCCGCGTCGTGCGGGTTGCCGGTCAACCGGTAGGCGAGGCGGTAGACCCGATCGCCGTGCTCGCGGACGACCTCGTCCCAGCTCGGCGGCGTCCAGTCCGCCCCGTCCCCCGGCAGCACGGTGGCGACCGCGGACGACTCGGGGGTCGTCGTCGCGGAACCTGCCTGCACGGCGGTCGGGCGGTCGGTCATCGGTGGGTGCGCCTCCTGGAGCGGGTCGTGCTCTCCCAGAACGTCCCGCCGGGGCCATTCGTTCCCGGGACCTGTCCCGGCTTCCGGCGGTCGCAGGGTCGACGACCCCGACCCTGCTGAGCCAAGAGTTCCTCAATGTCGTGAACGAGGTGTGAGAACCGTCTGAGAAGAACCTGTGAAAGCGACCCGCCGGGCCGCTGCGCGGGGCCCGTGCCCGGCCACCAGTAGCCTTCGCGCCATGACCGGTCCAGAGGGCGCGCGCGGCGACGTGCGTCCGGACGTCCCGGTGGCCGGACTGGGCCCGGGCCTGGCGTTTCTCGCCGCGACGGTGAGCGCGCGGGCCGTCGTCGAGGTCGGCACGGGGTCCGGCTGGGGCGGCCTGTGGCTGCTGCGTGGGATGGCCCCGGACGGCGTGCTGACCTCGATCGACGTCGATCCCGAGCAGCAGCGTGCCGCCCGGCGTACGTTCCTCGACGCCGGTTACGGCCCCTCCCGGCTGCGCCTGATCGTCGGGATGGCCGTCGAGGTGCTGCCGCGGCTGACCGACGGCGGGTACGACCTCGTCGTCGTCGACGGCCTGCGCACCGAGTACCCGCGCCATCTCGTCGAGGCGATCCGGCTGCTGCGCCCGGGCGGTGTGCTGGCGCTGCACGGTGTGGCCGAGCCCACGGGCGACGGCCCCGAGGCGGCCGCACTGCGGCAGACGCTCGACCTCGTCCGCGACGACGAGCGCCTCGTCCCCGTGCTGCTGCCGCTGGGCGAGGGCCTGCTCTGCGCGACCAGGCGCGGCTGACGCGCCGCCGGCTCGGCCTCGGGAGGCCGGTCAGAGCGCCGTCGCGCCCTTCCCGAGCACGACGACCCCACCGGGGCTGACGGTGTAGCGCGCCCTGTCGAGCGCCAGGTCGACCCCGACGAGCGCACCCTCGGGCACGTCGACGTTCTTGTCGAGGATCGCCCCGCGCACCACGGCGCCGCGCCGGACGTGCACGCCCGGCAGGACGACCGAGTCCGACACCTCGGCGCCGGCCTCGATGCGGACGTTCGGGCTGATCACCGAGCGTCGGACGATCGCGCCCGAGATGATCGTCCCCGCACCGACGATCGAGTCCTGCGCGATGCCGCCCTCGACGAACTTGGCGGGCGGCAGCGACGTCGTCACCGACGTGCGGATGGGCCAGCGGTCGTTGTACAGGTTGAAGATCGGGTGCACCGAGACGAGGTCGGTGTGCGCGTCGTAGTACGCGTCGAGCGTCCCGACGTCGCGCCAGTACCCCGAGTCGCGGTCGGTGGCGCCGGGCACGACGTTGTCGGCGAAGTCGTAGACCGCGGCGTCGCCCTGACCGACCAGCCGCGGGATGATGTCGCCGCCCATGTCGTGGTCGGAGTCGCCGTCCTCGGCGTCGGCGCGCAGCGCGTCGAGCAGCGCCTCCGTCGTGAAGACGTAGTTGCCCATCGACGCGAACGTGACGTCCGGGTCGTCGGGCACCGACGGCGGGTCCGACGGCTTCTCCAGGAACTCCAGGATCCTGCCGTCGGCGTCGGAGTTGATGCAGCCGAACGCCTTGGCCTCCGCGCGCGGCACCCGGATCCCCGCGACCGTGACACCGGCCCCGCTCGCGATGTGCTGGGAGATCATCTGGCCGGGGTCCATGCGGTAGACGTGGTCGGCACCGAAGACGGCGATGTAGTCGGGACGCTCGTCGTAGACGAGGTTGAGGCTCTGGAAGATCGCGTCGGCGCTGCCGGTGTACCAGCGCCTGCCGAGGCGCTGCTGGGCCGGGACCGTGGTGATGTACTGGCCGAGGACGCTGGAGAGCCGCCACGTCGTCGAGATGTGCCGGTCGAGCGAGTGCGACTTGTACTGGGTGAGGACGCACAGCCGGTGCAGACCGGCGTTCACGAGGTTGGACAGCACGAAGTCGATGAGCCGGTAGTTGCCCGCGAACGGCACCGCGGGCTTGGCCCGGTCGGCCGTGAGGGGCCACAGCCGTTTGCCCTCACCGCCCGCCAGGACAATGCCGAGGACGTTCGCCGGCAGTACCGCCGGCCCCGAGGTGAACCGTGGCGTCGTCATGCGGGCACCCCCACCCGGTCGGCGTCGATCGTTCCGGCGCTCGCGTGTCCCTTCGGGAGGTGCGCGCTCACAGGGCGAACCCTAGTGCTCCACTCGGGCGTCGGGCCACCGCAGGACGAACGCGTCGCAGACGGGGGCGCCCGCGCCCGGGGCCGTCCACCGATCACCGGGTCGCGCAACGGGATCGAGCAAGTACCGTCTCCGGTCGTGCGCATCGGACTGCTCACCCGCGAGTACCCGCCCGACGTCTACGGTGGCGCGGGCGTCCACGTCGAGCACCTCGTGCCCGCGTTGCGCGCGCTCGTCGACGTCGACGTGCACTGCTTCGGCGACCCGAGCCGCGACGCGCCGGGGGTCACCGCGCACCCCGTCCCGGACGCGCTCGCCGACGCCAACCCCGCTCTGCAGACGATCGGCGTCGACCTGTCGATGGTGGCGGGACTGCACGAGGTCGACCTCGCACACTCGCACACCTGGTACGCCAACATGGCCGGGCACCTGGCGAAGATCCTGCACGGCGTCCCGCACGTCGTCACGGCGCACTCGCTGGAGCCCCGCCGGCCGTGGAAGGCCGAGCAGCTCGGCGGCGGCTACCGGCTCTCGTCGTGGGTGGAGCGGACCGCCTACGAGGCCGCCGACGCCGTCATCGCCGTGAGCGAGGGCATGCGCACCGACGTGCTGGAGTGCTACCCGGCGCTCGACCCGGCCCGGGTCCACGTGGTGCACAACGGGATCGACACGGAGTTCTACCGGCCCGACGCGCGCCGCGACGCCCTCGTCGAGGCCGGGGTCGACCCGGACCGGCCCAGCGTGGTGTTCGTCGGGCGGATCACCCGGCAGAAGGGGCTGGCCCACCTCGTCGCGGCCGCGCACGACATCCGCGAGGACGCCCAAATCGTGCTGTGCGCGGGCGCCCCCGACACCCGGGAGATCGCCGAGGAGACCGAGAAGGCCGTCGCCGAACTCTCGGCGGCCCGGCCGGGGGTCGTCTGGGTGCGCCGGATGCTGGCGACGACCGAGGTCCGCCAGCTCCTCTCGGCCGCCACGGTGTTCGTCTGCCCGTCGGTCTACGAGCCGCTGGGCATCGTCAACCTGGAGGCGATGGCGTGCGGGACGGCCGTCGTCGCCTCGGACGTCGGCGGCATCCCCGAGGTCGTCGACGACGGGGTCACCGGGCTGCTGGTGCACTTCGACGAGCACGACGTCACCCGGTTCCGGTCCGGACTCGCCGACGCGGTGAACGCGCTGCTGGCCGACCCGGACCGGGCGGCGGCGATGGGCGCCGCCGGCCGGGAGCGCGCGGTCCGCGAGTTCTCGTGGGACCAGGCGGCCCAGCGCACCGTCGCGATCTACCGGTCCCTGCGCCCCTGACCGCCCCGCGGGTCGGCGCGGTCGGGTTTCCGGGCCTCAGGCGTCCGGGGCCGTGGTGGCCTTGAGCTTCGCGCGGGCGCGGTGGGCGGCGACGGCGGCGCGGTTGGCACACGCCGGGGAGCAGTAGCGGCGCGCGGCGTTGCGCGACGTGTCGGCGTAGACGCGGGAGCAGCCGTCGGCCGCGCAGACGCCGTGCCGGTCGGCGCCGTACTCGGAGACGAGCATCGCGAGCGCGAAGGCCGTGGTCGAGCGGACGCGCTCGACGAGCGAGGCCTCCGGCGGCGCGTAGTGCAGGTGCCAGCCCTGCCCGTCGTGCGAGGACAGGTGCGGCCCGATGGCCACGTCGGCCAGCAGCGCGTTGACGGCGACGGCCGTCGCGCCGAGGTCGGGCGGGTCGCCCGCGGCCGCGTCGAACACCGTCCGCAGCCGCCGCGCCCAGGCCCGCAGTGCCGGCTCGGCGGAGGCGGGCGCGCGCTGGGCCAGGTAGCGGTGCTCGACGAGCAGGTCGCGCAGCCGTCGGCCGTCCTGCTCGGGCGGGGTGTCGCGGTCGCCGGTCGGCTCGGCCGTGACGGCGTTGACGAGCGCGACAGCAGCGCCTAGTGCGTCACTTTTGTAACCGATGAAGTCCATTCGCCACTTACACCTGCTAACCTGGAGCCGTAAGAGTTCAAAGCTAGTCGCATATTACAGGAGGCAGCCGTGACGACGCGGTGCACGCGTTGTGGAAGGTCGAACAGCGGGGCGCAGGTGCTGTCGACGCACCCGACCTCGGAGGGGTGGGTGCGGTACCGCCGGTGCGCCTGCGGAGAGGTGTCGATCGAACTGGTGCGACTCGCCGACCGCTCGACGACGGTCGACGCGCTGGCCTCCTTCGCGGAGCCGCGACACGGCGCACTGCGGGGCTGACCGGCCCCGCGGTCCCCGGCGACCGACCGCGCCGCCGGGGCCGACGGGCTCAGCCGGACGCGGCCTTGAGGGCATCGCCCAGGTCAGCGGCCTCCTCGGGGGTCATCTCCACGACGAGGCGGCCACCGCCCTCGAGCGGCACACGCATCACGATGCCCCGGCCCTCCTTGGTCACCTCGAGGGGACCGTCGCCGGTCCGGGGCTTCATCGCCGCCATCTCCTGCTCCCTCCGTCACTCTCGTCCAGGGCCGGTGCGCCTGGGGAGCAGCGCACGGGCGGGGATGCTGGACGCCATTCTCCCCCATGGGCCCGTCGGGAGTACAACCGGAGCGATCAACGGCGTGCCCCGCGGCACACGGACCACGATGGACACCCCGGACGAACGGTCCGCGGTGGACCGTCAGGCCGTACCCGCCCGCCAGCAGCTCGCGACGTGGTCGTCGACGAGACCGGCGGCCTGCATCAGCGCGTAGCAGGTCGTCGGGCCGACGAAGCGGAAGCCGCGCCTCTTGAGCTCGCGGGCCATCGCGACCGACTCCGGTGAGGTGGCCGCCACGTCGGCGAGCGTCGCGGGGCGGACGTGCGTCGCGGCGTCGGGCGCGAACGACCACAGCAGATCGTCGAGCGGGACGTCGAGCTCGAGCACGGCGCGCGCGTTGGCGATGGTCGCGTCGACCTTCCGCCGGTTGCGGACGATGCCGCTGTCGGCCATCAGCCGCTCGACGTCGGCGTCGTCGAACCCGGCGACGACGGCCGGGTCGAACCCCGCGAACGCGGCCCTGAACGACTCGCGCTTGCGCAGGATCACCAGCCACGAGAGACCCGACTGGAAGCCCTCCAGACTGAGCCGCTCGTAGAGCGCCGTGACCCCGCGCAGCGGGCGGCCCCACTCGTCGTCGTGGTAGGCGACGTACTCGGGCGCCGAGGTCGCCCAGCCGCAGCGTTGGCGCCCGTCGGTCATCCGGACGCCCCCCGGCGGGCCCGACGCTCGCAGTCGCGGGCCATGCGCCGCATGGAGTGCGCGACACCCGCCTGCATCGCGGGCCGCACGAGCGGCCAACCCGCCCGGCCCAGCGCACCCAGCGGCAGGTCGAGGTTCTCGACCCAGCGGAACCGGCTGCGGGCCGGGTCGACGGCCACGACCTCGAACACACCGTCGCCGCGCACCACCCGGCCGGTGTGCTCGACGACGCAGCGGAACGGACCGGCCGGACGCTGCTCGCTCCACTCGGTGACGACCATCGTGTCGACGACGGCCAGCAGGCCGACACCGGTTGCGGCGCGGACCCGGGACCCGACGGAGCGGCCGTCCCCCGCGGTCACCTCGACCCGCGTGGCGAGGATCCACTCGCCCTGCCGCGGCCAGTCCATCACGGTGTCCCACACCAGCTCGGCGGGCGCGGTGACGTCGAGCTCGACGACGAGCTCCGCGCGGCTCACGGCGCCCCCTGGGCCCGGTGGGCACCGCGCGGACGGGCGCCGGAGACGGCGGGGTCGGGATCGCGCCCGTCGTCGGGCAGGCCCTCGGCGGCCGCGCCGGCGCGCCGGTCGTGCGCATCCGACCCGGGAGCGGCGGGACCGGGGAACGTGGAACCGGAGAACTCGGAGCCG
>Ga0182736_1001029_pt1 | contig 31433 bp, 30 predicted proteins | sample eDN5th30CKraftBY_FD_128882 | JGI IMG/M metagenome (GOLD analysis project Ga0182736, IMG submission 128882) | Enriched backyard soil microbial communities from Emeryville, California, USA - eDNA 5th pass 30_C Kraft BY (version 2) (version 2) | ecosystem: Environmental > Terrestrial > Soil >...
CGGGCTGGGCGCCAGCATGTTGCGCGGGTGGACCATGCGGATGAACTGCTTGAGCATCTGCTCGGTGACCGTGAAATCGGCGATGACGCCGTCTTTCATGGGGCGGATGGCTTCGATGTTGCCCGGCACGCGCCCCAGCATCTGCTTGGCCTCGTGGCCGACGGCCTGGATGATCTTCTTGCCGTTGGGGCCGCCCTCGTGGCGGATGGCGACCACCGACGGTTCGTCGAGCACGATGCCCTTGCCCCGGACGTAGATCAGCGTGTTGGCGGTACCGAGGTCGATCGCCATATCGCTGGAAAAGTAACTGCGCAGGAATCCGAACATGGGAGCTCAGCGAATCAGGAATTAGGGTCGGACTGCCGGCGGCGGGCCGCAAGGCAGGCCCGCCGATCGAGTGCAGCGATTAAACCGTGAATGATAACTTATAATTTCACCGGAAATAGCGCATAAATGCGGGCTATTCATGCTTTGTCACCGGGCCCGAAGGTGTAAACCCAGGCCCTGGGCCGGCAGCCCGCTCCTTTCGAATTTTTTCAGTTTCCCCCACATGGCGCTCAACGAACAAGACGTGGCCCGCATTGCCCGGCTGGCCAGAATCGAATTGACCCCTGACCAGCGCACCCGCGCCCAGGACGAACTCAACGGCATCCTGCACCTGATCGAACGGCTGCAGGCGGCCGATACCCAGGGCGTCGAGCCCCTGGCGCACCCCCTGTCGGCCCACCAGGACATCACCCTGCGCCTGCGCCCGGACGCCGTCACCGAAACGGCCTCGGAAGACCGCCGCGCCGAGCTGCTGGCCAACGCGCCAGACGCCCGCGACGGCCTGTTCCTGGTTCCCAAGGTCATCGAGTAAGCCATGACGACTTCCGCATTGCACACCCAATTCGGCGGGATCGCCGAACTGCGCGCCGCGCTGGCCGGGCGCCAGGTGGGCGCCCGCGAGCTGGCGCAAAGCGCGCTGGCGGCCGCCCAGGCCGCCGGCGGCCTGAACGCCTTCCTGCACATCGACGAGGCCCTGACGCTGGCCCAGGCCGACGCGGCCGACGCCGCCCTGGCCGCCGGCACGGCCGGCCCGCTGGCCGGCATCCCCATCGCCCACAAAGACGCCTTCGTCACCCGCGGCTGGCGCACCACCGCCGGCAGCAAGATGCTCGAGGGCTACGCCAGCCCCTTCGACGCCACCGTGGTGCAGCGCCTGCAAGCCGCCGGCGCGGTGTCCATCGGCAAGCTCAACTGCGACGAATTCGCCATGGGCTCGGCCAACGAGAATTCCGCCTACGGCCCGGTGCGCAACCCCTGGGACACCGCCGCGGTGCCCGGCGGCTCGTCGGGCGGCTCGGCCGCCGCGGTGGCCGCCCGCCTGGTGGCCGGCGCCACCGGCACCGACACCGGCGGCTCGGTACGCCAGCCGGCGTCGCTGTGCGGCGTCAGCGGCATCAAGCCCACCTACGGCACGGTATCGCGCTTCGGCATGGTGGCCTTCGGCTCCAGCCTGGACCAGGCCGGCCCGCTGGCCCCCAGCAGCCGCGACCTGCTCGAACTGCTCGACCCCATGAGCGGCTTCGATCCGCACGATGCCACCAGCCTGGAAACCTGCGACGGCGTGCCCAACGCGCCGGGCCGCATCCGCGCCGCCCACGACGCGGCGCAGGCCGGCTTCAATGCCGCTGGCAGCCAGCCCCTGAAGGGCCTGCGCATCGGCGTGCCGCGCGAATACTTCGGCGCGGGCCTGGCCCCCGACGTGGCCGCCGCGGTCGAGGCCGCGCTGGCGCAATTCGAGGCCCTGGGCGCGCAACGGGTGGAAATATCCCTGCCGCGCACCGAGCTGGCCATCCCGGCCTACTACGTGATCGCGCCGGCCGAGGCGTCCAGCAACCTGGCGCGCTACGACGGCGTGCGCTATGGCCACCGCGCCGCGCAGTACACCGACCTGAACCAGATGATCGCCCGCTCGCGCGCCGAAGGCTTCGGCGACGAGGTCAAGCGCCGCATCCTGATCGGCACCTACGTGCTGTCGCACGGCTACTACGACGCCTACTACCTGCAGGCCCAGCGCGTGCGCCGCCTGATCGCGCAGGACTTCCAGCAGGCCTTCGCCGGCCAGTGCGACGTCATCATGGGCCCGGTGGCGCCCACCGTGGCGAAGAACCTGGGCGAGAACCGCGACGACCCCACCGCCGACTGGCTGGCCGACGTCTACACGCTGGGCGTCAGCCTGGCGGGCCTGCCCGCCATGTCCATCCCGGCCGGGTTCGGCCACGGCGGCCGCCCCGTCGGCCTGCAGATCATCGGCAGCTACTTCGACGAAGGCCGCCTGCTGGCCATCGCCGACCGTTATCAACACGTCACCGACTGGCACCGCCGCGTGCCCGGCCAGCAAGGCACCGAGCAATGAACTGGGAAATCGTCATCGGCCTGGAAACGCATACCCAGCTTTCCACCGACGCCAAGATCTTTTCGGGCAGCAGCACCCGCTTCGGCGCCGCGCCCAACACGCAGGCCAACGTGGTCGACCTGGCGCTGCCCGGCAGCCTGCCCGTGATGAACCGCGGCGCGGCCGAACGCGCCATCCGCTTCGGGCTGGCGGTGGGCGGCACCGTGGCGCCGCGCTCGGTGTTCGCCCGCAAGAACTACTTCTACCCCGACCTGCCCAAGGGCTACCAGATCAGCCAGTACGAGCTGCCGGTGGTGCAAGGCGGAACCCTCTCGTTCTTCGTGGGCCAGGAAGAAAAAACCATCAACCTGACGCGCGCCCACCTGGAAGAAGACGCCGGCAAGTCGCTGCACGACGATTTCGCCCTGGCCAACGGTCACCCGGCCAGCGGCATCGACCTGAACCGCGCCGGCACGCCGCTGCTGGAAATCGTCACCGAACCCGAAATGCGCTCGGCCGCCGAGGCCGTGGCCTACGCGCGCGCGCTGCACAGCCTGGTGGTGTGGCTGGGCATCTGCGACGGCAACATGCAGGAAGGCTCGTTCCGCTGCGACGCCAACGTGTCGGTGCGGCCCGTGGGGCAAAAAGAGTTCGGCACGCGCACCGAGATCAAGAACGTCAACTCGTTCCGCTTCCTGGAACGCGCCATCCTGTTCGAGGCGCGCCGCCAGATCGAGCTGATCGAAGACGGCGGCACGGTAGTGCAGGAAACCCGCCTGTACGACGCCGACCGCGACGAGACGCGCAGCATGCGCAGCAAGGAAGACGCGCACGACTACCGCTATTTCCCCGATCCCGACCTGCCGCCGCTGGTGCTGACGCCGGAATGGATCGAGCAGGTGCGCGCCCAGATGCCGGAACTGCCGGCCGCCCTGCGCGCGCGCTTCGAGCGCGACTACGGCCTGTCGGCCTACGACGCCGCCCAGCTGTCGGCCAGCCGCGGGCTGGCGGCCTATTTCGAGGACGTGGCGCGGGCCCTGCCCGCCGGCCAGGCCAAGCAGGCCGCCAACTGGATCATGGGCGAAGTCGCCGCCACGCTGAACCGCGAGGAAAAAGACATCGCCGATTCGCCGGTGCAGGCCCCCGCCCTGGCCGCCCTGATCGGCCGCATCGTCGACGGCACCATCTCGAACAAGATCGCGCGCGACGTGTTCTCGGCCATGTGGGCCGGCGAACAAGGCGGCCAGCCCGACGCCATCATCGACGCACGCGGCCTGAAGCAGATCAGCGATACGGGCGCCATCGGCGCCATGATCGACGACGTCCTGGCCGCCAACCCGGCCATCGTGGCCGAATACCGGGCGGGGAAGCAAAAGGCCTTTAATTCCTTGGTGGGGCAGATCATGAAAGCCGCCAAGGGGAAGGCGAATCCGCAGCAGGTCAACGAGTTGTTGAAGCAGAAGTTGGATAGTTGATGCTGGTCAGGGGTCGGTAGCGTTCTGTTGGCGTCGTGGCGGGGGGCCGAGAGGGGGTAGGGCTTCACGGGGCCAGTCGGCCGCCCGGGCGGCCGACACCGCATCGCTCGCCTCGTCCGGGCCATCCGGCCCTCCCTACGGCATCCGCTCGCTTGCCCCCGAGGCGCCCCACCCCCTCTCGGCCCCCCGCCACGACTCGCGGTAGTTCGGATTCGCCGCAGCGCTGGGACGGGTGGTTTGCGTAGGCTTCGTTGCTGCTTTTTTAGAGAAGAGAAATATCTTGCAGGGCCGCCCACAGGGGGCCGCCCTGCGCGGCCCCCTGTGGGCATTCGAGCGTGACTTGCCACGGGTGTGGCGTTGGGGTGCTCAGTAATAGGCGAGCGAGGGATAGCGACGTTTTTCTTACCGAAGAGTTAAGTGGCTGGGCCGTTGGTGGCCAGCCATGTGATGATTCGCCTGTCTAGGGGCACCATAGCGCGATGGCGCTTCGGGTCGTCGCATTTCATGGTGCGACATCGAGAATGCTTCTTCAAGCACGGCGATGCCGGCATGTCCTCACCGGCATCCAGAACCCCACCGCCACACCCGCGGCAAGCCACGCTCGAATGCCTATAGAGGTCCGCGCAGGGCGGACCTCTATAGGCGGCCCCGCAAGATGTTTTTCCCCTCCCCCACCCCAGCATTCGAAGCCCAAGCACACCCCTCGCCCCAGCAGTGCAGGGAATCTGAATCACCAACAGTCGCGGCGTGGCGCGGGCGGGGGATGGGCGCCTCGGGGCAAGCGAGCGGATGCCGTAGGGAGGGCCGTAGGGCCCGGACGAGGCGAGCGACGCGGTGTCGGCCGCCCGGGCGGCCGACTGGCCCCGTGAAGCCCATCCCCCGCCCGCGCCACGCCGCGACGGCCAGAAGAACCCACCCCCAACACCCCGATAAAACGAATCCCTCAGAGAATCCCGTACTTCCCCCGATACGCCAGCACAGCATCCCGATGCTCCGCAAACCCCCCGTCCCCTTGCAGCAACGTCAAGATATCCGCCAGCGAAGCAATGCTGACCACCGGCACCCCGTAGGTTTGGGCGACGTCTTGAACAGCGGAATGGGCCGACAGGGCGTCGTCGGGGCCGGCGCGTTCCTGGCGGTCCAGGGCGATCAGCACGGCGGCCGGTTCGGCCCCGGCCGCGCGGATGATCTCGACCGACTCGCGCACCGAGGTGCCGGCGGTGATGACGTCGTCGATGATCACCACCTTGCCCTGCAAGGGCGCGCCCACCAGGGTGCCGCCCTCGCCGTGGTCTTTGGCTTCCTTGCGGTTGAAGGCGAACGGCACGTCGCGCCCGCCCATGCCGGGGTGCCCCGCCAGCGCCACCGCGGTGGCCGTGGCCAGCGGGATGCCCTTGTACGCGGGCCCGAACAGCATGTCGAACGCCACGCCAGAATCCAGCAGCGCCTGGGCGTAGAACTGCGCCAGTCGGCCTACCGAGGCGCCGCTGTTGAACAGCCCGGCGTTGAAGAAGTAGGGGCTGATGCGGCCCGACTTGACCTTGAAGCTGCCGAAGCGCAGCACGCCCTCGTCGAGGGCGAAACGGACGAAATCGGTAGAAGAGGCAGAGGCGGCGGCCATGCGGCAGGATTCCGGAAAACTGGACAGACCGGCATTTTAGCTGCCTTCGCCCACGGCCCCGGCCCGGCCCGCCTTGCGCCGCGGCCGCGCCAGTCGGTTAAATTCGGCCCTTGGACCGGCGCCGGCCGGCCGCTTTACAGGAGTCCCGTCGTGCTGCGCATTACCTCGATCAACCTCAACGGCATCCGCTCGGCTTTCCGCAAGGGCCTGCAGCCCTGGATGCAGACGCACAGCGCCGACGTGCTGTGCCTGCAGGAAATCAAGATCTCCGACGACGACCTGGGCGACGACCTGCGCCATCCGCCCGGCTATACCGGCCACTTCTGCCACGCCATCAAGAAGGGCTACAGCGGCGTCGGCATGTACCTGCGCAACGCCGCCGAGCGCGTGCAGGCCGGGCTGAACTGCGAAGAGTTCGACGCCGAAGGCCGCATCATCCGGGCCGACTGGAAGAACCTGTCGGTCATCAGCGCCTACCTGCCCTCGGGCTCCAGCGGCGACGAGCGCCAGCAGGCCAAGTACCGCTTCCTGGACGTGTTCGGCCCCTGGCTCGACGACCTGATGCGCGAGCACAAGAAAACCGGCCGCGAATTCGTGATCTGCGGCGACTGGAACATCGCGCACAAGGAAATCGACCTGAAGAACTGGAAGGGCAACCAGAAGAATTCCGGCTTCCTGCCCGAAGAGCGCGCCTGGCTGACCGACGTCTTCGACCAGCGCGGCTTCGTCGACGTCTACCGTACCGTGGACGAACGGCCCGAGCAATACACCTGGTGGAGCAACCGCGGCCAGGCCTGGGCCAAGAACGTGGGGTGGCGCATCGACTACCAGATCGCCACGCCGGGCATCGCGGCGCGGGCCCGCGCCGTGTCCATCTACAAAGACGAGCGCTTCAGCGACCATGCGCCGCTGACCATCGACTACGAAGCCAGCCTGTGACCCCATCGGGCGCCCCGCGGGCGCCCGAAAATTAGGGGACGTATCATTGCCCACCCTGGCCGTGCAGGGGCTTCCCCACCCCCGCGGCCGGGGGGTGGGTACCCGACTGATCCGGCACGTTATTGCTTGACGTCCCTGCTTAAAAAATGGGGACGTAACTTCTTCCCCAGGGAAACTGGCCGCGTCCAGGCAATAAAGGCCCTTCCAGGCGTGTAACAAGCACAGGCTGCCGATGTAGCGTCCCTAATAATCACCTACCCGCAACGCCAGTATCCATGCGGGTTTCCGGCCGGTGGGGTTTTGCGCGGACCTCGCGTTCGCCTTACAATTCCGCACCGAACCAGTGCGATGTCGCACTGGATTGGACCTCATTCGCACCACATCCGGGCAATCCTGCACCGGTTTGCGGCGTTCCCAGGAGACCCCGTTGAAACTGCAGAGTCTTGATGACTTTCTGCGCCAGGTCGCCGCGCGCGACCCGCAGCAACCCGAATTCATGCAAGCTGTACACGAAGTCATGTCCAGCTTGTGGCCCTTCCTGCAACAGCACCCCCATTACGCCGAGTACGCCCTGCTCGAGCGGTTGGTCGAGCCCGAGCGCGTGATCCAGTTCCGCGTCTGCTGGACCGACGACCAGGGCCAGTCGCGCGTCAACCGCGCGTTCCGGGTGCAGCACAGCTCGGCCATCGGCCCGTTCAAGGGCGGCATGCGCTTCCACCCGTCGGTGAACCTGTCGGTGCTGAAGTTCCTGGCGTTCGAGCAGACCCTGAAGAACGCCCTGACCACGCTGCCCATGGGCGGCGGCAAGGGCGGGTCCGACTTCGACCCCAAGGGCAAGTCCGACGCCGAGGTCATGCGCTTCTGCCAGGCCCTGATGCTGGAACTGCACCGCCACCTGGGCCCCGATACCGACGTGCCGGCCGGCGACATGGGCGTGGGCGCGCGCGAGGTTGGCTTCATGGCCGGCATGATGAAGAAGCTGTCCAACTCGGCCGCCAGCGTGTTCACCGGCAAGGGCCTGACGTTCGGCGGCAGCCTGATCCGCCCCGAGGCCACCGGCTACGGCACGGTGTACTTCGCCGAAGAAATGCTCAAGCGCGACGGCCTGTCGTTCGACGGCCTGCGCGTGTCGGTGTCGGGCTCGGGCAACGTGGCGCAATACGCCATCGAGAAAGCCATGACGCTGGGCGCGCGCGTGGTCACGGTGTCCGATTCCGACGGCACGGTGATCGACGAAGCCGGCTTCACCCACGAAAAGCTGGCGGCGCTGATGCACCTGAAGAACGACCAGCGCGGCCGCCTGGCCGAGTACGCCGGCCAGTTCAAGCTGACCTACGCGCAAGGCAAGCGCCCCTGGCACGTGCCGGTGGACGTGGCCCTGCCCTGCGCCACCCAGAACGAGCTGGAAATCGACGACGCGCGCACCCTGATCGCCAATGGCGCCAAGTGCGTGGCCGAAGGCGCCAACATGCCGTCCACGCTGGAAGCCGCCAAGGCCTTCATCGAGGCCGGCGTGCTGTACGCGCCGGGCAAGGCCAGCAACGCGGGCGGCGTGGCGGTGTCGGGCCTGGAAATGAGCCAGAACGCCATCCGCCTGGCCTGGACGCGCGACGAGGTCGACCAGCGCCTGCACGCCATCATGTGCGACATCCACGAAAACTGCGTGCGCCACGGCCAGGGCCGCGGCACCGCCGTCAACTACCTGGATGGCGCCAACATCGCCGGCTTCGTGAAAGTGGCCGACGCGATGCGCCAGCAAGGCCTGTACTGAGCGTAGACGGAACGACCTTGGCGTTATCAGGTGTCAGACACCCTTCGGGGTGTCTGACACCTGCCGCATGCCCCGGCAGTGACTACCGGCCGGCGCTGCGCAATCAGTGCCAGTCGTCGCGGTAGACGAAGCGCGGCATCTGCCAATTGAAGCGCAGGGCCAGCAGGCGAAACGCCAGGCCGACCGCCAGCGCCACCGGCACCGCCGCATTGGCGTGCCAGCCGATCCCCGACAGCCCCAGGTACAAGCCGCCCGTCACGATCGACACGCTGGCGTAGAGTTCTTTGCGGAACAGCAGCGGCACGTCGTTGCACAGCACGTCGCGCAGCACCCCGCCGGCGCAGCCGGTGATCATGCCGCTGATCAGCACGATGCTGACCGGCATCTGCAGTTGCTGGGCCACCTGGCAGCCGATGACGGTGAAGGCCACCAGGCCCAGCGCGTCCAGCAGCAGGAACAGGCTGCGCAGGCGCCGCATCAGCGGCGCGGCCAGGGCGGTCAACACCGCGGCGCCGGCCGTCATGCCCAGGTATTCGGGGTGCACCACCCAGGTCAGCGGGTAATGGCCCAGCAGCACGTCGCGCAGCGAACCGCCGCCCAGCGCGGTGACGCAGGCGATGATGCACACGCCCATCCAGTCCATGTCGCGCCGGCCGGCCGCCAGCGCCGCGGTCATGGCCTCGGCCACGATGGCGACCAGATACAGGGTGTGTAGCAATACCGTGGACGTTTCAATAGACATGGGCGACCTCGAAGGCGGCGCGCGAGCCGGGCGGCCGGCGCATCAGGCCGGCGGCTCCAGCGCATCGATGGTGCGGCGCTGGCGCCACAGCAGCAGCAGCCCCGGCAGCGCGATGACCACCGTCAGCAGGAAGAACCCGGGCCAGTCCAGCCGGTGCACCAGCGGCGGCGTCAGCGGCCCGGCCAGGTAGGTGCGCCCCACCGCCGACAGCGCCGACAACAGGGCGAACTGGGTGGCCGAGAAGCGGTGCTGGCACAAGGCCATCAGCAGCGCCACGAACGACGCGGTGCCCAGCCCGCCGCACAGGTTCTCGATGCCCACGGCGGCACCCATCAGCCAGATGCTCTTGGGGCTGACCGCGATCACCCAGTAGCCCAGGTTGGAAATCGCCTGCAGGATGCCGAAGGCCATCAGCGAGCGGTACAGCCCCCAGCGCGCCATCAGCGACCCGCCGGCCAGGGCGCCCACGATGGTGGCGGCCAGGCCCAGCACCTTGTTCACCGTGCCGACCTCGGTGGGGTCGAACCCGGCGCCGCGGATCAGGAAGGTGGTGGACAGCGCGCCGGCGAAAGCGTCGCCCAGCTTGTACAGCACGATCAGCGCCAGCACCGTGTAGGCACCGCGGCGGCTGAAGAATTCGCGAAACGGCTCGACCACCGCCAGGCCTAGGCTGCGCGGCGCGCTGGCGGGTTGCTCGGGCTCGGGCGCCCACAGCGTGGCCAGCGCGCAGGCCAGCATCAGCGCCCCCATCAAGACATACATGGGGCCCCAGCCCAGCCACTGGTCGGCCAGGATCAGCGCCAGCCCGCCCGACACCACCATGGCCAGCCGGTATCCCAGCACCTTGATCGCGGCCCCCGCGCCGCGCTCTTCGCGTCGCAGGACGTCGGTGCAATAGGCGTCGAAGGCGATGTCCTGGGTGGCCGAGAAAAACGCCACCATTACCGCCAGCAGGGCCAGCGGCAACAGGGCCGAGGCCGGCGACAGCATGCCCATGCCCATGATGGCCGCCGCCAGCAGCAGCTGCGTCACCAGCATCCAGCCGCGCCGGCGCCCCAGCAGCGGCGGCACGTAGCGGTCGACCAGCGGCGCCCACAAGAATTTCAGCGTATAGGCCGTGCCCACCAGCGTCAGGAAGCCGATTTCCTCGAGCGACACGCCCTCGACCGTGGCCCATGCCTGTAGGGTGCCGCCGGTCAGCGCCAGCGGCAGGCCGCTGGCGAAACCCAGTGCCAGCAGGGGCGCCACGCGGCGGCTGAAATACACGTGCGATGCGGCGGAAATAAGGGGTCTCCTGGCGGGCGGCGCGGCGGGCGCCGGACACCCGGCATATTAACCAATGGCCGCTGGCGCGCCATCCCGGTGTCGGCCCCGCGCGACCCGCTTGGCGGCGCAACCGCCGCGGCTAGATCGACGACGCCGCGTAGCGGTACACCGCCAGGGTGCTGCGCCAGCCGGGCAGCACAGTGATCTCGCGGTCTTCGTGGAACGTGGCGCGTTCCAGGATGCGCAAGCCCAGCTCGGCCGCCAGGCGCTCGAAATCGCGCAGCGTGCACAAGTGGATGTTGGGCGTGTTGTACCACTGGTAGGGCATCTGGCCGGTCACGGGCATGCGCCCGCGCAAGATCGACCAGCCGTGCGGCCAGTAGCCGAAGTTGGGGAACGACACGATGCCGTAGTGGGCCACCCGGGCCATTTCGCGCAGGATGTGCTCGGTGCGGTGCATGGACTGCAGCGTCTGCGACAGCACGACCGTGTCGAACTGCTTGTCGTCGAACAGGGCCAGGCCGTCTTCCAGGTTCTGCTGGATGACTTCGACGCCGCGCCGCACGCAGGCGATGACGTGGCTGTCGTCGATCTCGACGCCGGCGCCGCGCACCTGGCGCCGGTCGCGCAAGTGCGCCAGCAGCGCGCCGTCGCCGCAGCCCAGGTCCAGCACCCGGCTGCCGGGCTCGATCCACGAGGCGATGCGGACCAGGTCGGGGCGCATGCCGGCCGTGGCATGCCCGGGGCGGGCGGTCACTGGGCTCATGCTGGGTATCCTTCGGCGGCAGGCGCGGGAACGGGCACGGGCGGCGCGGCGGCCGGCGCCGGGGCGGTATCGGGCGCGTCCAGCCCCAGTTCGCGGGCGATGCGCTCGTAGTAGCCGCGCACCACCGCGTGGTAGCGCGCGTCGTCCAGCAGGAACGCATCGTGTCCGTGCGGGGCGTCGATCTCGGCGTAGGTGACGGGGCTGCCGTTCTTGAGCAGCGCGCGCACGATCTCGCGCGAGCGTTCGGGCGGGAAGCGCCAGTCGGTGGAAAACGACACCAGCAGGAAATCGGCCTGGGCCGGCGCCAGCGCGCGCGCCAGGTCGCCGCCGGTGCCGCGCGCCGGGTCGAAGTAGTCGAGCGCGCGGGTGATCAGCAGGTACGTGTTGGCATCGAAATAGCGGGAAAACTTCTCGCCCTGGTAGCGCAGGTAGGACTCGACCTCGAACTCCACGTCGTAGCCGTAGCGGTAGGCGCCGCCTTCGGCCGGTTCGCGCTGGGTGCGGCCGAATTTCTCGGCCATGTCGTCGTCGGACAGGTACGTGATGTGGCCGATCATGCGCGCCACCGACAGGCCGCGGCGCGGCACGGCGTTGTGCGCGTAGTAGTCGCCGCCGTGGAAGTCGGGGTCGGTGATGATGGCGCGGCGCGCCACTTCATTGAAGCCGATGTTCTGCGCCGACAACCGCGGCGTGCTGGCGATGACGATGCAGTGGGCCACGCGCTCGGGGCAGGTGGTGGCCCAGCCCAGCGCCTGCATGCCGCCCAGCGAGCCGCCCATCACGGCGGCGAAGCGCTCGATGCCGAAGTGGTCGGCCAGGCGCGCCTGGGCGTGCACCCAGTCTTCGACCGTCAGCACCGGGAAGGCGGCACCCCACGGGTGACCGGTGGCCGGGTTGAGGCTGGCCGGGCCGGTGGACCCGAAGCACGAGCCCAGGTTGTTGACGCCGATCACGAAGAAGCGATCGGTGTCCAGCGGCTTGCCGGGGCCCACCATGTTGTCCCACCAGCCGATGTCTTTCGGATCGTCGGCGGCCACGCCGGCGACGTGGTGCGAGGCATTGAGGGCATGGCACACCAGCACGGCGTTGTTGCGCCGGGCATTGAGCGTGCCGTAGGTCTCGACCGCCAGTTCGTACGATTGCAGGGATTGCCCGCTGGCCAATGGCAGCGGTTCATCGAAGCGGATGAGCTGGGGGCTGACGATGCCGACCGAACCGGGGTCGGCGGGCGGAGGAACGGCGCCGGGGGCAAGCCCCCCGGCCGGGTGCAGGGCAGGAGTGGTCATACGGACCTCTTTAGCTGGATTTATAGAGGCGCCCGCAAGCGGATCAGGCAAATCGGCGCCGGTATGAAGCTGCGATTCTAACACTTGGCGCAGCCAGGTGTCAGACACCCCGAAGGGTGTCTGACACCGTTGGGTTAGCGAGCCAGCCCTTGCACACATTGGTGTCAGACACCCTTCGGGGTGTCTGACACCTAAGGAGCACCGGACACCTGAGGAACATCGGACACCTGAGGAACACCGGACACCTGGGGAACATCGGACACCTGGGGAACACCGGGACAGGTTCCACCCGATGCGCCTCAAGCTGGCGCCCCGGCGGTCTTATCCTGCCAGCGCCGCTCCCGGCTCTTGCCCCAGGTACTCGTAGGCCGCGGTATTGACCCGCGAGATCCGCCATTCCACCGGCTGCCGGTTGTACGAATACGCCACCCGCCGGATCTCCAGCAGCGGGGTGTGCTCGTCCAGGCCCAGCCATTCCGCGTGCGTGGCGTCGGCCACGCACACGCGCAGCCGCTCGTCGGTGGCGATGACGTTGACGCCGAACACGTCCTGGTACAGCGAATACAGCGTGCTGGGCCGTTCGCGCAGGTGGTGTTCTTCCATGCCCGGGAAGCGCGACTCGGGCAGGCAGATGTCGTCGACCATCACCACGTCGCCGTTGAGCGACAGCACGTTGCTGAACTCGAACACGTGCGCGCCCGCCGGCAGCCCCAGGCGTTCGCGCACCACCGCGGTGGCGCGGGCGCGGCGAAAGCGCAGCAGCCGGGTGGACGGGTACGACTTGTGGCCGTCCTGGCGCAGGATGCGGAAGAACTTGAAGAAATGATGGTTGCGCGTATGCACCGCCACATAGGTGCCGCGGCCCTGGTGCCGCACCAGGATGTTCTCGGCGGCCAGTTCGTCGATGGCCTTGCGCAGCGTGCCGATGGATACGCCAAAACGCTCGGCCAGGGTTTTCTCGGGGGGCACCGCGTCGCCCTGCTTCCATTCCCCGCGCGCCAGCGCCGCAAGCACCGCCTGCTTGACCTGGGCGTACAGGGGACTGCCTAGGGGAACAGTCGTGGTCGAGGTGTTTTTCATGGCGAAACCGGATTGAACAGGGGCGAATTGTAGCGGCGGGGACTTTGATGACCCGAATCATACAATTCATATATATGACTTAGTTGACTCGTGTGTCAAGCGCGCCTAAGATGCGATGAACCGGCCCGGGCCGAGCGAACCCGGGCGGCCATCACACCAGAGAGGAAGACAATGATTCACGCCGTATTGCACGATGCGAAAGACACGGTGGCGGTCGCCGTCGTGGAAGGCCTGAAAGCGGGCACCGACCTGAATGCCTGGATCATGGACGAGGACAAGATCATCCATCTCAAGGCCTTGCAGGACATCCCCATCGGCCACAAGGTGGCCCTGAAGGACATGGCGGTAGGCGACACCGTGTTCAAGTACGGCACCGATATCGGCAAGGTGGTCGAACCCATCAAGGCGGGCCAGCACGCCCACGTCCACAACGTCAAGACCAAGCGCTGGTAAGCCGCCGCGGTCCCCATCACCGACTACATACATAGGAAACCGCCATGGCCATCGTCAATGCTTCGACCACTTTCCGGGGATACCGCCGCGACAACGGGCGAGTCGGCGTGCGCAACCACGTCATCGTCCTGCCGGTGGACGATATCTCGAATGCCGCCGCCGAAGCCGTCGCCAACAACATCAAGGGCACCCTGGCCCTACCCCACCCCTACGGCCGCCTGCAGTTCGGCGAAGACCTGGAACTGCATTTCCGCACCCTGATCGGCACCGGCAGCAACCCCAACGTGGCTGCCGTCATCGTCGTCGGCATCGAAGAAGGCTGGACCAAGCGCGTGGTCGACGGCATCGCCGCCACCGGCAAGCCCGTGGCCGGCTTCAGCATCGAACTGCACGGCGACCACGACACCATCATGCGGGCCTCGCGCCAGGCCAAGGAATTCGTGCACTACGCCACCGCCCTGCAGCGCAGCGACTGCCCCATCTCGGACTTGTGGGTGTCCACCAAGTGCGGCGAATCGGACACCACCTCGGGCTGTGGCTCCAACCCCACCGTGGGCAACGCCTTCGACAAGCTGTATGCGCTGGGCAACACGCTGGTGTTCGGCGAGACCACCGAGCTGACCGGCGGCGAGCACATCGTGGCCGAACGCTGCGCCAACGACGCGGTGCGCGAACGCTTCATGTTCATGTTCAACCGCTACCAGGAAGTGATCGACCGCTGGAAGACCAGCGACCTGTCCGAATCGCAGCCCACCAAGGGCAACATCGCCGGCGGCCTGACCACCATCGAGGAAAAGGCGCTGGGCAATATCCAGAAGATCGGCAAGAAATGCCGCGTCGACGGCGTGCTGGACAAGGCCGAGATCCCCACCGGCAAGGGGCTGTGGTTCATGGACTCGTCGTCGGCCGCGGCCGAGATGGTGACCCTGTGCGCCGCCTCGGGCTACGCGGTGCACTTCTTCCCCACCGGCCAGGGCAACGTCATCGGCAACCCCATCCTGCCGGTCATCAAGATCTGCGCCAACCCGCGCACCGTGCGCACCATGAGCGAACACGTCGACGTCGACACCTCGGCGCTGCTGCAGCGCGAGATCGACCTGGACCAGGCCGGCGACAAACTGCTGGAATGCATGCTGGCCACCGCCAACGGCCGCTGGACCGCCGCCGAGGCGCTGGGCCACCGCGAGTTCGTGCTGACCCGCCTGTACGAAAGCGCCTGAGCGGCCCCATACTCGAATCGCAATGCACATCGGCTACACGCATCCGGCCCGGCTGACCGCCGGGCCCTGACGCAAACCGCGGCGAGCGGCGCATCGGCGCACAGAATGCCGGGCCCGCCCGCCGCCACACGCCTACCCAGGCGCAATCCCCAAGGAGGAAGACATGAAGCGATTTACGCATATTGCATCGGCCGCCTGTCTGTCGGCCGGCCTGCTGCTGGGCACGCCCGCTCAAGCCGAAGTCTCGGAACTGACGGTGGCCGTGCAGCCGGGCATCAGCTACTTGTCGCTGATGGTCATGCAGGACGAGAAGCTGATCGAGAAGCACGCCAAGGAAGCCGGCATCGACGACCTGGCGGTCAAGTGGTCGCGCTTCGCCGGCGGCAACGTCATGAACGAGGCGGTGCTGTCGGGCAGCCTGCACTTCGCCTCGGGCGGGGTCGGCCCGCTGGTGACCATGTGGGCCCGCACGCGTGGCAACCTGAACGTGAAGGCGGTATCGGCCATCAACGCCATGCCGCTGTACCTGAATTCCAACAACCCGAAGGTCAAGTCGATCAAGGACCTGACCGACAAGGACAAGATCGCCCTGCCCGCCGTGCGGGTGTCGATCCAGGCCGTGACCTTGCAGATGGCGGCCGAGCAGGCGTTCGGCGAAGGCCAGCAGAACAAGCTGGACAAGCTGACGGTATCGCTGTCCCACCCGGACGGCATGACGGCGCTGCTGTCGGGGTCCAGCGAGATCACGGCGCACTTCACGTCGCCGCCGTTCCAGGATTTCGAGCTGAAGCAGCCCGGCATCCATCGCATCCTGAGCTCGTACGACGTGCTGGGCGGGCCGGCCACCTTCAACCTGGTCTGGACCACCGAGAAATTCCACAAAGAAAACCCCAAGGTCTACGGCGCCTTCGTGGCCGCGCTGAAAGAGGCCACCGACAAGATCAACCAGGACAAGAACTGGGCCGCCAAGGCCTACCTGCGGCTGGCCAACGACAAGCGCACCAAGCTGGAAGACGTGGTCGCCATCCTGAACAACCCCGACATCTCGTACACGCTGACCCCCAACAACATCATGAAATACGTCAATTTCATGCACAAGGTGGGGTCGATCAAAGTCTTGCCCGACTCCTGGAAGGACCTGTTCTTCCCCAACGCGCAGCAACTGCAGGGCAGTTGAGCGCACCGCGTCGAACCCCGCCCCGGCCCGGCCGGGGCGCCCCACAGGAGGGTACGCATGACTGATGCAAAAGCCGCCGCGCCGCTGCTCGACGTACGCGGCGTGACCCTGCAGTACAAGACGCCCGAATACCTGATCACCGCCACCTACCGGGTGGATTTCCAGGTGCTGCAGGGCGACCGCTTCATCCTGCTGGGCCCGTCGGGCTGCGGCAAGTCGACCTTGCTGAAGGCCGTGGGCGGCTACCTGCCGCCGGTGGAAGGCGAGATCCGCCTGAAGTCCGAAGTCGTCACGCGGCCGGGGCCCGACCGCATGATGGTGTTCCAGGAATTCGACCAGTTGCTGCCCTGGAAGACCGTGCGCCAGAACGTGGCCTTCGCGCTGGTGGCCAGCGGCCGGCTGCGCGCGCGCGAGGCGGACGAGCGCGCGATGCACTACATCCGGAAAGTGAACCTGACCAAGTTCGCCGACAGCTACCCGCACATGCTGTCCGGCGGCATGAAGCAGCGCGTGGCCATCGCCCGCGGCATGGCCATGGAGCCCGACATCCTGCTGATGGACGAGCCGTTCGCGGCGCTGGACGCCCTGACCCGCCGCAAGATGCAGGACGAGCTGCTGCAGCTGTGGGACGACACGCACTTCACGGTGCTGTTCGTCACCCACTCCATTCCCGAGGCGATCAAGATCGGCAACCGCATCCTGCTGCTGTCGCCGCACCCCGGCCAGGTCAAGGCCGAGATCAACAGCGTGGCGCGCGACGAGCGCGACCCCGCCCGCCACCAGGAACTGGAAGACAAGATCAACGCGATGTTGTTCTCGGACCGCATCGAACAGGAGGAACAGCACCATGGCTGACCTGGATGCCGCTGGCGCCGGCCGCGCCGAACGCTACCTGGAACCGGTGGCCGACGAGGCCTTCGGCGTCGTGCAAAAGCCCCTGTCCACCTGGGAACGGCTGTACAACATCGGCGCGTTGCGCAAGCTGTTCCTGCTGGCGCTGCTGGCGCTGATCTGGGAAATCTACGCGCGCAGCATCAACAACCCGCTGCTGTTCCCCACCTTCGGCGCCACCGTCGGCGCGCTGTTCGACGGCCTGGTGCACGGCGCGCTGCTGCTCAAGGCCTGGACCTCGATCCGCGTGCTGCTGGTGGGCTACGCCGCCGGCATCGGCCTGGCCGCGCTGCTGACCGTGCTGGCCATCACCACCCGGCTGGGCACCGACCTGCTCGAGACGCTGACCTCGATGTTCAACCCGCTGCCGGCCATCGCGCTGCTGCCGCTGGCGCTGATCTGGTTCGGCCTGGGCGAAGGCAGCGTGGTGTTCGTGCTGATCCACTCGGTGCTGTGGGCGGTGGCGCTGAACACGCATTCCGGCTTCCTGTCGGTATCGATGACGCTACGCATGGTGGGGCGCAACTACGGCCTGTCGGGCTTCGGCTACGTGTGGCGCATCCTGATCCCGGCCGCCTTCCCCAGCATCCTGACCGGCCTGAAGATCGGCTGGGCCTTCGCCTGGCGCACCCTGATCGCGGCCGAGCTGGTGTTCGGCGTCAGCTCGGGTTCGGGCGGCCTGGGCTGGTTCATCTACGAGAACAAGAACCTGCTGGAGATTCCCAACGTCTTCGCCGGCCTGTTCACCGTGATCCTGATCGGCCTGCTGGTCGAGAACGTCATCTTCCGCACGGTGGAAATCCACACCATCCGCAAGTGGGGCATGCAGCACTGACCGGCCGCGACCGCGGCAACCCAAGACCCAAGGAGAACATGCAATGCGCAACGACCGTCACGCCCGTCCCGATGTCCAGCGGCGCAAGGCGCTGGGCCTGCTCGGCGCCGGCGCCCTGGCAGCGGCGGCACCCTGGTCGCGCGGCCTGGCTGCCCCGCAGGGCTGGCCGCAGCGGCCGATCAGCTACATCGTGCCGTTCTCGCCGGGCGGGCTGACCGACGTGGCGGCGCGCCAGGTCGGCCAGGCGCTGGCCACCGGCGAAGGCTGGAATGTGGTGGTCGAGAACAAGCCCGGCGGCAGCGCCAACATCGGCGCGTCGCTGGTCGCGCGCGCCGATCCCGACGGCTACAGCTGGCTGGCCATCACCATGACCCACGCCGCCAACGCCACGCTGTTCGCCGGCAAGGCCGGCTACGACCTGAAGAAAGACCTGGTGCCGCTGGCCGGCCTGGCGTCGTCGGCCATGATGGTGGTGGTCAATGCCAAGAGCCCCATCCGCAGCCTGGACGAGCTGACCAAAGCGGCCAAGGCCAAGTCGCTGTCGGCCGGCTCCAGCGGCAACGGCACGCCGCCGCACCTGACGCTGGCGCTGTACCAGAAACTGACCGGGGCCTCGCTGCTGCACGTGCCGTACAAGGGCGGCGCGCCGTCGCTGACCGACCTGATCGGCGGCCAGTTGGACGTGATCTTCTCCAACTATCCGGAATCGCTGCCGCACGTCAAGAGCGGTACGCTGCGCGCGCTGGCCGTCAGCACCCGCGAGCGCAGCCCCGACCTGCCCGACGTGCCCACCGTGGCCGAGGCCGGCCTGCCCGACCTGGTGGTCGAGAACTTCACCGGCGTGCTGGCGCCGGCCGGCATGCCGCCCGACCTGGTGCTGCGCATCGGCAGCGCCATCGAGAAACAAGTGTCGCAGCCGGCCATGCAGCAGTCGCTGCAGCGCCTGGGCTTCGTGCCGCGGCCGCGCGGGCCGGTGGCGTTCAAGCAGTACCTGGACAGCGAAGTCGACCGTTGGGGCAAAATCATCCGCGAAGCCAAGATCCAGGTCGGCTAGCCCGGCCCTTGCCTGCCGGGCCGGCCCCCGCCGGCCCGCTCACCGCCACTGAAGAAGCCCGATGCACATCGTTATTTCCGAATTCATGGACGACACGGCCGTCGCCGCGCTGCGCGCGGATTTCGACGTCCGCTACGAACCCGACCTGGTCGACCGCCGCGAAGCGCTGCTGGCCGCCCTGCCCGCGGCCGACGCGCTGATCGTGCGCAACCGCACCCGGGTCGACGCCGCGCTGCTGGCGGCCGGCCCCCGGCTGCGGGCGGTGGGCCGCCTGGGCGTGGGGCTGGACAACATCGACGTGCCGGCCTGCCAGGCGCGCGACATCGCCGTGCTGCCCGCCACCGGCGCCAATGCCCGCGCCGTGGCGGAATACGTCGTCGCGGCGGCGCTGATGCTGCTGCGCGGCGCCTACCACAGCAGCGCCCAGGTGGCCGCCGGCGCCTGGCCGCGCACCGGACTGTCGAACGGCCTGGAAGCCCAGGCGCGCACGCTGGGCATCGTCGGCTTCGGCGGCATCGGCCGCCTGGTGGCGCGCCTGGCGCAGGGCCTGGACATGCGGGTGGCGGCCCACGACCCGATGCTGGGCGACGACGACCCGGCCTGGCACGAAGCCGGCGTGCAACCCCTGGCGCTGGATGCCCTGCTGGCGCAGGCCGACGTGCTGACCCTGCACATCCCGCTGACCGACGCCACGCGCAACCTGATGAACGCCGAACGGCTGGCGGCCATGAAGCCCGGCGCGGTGCTGGTCAACACTGCGCGCGGCGGCATCGTCGACGAGGCCGCGCTGGCCCGCGTCTTGCGCGCCGGCCAATTGCGCGGCGCGGCGATCGACGTGTTCCAGGACGAACCCCTGCCCGCCGGCGGCCCGCTGGCCGATGCGCCCAACGTGGTGCTGACGCCGCACATCGCCGGCCTGACCGAAGAATCCAACACGCGCGTCTCCAGCATGGTGGCGCAGCGCGTGGCGCAAACCCTGCGCGGGCAGTGAGCCCGCCCCTGTCTCTCTGGTGAATCCCCCATGGCGATCCTGGACCTGAAGTCCCTGCATGACCTGGCCGCCGCCGCGCTGCGCGGCGCCGGCGCCAACCCCGGCATGGCCGACAGCACGGCCAGCGCGCTGGTCTATGCCGACGCGCAAGGCCTGGCCTCGCACGGCGTCTCGCGCGTGCCCTCGTACGCGGCGCACGTGCGCAATGGCCGGGCCGACGGCGGCGCCGTGCCGCGCATCGCGCACCAGCGCGGCGGCGCGGTGCTGGTCGATGCCGGCGCCGGCCTGGCCTTCCCGGCCTGCGCCCTGGCCATCCACGAAGCGGCCGCGCGCGCGCAGGCGCACGGCGTGGCCTTCGCCGGTGTCACCAACAGCCACCATTTCGGCGTGGCGGCCTACCACCTGGACGCGCTGGCGCGCCAGGGGCTGGTGGGGCTGGCGCTGGGCAATTCGCCCGCCGCCATGCCGGCCTGGGGCGGCAAGCGCGCCTTGTTCGGCACCAACCCCATCGCCGCCGCGTTCCCGCGGCGCGATGCCGACCCGCTGGTGATCGACCTGTCGCTGTCGGAAGTGGCGCGCGGCAAGCTGATGGTGGCCGCGCGCGAAGGCCGCGAGATCCCATTGGGCTGGGCGCTGGACGCCCAGGGCAACCCCACCACCGACCCCAAGGCCGGCCTGGCCGGCAGCATGCTGCCCATGGGCGGGGTCAAGGGCGCGATGCTGGCGCTGATCGTCGAGTTGCTGGCGTGCGCGCTGACCGGCGCGCACTTCGGCTTCGAGGCGGACTCGTTCTTCACCGAAGCGGGCAACCAGGCGCGCATCGGCCAGGCGTTCCTGGCCATCGACCCGGGCGCGCTGGCCGGCCGCGAGGTCTACCTGGAACGGGTGGAAACGCTGGTCGCCGCCATGCTGGTCGACAGCGACGTGCGGCTGCCCGGCGCGCGCCGCGCGGGCCTGCAGCAACAGGCCCGCGAACGCGGCGTCGAGATCCCCGACGCGCTGCTGGCGCAACTGCGCGAGCTGGCCGGCCAGGGATAAGGGGCCGGGCGCGCTACCAGAACGCGCGCAGGCCCGCGACCACCAGCGCCACCCCGGACAGCGTCAGCAAGGCCAGCACCAGCCGGCGGAAAAACGCGTCGCTGAAGCGCCGGTACAAGTGCACGCCGACCAGGGCCGGCACCAGCACGGCCGCGCCCACGATGGCGAACACCGGCACCATCTGCCGGTGCAGCAGGCCGGCGGCCGCGTAGCCCGACAGGGTCACGAAATGCATGGCCAGGTTGAAGGTCTGGAATACCGCCCGCTGCTGGTCGCGGGGCCAGCCGCGCAGCACGCACCACAGCGTGGGCGCCGGCCCGGGCAGGCCGCCGAAGCCGCCCATGGCGCCGCCCAGCCAGCCCACCGCCGCGTCGGCGGCGCGGCCGCCGCGGGTGATCTTGGGCAGCTCGGCCGCCAGCAGCATGGCCGGGCAATACACCAGCAGCACCAGCCCCACGCCCAGCCGGAACGCGGCCGGATCCACGAAGCGCAGCAGCGCCACGCCCAGCGGCACCCCCACCAGCCCGCCCAGCAAGAAGGGCATCAGCCGGCGCCAGTCCAGGCCATGCCGCAGCGAACGCACCGCCAGCAACTGGCCGATCAGCGAGCCGAACACCACCGCCGGCGCGGCCATCGCGGGCGGCAGCGTCCACGACCAGAAGGCCATGGCCACCAGCCCGAAGCCGAAGCCGGCCAATCCCTGCACGAAGGCGGCCGCGCAGGCGCCCACTGCCAGCAGCAGCCAGGTTTCCACGGCGGGCACCTCAACCTTGCCGCACGACTGGCGCCGGCAGGCCGGCCAACGCAATGTTCACGCAAGTGGGCAGCCCGGCCTGGGCGGCCGCCTGCAGGGCCGGCGCCAGCGCGGCCGCCTCGGGCACCCAGGCGCCTCGCGCGCCGAAGCCCTCGGCCACGCGGTCGTAGCGGGTCGGCAGCAGCTCGCAACCCACCAGGCGTTCGGCGCCGTAGTGGTTGAGCTGGATCTGGTATTCGGCGTTCCAGCGCGCGTCGTTGCCCACCACGCAGATGAAGGGCAGCCCGTAGCGCACCGCGGTGTCGAGTTCGGCGCAATGAAAGCCGAACGTGCCGTCGCCCATCATGGCCACCACCGGCGCGTCGGGATGCGCCAACCGGCCGGCCAGCGCCATCGGCAAGGCGCTGCCGATGGCGCCCGCCGCGCCGTTGATGACGCGGTGCGGCGCGCGCAGGCAGGCCTGGGCCCACTGGCCGAACTCGCCGCCGTCGCACACCAGCACCGCATCGGGGTGCGAATCCAGCACCTGCTGCACGGCGCGGCACAGCTCGGCGGGGTGCAGGCCGGCACCGTCGCCGGCCGCGTCGCGCCAGGCCGGCGGACGGTAGGCCAGCGCCTCTTGCACCTGCGCCAGCCAGCCCGGCTCGCCGCGCAGCGGCAGGCGCGCCAGGCCTTCGAGCGCGGCGCCGGTGTCGGCCAGCAGCGTCTCGTGCAGGCGCTCGCCCACCGCGCGGCGCGCGCGCGCCCACTCGCGCTCGTCGGCGTCGATCTGCGCAAAGGTGCAGGCCGCGTCGAAGGCCTGGCCGAATTGCAGCGTGAAATCCAGGCGCTTGCCCAGCAGCAGCACGCAATCGGCGCGCGCCAGCACCGGCGCGAAGGCGCCCAGCGCCGGGTCGTTGGCGCCGCGCGGGCTTTCGGTTGCCACCACCGGCACGCCCCAGGCTTGCTGCAAGGCGGCCACGCCGGCGCGGCCCGCGTCGGTCAGCCCCCCCGGCCCCACCAGCACCAGCGGCCGCCGGGCCTGCCCCAGCCGGGCCACCACGGCGGCGGCCTGGCCGGCATCCAGCGGCATGGGCACGGGGGCATAGTCGCGCGCATCGGGCAGCGCGCCGTCGGCGGCCTGCTCCAGGGCGTCGGTGGGCAGGCTCAGGTGCACGGGGCCGGGCCGGCCGCTGCGCGCCACCCGGCACGCGCGCGCGAAATCGGCGGCCATCGCCGCCGCCGACCCCACCGCCCACGACGCCTTGGTCACGGGGGCCGCCATGCCGGCCTGGTCCATTTCCTGGAACGCGCCCCAGCCGGCCTGGCGGTTGGGCGCGTGGCCCGACAGCAGCACCACGGGCGACTCGGACATCTGCGCGGTGTACAGCGCAGAGACGGCATTGGCATGGCCGGGGCCGCCCGTCACCAGCGCCACGCCCGGCTCGCCGGTCAGGCGCGCCCACGCGTCCGCCATGTGCACGGCCGCGGCCTCGTGGCGCACGTGCACCAGCTCGATGCCGGCCGACAGGGCCGCGTCGAAGACCGGCATGATGTGATTGCCCGACAGGGTGAACAGGCGGGAAATACCCGCCGCCTTGATCGAACGGGCCAGCGCGTCGGCGCCCCGGGAAGCAACTGCCATCGAAGAGACTCCTGGTCCTGCAAAGCCGCGCGGCCAGCGGCGCGGCGGGGTTGGCGGCCAGCCGCGCTACTTGAGCGAAATGCCCGTGGCGCGGCCCAGTTTCTCGTATACCTGCACTTGCGCCTGCACGAATTCGCGGGTCGCCTGGGCGGCACGCACATCGGGCACGCTGCCCAGCCGGCGGGTGCCGTCATTCCAGGCCTGGTCAGACGATACACCGCGCAGCACGTCGGCCCACTTGCGCGCCGCGGCGGCGTCCATGCGCGGCGGCCCGTACAGGGCGCTCCAGCCGGTGACGACTTCCAGTTGCGGAAAGCCGGCCTCGCGCGCGGTGGGCACGTCCGGCAGCGTCTTCAGGCGCTGCGGCGTGGTGGTCACCAACGCGCGCAACCGCCCGTCCTGCAGCGGCCCGGAGATCGGCGCATAGTTGGTGCAGACGAAGTCCACCTGCCCGGAAAGCGCGGCCAGCGTGGCCTCGCCCGAGCCCTTGTAGGTGATGGGCATCGCGGCCGACTGCGGCAGGCCCGCCACGTCGAACAGCAATTGCGGCCCCAGGTTCAGCACGGTGGCGGGGCCGGTGGTGGCGTAGTTCAGCACGCCGGGCTGGGCCCGGATGGCGTCGATCAAGCCGGCCAGCGTGCGGTGCGGCGATTTCTGCGGCACCGCGCAGACGTACGGGTTCAGCTCCAGCAGGCCCAGGAACGTGAAGTCGTCCCAGCGGTACGACAGGCTGGGCTGCAGGGCAGGCAGGATGGCCTGCGAGCCCACCCGCGCCATCAGCAGCGTATAGCCGTCGGGGGCGGCGTCCTTGACGTACTGCGACCCGATCGCGCCGTTGGCGCCCGCGCGGTTCAGCACCACCAGGGGCTGCCCCAGGTACTGCTGCGCCACGGCGGCCAGGTTGCGCGCCGCCAGGTCGGCGTCGCCGCCCACGCTGAACGGCGTCACCAGCGTCACCGGCCGCTGCGGATAGGTCTGCGCCGCGCTGGTGCCGGCCAGTGCCACGCTCGCCATCAGCCACGCCGCGACCGCCAGCGACCGCCACATCGTTGCTCGTATTGCCATGTGAATTCCCCTTTTCCGGGATGCGGGCCCCAGGGGGCCGGCACCTGACATGCAGCAATTTTGTTGTCCTGCGCTACGGTCCTGCCCCGAGAGGGTGTCAGACACCCTGCGGGGTGTCTGACACCTGAGCTGCATCGGCCACTGCCCCACCCGGTACTGACGCCTGGCCTGCATCGGCCAGCGGTCTGACCAGGTGTCTGACACCAACCGGCCGCACACGAACTTCCCTGCCAGACAGCCAGGCCGCCCTTACGCCGGCGGTCTGACCAGGTGTCTGACACACCGAAGGGTGTCTGACACCAACCGGCCGCACACGAACTTCCCTGCCGAACAGCCAGGCCGCCCTTATGCCGGCGGTCTTGCCAGGTGTCTGACACCCCGAAGGGTGTCTGACACCAACCGGCCGCACACGAACTTCCCTGCCGGACAGCCAGGCCGCCCTTATGCCGCAACCGGCGCCAGCAATGTCTGGCCGGGCTGCACCCGCGTGAACCTCACCGGCCGGCGGCTGACGTCCATTGCGCCGCCGCGCTGCGACACCACCGAGAACCACGAATGCTCCAGGTCCCGCACGTCCGGAAAGTCCGACCGGAAATGCGCGCCGCGCGAATCTTCGCGCGCCAGCGCGGCTCGCACGATGGCCTCGCTGACATGCACCAGGCTGTCCAGGTTCAGCCAGTCGTGCCAGGTCATGTTGTAGGCGCGGGTGGCTTCGGTCACCCCCGCGCGGTCCAGCCCGGCGCGCAGTTCGCCCAGCGCGACCAAGGTACGGTTCAGCCCGGCGGCATCGCGCACGATGCCGGCGTCGTCCCACATCACGCTGGCCAGCTGTTCGCGCAGCGCGTGCAGGTCGCCGCCGCGCCGCCCCAGCGGCGCCTGGATGCGGGCCACGGCCGCCTGCACCACGGCGGGGTCGGGTTCGGCCCAATCCTGGCCGGGCACCCAACGCGCCATCGAGTCGCCCGCAATGCCACCGAACACCGTGGAATTGGCCACGCCATTGCCGCCCAGGCGGTTGGCGCCGTGCACGCCGCCAGTGTCCTCGCCCGCCGCGAACAGGCCCGGCAGCGCGGTTCGGCAATCCGGCTCGAACAGCACGCCGCCCATCATGTAGTGCGCCGTCGGCACCACTTCGACGCGACCCGCGGCCAGGTCGAACCCGCAATCGGCGCAGCGCTCGACCATGCCCTTGAACTGCCGGCGCACCTTGTCCGGCCCCAGGTGCGCCATCTCGATGAACACGCCGCCATTCGGCGAGGTGCGCCCGGCGCGCATCTCGGCATAGATGCCGCGCGACACGATGTCGCGCGTGGCCCGCTCGGCGCGCGGGTCCACCGCCTGCATGAAGCGTTCGCCCGCGCCATTCAGCAGGTATCCACCCGCTCCGCGCAGGCCCTCTTCCAGCACGGTGCCGGTCATGCGGGTATCGACGCCGGCCAGCAGCCCGGTGGGATGGAACTGCACCATTTCCATGTCGCGCAGTTCCAGGCCCGAGCGCAACGCCATCGACAGGCCGTCGCAGCTCTTGTCGCCCGACGGCGTGTGAAAGCGGTACATGGTCGGGCCGCCGCCCGTGGCCAACAGCACCGCCTTGGCGCGCACCAGCACGAACCCGCCGGTGCGGATGTCGATCATCAGCACGCCGGCGATGCGCCGGCCGTCGCGCGACGGCACCAGCTCGACGGCACGATGCTCTTCCATGCGATGGATGCGGCGCGCCCATACCTGCTCGGCCAGCCGGTTGATGATCTCGATGCCGGTCAGGTCGCCCTTGTGCACCGTGCGGTCGAACGTCTGGCCGGCGAATGCCTTCTGGTGCAGCGTGCCGTCGGCATTGCGGTCGAAGAAGCAGCCCAGTTCGTTTTCGAGCTCGTGGATGCGCTCTACCGCGGTATTCACCAGCGTCCAGGCCAGTTCCTGGTCGGGCAGCCACTTGCCGCCCTCGATCGTGTCCATGAAGTGGCGCTCGGGCGAATCGCCCTCGGCCAGCGCCACGTTGTAGCCGCCCTGCACCATGCGGGTACAGCCGCACTTTCCCAGCAGGCCCTTGACCGCCACGGTGATGTCCAGGCCCGGCGCCGTATCGTGCGCATGCAGGGCCGCGAACAGGCCCGCGCCGCCCGACCCCAGGATCAGCACATCGGTCTGGCGCTGCTGCACGTCCGCCATGTTCATCGCGCCACTCCTAGGCTGTCCAACACCGCCCGCCGCCGCGCCGCCACATCCTGCGACACCTGGTCGTACAGCGATCCGCCGTGGCTGTCCATGGCCACCAGCAGGGGTCCGAAATCGCGGATGCGGAACTGCCACAGCGACTCGGGATTCAGGTCGTCCAGGTCGACGTCTTCGATGCATTCGATCCAGGTGGTCTCCAATGCAGCCGTGCCGCCCACGATGGCCAGGTAGGCGCCGCCCTGCTCGACGAACGCCTGGCTCGAGCCCTGATGCATGCCGCCCTTGCCCACGATCAGGCGCACGCCGCATTGCCGCATCAGCTGGCCGGTAAAACGCTCCATGCGCGAAGACGTGGTGGTACCGATGCACACCGATTCGTAGCCCGCCGGATTCTGCGGCGAAGGCGCCACCTTGCGCACATTGGGCGCGGTGTGGATGACGGCATGGCCGTTCATGTCGAAGCGGGTGGCACGCCCATGGTCGAACAGGGCGATGTAGCTGGCGTCGCGGATGCCGAACAGGGTGCGCTGCAGCGTCACCGTGTCGCCCACGCGCAGCGCGCGCGCCTGCGCTTCGGTGATCGGCATGTCGAGGTTGTGATGGGTCATGGCGGGCGAGTCCTGGTGTGGCGCTCAGAAGCCGTATTGCACGCCCTGCGGCGTGAAGACGGCGCGGGCGCGGCGCGCCGAATGGCATTGCATGTTGACGGCCACAGGGTTCATCGTGATGTGGGTGGCGGCCAGTTCCACGTGCACGGCAAAGGCGGTGGCATCGCCCCCCAGCCCCTGCGGCCCCACGCCCAGCTGGTTCACCGCCGCCGACAATTCCTGTTCCAGCTGCGCGCCCAGCGGGTCGTCGCACTGCGAGCCCAGCGGCCGCGTGGCGGCCTGCTTGGCCAGGTGCACGCACAGGTCGGACGTGCCGCCCACCCCCACGCCCACGATGGTCGGCGGACAGGTCTTGCCGCCGGCCTGCATCACGCAATCGACCACGAAGGTCTTGACGGCGTCCAGGCCCTCGGCCGGGATCGCCATGCGCAGGAACGAATTGTTCTCGGACCCGCTGCCTTTGGGGATCATCTCGATCTCCAGGCGCTCGTCGTCGGCGCAGAAATCGACATGGATGACGGGCACGCCCGGCCCGCACGAGGTGTGCGCGTTCTTGCGGCTGATGGGATGCACCACGCTGGAACGCAGCGGGTGCTCGCGCGTGGCGCGCTCGCAGCCGGCGCGGATGGCCTCTTTCAGGCGCCAGCCGTCCAACGGCACGCGGCGGCCCACCAGCACGTTGTAGATGGGGATGCCGGTATCCTGGCACAGCAGGTTGTCGCGGTCTTCGGCCACCGCGATGTTGGTGGTCATGGTATCCAGGATGGCGCGCGCGCGCTCGGACGACTCGGACGCGCGCAGGCGCTGGAAGCCCTGCTTGATGTCATCGGGCAGGCGCTTGAGCGCGCGGATATACAGTTCGCGCGCGGCGTCTTCCACCTGCGCATAATCGATCTCTGACATGATTCAACCCAGCATGTTGGCAACGAACAGCAAAGACACCGCCAGCGAGGCGGCCGTGCCGGCAGCGATCCAGCGCCCCCGCAGGCCGCGCCAGGGCGCGAACTCGATCCACAGCAGGCGCAGGCCGCCGGCCAGGTGCACGGCCAGGCACAGCACCAGCGCCCATTCGCCGAACTTGAACACCGGCGCCTCGTACCAGCGCAGCGCGCCGTCCAGCGCGGCCTCGCCCTGCAGCGCCAGGCCCAGCGTCCAGAAATGCACCGGCAGGAACGCCAGCAGCAGCAGGCCCGAAACGCGGTGAATGGCGAACGCCAGCCAGCTGGCGTGCAGGCGGGCGCGGACATCGTTGCGACGCATGTCAGCCCCCCCAGGTCACGGCGGCCACGGCACGCCAGCCCAGCGCCAGCAGCAGCAAGGCGGCGGCCCACCCCAGCGCGCCGGCGAACCTGCGTGCCGGCGGCCATTCGTCCAGCACATTGCGCAGGCCGATGGCGGCATGCAGCGCCACCAGCGCCACGAAAATGCCGTAGAACGCCATCCAGGCCAGGCTGCCGCGCGTGCGGCCCAGGATCTCGGCGGCGCTGAGGCCGCCGCGCACCGCCAGGGTGATGACGGCCAGGTGCGTCAGCACGAACAGCGCCATGGCCATGGCGCTGATGCGCTGCCAGTACCAACGCCGGGCGGTGCGCACCGCGCTGGCTGGCGGGCTCAGTGACGCGCCTGCGTGCTGCGCACTCCGGTATTCGCCCTTGGGGCGGCCCGGCGGGCTCAGTGACCCGCCTTCGTGCTGCGCACTCCGGTATTCGCCCTTGGGGCGGCCCGGCGGGCTCATGCCCCCGCTCCGGTCCCACCCGCCGGGCTGGCGCCGGCCGGGGTGGCGGCGTCTTCGGGTTCGGGCAATTCGCCGCGCATCGCCGCGCGCGCGGTCACCCGCTTCAGCCCGGCGATGGCGGCGGTGGGGGCGATGCCCTTGGGGCATCGCACCGTACAGGACCCCTGCGTGTGACAGGAATGGCAACCGGCGTCGCCCGCCACCGCGGCCAGGCGGCGCGCGCCGGCGCTGTCGCGTTCGTCGTTGACCAGCGTCCACGCGCGGTTCAGTGCCGCGGGCCCCAGGAACTGGGGCTTCCAGCTGACCACATCGCACGAGGCATAACAGACGCCGCAACCGATGCACTCGATGCCGGCGTCGGCCGCACGCCGCGGCGCCGAGGCCGGGTCGACCCGCGCCACCGGGTCGTGGCGGCCGGCTGCGCCCGCGAAGCGCCCCTGGGCGCGCTGCCACTTGTCGAAGAACGGCGCCATGTCGGTGACCAGGTCCTTGACGATGGGCAGGTTCGACAGCGGCGCCAGCTCGATGCGGCCGCCGCGCGCCACACGCGATACGTGCGTGCGGCAGGTCCAGCGCGCCACGCCGTTGACCGTCATGGCGCACGAGCCGCACATGCCGACCCGACAGGCATAGCGATAGGACAGGGTGGGGTCCAGGTGCCGCTGGATGTGCGTGGCCACGTCCAGCACGGTCTGGTTGTCGCGGCGCGGCACCTTGAACGACTGGAAGCCGCCGTCGGCGCCGCCGCGCCAGACGCTGACCTGCAGGACACCCGTCGACGGATCTTGCTGTGGCATGCCGGTTCCGATGAAGAAAGCCAGGAAAAGGGAAAACCCACGCCAGACATAGTGCCGCCGCCTTTGACAGAAGTAAAACTATTAATTATTTTCCATAGGCCAAGTTTTTCTTATATAGCCGCGCACGCCCCCATGCCATCCATCCGCCAATTCCGCACCGCCCTGGCCGCTGCCCAGCTGGGCAGCTTCGTGGCCGCCGGCCGCCACGTCGGGCTGACCCAGGCCGCCGTCAGCCTGCAGATCAAGAACCTGGAAAGCGAACTCGAGACCCAGCTGTTCGAGCGCCGTGCGCAGGCGGCCGTGCCCACGCCGCACGGCCGGCAGATCCTGGCCGAGCTCGAAGACCTGGTGGCCCGCTACGAGCAGTTGCTGGCCCAGAGCGGCGACGCCCTGCGCGGCAGCCTGCGCATCGGCACGCTGGTGTCGTCGCTGATGGGTACCTTCGGCACGGTGCTGGCGCGTATCAAGCGCGACTACCCGGCGCTTCACATCACGCTGCTGGCGGGGCAGTCGGCCGATTTCGCGGCGCGCGTGGCCGGCGGCGAACTGGACGCCGCCGTGGTCACCGAACCGCCGCACGGCGTCGAGCCCGCGCTGGTCTGGACGCCGCTGTACCAGGAACCGCTGGTGCTGATCGCGGCGGCGCGCCTGCGCCGCAAGTCGGTGGCCTCGCTGCTGGCGACCGAGCCCTTCCTGCAGTTCGACCGGTCGCTCTGGACCGGCCGGCTGATCACCGAAGCCCTGGCGCGCCAGGGCGCCGCGCCCGACACCATCCTGGAACTGAACTCGATCGAGGCCATCGCCGAGCTGGTGCGGCAGGACTACGGCGTGGCGGTGGTGCCGCTCTTGGCCAATGCCGACTGGCGCGCCAGCAAGCAACTGGCCGTCAAGCCCTTGCCGGGCCCGCCGATCCTGCGCCGGGTCGGCATGCTGGAACGGCGCCGCCACGGCAAACTGGCCATCACGCGCACGTTGCGCGGCATGTTCGCGCAAAGCGCGGGGTAGTTTGCCGGCGCGCAGGCGGCCTGCGCCGCGCGGTTTCAGATTGGTCTGAAAACATTGTGCCGCGCGCCGGCCCGGCGCCTGGCGCGTCGGGCCGGCATAGACAATCGCAATCGTCTATTTCACCCCACCGTCCCGCCAGCCGCCATGCAAGACAAACCCCTATCCCATCGCGAACGCGATTGCCTGCACTGGTCCGCACTGGGCAAGACCAGCTGGGAAACCGCCGTGATTCTGGGCGTCAGCGAACGCACCGTCAATTTCCACATCGGCAATGCCTGCAGCAAGCTGGGCGTCTACAACCGGCGCGCCGCCGTGACGCTGGCGCTGCGGCAAGGGCTGCTGCCCTCGCTTACTGCCTGAGCTTCACCCCGCGCACGAATTCCTGCGCGCGTTCCAGGGGCAGGCTTTGCTCGGTGCCTGCCGCCACCGCATCGATCAGCATCGTGTCGGTCACCCACACCCGCGCCATCAACCACCCGGCCTGCTGCCCGGCGCGGCCGCGCGCCACGATCTCGTCGCCGTAGGCGGGCAGCGGGTCGGGCGCCTGCGCGCCCAGGTTGGCGTACAGCGACTGCGTCAGGGCGCGCCCCAGCGCGTCGCGCGCGGCCGGGTCGCCGGCCAGGCCGGCCGGCAGCGGCGCATGGCCCACCGCGAACATGGCATCGTTCACCTGCGCCATGGTCAA
>Ga0182736_1001030_pt1 | contig 31427 bp, 28 predicted proteins | sample eDN5th30CKraftBY_FD_128882 | JGI IMG/M metagenome (GOLD analysis project Ga0182736, IMG submission 128882) | Enriched backyard soil microbial communities from Emeryville, California, USA - eDNA 5th pass 30_C Kraft BY (version 2) (version 2) | ecosystem: Environmental > Terrestrial > Soil >...
GATGCCGGGAAACGTCTCGGTGAGCACGTCCAGCATCACGCGATCCGCGATGACTTCGCTATCGACGAGCACGCCGTCGCAATCGCAGATGAGATGATCGATCATGTTGGCTCGAATTACGTTGAGCCAACATGATAAGCGCTCAGCAAGCGTCGGCTGCTTTTATGTCCGAGGTAACGCGCGGGACATCCAGGCGCGCGGCGAACCACGTCACCGCGAGCGCGGCCAGCGCGACCGCCGCCGCGGCCCACGGAAGCGCGTCGAGACCGTGACCGTGCGTCAGCACCGCGCCGCCGAGCCACGCGCCGCCCGCATTGCCGACGTTGAACGCGCCGATATTGAGCGTCGAAGCGAGATTCGGCGCGTCCTTCGCTTTCTCGACGACGCGCGTCTGCAACGGCGGCACCGTCGCGAACGCCGCGATGCCCCAGACGAAAATTGTCAGGATCGCGCCGGTCTGGCTGTGGCTCGTCTTCGCGAACACCGCCATCACGATGGCGAGCGCGAACAGAATGCCCATCAGCGACGGCATCAGCGCGCGGTCCGCAAGCTTGCCGCCGATCGTGTTGCCGATCGTCAGCCCGACGCCGAACAGCACCAGGATCAGCGTGACGGCGCGCGGCGAGAAGCCGCCCACCTGTTCGAGAATCGGCGCGATGTACGTGAACACGACGAACACGCCGCCGAAACCGAGCACCGTCATCGTGAGCGCGAGCCAGACCTGGCCGTCGCGCAGCACGCGCAGTTCCCGGCCGAGCGTGCTCGGCGCGGCGTCGTGGCGGTTCGGCACGAGCGCGGTCACGCCGAGCGCGGACAATACGCCCAAGCCCGCGACGATCCAGAACGTCGCGCGCCAGCCGAGCTCCTGCCCGATGAACGTCCCGAACGGCACGCCCAGCACGTTCGCGAGCGTAAGCCCGGTGAACATCAGCGCGATGGCGCTCGCGCGCTTTTCCGCCGGGACGAGCGACGCGGCCACGACCGCGCCGATGCCGAAGAACGAGCCGTGCGCGAACGAGGTCACGACGCGCGCGACCATCAGCAGGCCATAGCCCGGCGCGAGCGCGCACAGCACGTTGCCGACGATGAACACGAGCATCAGCAACTGCAGCGCGAGCTTGCGCGGCAGCTTGCTCGTCAGCACGGCGAGCAGCGGCGCGCCGACCGCGACACCGAGCGCGTAGCCCGTGACGAGCAGCCCCGCCGATGGAATCGTCACGGAGAGATCGTGCGCCACGTCGGGCAAGAGGCCCATGATGACGAACTCCGTCGTGCCGATGGCGAATGCGCTGATCGCAAGCGCGAGAAGTGGAAGAGGCATGATGAGATGGAAGGGTTTACACGTAGCGCATTGTGCAAGCCACGCAGCGATTTGAGAATTGGCCTACCCTTTGAATTATTCTCAAACCGGATTTGAAAATGACGATGGATCGGCTCGGCGACATGCGCCTGTTCGTGGAAGCTGCGTCGGCGGGAAGCCTGTCGGCGGCGGGCCGCAAGCTGGGCCTGTCGCCGGCGGCGGCGAGCGCGCGGCTCATCAAGCTGGAAAAAGCGCTGCACACGCGGCTCTTCGAGCGCACGACGCGCCAATTGCGCGTAACCGACGAAGGCCGCGTGTATTTGCAGCATTGCCGGATCGCGCTGCAGGCGATCGACGATGCCGAAGCCGCGCTGCAGGCCGGCCAGAACGTCGTGCGCGGCAAGGTTCGCATTTCGGCTACATCGAATTTCGGTCGCTCGATGCTGAACGGCTGGCTCGACGGATTCAGCGCGCTGCATCCGGACGTGAAATTCGCGCTCACACTATCGGATTCGGTGTCGAATCTTTTGCTGGAAGAGATCGATCTCGCGATCCGCTTCGGCGCCCCGCCCGACAGCGGCCTCGCCGCCCGCGCGCTCGCGCCGAATCGCCGCGTGCTGTGCGCGTCGCCCGCGTATCTCGCGCGCATGGGCGTGCCCGAAACGCCCGCCGATCTGACCGGGCATGACTTCCTCGTCGTCGTTACGGCGAACGGGCCGCTCAACGAGCTCGTCTTCGTGCGCGGCGACGAGCGTTACGCGTACACGATTCCGCTCGCCGACGCCTGGGAAACCAACGACGGCGCGCTGCTGCGCGAATGGGCGCTCGCGGGCCACGGCATCGCGCATAAATCGATCTGGGATATCGCCGCCGACGTGCGCGCCGGCACGCTGCAGATGGTGTTGCCCGACTGGTGTACGCACGAAGCCGCCGTGCACGCGCTTTTTCACGCCAATCGCTACATGGCGCCGCGCGTGCGGGTGCTGCTGGACTTTCTCGTCGAGCGTTTCGAAAAAACGACGAACGACCTGCTCGGCGACCTGGCGTATCCACCCGACGCGCGCGGGAAGCGTCGGGAATGGCGGCCAGAGCTATAATATTGGGTCAAATACAGTAAAAAGCGGTGCAGATCAGTGTAATTGCGCCGCAAATTCCCTCTTTAATCTCTTTTACAGCGCCCCCAGGTTAACCACTGCGACCGGCGACGATTCATGACCAAGAAAGTTTATGTAAAGACCTTCGGCTGCCAGATGAACGAGTACGACTCCGACAAGATGGTCGACGTGCTCGGCGCGGCGGAAGGACTCATCAAGACGGATACGCCCGAAGACGCGGACGTCATTCTGTTCAATACGTGCTCGGTGCGCGAAAAAGCCCAGGAGAAGGTGTTCTCCGATCTCGGCCGTGTGCGCGAGCTGAAGGAAGCGAACCCGAATCTGCTGATCGGCGTCGGCGGTTGCGTCGCGAGTCAGGAAGGCGCGTCGATCGTCGCGCGTGCGCCGTATGTCGATCTCGTGTTCGGTCCGCAGACGCTGCATCGTCTGCCCGCGATGATCGATCAGCGCCGCGCGACCGGCCGCGCGCAGGTCGACATCACGTTTCCGGAAATCGAGAAGTTCGATCATCTGCCGCCGGCGCGCGTCGATGGCCCGAGCGCGTTCGTGTCGATCATGGAAGGCTGCTCGAAATACTGCAGCTACTGCGTCGTGCCGTACACGCGCGGCGAGGAAGTGTCTCGCCCGCTCGACGACGTGCTCACCGAAGTCGCCGGTCTCGCGGACCAGGGCGTGCGCGAAGTCACGCTGCTCGGCCAGAACGTGAACGCTTATCGCGGCGCGCTGACGCTCGGTTCGAGCGAGATCGCGGATTTCGCGACGCTCATCGAATACGTCGCGGACATTCCGGGCATCGAACGCATCCGCTATACGACGTCGCATCCGAAGGAATTCACGCAGCGCCTGATCGACACTTACGCGAAAGTGCCGAAGCTCGTCTCGCATCTGCATTTACCGGTGCAGCACGGCTCGGATCGCATTCTGATGGCGATGAAGCGCGGCTACAGCGTGCTCGAATACAAGTCGGTCATCCGCAAGTTGCGCGCGATCCGCCCGGATCTGTCGCTGTCGACGGATTTCATCGTCGGCTTTCCCGGCGAGACCGAAGACGATTTCAACAAGATGATGGCGCTCGTCGACGAGATGAGCTACGACACGAGCTTCTCGTTCATCTACAGCCCGCGCCCCGGCACGCCGGCAGCGAATCTGCACGACGACACGCCGCGCGAAGTCAAGCTGAAGCGTCTGCAGCATTTGCAGGCGACGATCGAGGAAAACGTGCAGCGCATCAGCGAATCGATGGTCGGCAAGGTCGAGCGCATTCTGGTCGAACGCCCGGCGCGCAAGGATCCGAACGAACTCGCGGGACGCACGCAGAACAATCGCGTCGTCAATTTCCCGGCGCCGGCAGAATCGCACGCGCGGCTCATCGGCCAGATGATCGACGTGAAGATCGTGCATGCCTATCCGCACTCGCTGCGCGGCGAACTGGTCATGGCGCCCGAGCTTGCGCACTAAAGACAGGAACTCAAGTTCACTTTGAAGAACGCTCCCACGCAGCATCTGGAATTCACCGCTCCGCGCGACGACAACGCGCGGCTCGCCAACCTCTGCGGCCCGCTCGACGAAAACCTGCGGCAGATCGAGCAGGCGCTCGATGTGACGCTTTCGCGACGCGGCCACAAGATCGCGATTCGCGGACGCGGCGCCAAAGTCGCGCTCGCGGCGCTCGAAAACTTCTACAACCGCGCGCGGGATCCGATTTCCGTCGACGACATTCAGCTCGCGCTCGTCGAAGCGCGTCATGCGACGCGTCGCGCGAAGGATGCGCGCGAAGCTAACGGCGAAGAAGGCGAAATCGATCCGCGTTTTCGTGGCGATCCCGATCATCCGTTCGATGAACCGAGCGCGACGATCGATCTCGGCGAAGACGAAGACCACGGTCCGAAGCTCTACACGCGACGCGCCGATCTGCGCGGACGCACGCCCGCGCAGCGCGAGTATCTGAAGCAGATCATCGCGCACGACGTGACCTTCGGTATCGGGCCGGCGGGCACGGGCAAGACGTATCTCGCGGTCGCGTGCGCGGTCGATGCGCTCGAGCGCGATCAGGTCAAGCGCATCGTGCTGACGCGCCCCGCCGTCGAAGCGGGCGAGCGGCTCGGTTTTCTGCCGGGCGATCTCGCGCAGAAGGTCGATCCGTATCTGCGTCCGCTTTACGACGCGCTTTACGATCTGCTCGGCTTCGACAAGACCGCGAAGATGTTCGAGCGCCAGATGATCGAAATCGCGCCGCTCGCGTACATGCGCGGGCGCACGCTGAATCACGCGTTCATCATCCTCGACGAGGCGCAGAACACCACGCCCGAGCAGATGAAGATGTTCCTGACGCGGATCGGCTTCGGCTCGAAGGCGGTCGTCACCGGCGATACGACGCAGGTCGACTTGCCGCGCGGCCACAAGAGCGGCCTGATCGAGGCGCAGTATGTGCTGTCGGAAGTGCGCGGCATCGCGATCACGCATTTCACGTCGGCGGACGTGGTGCGGCATCCGCTCGTCGCGCGCATCGTCGAGGCTTACGACGCGCAATCGCAGAAAGACGCCGCGCTCGCCGAGGCCGCGCGCGCTGCGCAACAGCAAGCGCAGAAGCCCGAATAATGCCGCGCCTCACGTTGACCCTGCAGTTTCCAGCGGCGAAGGCGTATCCGTCGCACAAGGCGATCCTGCCGCGCGCGACGGTCGCGCGCTGGATCAAGGCGTCGCTGTTCGCGGACGCCGAACTGACCGTGCGCTTCGTCGACGAAGAAGAAGGCCGGATGCTCAACCGCACGTATCGGCAGAAGGATTACGCGACGAACGTGCTGACTTTCGCGTATGCAGAATCGGAGGACGATCCGGTCGCGGGCGATCTGATTCTGTGCTGCCCGGTCGTCGAGCGCGAGGCGGCCGAACAGGGCAAGCCGCTCGCCGCGCATTACGCGCATCTGATCGTCCACGGCACGCTCCATGCGCAGGGCTACGACCATGAAGTCGAGAGCGAAGCGCAAGAGATGGAATCCATCGAGACGGATATCATGCAGTCTCTGGGATTTTCCGATCCTTACGTGCCTTCGACCTGAAGCCGGTCCGATGTCCCCGATGTTCCCAACGCGCCGTGAACGACAAGCTGCCCGAACCCACGCATCCCGAGTCACTTCCTGACATCGCGCCCGAGCCGTGCGCCGGCTATCCGCCCGCGCTCGGCGAATCCGCATTGTGGACGGATGCCGAACTTGCGGTATCGCGCGAGGCGGCGTTCGCGCATTGGGACGGCGAGTCGGACGTGTGGCTCTTCGGCTACGGTTCGCTGATCTGGAACCCCGGGCTGCCGACAGTCGAAGCGGTGCGCGGCAAAGTGCATGGCTATCATCGCGGGCTTTATCTGTGGTCGCGCGTGAATCGCGGCACGCCGGAGCAGCCGGGTCTCGTGCTTGCACTCGATCGCGGCGGCTCGTGCACCGGCATGGCGTTCCGGCTCGCGGGCGTCGGAGCGATCGAGCATCTCGACGTGCTGTGGCGCCGCGAAATGGCGATGGGTTCGTACCGCCCCGCGTGGCTGCCCTGTACGCTCGCGGACGGACGGCGCGTCGATGCGCTCGCGTTCGTCATGCGGCGCGATGCGGCGTCTTATACCGGCAAGCTCGCCGATCCGGTCGTGCGAACGGTGCTCGGCTGCGCGAGCGGCCGATATGGGACGACGCTGGATTACGTCAGCCGGACGGTGGAGGCGCTGCGCGAGAGCGGCATGCCGGATCGGGCGCTGGAGGCGTTGTTGAAGCGTTGCCAGGCGCAGGGCGGACGCTGACGTTGGCGCTTTTTGCCTCCATATGATTTTCGCGCCTGACATCGTCCATTCGGCCAACGCTTTCCGCTGGACATACTTCTCGCACATTTATCGGCTAGCATGGCTGAAGTCATGCGCGCCGCGCCACGCAGCCCGCTTTTTGCCTTGGTGTATGCTTAACTTTCCGCTAACCTGCGCCCGGGAACTCCCGGGCGCTCCGCTATGAACGATCCCTATCCCAGTCGACGCCACACCGACAAACCGCAAGAAAAGCGCTCGCTCCTCGAACGCCTGACCGATTTCATCTCGCACGAGCCGGAATCGCGCGACGAACTTCTCGAAGTGCTTCAGGACGCGCACGAGCGCAACCTGCTCGACGCCGACTCGCTCTCGATGATCGAAGGCGTCTTTCAGGTGTCCGACCTCTGCGCGCGCGACATCATGGTGCCGCGCGCCCAGATGGACGCCATCAACATCGCGGAAACGCCCGCGGAATTCATCCCCTTCGTGCTCGAAAAAGCACACTCGCGCTATCCGGTGTACGAAGGCAATCGCGACAACGTCATCGGCGTGCTGCTCGCGAAAGACCTGCTGCGCTACTACGCCGAAGAAGAATTCGACGTGCGCGGCATGCTGCGCCCCGCCGTCTTCATCCCCGAATCGAAGCGTCTGAACGTACTGCTGCACGACTTTCGCGTGAACCGCAATCACATCGCGATCGTCGTCGATGAATACGGCGGCGTCGCCGGCCTCATCACGATCGAGGACGTGCTCGAACAGATCGTCGGCGACATCGAGGACGAATACGACTTCGACGAGGAAGCCGGCAATATCATCGCGACGCCCGACGGCAAGTATCGCGTGCGCGCGCTCACCGGCATCGAGCAATTCAACGAGGAATTCGGCACCGATTTCTCCGACGAAGAAGTCGATACCATCGGCGGACTCGTCACGCATCGCTTCGGGCGCGTGCCGCATCGCGGCGAAAAAGTACGCATCGACGATTTCGTGTTCGAGATCCTGCGCGGCGACGCCCGCCAGATTCACGTTCTTCTCGTGCGGCGCGTGCCGAATCTCGCGCAGCAACATCACCACGCGGGCGACGACGAAGACGAACTGCGCGACTAAGCGCTTCGCGGGCGCCGCAGCCGAACGGCGCCCGCTGTCAGTCCTACACTCGCTTTTGCCGTTTCATCTCGACCGTCATCAATGGCCGATTCATCGTTTCGCTTTCTCTCCCGTCAACGCGACGTCTCCGTGACACCCGATACGCGTCGCGCATTGCCGTTCTGGCATTACCTCGTCGCGGCCGTGCTCGGCGCGATCAATACGCTCTCCTTCGCGCCGACGCCGCACGGCGGATGGATCGAGCTCGCCGTGTTCGCGTTGTTCTTCGCGTGGCTCTCGCGCACGAACGGCTGGAAAAGCGCCGCCGCGACCGGCTGGGCATTCGGCTTCGGCAACTTCGTGACGGGCGTGTGGTGGCTCTACATCAGCATGCATGTCTATGGCGGCATGGCCGCGCCGCTCGCCGCCGCCGCCGTCGCACTGTTCTCGCTGTATCTCGCGATCTATCCGGCGTTGTCGAGCGTGGTCTGGTCGTTCGTCGCGGGGCGCGCGCGCTTCGGCGATGAAGACGCCGCCACCGCACGCGACATCGAAGCATCGCCGCGCTATGCGCCGACATGGCACGGCGCGTTCGCGTTCGCGAGCGCCTGGGCGCTCGGCGAATGGCTGCGCGGCCTCGTGTTCACCGGCTTTCCCTGGCTCGCGAGCGGTTATGCGCAAGTCGACGGTCCGCTCAAGGGCTTCAGCGCGATCGTCGGCGTGTACGGCGTCGGCTGGGTGCTCGCGCTCGTCGCCGCGCTGATCGTGCAGGCCGTCTATCACTTGCGCAAGACGCGGCGGCTCGCGTTCGCGCCGGGCGTCGTCGCGGTTGCGCTGATCGTCGCGGGCATGCTGCTGTCGCTCGTCCAATGGACGACGCCCGCCAACGCACCGCTCGACGTGCGTCTCTTGCAAGGCAACGTGAAGCAGGAAATGAAGTTCGAGCAGTCGGGCGTCGATGACTCGCTCGCGCTCTACAAGCGCCTCATCACCGAGAAGCCCGCTGATCTGATCGTCACGCCGGAAACCGCGCTGCCGGTGCTGTCGGTGCAGATTCCGCAGGATTTCGCCGTCGCGATCCGCAATTTCGCCGACGACACGAACTCGTCGATTCTCTTCGGCGCGATCGGCGTCACGATTCTGCCCGATGGCCGCGCAACCGATTTCACCAACAGTCTCTTCGGCGTCACGCCGCATGTGAACGGCGTGTATCGCTACGACAAGCATCATCTCGTGCCCTTCGGCGAATTCGTGCCGCCCGGCTTTCACTGGTTCGTGCGCATGATGGGCATTCCGCTCGGCGATCTCGCGCGCGGGCCGATCGCGCAGAAGGCATTCGTCGTGCACAACCAGCCGGTCGCCGTCGATATCTGCTACGAGGACATCTTCGGCGAAGAGATCGCGCGCACGATCCGCGAGCAGGAAACGCCCGCGGGCATTCTCATCAACTCGACGAATCTCGCGTGGTTCGGCAATACCATCGCGCTCGATCAGCACTTGCAGATCGCACGGATGCGGTCGATGGAAACCGGCCGGCCGATGCTGCGCGCGACCAACACCGGCATGACGGCGGCGATCGCGGCCAACGGCGATGTCATCTCGAAGCTGCCGACGTTCGCCACGGGCGTGCTCGAAGCGCGCGTGCAAGGCACGTCGGGCAGCACGCCGTATGTGACGAGCGGGAACATGACGGTGATCGCGGTATCGCTGATTCTGCTGGCGTTCGCGTTTGCATTCGCGCCGAATCGGAAACGTTCGGGCGAGCGTTGAACATCGGCTGAAACAAAGCCGCGTCGCGCGATGCGACGCGGCCCGCCTTCTCCCAAAAAGCCGCACCCGCCCGTCCGTTCGGCTAAAATTCTCCGTTTAAGTACTTCGGCCGAGCCTCCGAGTCGCGTCGTCACGACGATGGCCGCGCCGCGTTCGCCCGCAAAAGGCAATCATGCTCACTTTCCAGCAAATCATTCTGACGCTGCAGTCCTACTGGAACGAAAAGGGCTGCGCGCTCCTCCAGCCGATCGACATGGAAGTCGGCGCAGGCACCTCGCACGTCCACACGTTCCTGCGCGCGATCGGCCCGGAGCCGTGGCGCGCGGCCTACGTTCAACCGTCGCGCCGCCCGAAGGACGGCCGCTATGGCGAGAATCCCAACCGCCTGCAGCACTACTATCAGTATCAGGTCGTGCTGAAGCCCGCGCCGGAAAACATCCTCGATTTGTACCTCGGCTCGCTCGAAGCGCTCGGCTTCGATCTGAAGCAGAACGACGTGCGCTTCGTCGAGGACGACTGGGAGAACCCGACGCTCGGCGCCTGGGGACTCGGCTGGGAAGTGTGGCTCAACGGCATGGAAGTGACGCAGTTCACGTACTTCCAGCAAGCGGGCGGCATCGACTGCAAGCCCGTGCTCGGCGAAATCACCTACGGTCTCGAACGCCTCGCCATGTACCTGCAGAAGGTCGAGAACGTGTACGACCTCATCTGGACCGAATGGGAAGAAGACGGCCCGAACGGCCGCGAACTGCGCCGCCTCACCTACGGCGACGTGTATCACCAGAACGAGGTCGAGCAGTCCACGTACAACTTCGAGCACGCGAACGTCGATCTGCTGTTCACGTTCTTCAAGAGCTACGAAGAAGAAGCGAAGAAGATGATCGATGCGAAGCTCGCGCTACCCGCGTATGAGCTCGTGCTGAAGGCCGGCCATACGTTCAATCTGCTCGATGCGCGCGGCGCCATTTCCGTGACTGAGCGCGCGGCGTATATCGGCCGCATCCGTGCGTTGTCGCGCCTCGTGGCGCAGGCTTATTACGATTCGCGCGAAGCGCTCGGCTTCCCGATGCTCGGCAATCCGGTCAAGGGCGATCGCGATCTCGTCAGCGACGAGCAGGAAGCGCAGCGTCCGGCATGGGCGCCGCCGCTCAAGGTGGAAAGCACGCCGCCGGGCGAACCCAGCAACAACGAACAGGCTTGACGAGGCTCGCTAGAACAATGACGCAATCCAACCACGCTTCGCTCCTCGTCGAGCTGCTCACCGAAGAACTGCCGCCGAAAGCGCTTGCGCGTCTCGGCACCGCTTTCGCCGATGGCATCGTCGAGCGTCTCGCCGCGCGCGATCTCATCGACGGCGCGCCTTCGTTCGAAAAGTACGCGACGCCGCGCCGCCTCGCCGTGCTCATCCGCAATGTGCGCGATGTCGCGCCGGAAAAGCAGGTGCGCGAGAAAGTCTTGCCGGTAACGGTCGCGCTCGATAAGGAAGGCAACCCCACGCCGCCGCTCGCGAAGAAACTCGCGGCGCTCGGCTTCCCCGACTTTCCCATCGCCGAACTCGAACGCGCGCAGGACGGCAAGGCCGAAGCCTTCTTCCTGCGCTACGCCGCGCCCGGCGCGACGCTCGCCGACGGCCTGCAAGCCGCGCTCGACGAAACCCTCGGCAAGCTGCCCATTCCGAAGGTCATGACGTATCAGCGTCCGGACGGCACCAGCGTGCAGTTCGTGCGTCCGGTGCAGCGCCTGATCGCGATGCACGGCCGCGACGTCGTGCCGGTCAGCGCGCTTGGCGTCGATGCGGGCGATACGACCATCGGGCATCGCTTCATGTCGGAAGGCTTCGTCGCGATCGCTCATGCCGACGACTACGCCGACACCCTGCTCGACAAAGGCCGCGTCGTCGCGAACTTCGACGATCGCCGCGAATCGATCCGCACGCAACTGCAGGCGTTTGCGGGCGAAGATCGCGTCGTGATGCCCGAAGCGCTGCTCGACGAAGTGAACGCGCTCGTCGAATGGCCGGTCGTCTACGAATGCCGCTTCGACGAGGAATTCCTGCAGGTGCCGCAGGAATGCCTGATCCTCACGATGCAGACGAACCAGAAATACTTCGCGCTCACGGACCAGAACGGCAAGCTGCGCTCGCGTTTTCTGATCGTGTCGAATATCGATACGAAGACGCCCGGCGAGATCGTCGAAGGCAACGAGCGCGTCGTGCGCCCGCGCCTCGCCGACGCAAAGTTCTTCTTTACGCAGGACAAGAAGAAGCGCCTCGAAGATCGCGTGCCGCTGCTCGCGAACGTCGTCTATCACAACAAGCTCGGCTCGACGCTGCAGCGCGTCGAGCGTCTCGAAGCGCTCGCGGGCGAAATCGCGCCGATGGTCGGGGTCGATCCCGCGCTGACGCGCCGCGCAGCGCGTCTCGCGAAGGCGGATCTGCTGACCGACATGGTCGGTGAATTCCCCGAGCTGCAAGGCACGATGGGCACGTACTACGCGCGTCACGACGGCGAGCCGGAAGAAGTCGCGCTCGCGTGCTCGGAGCACTATCAGCCGCGCTTCTCGGGCGACGAAACGCCGTCGACGGGCGTCGGTGCCGCGGTCGCGCTCGCGGACAAGCTCGAAACGATCGTCGGCATCTGGGGCATCGGGCTCGCGCCGACGGGCGAGAAAGATCCGTTCGCGCTGCGCCGTCACGCGCTGGGCGTGCTGCGCATCCTGCTCGAAAAGAAGCTGCCGGTCGATCTGCGCGATCTCGTCGGCGCGGCGCAACGTCAGTTCGCGGGCATGCCGCAAGTCGCCGATTCGACCGAAGCGGTCTACGCCTTCTTCCTCGATCGTCTGCGCGGACTGTTGCGCGAGCGCGGCTTCGAAGCGAACGATATCGAAGCGGTCCTGAGCCTGAACCCGACGCGCCTCGACGACATCGTCGCGCGCCTCGACGCCGTGCGCGAATTCGCAGCGCTGCCGGAAGCCGCGGCACTCGCGGCGGCCAACAAGCGCATCTCGAACATTCTGAAGAAGTCGGAGCAAGGCGCGCCTTCGGTGGTCGACAAGGAACTGCTCGTCGAAGCGGCCGAGAAGGATCTGTACACGCAGATCGAGCAGGTGACGCCGCGCGTGCAAAGCCAGCTCGCCGCGCGCAACTATACGGAGGCGCTCACCGCGCTCGCCGCGTTGCGCGAATCCGTCGATACGTTCTTCAACGACGTGATGGTGAACGCGGAAGACCCGGCGCTGCGCAACAATCGTCTCGCGCTGCTCAACGCGCTGCATCAGCAGATGAACTGCGTCGCCGACATCTCGAAGCTCGCTGCTTAAGAAACGCCGCCCATGGTCATGAACCGCAAACTGGTCATCCTCGATCGCGACGGCGTCATCAACGTCGATTCGGATGCCTTCATCAAGTCGCCGGACGAATGGGTCGCCATTCCCGGCAGTCTCGAAGCGATCGCGCGGCTGAACCAGTCGGGCTATCGCGTGGCGATCGCGTCGAATCAGTCGGGCATCGGGCGCGGTCTATTCGACATGGCCGCACTCAACGCAATGCATCAGAAGATGAATCGCGCGGTCGCGGCCGTCGGCGGGCGCATCGACGCGGTGTTTTTCTGCCCGCACACGGCCGAAGATCAGTGCGATTGCAGAAAGCCCCGGCCCGGCATGCTGCAACAGATCATCGACCGCTTCGAGATCGATCCGGAAGATACGCCGGTCGTCGGCGATTCTTTGCGCGATCTCCAGGCGGGCGCGGCGCTCGGCTTTCCCACGCATCTCGTGCTGACCGGCAAAGGCGAAAAGACGCTCAAGGAAGGCCAGTTGCCCGAAGGCACCCTCGTTCACAAGGACTTGCGCGCATTCGCGCTCGATTTCCTCGCGCGGCATCAGGATCGCGCCGCGGCTCAGTAACAGACATTCCATGCGCTTCATCCGTTCGTTGCTGTTGATGCTTTACTTCGTCGTGTACACGGTGCCGTACGCGATCGCCTGCTTCATCGCGTTTCCGTTCATGCGCGCCGACAAGCGCTACTGGATGGCCGCCGGCTGGTGCAAGTCGACGATCGTCGTGCTGCGGCATCTGATCGGCATTCGCTACACGATCGAAGGCATGGAGAACCTGCCGAATGGTCCGGCCGTGCTGCTGTCGAAGCATCAGTCCGCATGGGAGACGCTCGCGTTTCCCGCGCTGATGCCGCGGCCGCTCTGCTACGTGTTCAAGCGCGAGCTGCTCTATGTGCCGTTCTTCGGCTGGGCGCTCGGACTCCTGAAGATGGTGCACATCGATCGCAAGCAGGGCCGCGACGCCTTCGTCTCCGTCACCAGGCAAGGCCGCGCGCGCATGGACGAAGGCGCGTGGATCATCATGTTCCCCGAAGGCACGCGCACACGCGTCGGCAGCCAGGGCAAGTACAAGACCGGCGGCGCACGCTTCGCGGTTGCAACCGGCGCGCCGGTCGTGCCCATCGCGCACAACGCCGGTCACGTGTGGCCACGCAATTCGTTCATCAAATATCCGGGTATAGTCACGGTGTCGGTCGGCAAGCCGATCGATACGGCCGGTCTCACGCCCGAGGAAGTGAACGCGCGCGTCGAAAGCTGGATCGAGACGGAAATGCGCCGCATCGATCCGCACGCTTACGCCGTGCCGAACGCGCAGCCGGCCAAAGCCGGCGCTGCGGGCGCGGGCCGCTGACGCGGCGGCGTTCGATTCGAGCCGAGGCGTGCCCTACTCTTTCTTCTCGTCATTCCTGCGCCGTGAGCGCAAAGCGGAGCCGATGCAGAAAGCCCCTTCGCGACAGCGCCCCGCCGTCGCGCTCGATACCCTGCAACTCGATCTGCCGTTCGAGCATGCGCCGGCTTACTCCGGCGCGCCGCCCGCGAACGGACCGGCTCCGCTGCGCGGCGATGTTCCCCCCGCCGATCCCGTTCCCGTCCTCACGCCCGCTGCACCGAACGCGCCCACCGCACCGCTGCCCGATGGCGTGCGCCTGCGTCGCATCGTGCTCAAAGCGGGCGCGCTCGAATACCGGTTGCGTCGTTCGTCGCGGCGCACGATCGGCTTTTGCATCGACGGAACCGGGCTCGCGATCACCGCGCCGCGCTGGGTGACGATCGCCGATATCGAAAGCGCGATTCTCGACAAGCAGAACTGGATCGTCAGGAAGCTCACCGAATGGCAGACGCGCGTGGAGCAGCGCGCGCTGCCGCGCATCGAATGGAAGGACGGCGCGCAGTTTCCGTTTCTCGGCAAGACGATCAGCGTGTCGCTCAACTCTGCGAGCGCGCTTTCGTTCGATGACGAAACCAGCGTGCTCACGCTTCCGCTGCCAGCATCCGCCGACGCGCAGCAGATCAAGGATCGCGTGCAAGGCTGGCTGCAAAGCGAAGCGAAGCGCATCTTCGGTGCGCGGCTCGCGGTCTATGCGGCGAAGCTCGGCGTCGAGTACCGCGCGTATGCGCTGTCGTCGGCGGCGACGCGCTGGGGCAGTTGCTCCAGCGACGGCAAGATTCGCCTCAACTGGCGGCTCATCCATTTTCCGATGTCGATCATCGATTACGTCGTCGCGCACGAGCTGGCGCATCTGCGCGAGATGAATCACAGCCCGCGTTTCTGGCAGACGGTGGAATCGATCTTCCCCGAGTTCCGCGAGGCGCGGCATACGCTCAAGCATCATCCGCCGGACTTGCTGCCGGCACTGTGAGCGCGGTCAGCGCGTAAAAAGCGCCGACGGTACAATTTCATTCCTGTCCCCGCAAACCTACAAACAGGAATCCCACCATGCGACTCCTCCACACGATGCTGCGCGTCGGCGACCTGCAGCGTTCCATCGATTTCTACACGCGCATTCTCGGCATGCATGTGCTGCGTCAAAGCGAAAACACCGAGTACAAGTACACGCTCGCGTTCGTCGGCTACGGCCCGGAAAGCGAGAACAGCGTGCTTGAACTGACCTACAACTGGGGCACCGACAAGTACGATCTCGGCACGGCTTACGGTCATATCGCGCTCGAAGTCGATAACGCCGCCGATGCGTGCGAGCGCATCCGTCAGGCGGGCGGCAAGGTGACGCGCGAAGCCGGTCCGGTGAAGGGCGGCACGACGGTGATCGCGTTCGTCGAAGATCCGGACGGCTACAAGGTCGAACTGATCGAAAAGCATTCCTGAACCGCGCTCAATCCACGCTTTCAAAGCGCGCGCCGCACGCTCGTCGCGGCGCGCAATCTCCACGGGCTCGTCCCGACCTTTCGTTCATCGCAGCGGTTCGCTGGCACAATCGACGCTCCAGATCAGTGCACGCTTAACCGACAGCCGATGAGCTCGCCATCCCTCTCCCTGCGCCGCGCCCCCGACGCCACCGCCGTCATCGTGATGATCGCCCTCTGCGGCGCGTGGGGATTCCAGCAAGTCGCGATCAAGGAAGCCAACGCCTCGATTCCGCCGATGCTGCAGGCCGGCATCCGCTCGCTGATCGCGACATTGCTCGTATGGGTCTGGACGCGCACGCGCGGCGTGCCGCTCTTTCAGCGCGACGACACGCTGCCCGCCGGACTGCTCGCGGGCGTGCTGTTCGGCGGCGAATTCGTCTGCATCTTCTTCGGCCTGAGTCTCACGACGGCCACACGCATGGCCGTGTTTCTCTACACCGCGCCCTGTTTCACCGCGCTCGGGCTGCACTGGTTCGTCGCGGGCGAGCGGCTTTCGCGCACGCAGTGGAGCGGCATCGTGCTCGCGTTCTGCGGCATCGCGCTCGCGTTCGCGGACGGCTTTCTGCACGGCAATCCGAATAGCGCATCGACGTTGCAACGCATCGCTGGCGATGCGCTCGGCATCATGGCCGGCATCTTCTGGGCCGCGACGACGGTCGTCGTGCGCGCGTCCGCGCTCTCCCATGCGAGCGCGAGCAAGACGCTGTTCTATCAGCTGGCGGTATCGGCGGTTCTGCTGCTCGTGCTCGCGGCGGGCATCGGGCAGACGCACGTCGAAGCCGTGTCGCCCATAGCGATCGCGAGTCTCGCGTATCAGGCGATCGTCGTCGCGTTCATCAGCTATCTGACGTGGTTCTGGCTGCTCACGCGCTACATGGCGTCGCGGCTTTCCGTGTTCTCGTTTCTCACGCCGATCTTCGGCGTCACCTTCGGCGTGCTCTTGCTCGGCGAGCATTTCACCGCGCGCTTCATGGTCGCCGCCGCGATGGTCCTCGCGGGCATCGCGCTCGTGAACCGGCCGGCGCGCCGCAGCTAGGGTCGGCTCATTCCGGCGCGGTCGCGCGGATCGTCACCATATCGTGATCGATGTCGTCGTGATCGGCGGGCGCGCGCAAGTGCTCGGGCGGAATCGGCTCGGTCGGATAGCCGTGCTTTTCCCACGCATCGAGCCCGCCCTTCAGCGGCCGCACGTGTCTGAAGCCCTTCGCCCGCAATTGACGCGCGATGGTCTTCGCCGTCGCCTCGTTCGGACACACGCAATACACGACGACCTCGTGCTCCGCATACAACTGATCGACGCGATCCGGCGAATCGAGATCGAGCGCGATCGCGCCCGCGATGCGATACGGCTCGCGACGGCGAATGTCCGCCGGACGCGCGTCGTAGATCACGGGTGGCGTGTCGGAGTGCATCATCGCGTCGAGCTGATCGGGCGTGATGTGATACTTCGCGAGCCACTGACGAAACTGCTCGCGCCGGATCCATCGATACAGCACGAAGCCGAGCGCGATGATCACGAGCACGTCGATCAGCGTCGTGCCGTTCGCGCGCACCAGTTCGATGAGCCGGCCGATCTGCGCCTCGAGCGCCGCGCCGCCGAGCATCCAGAAGCTCGCCCACGCCGTCGCGCCGATCAGATCCCACAACACGAAGACGCGCACTTCGATCTGCGTGGTGCCGAGCAGCGGCGCCGACACGAGCCCGAGCCCCGGCACGAACTTCGACAGCGCGAGCAGCGGCACGCCGAAGCGCTCGAACCATCGGCGCGCGGTGCGCAGCGTGGTATCGATCGACAGTGAGAAGCGCACGAGCGAATTGAGAAAGGTGCGGCCGTAGAGACGGCCCGCGGTGAACCACAAGGAATCGGCGATGAGCACCGCGAGCACTGCGGCCACCAGCATTTGCCAGAACGGCACGTTGCCGGCGGCGACGAGCGTGCCGGCGAGAATGAGCATCGGCGCGGCGGGGACCGGCACGCCGAGCTGCGTCGCGAGGACGCTGACGAACACGGCCCACGCGCCCCAGGACGACGCGAGCGCGGTCGGGACGTGCGGCATTCAAACCTCTCGATGGAGCTTTCGCGAAGACGACGGCCGGCGCATCGATGCCCGGCGCAAAGGGTTACACTGTATCGCGATCCTGACAAACACGCCCAATCCATCCGGGCCGCAAAAGCACAGGATCGCGTGACGCACCGGGGGAATCAACGTGCAAGCGATCATTCAGCCCTTCTTCGACATCAACACCGGCACGATGACGTACGTCGTCTACGAAGCGCCCGGCTCCGCCGCGGCTATCGTCGATCCGGTGCTCGACTACGATCCCAAAGCCGCGCGCACATCGACGAAATCCGCCGATGCGGTCGTCGCGTTCGTGCGGGACCAGCGGCTTTCCGTCGAATGGATTCTGGAGACGCACGCGCACGCCGATCATCTCTCGGCGGCCCCGTATCTGAAGCGCACGCTCGGCGGGAAGATCGGAATTGGCGAGTCGATACGCACGGTGCAGGGCGTGTTCAAGAAGATCTTCGATCTCGAGCCCGAGTTCCAGCTCGATGGCTCGCAGTTCGATCATCTGTTCGCCGACGGCGAGCGGTTCATGATCGGCGCGCTCGAAGCAACCGCGCTCTTCGTGCCGGGACATACGCCCGCCGACATGGCGTATCGCGTCGGCGATGCGGTGTTCGTGGGCGACACGCTCTTCATGCCGGATCTGGGCACCGCGCGCTGCGATTTCCCGGGCGGCGACGCCCGCGCGATGTATCGATCGATTCAGCGCCTGCTCGCGCTCGATCCCGACACGCGGCTTTTCGTGTGTCACGACTATCCGCCGGAGACGCGCGCTCCGCAATGGCAAGCCACGGTGCGCGAGCAGCGTGAGAAGAACATCCACGTCGGCGGCGGCAAGACCGAGGACGAGTTCGTCGCGATGCGCGAGGCGCGCGACGCGACGCTCGGCATGCCGACGCTCATCTTGCCCGCCATTCAGGTCAATATCCGCGCGGGCCACTTTCCCGACGCGGCGAGCAACGGCACGACCTATCTGAAGATTCCGCTGAACGCGTTCTAGCCTTCAATCCGGCCGCGTGTCACACCAAGCAGACCGGCCATCGCGCGGCGCGCGCCGTTCGAATCGCGCGCGATGATCGCTTCGAAAACCGCCGTATGTTCCGCGAGCGACGCGTTGTAGACGTCGGCGCGCTTCGCGTTCAGGCGCAACTGGCCTTCGAGCGTGCGCTCGATCAGCGCGCCGAGCGGAATCAGCAATTCGTTGCTGCACGCGGCGAGCACGCCCAGATGAAAGTCGAGATCGGCGCGCACCCATTCATCGACGTTCTGCGCGTCCGCCATCGCCTGATGCGCGCGCTCGAGTCGTTCGCGCGTGCGTTCTTCGTGGTTGTCGGCGGCGAGCGCGGCGGCGTACGGCTCGATCATCTCGCGCATTTCCTGAAGCTTGAGTGCGAATTGCAGCGGCGGCGCGACGCGCGAGTACCAGTCGAGCATGTCGGCATCGAGCAGATTCCACGCGTCTTGCGCGCGCACGCGCGTACCGACTTTCGGCCGCGACTCGATCAATCCTTTCGATGTCAGCGTGCGCAACGACTCGCGCAACACCGTGCGGCTCACGCCGAAGCGCTCCATCAGTTCCGCTTCGCGCGGCAATGGCGAACCCGGCGCAAAGTCGCCGCGCAGGATCGCCATGCCCAGTTCATGCGTCACACGGCCATGCAGATCGCGGTAAATGATGGTCTCCCTTCATATTTTGAGCACGATTATCGGGCATTCGACTGATGTTTCGTAAGTCCCAATCTCTACGCAAATAATACTATTAATATGCCCAGACATCGCCTTTTTGCTACCATGTAAAACCCTTCAGGAGACGCTCAATGAAAATCACGAAACTCGAGACCTTCATCGTTCCGCCGCGCTGGTGCTTCCTCAAGATCGAAACCGACGAGGGCATCACGGGCTGGGGCGAGCCGGTTGTGGAAGGCCGCGCGCATACGGTCGCCGCAGCCGTCGATGAACTCGCCGACTATCTCGTCGGCAAGGACCCGCGCCATATCGAAGACTTGTGGCAGGTCATGTACCGCGCGGGCTTCTATCGCGGCGGGCCGATCGGCATGAGCGCGATCGCGGGCGTCGATCAGGCATTGTGGGACATTCTCGGCAAGCATCACGGCGTGCCGGTGCACGCGCTGCTCGGCGGCCAGGTGCGCGACAAGATCAAGGTGTATTCGTGGATCGGCGGCGACCGTCCGAGCGACGTCGCGAACAACGCGCGGGCGGTGGTCGAGCGCGGCTTCAAGGCCGTGAAGATGAACGGCTCGGAAGAGCTGCAGATCATCGATACCTTCGACAAGGTTCAGGGCGTGATCGACAACGTGCAAGCGGTGCGCGAAGCGGTCGGGCCGAACGTGGGCATCGGCGTCGACTTTCACGGACGCGTGCACAAGCCGATGGCTAAAGTGCTCGCGAAGGAGCTCGATCCGTTCAAGCTGATGTTCATCGAAGAGCCGGTGCTTTCGGAAAACGTCGAGGCGCTGCGCGATATCGTCAACCAGACAAGCACGCCGATCGCGCTCGGCGAGCGGCTCTACTCGCGCTGGGATTTCAAGCACATTCTGGCGGGCGGTTACGTCGACATCATTCAGCCGGACGCGTCGCACGCGGGCGGTCTCACCGAATGCCGCAAGATCGCGACGATGGCCGAAGCCTACGATGTCGCGCTCGCGCTGCACTGCCCGCTCGGTCCGATCGCGCTCGCAACCTGTCTGCAGATCGATGCGGTCAGCTATAACGCGTTCATCCAGGAACAGAGCCTCGGCATTCACTACAACAAGGGCAATGACCTGCTCGATTACATCAGGAATCCGGAAGTCTTCAAGTACGAAGACGGGATGGTGTCGATTCCGCAAGGGCCGGGCTTGGGAATTGAGGTGAACGAGGAGAAAGTGCGCGAAATGGCGAAGGTCGGCCATCGCTGGCGCAATCCGGTGTGGCGTCACGCGGATGGCAGCGTCGCCGAGTGGTGATTCTGGCTAACGTTTGAGGCGCGCTTCGACCGCGCCGCGCAGGGCGTTGCTGATCAGCAGGCTCTGCGCGTTGTCGAGTTCGTTCGGCGTAAGCGCGCGTTCGCGCGCGCCGAGTTCTTCCATCAACACCGCGCGCATCACGCCCGGCAGCACGCCGGCATCGATGGGCGGCGTGAACCACTCGCCGTCGAGCTTCACGAACACGCTCGAGCGGCCGCCCTCGGTCAACTCGCCGCGCTCGTTGACGAACAACATGTCGAACGCGCCTTCGGCTTCGGCGGCTTTCCACGCACGATCGTAATCCGCGCGACGCGTCGTCTTGTGTCTGAGCAGCGGATCGGCCGAGCTTTGCGGCGCGAATCCGCGCTCCGAAGCGAGCAGCACGTTCACCGTATCCGATGGCAACGGCGCAAGCGGCGCGCTCGTCATCGTGATGCGCCCGCTCTTGGCCAGCGCGATACGCATTCGATACGGTTTCTGGCCTTCGAAGTCCGCGATATGTTGCGCGGTCTGCTCGTGCAACGAAGCTTCGTCGAACGTGAAACCGAGATACGCCGCGCTCGCCTTCAACCGCGCGACGTGGCGCGCGTAATGGCGCACGCCTTCATCGCGTGTCGCGTATGTCGTCTCGAACAGTTCGAAGCCGGGATCCGCGCCCGTCAGAAAACGCGCTTTCAACAGACACTCCTCGTATTCGTCGGCGGCGACACTATCGAGCACGATGCCCGCGCCGATGCCGAGCACGCCGCGCCGCGCGGCCGCATCGACGACGAGCGTACGAATCGCCACCGACATGCAGAAGTCGCCGCTCGCATCGAGCCAGCCGATCGCGCCGGTGTAAAGCCCGCGCGGCGTGCTCTCGATTTCGTCGATCAGTTGCATCGTCCGATACTTCGGCGCGCCGGTTATCGAGCCGCACGGGAAGAGCGCGCGCACGATGTCCGCGAACGACGTGCCCGGAATGACGCGCGCTTCGATCGTCGACGTCATCTGCCACACCGATGCGTACGGCTCGACCGAGAACAGCGCGGGTACGTTGACCGAACCCGTGACCGCCACGCGCGACATGTCGTTGCGCAACAAGTCGACGATCATCACGTTCTCGGCGCGATTCTTCGGGTCGAGGCGCAGCGATTCGGGATCGGCATCCCGCGGCGCGGTGCCTTTCATCGGCCGCGCGCGCAACAGATCGCCATGTTTCTCGACGAACAATTCCGGCGAGCACGACACGACCGACCTGCCGTCCGGCAACGCGATGAACGCGCCGAAATGCACGGCTTGCCGCTCGCGCAATCGCCGATACAGCGCGAGCGGCGTGCCGAATACATCGAAATTCAGCCGATACGTGTAGTTGATCTGATACGACTCGCCTTCCTTCAACGCCTCCTGAACCGTGGCGATGGCCTTGTCGAACTCGTCGCGGGTGACGCTCGGCGCAATGCCCGCGACGCCTGCAACGTCGTCATCGGCGAGCCAGGCGCTCACTTCCTTACGCGACAGAAACGCGCACGAGCGAAACATCAGCACGCGAAGCGCGTGATCTTCACCACGCCCGATTTCACCGAACTGGAGATTGCGTCCGAACTCGTAATCCGCGACGACAAGCGCATGCAGGCCGCTCTGCAGATCGCGCTCGATTTCGGCGCAAACGGCATCGAGATCGCGCGCGTTCGCGCACACGCGTTCGCGCACGAAGTCCGTGTACAAACGACTCGACCGCCTTTCGGCGGTCGCATCGCAATCGTCGAGCAGCGCGAACACCGCGCTGCGCTCTTCGGTTTTCATCGTCATACCTGCCCGACGTACGACGCACTCGACCGCATCAATCGAAGAAGCTCTTCACGCGGTCGAACCAGCTCTTGCTTTGCGGACTATGCCGCGCGCCACCCTCGACGAGCGACTTCTCGAACTGCTTGAGCAAATCGCGCTGCGCGTCGGTGAGCTTGACCGGCGTTTCCACCTGGACATGCACATACAGATCGCCGGCGATGCTCGAACGCAAGCCCTTGATGCCCTTGCCGCGCAAACGGAACGTCTTGCCCGACTGCGTGCCTTCCGGCACCGTGAAGCTCGCGCGGCCCGCGAGCGTCGGCACTTCGATCTCGCCGCCGAGCGCTGCCGTCGTGAACGGAATCGGCATCTGGCAATGCAGGTCGTCGCCGTCACGCTCGAACACCGAATGCTGCTTGATGTGGATTTCCACATACAAGTCGCCGGCCGGACCACCGTTGATGCCCGGCTCGCCATTGCCCGCCGAGCGGATTCGCATTCCGTCGTCGATGCCCGCCGGAATCTTCACTTCCAGCGTCTTCGTTTCCTTCACCTTACCAGCGCCGTGGCAGTTCGCGCACGGATCGGGGATGTAGCTGCCGCTGCCGTGACACTTCGGGCACGTCTGCTGGATGCTGAAAAACCCTTGCGACATGCGTACCTGGCCCTGACCATGACAGGTCGGGCAGGTTTCGGGCTTCGTGCCCGGCTTCGCACCGGAGCCGTGGCAGACGTTGCAGTTCACCCAGCTCGGCACGCGAATCTGCGTGTCGTAGCCGTGCGCCGCCTGCTCCAGCGTGATTTCCATGCTGTAGCGCAAGTCCGCGCCGCGATACACCTGTGGACCGCTGCGGCCGCGCGCGCCGGCGCCACCCGCCGTCTGTCCGAAGATGTCGCCGAAGATATCGCCGAAGGCATCGGCGAAACCGCCGAAACCTTGCGCGCCCGCGCCCGCCATGTTCGGATCCACGCCCGCGTGGCCGTACTGATCGTAGGCGGCCCGCTTCTGCTGGTCGGAGAGCATTTCGTAGGCTTCCTTCGCCTCCTTGAAATTCTCTTCCGCCTTCTTGTTGTCCGGGTTGCGGTCAGGGTGATACTTCATCGCGAGCTTGCGATACGCCTTCTTGATCTCGTCGTCGCTCGCATTTTTCGCGACGCCCAGAACGTCGTAGTAATCCCGTTTCGCCATGTCGGTTCGATGCCGCCGCGCTTGAGCGCCGCGGTTCCTGTCAGATGCTGCGAGATGCTGCGGATGTCGCTCGCAACCCGCGCGTAAAACTTTTTGCGCCTCGCCAGAAGCAACGCGCCTCTAAAAACAACGTGCCCGGAGAGCCGAAAGGCTCGCCAGGCGCGCTCCACGTCAGACGCCAACGCGTCCCGGTGATACCACCGAAAAGCGCGTGAATGTCGCCACTCACGCGCCCGATTCGGCGTTAGTCCTTCTTCACTTCCTTGAAGTCGGCGTCGACGACGTCATCGTGATGCTGGCTCGCGCCCGCATCCGCCGACGCGCCCGCGCCCGCCGCACCCGCGGCCGCGCTCGCCGCGCCTTGCTGCGCCTGCATGTCGGCGTACATCTTTTCGCCGAGCTTCTGCGAAGCCTGAGCCAGCGCCTCGACCTTTGCTTCGATCGTGGCCTTGTCGCTCGAGCTGCTCTTCAGCGCCTCTTCGAGGTCCTTCAGCGCCGCTTCGATCTTTTCCTTCTCCGAAGCGTCGACCTTGTCACCGTACTCCGCGACCGCCTTCTTCGTGCTGTGAACCAGCGCATCGCCCTGGTTGCGCGCGTCGGCCAGCTCACGCAGCTTGTGATCTTCCTCGGCGTTGGCTTCGGCGTCCTTCACCATCTTGTCGATTTCCGCGTCCGTCAGACCCGAGTTCGCCTTGATGGTGATCTTGTTTTCCTTGCCCGTCGCCTTGTCCTTCGCGCCAACGTGCAGAATGCCGTTCGCGTCGATGTCGAAGGTCACTTCGATCTGCGGCACGCCGCGCGGTGCGGGCGGAATGCCTTCGAGGTTGAACTCGCCGAGCAGCTTGTTGCCGACGGCCATTTCGCGCTCGCCCTGGAACACCTTGATCGTCACGGCGCCCTGGTTGTCGTCCGCCGTCGAATACACTTGCGAGTGCTTCGTCGGGATGGTCGTGTTCTTGTTGATCATCTTCGTCATCACACCGCCGAGCGTCTCGATGCCGAGCGACAGAGGCGTCACGTCGAGCAGCAGCACGTCCTTGCGGTCGCCCGACAGAACCTGGCCTTGAATCGCGGCGCCCACGGCGACGGCTTCGTCCGGGTTCACGTCACGGCGCGGATCCTTGCCGAAGAATTCCTTCACCTTCTCCTGCACCTTCGGCATACGCGTCATGCCGCCGACGAGAATCACGTCGTCGATGTCGCCGACCTTCACGCCCGCATCCTTGATCGCGATGCGGCATGGTTCGATCGTGCGCTCGATGAGCTCTTCGACGAGCGCTTCGAGCTTGGCACGCGTGAACTTGAGGTTCAGGTGCTTCGGACCGGACGCGTCCGCCGTGATGTACGGCAGGTTGATGTCGGTCTGAGCCGTCGACGACAGTTCGATCTTCGCCTTTTCAGCGGCTTCCTTCAGGCGTTGCAGCGCGAGCACGTCCTTGGACAGGTCGACGCCCTGCTCTTTCTTGAACTCGCCGATGATGTAATCGATGATGCGCTGGTCGAAGTCTTCACCGCCGAGGAACGTATCGCCGTTCGTCGACAGCACTTCGAACTGCATTTCGCCGTCCACGTCCGCGATCTCGATGATCGAGATGTCGAACGTGCCGCCGCCCAAGTCGAACACGGCGATCTTGCGGTCGCCCTTTTCGGCCTTGTCGAGACCGAACGCGAGCGCGGCCGCGGTCGGCTCGTTGATGATGCGCTTCACTTCCAGACCGGCGATGCGGCCCGCGTCCTTCGTTGCCTGACGCTGGCTGTCGTTGAAGTACGCCGGAACCGTGATGACGGCTTCCGTCACCGGCTCGCCGAGGTAGTCTTCAGCGGTCTTCTTCATCTTGCGCAGGACTTCAGCCGAAACCTGCGACGGCGCGAGGTTCTTGCCGTGCGCTTCGACCCATGCATCGCCGTTGTCGTGCTTGACGATCTTGTAGGGCATCAGGTTGATGTCCTTCTGCACTTCCTTCTCGTCGAAGCGGCGGCCGATCAGGCGCTTGACCGCGTACAGCGTGTTCTTCGGATTGGTGACCGACTGGCGCTTCGCAGGCGCGCCGACGAGGATCTCGTTGTCATCCATGTACGCGATGATCGACGGCGTGGTGCGCGCGCCTTCCGAGTTCTCGATGACCTTGACCTGATTGCCTTCCATCAGCGCCACGCACGAGTTCGTGGTGCCGAGGTCGATACCGATGATTCTGCCCATTTTTTATCCTCTCCTAGCTTTGATCGCAGTGGCGTTGCGGCCGGCCTTTCGATGCCGGCTTTTGCCGATTTACCGGGCCGAACGCCCAAAATTCATACCTGTACGCAAGATAAGAGCGTCAGTTTCGATTTCAAGACCCTGCAAACGATGCGGTCTATAAGTTTTTTTTGTGCGGCGACCGACACGGCCGGCACGTACGCCGCGAGATCGATTACTTCGGCGCGGCGACGGTCACGAGCGCCGGACGCAGCACGCGGTCGGCGATGACGTAGCCCTTCTGCAGCACCGTGACGACAGTATTCGGGTCTTGTTCCGCCGGAACCATCGAGATGGCCTGATGGCGATGCGGATCGAATTTTTCGCCGACCGGGTTCACCGCGATCACGCGGCCTTTCTCCAACGCGCCCGTCAGTTGACGCAGCGTCAGTTCGACGCCTTCGCGAACCTTGGCGACATCCGTCGACTGGTCGGCGAGCGCGGCTTCCAGGCTGTCGAGCACCGGAAGCAGGTTCTCCGCAAAATTTTCGATGGCGAATTTATGCGCCTTCGCGACATCTTCCTGACTGCGGCGGCGCACGTTCTCGGTTTCGGCCTTCGCGCGCAGGAAGTCTTCCTTGAGCGCGGCGATGGTGGCCTGCGCTTCGGCGAGCGCAGCTTCGGCCTCATTCGGCGCGGCTTGCGGCGCGGCGGCGGCATCAGCCGGTGCGCCTTGGGACGCGGGAGCCGCCGCGCTGGTCGGGTCGGCGGACTGGCGCGCGTTATCGTCGGCGGGCGTTGCGTTCTGGCTCGCTGGATTCTCTTGCGTGTTTTCCATGTCGCTGAATATGTATTGCAGTGAGTTGAATCGGCTGCGAAAGCGGCCAGACCGAAAGTCGGACGCATTTTTCGCACTAACGGCCGAAATGAGGGCGCCGAAAGCATTTTCAAGCCTTCGAAACGGTTTTTCGGACAAATCTCGACAGCAAGGTGGCGCCGCAATGGCTCGTAATACACACTTCGCCGCGGCGCGCGATTTTCGGATTGAGGGAAAGCCCTGAGTCGCCTACACTTCAAAAAAGCAGCGCAGGACGCACGTTAACCCTAATCCTACGAATTGCTTCAAACCGCTTTCAGCCCTTGCCCGTTTCCTGATCCGGCCGCCTTCTGACCGGGCAACCCGCTTCCCGGGGATACCATGAAACTGACCTTTGCTATCGCGGTGGTCGCCCTGGTACTCGTCGCGGGAACGACCACCATCTGCATGTCCGGCGTCGTGACCGAACGTACCACCGAGTACGGCGGCGTTCACGCGACCATCGAAAGCTACTTCAATCCGAACGAGAAAATTTGTCGATAGTGCGCCGGTCGCGCTTCGTCGGCCTTCCCTGCAGTTCCGCTGCGGGCTCGCGGAAATTCTTGCGGCGCTCGGCCTCGGCCATGCGTTTCGCACGGCCTTCCTCGGTTTCGGCATAGAGCGTCTGGGCGACCGGCGCCGGGCCGCGCACATCGCATATCCCGAGCACTTCGACCTGCCACACCAGCCGTTCGATATCGATCTCGACGATATCGCCGACGCGCACGTCCTTAGACGGCTTCACATTCGCCCCGCCGATCTTCACGCGGCCTTTCTCGACCGCATCGCTCGCGAGCGAACGCGTCTTGAAGAAACGCGCTGCCCAAAGCCACTTATCGATGCGCAAACGCGCGCCAGGTTCCGTCGAAATCTTGTAGTTCATGGGTGAATGCCTGAAAAAGCCGCGCTCAGGCGACTGCGCTGAGCGGCTGCACAGTCTGCACGGGCCATCCCTGAAGATGTTGCGCGGCGATCTCGCCCAGTGCCTTGATCCACGCGGGCGCTGAGTTCAGGCAGGCAATCCGGTGAAAATGCTTGCCGCCCGCCTTCAGAAATTCGTCGCGCACCTCGATGCCGATTTCCTCGATCGTCTCGAGACAATCCGCCGTGAAGCCGGGACAGAACACGTCCACACGAGAAACGCCGCCCGCGCCGAGCTCCGCGACCGTCGGCGCGGTGTACGGCTGAAGCCACTCCGCCCGCCCAAAGCGCGACTGGAACGTCACGCGGCATTCGACCGGCGTAAGCCCGAGCGCGGCCATGAGCAACGAACCGGTCAGCTGGCACTGGTCGTGATACGGATCGCCGAGATCCATCGTGCGCTTCGGCACGCCGTGGAAGCTCAGCACGAGCTTGTCGCCCGCGGCGAAATCCGGCTGGCCGTGATGCCGCCAATAGTCGCGCACGTGCTCCGCGAGCGCCGCGATATACGCCGGATGATCGGCGTAATGGCGGATCGTGCGGATCTCCGGCTGATTGCGCACGCGCTTGAGCGCGGCGAACGCGTCGTCGAACGCGGTGGCCGTCGTGGACGACGAGTATTGCGGATACATCGGCAACAGGAGAATGCGGTCGGCGCCTTCGAGCTTCAGCTGATTGAGCATCGCGCCGATGCCCGGCGTGCCGTAGCGCATCGCATAGTCGACGATGACGTGATAGTCGTTCGCCGCGAAGAGCCGCCGCAAGCCGTCGACCTGCTTTTCCGTATGCACGCGCAGCGGCGAGCCTTCGGGCATCCACACTTGCGCGTACTTCTTCGCCGATGCGCGCCCGCGAAACGGCAGGATCAGGCCGCGCAGAATGAATTGCCACACGAATGACGGAATTTCGACGACGCGCGGATCGGACAGGAATTGCGCCAGATACTTGCGCACCGCCCGCGGCGTGGGCGCGTCCGGCGTGCCGAGATTGATCAGCAGCACCGCGACGCGATGCGAAGCGCTGGGCTGCGAGGGCAACTCGAGGTCGAAACGCATAAGGGAAGCGAGCCTGAAGATGGTCGTCGGAAAAGTTGAGGACCATTATAGCGGCGCGTTTCCGGACGCATCATTGGCCGAACGGCCTAGTGGCGCGCTCTTTCGCGGCGCGCCAAGATGGCGTCACTGATGACTGAGCGACATCGACAGCAAACGCGCGGTGATATCGACGATCGGAATCACGCGGTTGTACGCCATGCGCGTCGGGCCGATCACGCCGAGCGTGCCGACGATCTTCCCGTTGACCTCGTATGGCGCCGTCACGACGCTCATTTCCTCGATCGGCACGAGATTGCTTTCTCCGCCGATGAAAATCTGCACGCCTTGCGCGTGACTCGATACATCCAGCAATTGCAGGAGGCTCGTCTTTTGGTCGAACAAATCGAAAAGCTTGCGCAGCCGCGCCATGTCGGACGAAAGGTCCGCCACTTCGAGCAGGTTGCGCTCGCCGGAAATCAGCACGGTGTCAGTGGGGTCCGTCTCGGCGGTGCTCGCGACCACGGCCGCCTGCATGAGCGCGGTCATGTCGCCGCGCAACTGGTCGATTTCCTCGCGCAAACGGCGGCGTACTTCGTCGAAGGACAGGCCCGCGAAATGCGCGTTGATGTAATTGGAGGCTTCTACGAGTTGCGAAGGCGAATAGTCGCGTTGCGTGGCCATCATGCGGTTCTGCACGTCGCCTTCGGGCGTCACGATGATGAGCAGAATGCGCTTGTCCGACAGCCGCATGAACTCGATCTGCTTGAACATGTGGCTCCGGCGCGGCGTGAGCACGACGCCCGCGAACGAAGACAGATTGGACAGCACGCTCGCCGCCGCCGCGACGATCTTCTGCGGCTCCTCGCCTTGCAGGCGAGTCTTGACCGCGGTGGTCATGGCCTCGTCTTGCGGTGCTTCTACAGTCAGCATCGTGTCGACGAAGAGCCGGTAGCCGCGCGGCGTGGGAATGCGTCCCGCCGACGTATGCGGGCTCGCGACCAGCCCGAGGTCTTCGAGATCCGACATGACGTTGCGGATCGTCGCGGGGCTCAGTTCGAGGCCGGAATGACGTGATAACGTGCGCGAACCGACCGGCTGACCTTCGGCGATGTAGCGCTCGATCAACGTTTTGAGGAGGGTTTGTGCACGTGGGTCTAGCATGGGGAAATTTTAGCTCAACGTGTCGGATAGCGGCGAGCCGCGCCGGGTGGTCGGCATTCAACGTCCGCTCCATTCTAGCGACAAACGGCGAGCCTGCCCGCGTCATGCCGCACGGTCTCGTCGCGGCGCGCCCGGCGGCCATCGCCCACGGTTCTTTTCGCTCTCTGACTATGGTGTAATGCCGGCATGGAAATTGGCCAATTCAAGACCGTCGCCCTCGTGGGGCGCACCAACACGCCGGGCATCGAGGCGCCGCTGAGATCGCTCGCCGATCTCCTCAGGAGCCAGGGCTTCGAGGTCGTCTTCGAGGCGGGCACCGCGAAGGACGTCGGCGTGACGGAGTTCCCGGCGCTCTCCATCGCGGAGATGGGCGCGCGCGCGGACGTTGCAATCGTGCTCGGCGGCGACGGCACGATGCTCGGCATCGGACGGCAGCTCGCGCCGTATAAAACACCGCTCATCGGCGTGAATCATGGCCGGCTCGGCTTCATCACCGACATTCCGCTCAAGGCGATGCAGGAAATCGTCCCGCAAATGCTCGCCGGCCAGTTCGAGCGCGAGGAACGCAGCCTGCTCGAAGCGCGCATCGTGCGCAACGACAAGCCGATCTACCACGCGCTCGCGTTCAACGACGTCGTGGTGAATCGCAGCGGCTTCTCCGGCATGGCGGAGCTGCGCGTGTCGGTGGACGGCCACTTCATGTACAACCAGCGTTCCGACGGACTGATCGTCGCGACGCCGACCGGCTCGACCGCCTACGCGCTGTCGTCGGCGGGGCCGATCCTGCATCCGCAATTGCAGGGCTTCGTGCTCGTGCCGATCGCGCCGCATTCGCTGTCGAACCGGCCGATCGTGCTGCCCGACGATTCGAAAGTGACCATTCAGATCATCGGCGGTCGCGACGTCAACGTGAACTTCGACATGCAGTCGTTCACCGCCGTCGAACTGAACGACGCGATTGAAGTGCGGCGCTCGAAGCATACGGTGCCGGTGCTGCATCCGGTCGGCTACAGCACGTACGCCACGCTGCGCAAGAAGCTGCACTGGAACGAGCATCCGTCGCAGGATTCGTCCGCTCTCTGATCTGCCAGAACTTCCTTCCCCGAAGCGTCCATGCTCCGTCATCTTTCCATTCGAGATTTCGTCATCGTCGCCACGCTGGATATCGATTTCGATCCAGGCTTCACGGTCTTTTCGGGTGAAACCGGCGCGGGCAAGTCGATCCTCATCGACGCCCTCGCGCTCACGCTCGGCGCGCGCGGCGACGCGAGCGTCGTGCGCGCCGGTCAGGCGCGCGCCGACATCACCGCCGAATTTTCGACGCATCCGCTCGTCGTGCGCTGGCTGGACGAACACGCGCTCACGCAGGATGCCGATTCGGTCATGCTGCGGCGGGTGATCGATTCGGGCGGCCGCTCGCGAGCGTTCATCAATGGCACGCCCGCGACGCTCGCGCAGTTGCGCGAAGTCGGCGAAATGCTCGTCGATATCCACGGCCAGCACGCGCATCAATTGTTGATGCGACCGGACGCGCAACGCGAACTCTTCGACACGCACGCGCAGTTGCTCGACACGGCCGGCGCGGTGAATCGCGCGTGGCGCGCGATGCGCGACGCGCAGCAAGCCGTCGAGACCGCCCAGAATCGCGACCGCGAGCTGCAACTGGAACGCGAGCGTCTCGCGTGGCAACTGAGCGAGTTCGACAAGCTCGCGCCGCAGCCCGGCGAATGGGAAGAAGTGAGCGCGGAGCATCATCGGCTGTCGCATTCGGCGAGTCTCATCGACGGCGTGCAGGGTGCGCTCGGCGCGCTCTCCGAATCCGACGAAGCGATGATCTCGCAGCTCGGCGCCATCATCTCGAAGCTGCGCGGCCTGTCCGATATCGATCCCGCGTTGAACGACGTGCTCGCGTCGCTCGAACCGGCGGAAATCCAGTTGCAGGAAGCGTCGTATTCGCTATCGCACTACGCGCAGCGGCTGGAGCTCGATCCTGACCGGCTCGCGCAAGTCGAAAGACGCATGGAGCAAC
>Ga0182736_1001031_pt1 | contig 31414 bp, 33 predicted proteins | sample eDN5th30CKraftBY_FD_128882 | JGI IMG/M metagenome (GOLD analysis project Ga0182736, IMG submission 128882) | Enriched backyard soil microbial communities from Emeryville, California, USA - eDNA 5th pass 30_C Kraft BY (version 2) (version 2) | ecosystem: Environmental > Terrestrial > Soil >...
ACGCTCGAACTCGTCCAGTTCGTCGACGCGGGCGACATCGACATCCTCTATTATGCCAAGCCCTATTATGTCGTCCCCGCCGACGAACTCGCCGAAGAGGCCTATATCGTGCTGCGCGAGGCGCTGCGGCGCTCGAAGAAGGTCGGGCTCGGCCAGCTTTCGGTGCGCGGGCAGGAACAGCTCGTGGGACTGCGTCCCTGCGGCAAGGGCCTCGTGCTCGAAGTGCTGCGCTACGCCGACGAGGTGAACAAGGCCGCCAATTATTTCCGCGACGTCGGCAATGCGAAGCCCGACCCCGACCTCCTCGACCTCGCCGAAACGCTGATCGACAAGAAAAGCGGCAAGTTCGACGCGTCGGACTATCACAATCACTATGTCGACGCGCTGAAGCGCGTGATCGCCAAGAAAGCGAAGGCGAAGGGCAAGAAGGTGCTGGAGGATGTCGAGGAACCCGCGGGTATCGATCGCGGGTCGAACGTCATCGACCTGATGGCGGCCCTCAAGGCCTCGGTCGAGGGCAGGAAGCAGGCGCCCGCCGAAGCCCGCAGGAAAGCACCGACAAAGAAAGCTCCGGCAAAGAAAGCGCCGGCGCGCAAGCGTGCATGAGATGGCCCGCGCCGACCCCCTTGCGCAATATAACGCCAAGCGCGACTTCGCGCTGACCCCCGAGCCCGCGGGCAAGGTCGCCAAGGGCCAAGGCCACCGCTTCATCGTCCAGAAGCACGACGCGACGCGGCTCCACTACGACTTCCGGCTCGAAGCGGACGGCGTGCTCAAGAGCTGGGCGGTGACCAGGGGCCCGAGCGCCGATCCCGCCGACAAGCGCCTCGCCGTGCGCACCGAAGACCATCCGATGGCCTATGCCGAGTTCGAGGGGGTGATTCCCAAGGGCGAATATGGCGGCGGCACGGTGATGCTGTGGGATCGCGGCAGCTGGGCGCCGGTCGAAGGCAAGAGCGCGAAGGACATCGAAAAGGGCCACCTTCACTTCATCCTCGACGGGACACGGATGAAGGGCGAATGGCTGCTCGTCCGCATGAAGCCGCGGCCGGGCGAGAAGCGCGAGAACTGGCTGCTGCGCAAGGTGAACGACGCCGAGGCTGGCGGCAGCGACGAACTGACCGGCCGCCACCTCACCAGCGTGCTGACCGGCCGCACCATGGCCGAGATCGCGGGCGACGCGGGCGGCGAGCAATCGCTGAAAGGGGCGAAGGGCGCGGCGTTCGCAAAAAAGATGCAGACCGCCGCCGCGCATAACAAAAAGGTCGCAAGGCCGAAAGCGAAGGGAAAGCCCCCCGAATTCCGCCCGCTCCAGCTCGCGACGCTCGTCGATGCGGTGCCGGCGGGCAATGGCTGGTTCCACGAGATCAAATATGACGGCTACCGCGCCGAGATCGCCGCGGCGGGAAGCGAGGTGCGCGTCTATACCCGGAACGGCCTCGACTGGACCGACAAGTTCGTCCCGCTCGTCAAGCATGTCGCGGCGCTCGACCTGCCGCCCTGCCTGATCGATGGCGAGATCGTCGCCTATGGCACGGACGGCAACCCCGATTTCTCGTCGCTGCAGGCGGTGCTCAAGCGCGGCCACGGCGCGCAGGACGAAGGCACCGAGCTCCTCTTCTTCGCCTTCGACCTCCTCGAAGAGGGCGGAAAATCGCTCGCCAAACTCGGCAATCTCGAACGCAAGGAGCGGCTCGAGGCGCTGCTCCGCGGTGCCAGTACCCCGATCGCGGTCGCCGATCATGTCATCGGTGCCGGCGAGACGCTCTATGGCGCGATGTGCCGCGCGGGGCAGGAAGGCATCATCTCGAAACGCGCCGACGCCGCCTATGCCGGCCGCCGCACCAGGAACTGGGTCAAGGTCAAATGCACCCGGCGGCAGGAATTCATCCTTGTCGGCTGGAAACCCTCGTCGGCGAAGGCGCGCCCCTTTTCCTCGCTGCTCCTTGCGCAGCGCGAGGGTGGCGAGCTCGTCTACAAGGGCAATGTCGGCACCGGCTTCGACGCCGCGACCATGGCCGACCTCGCGAAGAGGTTCGCGAGTCGCGAACGCAAGACCGCGCCGCTCGCCGTCGACAAGGCCGCCGCGCGCAAGGTCCATTGGCTGAAGCCCGAACTCGTCGCCGAAATCGCCTTCGCCGAATATACAGCGAGCGGATCGGTGCGCCACGCGAGCTTCCTCGGCCTGCGCAGCGACAAGGAGGCAAGCGACGTGACCCCCGAAACGCGGCAACCCGCCCCCGCACCCGGAAGCGATGTCGTCATCACCAGCCGCGACCGCGTGATCTTCCCCGAGGCGAAGGCGACCAAGGGCGACCTCGCCGACTATTATGCCGCGGTCGCACCCATCATGCTCGCGCACATGGCGCGCCGCCCGGTCAGCCTCGTCCGCTGCCCGCAGGGACGCGCGAAGAAATGCTTTTTCCAGAAGCATGATTCGGGCAGCTTCGGCGACCATGTCCATCATGTCCCGATCCGCGAAAAGGACGGGGGGCATGAGGATTATCTCTATGTCGAGGATGCGGACGGCATCCTCGCCTGCGTCCAGATGGGGACGATCGAGTTTCACGGCTGGGACAGCCATGTCGATGCGCTGGAAAAGCCCGACCGCATGGTGTTCGACCTCGACCCCGACGAGGGGCTCGGCTTCGCCGACGTCAAGAAATCCGCCGCCGATATCCGCCGCCAGCTCGCCGACATCGGGCTGGTCAGCTTCGCGATGCTCTCGGGCGGCAAGGGGGTGCATGTCGTCGTGCCGCTCGATCCGGGGCACGGCTGGGACGCGCACAAGGATTTCTCGAAGCGCTTCGCCGAAGCACTCAGCCTCGCCGAGCCCGACCGCTATGTCGCGACGATGAGCAAGGCGAGGCGCAAGGGCAAGATCTTCATCGACTGGCTGCGCAACCAGCGCGGCAGCACCGCGATCATGCCCTATTCGGCGCGTGCGCGCGAGGGCGCGCCCGTCGCCGCGCCGATCTGCTGGGACGCGCTCGCCGATGTCGAAAGTCCGCGCCGCTGGAGCATCGCCGACGCCCAGGGCCTGCTCGAGCGCGCCGCGAGCGCCGAGCTCAAGGGCTGGGGCTTCGCGCGGCAGGCGCTGCCCGATTTCTGACCGACCAATGTCATTGCGAGGAGCCGTAGGCGACGAAGCAATCTCCAGCTGTCGCCTCCGCCTTGCCGATGGCTGGAGATTGCTTCGTTCCGCTCGCAATGACGGTCGCTCATGATCGGGCACCCCTGAATTGGTAGGACACAATGTCCTACCAATATTTGCGTGTTATAATATTTCTTGGTCTGTATCATTGGTTGACATTTTATGCAGACCAATCCAGCGTCGCGTCCCATAACCAAAATGGACAGGGAGAGAGTCGATGACAGGGGTGGGGACAACCGAAACCGGAGCGCGTTCGCGCGGGCGTTCGCTCGCCACGCTGCTCGCGAGCACCGCCGCGGTCCTGATCGCCGCGCCCCTGCAGGCGCAGGAAACCCCGGCCCCGGCCCCGACCAACGAAGGCGACGGCGACGCGATCGTCGTCACCGGGATCCGTAGTTCGCTGCAGAATGCGCTGGTCGAAAAGCGCGACGCGAACAATCTGGTCGAGGTGATCCAGGCCGAGGATATCGGCAAGCTGCCCGACCAGAATCTGGCCGAAGTCCTCGAAAACGTCACCGGGGTCCAGATCACCCGCCAGGCCGGTGTCGGCAACGCCGTGCAGATCCGCGGCACCGACGCCAACCGGGTCGAGATCAACGGCGTGTCGACCGTGGGGTCGGGCGCGGGGCGCTCGGGGATCAGCTTCGAGGACCTGCCGGCCTCGCTGATCGCCTCGGTCGAGGTGGTCAAGGTGCCGACCGCGCAGACGATCGAGGGATCGGTCGGCGGCACGATCAATCTCCGGACGATCCGCCCGCTCGACCTGCAGGGACCGCTGATCGCGGCGCGGGCGCAGATGGAGAATAGCGACCTCGCGAAATCGACCCTGCCGCGGCTGTCCGCCACCATCGGCAACAATTGGGACACCGGCATCGGCGAGATCGGCATCGTGGTGAGCGGCAGCTACGCCCGGCAGGACGTCGCCGCCTTCAAGCCGCGCGTCGACCGCGACGCCGTGGTCCTCCCCGGCTCTGGCCCCAGCGCCGAGGCCTTTCCCTTCCTGCGCATCCAGTTCTTCCAGCAGGGGCTCGAGAATTACGAATATGAAACATACAACGGCACCGCCGCGCTCGAATGGAAGCCGAGCGACAATCTGAAGCTCTATTTCGACGCGACGCTCAACAACCAGACCCGCGGGCAGCAAAGCCACCGGGTGCAGATATCGGGCACCGCGACGCCGTCGGTCGTCGACGCCACCGACAACACCGCCTTCGAGACGGTCGATTTCGGGACGCTCGACGGGCCCGACGGCCCGATCGACCTCGGCGAGGTTCAGGCGACGGTCGCGGGCACGATCGGCATCGGCGGCTCGACCGGCACCGTGATCGACCCCAATATGCGGACGTCGAGCGACACCGGCGCGCGCGTGACCAAGAGCCGGGTGTTCGATTTCGGCACCCAATGGGACGCGACCGACAAGCTGACCGTGCGCGCGGAGGTGTCGCTGTCGACCTCAAAATCCAAATTCCCGAACTTCTCGACCACGCTCGATTTCATCAATCCGAACGGGCCGCAGCCGGCGATCGGGCGGAGCATCGACAATGGCGTGCCGCTGGCGTTCGATCTGACGGGCGGCACGCTGCAATTCGGCATCGACCAGTCGAGCCCCTTCGCTCCGACGACCGAGCAATTGCTCGATCCCGCCAATTACCAGCTGCAGCAGGTCGCGCAGGGCGCCAACACGACCGACAATCAGGAACGCGCCGCGCGGCTCGACCTCCACTACGACACCAGCGACCTCAACCCGTTCGTGACCTCGATCGACGTCGGCTATCGCTGGAACCGGACCTCGGCGGAAAACAACGAATTCTCGCGGAACGTCAGCCTGACCAACACGACGAGCGCCTGGAACCGGCCGTCGGGCGACCTGTTTTCGGATATCCTGATTCCGGGGCCGAGCAATTTCAACGCCGCCGACGGGCGCGACCTCTATTTCGGCGACTTCCTGCTGATCGACGGCGGACTCGCGTTCCGCGACCCGGCGAGCGTGCTCGACGCGCTCAATTCCGCGATCGCCGCGAGCAACGCCGCCGCCACCCAGGGCCCGCCGGTCGCCTCGCTCGCCACGCCGACCGAATCCTTCGCCGGCTTCTTCAGCATCAAGGAAACGACGAACGCGGCCTATTTCCAGGCCAATATGGAGGGCGACATCGCCGGCATGCCGCTGCGCGGCAACGTCGGCGTCCGCTGGCTCCGGACCAACCTCTCCTCGATCGGCAACAATATCGCCAACGGGCAGGTCACGGGCCAGATCGTCGCGAAGAGCAATTATAATTTCCTGCTGCCGCGCCTCAGCCTCGTCCTCGAGCCCGCCGACAAGTTCCTCGTCCGCGCCGGCATCTCGCGCGACATCCGCCGTCCGAACTTCGACACATTGTCGACCTCCTATTCGTTCGGCACCGGCGCCAACACGCCGGTCGCGGTGGGCAACCCCGACCTCGTTCCCGAGGCGGTGTGGTCGTTCGACCTGTCGGGCGAATATTATTTCGCGCCGTCGAGCCTGATCAGCATCGGCTTCTTCCACAAGAGCCGCACCAATTTGTTCGCGCAGCGGCAGGAGGACCCGGCGCCCAATCTCGACGCCGACGGCAATCTCCACATCTCGATCGACCCCGCCTGCCCCGGCGGCGGCATCTACAACCCCATCGCCAACCGCAACATCAACAACCCGATCCAGGGCGTCGGCATCTGCGTCCCGCGCAGCTCGACCTTCAACGTCCCCGGCACCACGACGCAGACCGGCATCGAAATCGCCTTCCAGCACGATCTGTCGGCGTGGGAGGACGTGCTCGGCTTCGCCTCGGGCTTCGGCTTCATCGGCAATTTCACCTATCAGAAGACCGGCGGCTCGGCGCACGAATATCGCGCCGCCGACGGCCCGCGCACCGTCTTCACCCAGCTCGGCCACCCCGGCTCGCAGGACCTCATCACCCTCGCGAACCTGTCGAAATATTCGTACAACACGACGCTGTTCTACGACAAATACGGGCTCAACGCGCGGCTGCGCTACACGTGGCGGTCGAGCTACGTGTCGAACGACCCCTTCTTCTTCGGGCTGCCGCTGATCAACGGCGCGCGGGGCCAGCTCAACGCCAGCATCAACTACGACATCAACGACCACATCAATGTCGGCGTCGAGGGCATAAACCTGCTACGCGGCGACCAGAACCAATATTGCGTCAACGACAAGGCGCTGCTGTGCTTCCAGGGCCTCACCGACCGCCGCATCACCGCCGGGCTGAGCGTGAAGTTCTGAGGTTCCAGGGCGGCGGCGGAGAATCCGGGGGCGGGGCGGCTCAATCGAGCCGTTCGCCGACCTTGTCTTCCAGACTGTCCGCCGAATCGATCACCAGCAGCGGCCCGCCGAGGCAGGCGATCACCGAGAAGTCGGAGGAAGCGTCGAGGATGGTCCCGGGCGCAGCCGACGTCCAATGCTCGCCCATCGGACCGTCATAGGCGATCGCGTTCCTGAAAACGCAGCGCTGCGGCTCGTCTCCGGACGACAGCGTCGCAAAGGCGCCCGCGAAGGGCGGGGCCGAAGCGCGAATGATGCCGAGCAGCTGGTCGCGCGGCATCGAGGCGAACTGCAGCCGGCTATCGTCGGGCGTGAGTTTCGGCAGCCAGATCGACGGGCCATCCGGCTGATCGATCAAGGGGATTGCCCCCGCGGCATGCGCGGCGAACAGGCGCTCGGCGCTCAGCTTGATATCGACCAGAGCCTTGAACTGCAGGATCGCGATGGTGTCGCGCTCGGCGATCGGAAGTTCGGTCGTCTGGAACAGGGCGCCATCGTCCGCGCCGGCCGCGTAGCGAAAGCAATTGTGGAAGACCCGGTCTCCCGAGAGCCGCAGGGTCCAGTTCAGCGGCGAACGCCCCCGGCCGTTGGGAAAGCGCATTCCGCTGCCGTGAAAGCCGAACACGCCGCTTGCGAAACGGTCGAGAATCTCCTGGGGAATCAACCGCTGCCAGCCGGTGCAGATCGCGAGATCGAAACCGTTTTCGGTGAAGAAGCGCTGATCGTCCGCGCCGCTCAGCCGGTAGTTCGAGCATTCATAGACCGCGATGCCGAGATCGCGGCACACCCCCGCCATATCGTTCGCGCCCCCGGCGATATCGACGCCGGCGCGCGCCGTCTCGCCCAGCGTCACGACGAGATCGGGCGCCATGTCGATCCGCACGAGATGGCGGATGAGCGACAGCGCGGTCTTCTTGTTGCCAAAGACGACGCGGCTGAAATGGCGCCCGGTCAATTTGCCATGATCCGATCATAGTGATTGCATTCGGATCGAATGATCTCGACGAATTCCGCCCGGTTCCGTTCGATCAACTCGTGGAAATTGTCGCGCGCCTCCGCGCCGTCCCCGGTCCATTCGTCGGCGTGCAGCAGGATCTGGAATTTCCGGTATTTGCTGTCGTCGAGCGGGTGGCCATATTTCCAATTGTGCTGGCTGTCGGCCATATAGAGTATCTCGGCGGGCGGCGCGCCATCGGTCAGCTCGAAATATTCGGGCGCATAGGCGTTGATGATGTCGTCGAGAACCGGTTCCTCGAGCGCCAACACCCAGCGGGGCGGACGATGGTAGCTGAAGCGGTCGACGGCCCGGCCGAGGATCGCAGCCAGAATGTCGCGCTGGAACGCCAGTTCGCGCCGGAGCGTCGCGACGTCGCCCGGCTCGATGTGCGACACGTACAGGTGCAGGCCGACATGATGCCCGGCCTCGGCGATCTGGCGGATCAGGGCCCGATTGGCGACGCTGAGCGGATTATAGGCGCCGTTCATGACCTGGAAGAAGAAGCTGGCGCGAATCCCGCATTCCGAATCGATCTTCATGAGGTCGAACGCACGCGACACGCTGAACTCGACATCGTGCCGGATGATGCAGAAACTGTCGCGGCCCGCGGTATCCGGATAATCGCAGATGATCGGCTTGTACTTCGATATGATGTCCCGGTATTCCTGCAACGACCAGGCCATTTTCTCACGAACTTCAGCCACATCCGATCCTTTCGCTAGACCTGCAGTATCGACGGGAATCTGCCGAACTCAAGGGGTAAAGTCGGCGGCGCGACCCGCCGACGGGTCCCTACGCCGCTTCCTTCTTGCGCGACGCCTTCTTGCGCTCGTGCGGATCGAGGATCGCCTTGCGGAGGCGGATGTTAGCCGGGGTGACCTCGACCATCTCGTCGTCGTCGATATAGGCGATCGCCTGCTCGAGCGTCATGCGCTTGGGCGGGGTCAGACGGATCGCGTCGTCCTTGCCGGTCGAGCGGAAGTTGGTGAGCTGCTTCGACTTCATCGGGTTGACCTCGAGATCCTCGGGCTTCGCATTCTCGCCGATGATCATCCCCTCGTAGAGCGCCTCGCCGGGCGACACGAACAAGATGCCGCGCTCTTCGAGCGGGCCAAGCGCGTAGGCGACCGCCTCGCCATTGCCGTTCGAGATCAGAACGCCGTTCTGGCGGCCCGCGATCACGCCCTTATAGGGGCCATATTTCTCGAACAGCCGGTTCATGATTCCGGTGCCGCGGGTGTCGGACAGGAATTCGCCGTGATAACCGATCAGGCCGCGCGACGGGCCGCTGAAGGTGATGCGCGTCTTGCCACCGCCCGAGGGGCGCATGTCGGTGAGCTCGGCCTTGCGGATCTGCATCTTCTCGACCACCGTGCCGCTGTGTTCGTCGTCGACGTCGATGACGACGGTTTCATAGGGTTCGGTGCGCTTGCCGGCCTCATCCTCGCCATACAGCACCTTGGGGCGGCTGATCCCGAGCTCGAAGCCTTCGCGGCGCATCGTCTCGATCAGCACGCCGAGCTGAAGCTCGCCGCGGCCCGCGACCTCGAAACTGTCCTTGTCGGCGCTTTCGGTGATGCGGATCGCGACATTGGTCTCGGCCTCGCGGGTCAGGCGGTCGCGGATCATGCGGCTCGTCACCTTGCTGCCCTCGCGGCCGGCCATCGGCGAATCATTCACGGCAAAGCGCATCGACAGCGTCGGCGGGTCGATCGGCTGCGCGGCGATCGGCTCGCTGACGCTGGTGTCGGCGATGGTGTTCGCGACGGTCGCGTTGGTCAGGCCCGCGATCGCGACGATGTCGCCCGCTTTCGCCTCGTCGACCGGAACCCGGTCGAGCCCGCGGAACGCCAGCAGCTTCGACGCGCGGCCGGTCTCGATCACCTTGCCGTCCCTATCGAGCGCGTGGATCGGCTGGTTGACCTTGACCGTCCCCGACTGGACGCGGCCGGTCAGGATGCGGCCGATGAAATTATCGCGGTCGAGCAAGGTCGCGAGGAAGGTGAAGGGCGCATCCTCGGGCAGGCCCGGGGTCGGGACGTGCGAGACGATCGTCTTGAACAGCGGCTCCAGCGTGCCCTCGCGCGCGTCGGGGCTGTCCGAGGCGAAGCCGCCGCGGCCCGATGCGTAGAGGATCGGAAAGTCGAGCTGCTCGTCGCTCGCATCGAGGGTCAGGAACAGCTCGAACACCTCGTCGAGCACCTCGGCGGCGCGCGCGTCGCTGCGATCGATCTTGTTGACGACGACGATCGGGCGCAGGCCCAATGCGAGCGCCTTGCCGGTCACGAACTTGGTCTGCGGCATCGGCCCCTCGGCCGCGTCGACGAGCAGGATGACGCCGTCGACCATGCTGAGGATGCGCTCGACCTCGCCGCCGAAGTCGGCGTGGCCCGGCGTGTCGACGATGTTGATCCGCGTCGCATTCTCGCCCGCACCCCATTCGACCGAGGTGCATTTGGCGAGGATGGTGATCCCGCGTTCCTTTTCGAGGTCGTTCGAGTCCATCGCGCGTTCCTCGACGCGCTGATTGTCGCGAAACGTCCCCGACTGGCGGAAAAGCTGATCGACGAGAGTGGTCTTGCCATGATCGACGTGCGCGATGATGGCGATATTGCGCAAAGACATGCGGGATAAGCCTTGATGGAAAGGGGCAGCGCCCGGAGCGCCGCGAAACGCCGCGCCCCTAACAGAAGCGCTGCTGCGGCGCAACAAAATTGCCGGGGATCAGGTGCCGCCTCCGCACGGCGAGGAGGCGGCGTGATAGTCGCCGCCCCAGCGGCGATAACCCGCGGTGTCGACGTGGAAACGCGTCGCGTTGTAGATGCCGAGCCCGACGGCGAACCGTGGCCCCGTCCGCGCATGGAGCCCGCAGAGCGCCTTGATCAATCGGGCGCGCGGGATCGGCCGCACCGGGACCAGGTCGAGCGCGGCGAAGCGCAGGTGCCGGCTCGCCTTCGCGCCCTTGAAGCAGGCGTTGGCGACAGGATCGCGATACCCCGAAACGACGCGCACCGGCCCGATCGCGGGGACGAGCTGCTCCCGAACATAGCGCAGCGTCCCGGCCATCGCGGGCCATTGCGCCGAAGGCGGAACGGCGAAGGGCTCGGCCGATTGGCAGTTCCGCCAGCGCGCGTCGCTGCGCAACAGGTCGGCGAGCGGCAGCACCCGGCCGACCTTCTCGCGTTCGAGATAGGCTTCGATGGCCGCAACCTCGGCCTTCGCCGGCCCGTTGCGCCACGCCGCGAACAAGTCGGCATCGCTCGGTTCGAACCGCTGCCGGATGGGCACAGCGAGCGCCATCGCCACCGCGAGCGCGATCAGCCCGAGCGCCGCACCCCGCCTCACAGCATCGCCACCAGCCGCTCGATTTCGCGCGCGGCGAGCCGCGCCGCGCGGACCAGATTGGCGTGAAAATCCGTACCGCTGCCCTCGTTCGCCTCGTCGGTGACCGCCTTGACCGCGCCCCAGGGGAGTCCGAGGCGTGCCGCGACCTGCGCGACGGCGCCGACCTCCATATCGACGAGCGATGCCCCGAGGCCAGCCACGAGACCTGCCGCGGCGTCGGGGCAGGCGACGAAACTGTCGCCGCTCGCGATCCGCGCGGGCGGAAGGCCGAGGCCGGGGTCAGGCATGGCCGAGAAATGCGCTTCCCCCGCTTCCCCGATCGGCCATTCCCCGGCGCGGTAGCGGCGAAAAAGGCCCGGCTGGGCGGCGCCATAGTCGTGCTGCACCGCCTCGGCGAGCCAATAAGCGCGCGCCTCCACCGCCCCCAGCGCCCCGCACGTCCCGCTCATCAGCAACAGCTCGGCATCGGCGCCCAGCACCCCGGCGCAGAGCGCGGCGTTGACCTTGCCCAGGCCGGAGGTCGCGATGGTGAGCTTATGCCCATGCACGGTCAGGCGACGCGCGGCGAAGGGTCCCCCAATGGATGTCCCTTGGCCGGGAAACAGCGCCTCGCCCTCTTCGGGCAGCGCCGCCAGGATCAATATGCGCGCCATGACACCCCCTTAGCGACAGCCGCGCCGGATGCGAACGGATTCGCGAGGATGGCGGGGGACGGCCGGGTGCGGGCATGTCTTCCCCCTCCCTTCTAGGGAGGGGCTGGGGGTGGGTAGCCGCCGAAGGCGGCGTTCTTTTGCTGGCTCGCTCCGCTCGCGCACCCACCCCTAACCCCTCCCTAAAAGGGAGGGGAATGGCTCAAACCCACCCCAAAACCGCCGCCATGATGGCCCCTTCATGATGCGTCGCATCGATTGCCCCTCGCTTTCCTTCTGCAACGGCTCGGTCACCATTGTTGCGAGAGAGAGGCCGCACCGGCCTGTCTTGGACGGTTGCCAACCCGGGCGCGCTGGGCCATCGCCGGCGCCCATGCTATCCCGCCTCTTTCCCGACCGCTTCGTTCCCGTGCTGCTGGCGACGATAGGCCTCGCGAGCCTGCTGCCGGTGCGCGGCGGCGCGGTGCCCGTCGCCGAGGGCGTGTCGACCGCGGCGATCGTGCTGCTCTTCTTCCTCAACGGCGTGCGGCTGCCGCGGGACGAAGTGCTGCACGGCATCCGCAACTGGAAGCTGCAGGGGGGGAATCTGGCCTTCTGCTTCGCCCTCATGCCGCTGCTCGGCCTCGCCGCGCAGGCCGCGACCGCGCCGCTGCTGCCCGCGACGCTCGCGCTCGGCTTCCTGTTCCTCGGCGTCCTGCCCTCGACGGTCCAGTCGGCGACCGCCGCGAGCAGCATGGCGGGCGGCAACGTCGCCGCGAGCGTCGTCGCGGCGGCGCTGCTCAACCTCGTCGGGGTGATCGCCTCGCCGCTGCTATTCGCCGCGCTCGCCGGCAGCGCGGGCGAGATTCACGGCGCGGCGGCGTTGCGTATCGCGCTGATCCTGCTCCTCCCCTTCCTCGCCGGCCAGGTGGCGCAGCGCTGGCTGCGGCCGTGGGTGCTCGCGCATCGCGGCGCGGCGACCTTCATGGACCGCACCTCGATCGCGATCGCGGTCTATGTCGCCTTCTCCGCCGCGGTCGTCGGCGGCATCTGGCGCCTGCTCGACGGGCGCGAGCTCGGCATCGCCTTCGCCGCCGTCGCGGCGATGCTCGCGCTTTCCTTCACCGGTGCGTGGCTGCTCGGCAGCCTCCTGCGGCTGCGCAGGCCGGACCGCGTCACCCTGCTCTTCGCCGGGGCGCAAAAGAGCATCGCGGTCGGCGCCCCGCTTGCCGCAACGCTGTTCCCGCCCGCCACCGCCGGCATGGTGCTCGTCCCGATCCTCGTCTATCATATGGCGCAGCTGATCCTGTCCGCGTGGATTGCGCCTTGGCTCAACCGCCCGGAAACGGTGTAGTGCTTGAATAACACAGGGCCGCATGCCATATAGGCGGGCGGCATCGGGGTGGAAGGAAAAGGAATGAGCGACAACACCGCAACGGCGACCGCGACCGACGAGCTGAAGCTGACCCCGCCCGAACCGCTGCCCCCGCTGGCGCCCGAAAAGGCGGCGGGGCTCGTGCCGCTGTCGACCGAGCAGAAGTCGAAGCTCGAGGAGCGCGTCGACGGCTTCATCGACGATCTCGTCGCGCAGGACGAGAATTCGCCCGAATTCGGCAAGCGGATCGACCAGATCACCAATATGGGCCGCAAGGAGATGCTGGAGGCGGCGAACCATTCGAACCGCTTCCTCGATCGCCCGATCAAGGCGATGGACCGCGACACCGACATCGGCCAGAATCTGATCGAGCTGAGGAGCACAGTCGAGCGGCTCGACCCGTCGGCGAACGGCAAATTGCTGTCGAAGCGCGGTTTCCTCGACAAGATCTTCGGCAGCAAGATCACCAATTATTTCGCGCAGTACCGCAGCGCCCAGACGCATATCTCGGGCATCCTGACCGCGCTCGCCAACGGCAAGGACGAGCTCTTGATGGACAATGCCGCGATCGACGTCGAGCGCCGCAAGATGTGGGAATCGATGGGCAAGCTCGAGCAGATGGTCCACATCGCGGGCACGCTCGACCAGCGGCTCGAGGCGAAGGCGGCCGAACTCGACGGCACCGACCCCGCCAAGGCGAAGATCATCCGCGAGAACGCGCTTTTCTATGCGCGCCAGCGCACGCAGGACCTACTGACGCAGATGGCGGTGACGGTGCAGGGCTATCTCGCGCTCGACCTGGTCAAGAAGAACAATGTCGAACTGGTGAAGGGCGTCGACCGCGCGTCGACCACCACGGTCGGCGCGCTCAAGACCGCGATCACCGTCGCGCAGGCGATGACCAACCAGAAGCTGGTCCTCGAACAGATCACCGCGCTCAACACCACGACCGCGAACATCATCGACGGCACGTCGAAGATGCTGAAGGACAATACCGCGCGCATCCACGAACAGGCGGCGTCGAGCACGATCCCGATGGAGACGCTCTCCCGCGCCTTCCAGAATATCTACGACACGATGGACGCGATCGACACCTTCAAGCTGAAGGCGCTGGACACGATGAAGACGACGGTCACCTCGCTCGAGAGCGAGGTCGCCAAGTCGAAGGGCTATATCGCGCGCGCCGAGGGCGCGAGCCAGGCGCAGGCGAGCGTCGGCGGCGCCGACAGCCCGCTCGCCGCGCTGGAGGCGTGAGGGCGCGATGACGATGAGCGAGGTCGATCGCACCGTCCTGGCGGGCAACGCCGCGATCGAACGGTCGCGCGAGCGTCGCCGGCCGATCGGGACAAAGAGCCTGGCGCTGCGCCGCCAGCATCTGTTCAAGAAGATCGGCCGCATCTGCATGGCGGGCGGCGCGGTGCTGATCGCGGCGGCGCTGTTCGGCATGCTGATCCAACCGCTCGGTTTCGCGGGGGTGATGGCGGTCACGCTGTTGCTGATCGGCGTCGCGATCCTGTTCGGCAAATGGCCGCCCTTTCCCGAACCGCGGCAGGGCGACTTGCCCAAGGCCGATCTGAAGCAGCTCGCGGGGCGCACCGAAATCTGGCTCGAGGCGCAGCGCCCCGCGCTGCCGGCGCCCGCGCGCACCCTCGTCGACGGCATCGGCGTCCAGCTCGACCTGCTCGCGCCGCAGCTCCAGACGCTCGATCCGGCCGAACCCGCCGCGGCGAACATCCGCAAGCTGGTCGGCGAGGATCTGCCCGAACTCGTCGCGGGCTATCAGCGCATCCCCGCCGGGCTGCGCGGCGAGGCGCACGCGGGGCGCACCCCCGACGAGACGCTGGTCGGCGGGCTCAAGATGCTCGAACGCGAGATCGGCGAGGCGGCGCGCAATCTCGCTGCGGGCGAACTCGACAAGCTCGCGACGCGCGAACGCTATCTTCAGCTCAAATATGAGGGGCTCGAGGCCGAGGATATCACCGGCAAGCCAGCCTGATCGGGCGTCTCGTCAGGCCTGGCGCCAGCGCTGCGTCCCGAACCACAGCAGCAGCACGAGCAGCAGCGGCGAGGCAACCCCCCATTGCGCGGGGCCGGCGAAGGGCGCGAGCAGCGGCGTCGCGGACAGCAGCCACAGCGCCGCGAGCAGCGCCGTCACCGCCAGCGCCTCGAAGGCGAAGCTGCGCCAGAAGCGCCGCCGCGCGCCCGCATAAGCGGCTTCGGCGTCGATCGCCCGCTCGACCTCGGCCACGAAGCTCCGGTCGCCGCCGCGCGCGGGCGGAGCAAGCAGCGATGCCAGCATCGCATCCCCATCGGTTTCGCGCGATCCGCTCATGACCCGGCTCCTTCGGCGATCAGTTTCTGCGCTTTCGCGCGCCCGCGCAAGACCAGCGACTTGAGCGTGCCGAGCGGGATGCCCATGATCTCCGCCGCCTCGCCGTGCGACCAGCCGTGGCCGAAGCACAGAGTGAGCGCGGCGCGCTCCTGCGGCGACAGGCCGGCGAGCAGCCGGTCGGCGTCGATCGCCGCGTCGCTCGCGCCGTGCGGTGCATTCGGTTGGGGCGCCTCGTCCTGCGCCGCGAGCCCCTCGCGCCGCCGCGCGGTGCGCCGCTGGTCGAGGAACAGCCGCCAGCCGATCCCCATGACCCAGGCCGCGTAACTTCCTTGCCCCCGATAATCGCCGGCGCGCTGCCACGCGCGGACGAAGGCTTCCTGCGCCAGATCGTCGGCATCGCTCCCCGCCGCGCGCGCCAGGAACGCGCGCAGTCGCCCCTCGTGCCGCAGCACGAGGAGCTGGAAGGCCGCGCGATCCCCATCCGCGACGCGCCGGTTGAGCGCCCAATCCTCATCGGCGTGGCCATCGTCACGCAGCGGCGCGCTCCCCGGCAGCCTCGGCGCGCACGAGGCGGCGGCGCACGAGGAGGGCGATGCCGACGAAGGCGGGGAAGAGCGCGGCGCCCGCCGACACGCGGATAACCTCCTCATGCCCCTGGATCAGGCCGAAACCCGCCATCGCGAGGCCGATCGCGAGCAGCACCAGCCCGTTGCGGTCGTCGCCGGGGGCATCGCCGCGTGTCCCGAGATGCTCATAGGGCTTGTTGAGCTTGTCGATCATCGAGCCCACGGCGTCGGACTTCGCCTCGATCGCGCGGCGGATCGAGCGATGGAGCATCCACGCATGAAGCAGCCGCGCGAGCAGGAAGAAGCCGACGACGAACAGCGCGACCATGGTGATATTCTCGAGCAGGCGGAAGAAGCCGTCGCTGACCGCGACCAGTTCGGTGGTCGGCGGCGGCGCCGGAACATAGGCGGCGATGTCGCGCGGGTCGATATAGGCCGCGACATCGGCGGCGCTGACCGGCGGGGACGGCAGCGCCACCGGCGCCGCGGCAGCGGGAGGGGCGGCAGACGCCGTCGTGGCGGCGGTCGCGGCAAGCAGGCTCATCATCGTCATTCTCCTTCATGCCGCACCGGCATGGTGAAACCACAGGCGACGATTCCCGGCAAGGCAGCGACGTCGGTGCCGGGGTGCACCTCAACAATCGCCGCGCGGAATCGCCGCCAGGACCGGCAAGGGCCGATCATGGACTGGACGGCATGAGGCGCGCCAATGGATGCAGCGCGTGCGAATATCGGGATAAGGCCTGCGCGGCCGCGAAGGCCGTTCGGACTTCACGCCGGGTCATGCGCATCCCGGATCGCCATCCCCCAGCATATGATCCGCGACGCTGTACGAATGGCTCGCCTGATAGGCATTCCTGCCGCGATTCATGTGCGTCAGATTGAACCTTCGCACCGCGCGCAACGCGCGCGAGGATGCGAGGAAGCTGCGGATGGAAGGGGCGCCGCGAACCGTGACGCCGAAAATATCCGCACCGCGCGGGAAGAAATAGCCGACGTCTTCGGGGGCCCGGACGCATTGCTCGAGAAAGCGATCGTCCACATGCTCCTGCACCAGCGATGCGTCGGTCGTGAAATCCGAAAGATGGACGATAAAGCGCGCGCGGACATCCTCGCCCTCCGCATAGAGCGTGAAGAGTTCCATCCAGCTCGCGCTGACGCGGACCAAGGGCTTGTCCGACGTCGACGGCAGGCAGGAGACCGACCAGTAATGACGCTCGGTCATGCGCGGCACGGGAAGGCAGTCTTTGCCGTAGAGGCCGAGAATCGTCAGAACATCCTGCGCCTGGGGGCGCCGAAGCAGCTTTTGGAAGCGCGCCGCATATTTGAACCGCTGTTCGAAGGACTCCGCCCGCTCGGCGGCGTCGGGCAACAGGCTCTTCCCATCCAGCCAGTCGCGCTGCTGCTCTGGATTCAGAAACTGGCGCAGCCCCGTGGCGCGATGGAGAGAAGCCCTGCTCATTCCGGAACATTGCGAGATCTGCCGCCGGTCATCAATATCTTGTTGAAGAGGCCGGCGGGGCGACCCCTTGAAGCGCCTCTCCCGTCAGAGCGTCAAACGGCAGCCGCTCTTGACAGTCGGACGCGCCAACATATCTACGAGATGCGGGCCGGGCCCCTCTGGCGATTGCGCGGACGCGATCGTGATGTCGGACCGCATCGAGTGCGCTCGGTGCCATTTGGCTGAGGGGTTTCCACCTGACCGGCGCCTTCGATGGATCTTGATCTATATGGAGGTTTCCCCATGACATCTGCCCACAACATGCCCTGCCCCGTCTGCAAGGTGCCGCTCGCGATGAGCGATCGCCAGGGCGTCGAGATCGACTATTGCCCGCAGTGCCGCGGGGTTTGGCTCGACCGCGGCGAACTCGACAAGATCATCGAACGATCCGCCGGAGAGATGGCGCCCCGATCGCCGCAATCCGCACCCCCGCTTCCATACCAGAGCCATGGACATGCGAAGGATCACCGTCACGGCTATCCCAAGCGCCGGAAGTCCTTTCTCGAGGAACTCTTCGACTGATCGCCGCGCCTGTCGCCGACCGCCGATGCGGCCGCGCTTTGCGGAAGGCCGTTTCGGGACCGCTTGCCGACCGGTGACCGCTTAGGTCGCCAACATTATAAGGAAACTGGAGCGGGCGAGGGATTCGAACCCTCGACCCCAACCTTGGCAACTTCGCTGGGAGGCTTTTCTAGCCTTTTCCAAATTACGCTAATATACGATTTTATCAATAATTATTGATACTTATGATTTTCTCGTTTACTCTGCCGTTGGCTGCGAATTGACGCGGCGTGGAGACAATTTGGAGACAAAGCTCGTCCGGACAAGCTTTGTCTCCAAACGGAGGGCCAGATGCCTACCAGCAAGCTCACAAAGCGCGGGATTGACGCGCTCAAGCCGCCAGCGACGGGCCAAGAGGTTCACTGGGATACCGAGGTGCGAGGCTTCGGACTGCGAATGCTGCCTTCGGGACTCAAGACCTTCATCCTCCAGTATCGCAATGCCGAGGGTATCAAGCGCCGGATCAACCTCGGGCGTTATGGTGTGCTGACGGTCGATGGCGCCCGTAATCTCGCCAAGGTCAAGCTGGCCGCCGTCATCGGCGGCGAAGATCCGGCTGACGAGGTTCGGCAGGCGCGCAAAGGGATGACCGTCGCCGAGATGTGTGATTGGTATCTCACCGAAGCGCGCGCGGGGCGTATTCTCGGTCGCAAGAACCTGCCGATCAAGAAATCGTCGCTCGACATGGATGAGAGTCGAATCCGGACACACATCAAGCCTCTGCTTGGCAAGAGGCTCGTCAGGCATCTGACCATCGCCGATGCCGAGCAGATGCAAACCGACGTCAAAGACGGCAAGACCGCGAAACCGCGCAGCGGTGGCCGCGGCGGAAAGGCTACGGGTGGCGCCGGCGTCGCCGCGCGTTGTGTAGGCACACTTCAGGCGATCATCGGGCACGCCAAACATAAGGGCCTTATCGATATCCATCCGACCCAGGGAGCAAAGAAGCTGGCCGGAAAAAAACGAACGCGCCGGCTCAGCGTTGCCGAAATCGAGATGATAGGCAAAGCGATCGCCTATGCGGAGCGTAATGGTGAGAATCCGGTTGCACTAGGCGTGCTGCGCACGCTCCTGCTCACCGGATATCGCCGGCAGGAAGCCCAGGCAATGCAACAAGCCTGGGTCAATGCGCCGGGTGCATATGTGGCGTTTCCGGATACCAAGGGCGGCGCGCAGATTCGGGCGATCGGAGCGCCGGCAATCAGGGTTATAGAAAGTCAGCCCGGCATCGTCGGTAACCCGCATGTCTTCCCCTCCGAGATCGGGACAGGGCCGTTCACGGCGGTAGCTGCATGCCTCCAACGCATCTGCGCGCTGGCGGGGATCGAAGGCGTCACGCCCCATACGCTGCGCCATACATTCGGCAGCGTGGCGGGCGACCTCGGCTTTTCGGAGCTCACAATCCGCGCGATGCTTGGACATGCGTCGCAAAATGTGACGCAGGACTATGTCCACATCGACGAGGCTTTGAAACTGGCAGTCCAACGAACATCCGACGAAATTGCGCGCCTCCTCGATCTAGGCGCACACCGAGCCGACCAGTTGCGGCTTGCGGCTTGAAACGCCGCGAGCGAATTGCTGGACAAATAGAAACATATATGTTACCAACGGTGCCATAAGTGATAGTTGAGGAATATGTTCGCGAGGACGGCTCCTGCCCGTTCCGGTCCTGGTTCGACAGTCTGGATGTGCAGGCTGCTGTCAAGGTGGCGACCGCGGTTGTCCGATTGGAGTTGGGCAATCTGTCCAACGTCAAATGGATCGGCGGCGGACTGGGCGAGTATCGGATCGATTGGGGACCGGGCTACCGACTCTATCTGGCCCGTGACGGCGATGAACTGGTTATCCTGTTCGTCGGCGGAACGAAGAAGCGACAACAGGCCGACATCGATCGGGCGGCAATGTTGATGGCCGAATATAAGGGTCGGAAAGTGACGGCGAAGAAGGCAAAGAGATAATGAGATGGTGCTGACGCGGGATTTCAAGGAAACAGTGAAGGAGCGCGCCGCGCGCGAGCCCGCTTTCGCAAAAGCGATGCTCGACGAAGCGGCGACCGCGTTTCTCAACGGCGAACCGCATGTCGCGCGCCTGATCCTGCGCGATCTGGTGAATGCTTCGGTCGGCTTCGAAACGCTTGCCGCGGAGACCAATCGACCAAGCAAAAGCCTACACCGGATGCTCTCTGCAAAAGGCAATCCGAGCATGGACAACCTTGCTGCTATCTTTGGGGCCGTGCGCAAACGTCTCGGGGTCGCGATCGAAGCGCATGCGGTAGAAGCTGCATGACGTCACAAATATGCTCCCCCTACGTTCTCCATCAGTTACAATCGACATCCGAACGGCGAGTGTTGTCACCAAAGGTGTCGTATGGCTGAGACGCAAATCGAATGGACAGACGCCACCTGGAACCCGGTGGCTGGTTGCACAGTCGTCAGCGCGGGCTGCACCCATTGCTATGCCATGGAAATGGCACGGCGCCTGGAGGCTATGCGGGTCAGCAAATATGACGGGCTCACGCGTAAGAGCGGCGGCCGAACGGTCTGGAAGGGTATTGTCCGCGAGGACCCGGATTCGCTGAGTATCCCGCTTCGCTGGCGCAAACCGCGCAAGATTTTCGTGAATTCGATGAGCGACCTGTTCCACGAGCAGGTCAGCGATGCCTTTATTCTCGAAGTCTGGCAGGTGATGCGCGACACGCCGCATCATCATTATCAGATACTGACGAAGCGTCCCGAACGCATGGCAAGGGTCGTATCCGAGCTTATCGGCGATGTCCTGCCCAATGTTTGGCTCGGGACGAGCGTCGAGGATGCCGAGGTGGCGCACCGTATCGAGCATCTGCGCGCGGTGCCGGCAGCCATTCGCTTTATCTCGTTCGAGCCGCTGATCGGGCCGGTGGGCAACGTCGACCTGACCGACATTCATTGGGCGATCGTCGGCGGCGAAAGCGGTCGGAATGCGCGTCCCATTCGCGAAGAATGGATCGACGAGATTCACGATCAATGCGCGGCATTCGAAACGGCCTTCTTCTTCAAGCAATGGGGCACTTGGGGAGAAGACAACAAGCGCCGATCGAAGAAGGCCAATGGCCGTGAATATCGCGGCCAGACATGGAACAACATGCCGGCGGCCGTTGAGGCAAGCCTATAGGGCGCAATTTGGGGGCGGAATGGCGGAAAAACCGTATCAGTGGGCCGATGGCGCGGTGCTGGAGGACCATTCGAGGCGCAAGCACAAGATACTCAGGGAATATTTCTTCAACTACCTGACTGTACGATGCCAGATCGCGCAGATGGAACGATTCCGGCTGGCCGTCGTCGACGGCTTTGCCGGCGGCGGGAAATATCGCTGCGGCACGTCGGGATCGCCTCTGATCTTCGTCGAGGAGTTGAAGCGCGCGGTCGAGGCCGTCAACGCCCGTCGCACGGCGGAAGGCCTCGGTCCGGTCGAGATCGAATGCCTGTTCATTCCGAATGATTTCAGCCGCGATGCCATCGAGACGCTGAAATCCAATCTTGCCCCATTGCAGGCTGAGATGTCAAACGGCGTTCAAAAGGGACCCCCGATCGGCGTCGAAGAGGGACCCCCTTTTCGGACATGATGGGAGTTTGTTGAGGTGAGCCTTGCGCTGCGTGCGGCGGAGGGCGGGCGTAGCCCGACCGGAGGCGCGCGCAGCGCAAGATAGATTTTTGAAGGCGGCGAAGGTGGCGGTCAGCTGCGGTTTTTGAAGCGCCAGCTGTCGTTGCCGGTCTCGACGATATCGCAGTGATGGGTGACGCGGTCGAGCAGCGCCGTGGTCATCTTGGGATCGCCGAAGACGGTAGGCCACTCACCGAACGCGAGGTTCGTGGTGATGATGACGCTGGTGCGCTCATAGAGCTTGCTGATGAGGTGGAACAGCAACTGCCCTCCCGAGCGTGCGAACGGCAGATATCCAAGCTCGTCGAGCACTATCAGGTCGAGCCGCGACAGCTGCGCCGCCAGGGTCCCGCCCTTGCCGATCCGGGTCTCCTCTTCGAGGCGTGTCACCATCTGCTCTCGATAAGATCGTTCTGGAATCCACCGCCGGGGCACAGCCGGGCGACCGTATCGGCGACCTCAATATTTTGTGGGAGCTCGAAGAAGGCTTGCGCAGCCAGGACATTCCCGCCGCGATCAATCGCGCGCCTTACTATTTCAGCAACTGGGACGAGCAGCTTGAGACAATCCGCGAAACCGGAAAGCTGCAAACGATGTACCCTGTCGACCTCGCGCCTCCGATGGCCGCGCCGCGCGATTTGGGAAAGGCAGCGGCGGATCGGCTTATATCGCCGGCCTCCGGCGCTGGCGTCCGTTATGTGGAAGGACCCGATCGCTATTCGGCGAACGACTTGGCGCAGGCTTTCGCCGAGGCCCTTGGCCGTCCGGTCGAGGTCGTCGTGACGCCGCGCGAAGAATGGGAGGCAGCCTATCGCAAACTCGGCTTCTCGGAACCTGCCGCTCATTCTTATGCCCGGATGACGGCGGTCAGCCTCGACGGCGGGTTCGATTACAACGAGAGATCCATCCGTGGGTTGACGACGCTCGCCAAGTATATCCGGCAACTGGTCATGCGATCATAGACTCGTCGTGACTGCGTCGGTCGAGAGGCCGTTCTGCGTCACCGGCCCCACTAGATGGAAGCCGATCCGAAATGAGCAACAGCTGCCAAGTTGGAGAATAAGGAGGCAATCCCATGGAGGTGCGCAAGTTCACTGTCGCCGATGCAATGTTTGAACGCTCCCCGGGCCAGGATGCGGATGTCTTCGCCGGAAACGTCGTGGACCAGCGCGACTGCACGGCGATCACGATCGGCTTCGGGCGCTACGGCCCTGATCAAACAATCGAGGAGACGCTCGCCGTGGACGACGTCATGATCGTCCTCGAAGGGCGATTGTCGGTTTCGAGCGACGCCGGCACAGTCTCCGCCGGGCCAGGTGAGATCGTATACATGCCGAAGGGCAAGGGGGTAACCATCGCGTCGCATGCAGAGGGCGCAGTCACCGCCTATGTCACATATCCGCACTGGCAGGAGGCGCTCGACTGATGCCAGTTGATGCGCAGCGGCCTGTTCCGCCGCAGTCACTCCAATCCGGAGCGCTAGTCGATCCAGAGACCCCGCGCCCGGTGCCAGTCCTCGAGCGCATCCTCGGGATATTCCTCGAAGCATTGATCATCCGGGCCGATCAGGGGTTCGACCCAGGATGCTTTCGACGCGAGCATCATGTGCACGCTCGACGGCGCCTTGGGCAGGTCACTATCGATCGCCGAGGCGAATGGATGGAAAAGATCGGGATATTCCGGACTGAACACCCATAATGCGCTGGCGCATCTGGCGCAGAAATGGCGTTCGGCCGAACTGAGCTTGCAGCCGCCCTTCCCGTCATCCAGATCGGCATGGAAGACTGCGGTCTCGCCCTCCACCGTTAGCGTTCGCTTGTCGGCGTGGAGGTTGATGGCATAGCCACCTCCCCCAGCGGTCTTTCTGCATATCGAACAATAACAGCGCATGAACGGTACGGGCGCGTGGCTGTCTGCGGAGAAACGGACCTCCCCGCAGCGGCACGACCCTTCGAGCTTCAGGGGCATAGCCAGATCCTTTCGCATCGGAAAACTTGCGGAACGGAGTATAGTTGCGTCGGAAGCCCTCCGGAAACGAGCCGCTGGACCTGGCCGATTTCGGACTGGCAGCTTTCGCGAAAGAGTTGAGATTTGCGGACATTTCGCCATTATGAAGATGCAACTCATCCTCATTATTTAGGTAGCTGACCTACGGCAGCGGCCTCCATTTTACGCCGAGCAAATGCGGCATAATTGAGGTACCAATCAAATCGATGTGACGAGCGACGTCGTCCTACCAGCGCACACGCCATCGGATCGTCACGCGCGGGGCGTAACGGCTCCATGCGCGGCCGAGTTCGTTGCGAATATTGTCGATCACACGTCCCGACTCACGCCAGACATTCTCGACGGCGCGGGTGACCTCCCGCGCGGCATAGCCCGTTTCCGTCAACGTCGCGGTGACCGCTTCCCTGCTCAATCTGTAAAAGCCCTGCGCGATATAGTCGGCCGCTTCTTTCGCCCCGACGCCGGCATTGAAGAGGAAGCGCGCAACCTCGCGCGGCGCATCACGGAGCTGGCCGATGACTTCGGCGACGAGCTTGACGTCGTTCAGCATCGACTGGACCTCGGCGATCGTGCGATCCATGCCGTATCCGTTCATCAGGAAGATATCCGCCACCGTCCGGGCGGCGAAGCGCGGCTCGTCAAGATCGCATATCTTGTGGATCCATTCGACGACCTCGCGTTCGGCATAACCGCCCGCTTCCTGCAGCAGGTCCCTGAAATTGTCCCACCCCGCGCCAAAGCCCTTTTCGAGGATCAGATAAGCGTTGTTGATCTGATAGCCTGCCTCGCGGAGCGCCGCAGCCGCCTGCTTTGCGGTCTTGCTGAATGTGTGACGCAGTTCGTAACCGATCGCCTCAGCCAGCTCGGCGGTCTCGCGAAGAAATTCGATTGTCTCGTCGAGCACCGCTTGTAGCCAGACAACCGCCTGCTTGAGCGCCTCCAAAACCTGCTTTTCGACTTCCTTGCGGATCTTCTCGACAAGTCCCTGCATGTCGAGTGGATCGAAGTCGACCGGAAAGGCCAGTTTGATGGGTCCCAGCGCGGCGCGCACCTCGGCGCGGCCGGTGGCTCCATTCGGTTTTGCAATGATCTTCAGATCTGCATCGACCGAAGCGGCCTTGGCGATCCGGAACTTGCCGAACCCCCATTCGGCCTTGACGTCTACAGACATATGAATGCCCGCGGACAGCGTGACCGTGTCATGTTCGAGGGCTGCGGCGAAGCTCGTTTCGCCGATCGGCGGCGGGAGCTTCGCCTTGACGATGAAGTCGAGCGACCGATCGGAGAGCGCGCCGATCGCGTCGACTGCGGTCTGCCCGAAAAGTCGGACCTTGAGCGACCCCGCCGCCGAACGATTCTCGCCGTCGAGTTCGACCATGATCGCATTCTTGCCGACTTGGTTGCCCGAAAAGCCGCGTGGACTACCCTGCCCGCTGCCGCTGATCTCGATCACATTGCCGAGCTTGATCGGCGCGAACTGGAATTTGGCGCCGATCTTGTTGCCCGCGACGGCATTGACCTCGCCGTAGGTCTTGTATCCGAGCAGGCTGATGTTTGAATGTGCCCGAATGCCGGCGACGCTGGGAACACCACTCCGTGTGATGAGCCCCGGCTGTTTCGCGAAATAGATGTAGCTGTTCTCGAGAATGATTATGCGATCGAGAAAAGGCGGCAATGTCACCGTGAAGCCGGTCGCGAGGGTCGCGATATCCGAGAGGATGAGGCGGTTCGATTCGAGCTCGAACAGGTCGGGGATCATGTTCGGCGCACCGGTCGCATATTTGACAGCGAAGCCGCCGCCATTCCCCGAACCCGCGATGACGAAATCGCCTTCGATTCCGACCGCATAGCTGGCGAGCGTGCCGTCGAAGCTTGCGACGGCACGGGTGAGGGTCAGCGGCTTGAACAGCGCTTGGTCTATCTGGGGCACGAAGCGGCCGAGATCGATCCCGAACGACACACCTGTCGCCGTAAGTCGGATCATCGCCTGAAACGCCAGTTTCTGGCCGAAGAAGTCGAAAATACCCTCACCGGTGAACGCTATCGCCTGGGCGCCCTCGATCGCGATCGACTGGATGGTGAACTGAAGCAGCGGCCCGATCGGGACGACGATGCGCGTCCTGGTCGCAAAGCGGAGGGAGTCCGGAAAATTCGAGAGATAGAAGACCGTCTGGTCGAGCCCGAGATCCTTGAGGAGCCGCCCCCCAAGGCGGAACATATAGCCCCTGCCCGCCTCGACCACCGCTTCGCCAAGCTCTTGGCCCGGCGTGTCAATGCGGATTGCACCCGCAGCATCGGAGCTCAGCGAAAGCCAGAGGCCCTGCATAGGAACAGGCAGTGCCTTCAGCACGCGACCGAGGTCGCCGAGCATCGCCTGCGCCGCCGCAGGCGACACTGCGAATATGATGGTATAGCCGATCCCGCTTCCTGCGCGCCGGAAGCGCGCGTCGATGCCGATCTCGACCTTGCGGCTCGGATTATGGGGGATCGGAAGCTTGATGACCGAGGTGAACCGCACCGCAGCCTCCCCGTCCTCGAGCATCTGGAATTGCTGGAGTTTCAGGCTCGCGAGCCCGAGATACTCGGTTAGGATGCCCGCAAGGTCGGTGGCGATATCCCCGACCGCGATTTCCACGGCACCGCCCGCCGCGGCGACCAGTTGGTCGCGCAGGCTGTCGAACTCGGGACCGTTTAGCGACTTGCGCGTCATGGCTGCCTTTCCTCGCCCGGGCACGGCAGCGCCGCCCCTTTCGGACCTTGTTAGAGATTGCTGATGTCGGCGTATGTCACGCAAGCGTTCTTCGGCTCGTTGAACCAGAGGCACTGCGACCCGTGATCGATATGAAGAAGGTCGGATCCGGCGGTTGCGCACGGATATTCGATCACGGTGCGCTTGCGATCGAGACGAAAGAGCGACTGGCCGCCCTTCCCCGTGAACCAGATCGTCAAGTCGGTATAGACGAGCATCGAACGGATACCCGTCCCCGGCGGCAGCTTCACTTCAAGTATCTCGTCATAATCCTCGATGAACCCGATCACGTCGCGTCCCGGGTCCATGTAGATGAGATAATCGTTCGGTGCCCCCTTCACCATGAAGCCGGGCTTGCTGCGTCCGCCATCGAGGACGAGCGACCGGTCGCCGGTATCGTAGCCCGCATAGAAGCTCGTGAGCATCGATCCTGAAATCTGCCAAGTCAGATCGCGCGCCCAACCGATGGCATCGACGGTTGGGGTTCGCATCCGGAAGCGCCGGTTTTGTGCGAGATCGACGACGATGCCCGACTGGGTCGCAACGAGGCCGTAGCTGATATAGCCTTCGCTCGGACCGAGCATCGTCGGCGTCAGCCCGGGCTCGAGTTCGACCTCCTCGCGGAAGTTCCCAAAGTCGTCGATGAAGCCGATGCGCCGTCCGATCGGATCGAGAAAGCGCCACCCATAGTCGTAGCTCGGCGCGTGGCGGTCGGGCCGCATGATCGTCGGCATATGGCCGACGGCGCGCGGAAATACCTTGAGCGTGCGCTCCCGGTCGAGACGACCGACGCAATTGGCCGAACCCGTAAACCAGACCTGATCGCCCGTGCCCCATTGCACGTCATTTGGTATGCCTGCAGCGCCGGTGGGGAAGCGGGTTGTCTTTAACTTGGTCAGCCCAAGCTCATAGTCGGCTTCCCGATAGTCATAGTTGAAGACCGGCTCGGCCATCAGCCGATGATCTGAAAGCGATTGTAAAAGATCGTGACCGTGCTGCCCGCGCACACCACCGCATAGTCACAAAACCGTCCGACGCCGAGGCCTGGCGCATCGACGATGTCGGAACAGCCGCGCTGGATGCCCGAAAGGCAGGACAGCGGTCCGGGATAGGGATAGGCCACGACATAAGTGAACGGCTCATCGAGCTTCAGCGGCTCGGCATGTGCGAGCTTCGGTTCCCAGCTTTCCATATTTCCCTCCCCAAGCGGCCCGCCCGTCGCGGGCTCCACTAATCAGCCCTCGTTTTCGTCCTCGCACCGCTGCTCGATCAGGGACTTCGCCATCGTGTCATTCGATTGGCGGATCTTGTCGGTATATTTGCGTCCCCCCGCCGTCGTGCATTCGAACGTATAGTCGAACATCCGGCCCTGCCCGTGAACCGGGATCTTGCCGGTTTGCCTGCATGTGCACATCAACGCCTCCCGAGTGGAAGTTTCGTGGTGCGACCCGCCTCCTTGTCTAACCGCTTCAAACAAGGTGACAAGTGCTGATCATCGCCAATTAATTGGGCACCGCCAACGGATGGTTGAGGGAGACACGCTATGGCTTCGGGGACGCACCCGTACTGTATGCGAAAGGTTTCGTGAGAAGTTCCCCGCCCGTTGTGAGAATTAAGGAGCGGCTTCTTCGTGGCCATAGCTTGCTATGGCCGCCAGGAGACCGTCCGCTTTCAGGACGACGCCGAAGTAAAGCGGACAGCGGACCGATCGCATCTTACATCTTCGGGCATCGTCCCCATATCAATCGCATCGCGGCACCGTACATCGTAGGCCGTCGCGGCTGAGAGACATCGCGCTCCCGCTTACGAAGGAGGCGCACCATGACTTCCGATGTGCAGGGACAGGACGCTATCAAGCGGCGGTCGAACAGCTTTTTCCGTAGGAGCCGGGTGCCCTTCGCACTCGAGGATGCGCGGCGGCAAGGCGATATCAGTCAACTCGCTTTCCTGCTCCTTGGTGGCCGCGACGCCGCAATCGCCTTCCTCAACGCGGAGAATGACGAGCTGGGAGGCCGCCCGCTCGCAGTGGCGACCGCAAGTGCCGAAGGCTATGAACAAGTGGCCGCCGCCATACGGGCGTGGGAAAGCACGCGGCGGTCCAGATGAGCCGCGCCATGAACCTGTCTCTGCCCGAAGAGGAGGTCAGGCGCCTTTGCCTGGCGCAGGGCGTCAGCATCAGCGCGATCGAGCCGCTTCAGTCGGGCGGCACGCGCCTCGTCTGTACCTCGAGTGCGGGCGCCGACGAAATGCGACTGCGGCTTCGCGGCCACCTGATCGAAGGCGATGTCATACGTTACCGTTTTTATCGCCCATCGGCGAACGAGAACTAATATCTCCCAATCCCGTATTCGTGCGGCGATCCTCGCAGAATGTGTTATAAGGCCACATCACCTGAATTCTGAACAAGCTCCACGTGACAGAGGGACAATCATTGTGCTCTCGCTTGATGCAGGAGCACGCACCATGTGCCTCAATCAACTACTCGAAGAAGAACAGATCGCGCTGATGCGCTATTCCGCAGCGACCAAGCCCTCGGAGGTCATGCGATATCGTCGCAAGATCGAAAGCCTCGGTCAGCGCTTCAAATCCTTCCCTTACCGTCACCGCGCCTATTTCCCCTCGAACGCGGCGGCCGGCGCGATTGCGTCGCCCGGTCCCGCGCATCCCGGCGGGTTCCCGGTCGCAGCGAACGATCGGAAGGACGTCTGACATGGCCAAATCGCAAAAGCGCAGCAATCGCGAGATCCGCAAGCCCAAGGCCGCGAAGCCGAAGGCACCGACCGCGCTCGCCGTACAAGAGGCGTCCGCAGTGAAGATGACCGCCAAGCCGAAAGGCAAGCACTGAGATGGCCTGCACATGCCGGCGCTGCGGATCGCTTTCGTCGGCAATGCCCTCCCGCGCCGCTGCGGCATAGCCACCTTCACGACCGACCTCGAACTCGCGGTCGGAGCACTCGGCGAGGTTGCGGATACAACCATTGTCGCGATGATCGAGCCGGGCGGCGACCATGTATTTCCGGAAACCGTCGGCAGGACGATCCGGCAGGACCATGCGGCCGACTATCGCGCCGCCGCCGATTTCATCAATCGCGAGGCGTTCGACCTCGTCTGTCTCCAGCATGAGTTCGGCATCTTCGGCGGCGAGGCGGGCGCGCTGGTTCTCGATCTGGTCGCGAGGCTCGACGCGCCGCTCGTTACCACCTTGCACACGGTTCTCGATCGGCCGACAGCGGCGCAGCGCCGGGTCATGGACGCACTCATCGCCGCATCGGCGCGGGTGGTCGTCATGGCCGACAAGGCCCGCGATATCCTGATCGAAATCTATGGCACCGATCCGGAGAAGATCGACATCATCGCGCACGGCATTCCCGATGTTCCGCTCGCCTCGACGCGAGCCGCCAAGGAGCGGCTGGGGTTTACCGATCGCAAGGTGATCCTGACGTTCGGGCTAATGAGCCCGAACAAGGGTATCGAGACGATGATAGAGGCCATGCCCGAAATTGTCCGGCGCACCCCCGACGTCCTCTATGTCGTGATGGGCGCGACCCACCCCGCCTTGCAGGCCCGGGAGGGCGAGCGTTATCGCGACACGCTGACGGCGCGGGTACGCGAGCTTGGCCTCGATGACCATGTCGCGTTCATCAACCGTTTCGTTGACCGCCCCGAACTGCTCGACCATATCGCGATGTGCGATGTCTATGCGACGCCCTATCTGGCGGCTGCGCAAATGACGTCGGGAACGCTCGCCTATTCGCATGGTCTGGGGCGTCCGGTCGTTTCGACGCCCTATTGGCACGCCGCCGAGCTGCTGGCCGATGGGTCGGGCGTGCTGATCCCGTTCGACGATCCGGCGGGCTTCGGCCCTGCAATCGCCAATCTGCTGGGCGACGAAACCGGACGTCTGGCGATGGGCCGCAAGGCCTATGCCGCCAGCCGTCCGATGACCTGGGCCAATACGGCGCGCCGCTATGCCGCGAGCTTTCGCGCGGCTTCCCGCAGAGGCAGGGTCGCGACCGGCAACCGGATGGACATGCCGAACCCCATCCCGACGATCGCACAGACGAAAGCCCGACCGAACCTCCCGCCGATGTCGCTCGATCATCTCGCCGCGATGAGCGACGATACGGGCATGGCCCAGCATGCGGTTCATGCGATCGCCGACCGCCACCATGGCTATTGCATCGACGACAATGCGCGGGCGCTGCTGCTGTGCTGCGGTCTCGCCGACGGTCCCGATGCGCCGTTGGTGCGCCGCCTGTCGTCCACCTTCGCGGCCTTCATCCAGCATGGCTGGAATCCGGACAATCGGCGCTTTCGCAACTTCATGAGCTTCGACCGGCGATGGCTGGAAGATGCGGGCTCGGAAGACAGTCATGGGCGGACGCTCTGGGCGCTGGGCGCCTATAGCGCACGCGCCGGCTCCCCCGGACACGCGCGCTGGGCAAAGGAGCTGTTCGGCGAGGCGCTGGACGGGGTCGCAGCGTTTACTTCGCCGCGGGCCTGGGCGTTCACCCTGCTGGGCCTCGCATCCTATTGCGCGGTCTACGCGGAGGATTATGCCGCCGCGCACCTGCGCGCCGAACTCGCGGGTCGTCTCGAGAAGCTGCTGCGCGCGCGGGAAGGGCCCGAATGGACGTGGTTCGAAAATGGCCTCAGCTATGACAATGCGCGGCTGCCGCAGGCGTTGATCGTCACGGGCGCCGCGGCGCGCTCGGCGACCCAGGTCGAAGCGGGATTGCGAAGCCTGCGCTGGCTGGTCGCGATACAGACGGCCCCCGAAGGGCATTTCCGGCCCGTCGGTTCGCATGGCTTCCTGATGGCCTCCCGGAATATGCCCCAGGCGTTCGATCAACAACCGCTGGAAGCCTGTGCGACGATCGCCGCCTGTGTCGCGGCTCAACGCGTCGATCCCGGCTCGTCGTGGCGTGCGGAAGCCGAACGCGCCTTCGCATGGTTTTTCGGTGCGAACGATCTCGGCGTCGTACTCGCCGACGTCGCGACGGGCAGCTGCCGCGACGGCCTGCATCCGGACCGCGCGAACGAGAACCGGGGAGCGGAATCGGTGCTATCCTTCCTGCTCGCGCTGGCCGACATGCAGCGCCTGAGAGCGGCGGACCGGCGGGCGCCGTCACAGCCGAGCCCATCCACACACGAACCCATCGATGCCTGACGGGGCTCCGCCATCCGCGCCCTTCTTCAACCGGCAGGCGCTTCACTTGCGGCCCGACCCGTCGCGCGTCGTCGTCCGCCCGTTCCGGCCGGCG
>Ga0182736_1001032_pt1 | contig 31397 bp, 25 predicted proteins | sample eDN5th30CKraftBY_FD_128882 | JGI IMG/M metagenome (GOLD analysis project Ga0182736, IMG submission 128882) | Enriched backyard soil microbial communities from Emeryville, California, USA - eDNA 5th pass 30_C Kraft BY (version 2) (version 2) | ecosystem: Environmental > Terrestrial > Soil >...
AGCTCCGCGTCGTCGGCGACCACTGACCCCACCCACTCACCCACCCACCCCACCCACCCCACCCCAACCCACCCCAACCCGAACTTCGTATCCCAGGGCTCCTGCATGGGAGCTCAGCCATACGAAGTTCGATCGGTGGTCGGAAGCCTCGGCGAACTTCGTATGGGTCAACGCCTGATCCGGCGCTCCTGCATACGAAGTTCGCCCCGGGGGGCGGGTCGATCGCGTGGGTCGGGTCAGCGGAAGTCGCGGGATGGGAGGTGGACGCTGAGCGGGAGGAGGGAGATCGTCTCGGCGATGACGTTGGTGACGCCTTCGGCCGTCTCCAGGCGGCCGCGGATGAGCAGGGCGGGGGCCGTCTGCACCAGGCGGCGGTGGTGGATCCAGCAGCCCCTCGACACGACGACGTTGACCAGTCCGGTCTCGTCCTCGAGGTTCAGGAACGTGGTGCCGCCCGCGGTGGCCGGCCGCTGGCGGTGCGTGACGACGCCGCCCACCAGGACCCGGCTGCCATCCTCCCGGCCGCCCAGCGCGGCCGCAGGGAGGACGCCCAGGCGGTCGAGCTCTTCGCGCAGGAAGCGGGTGGGGTGGCCGTCGGGCGCCACGCCGGTGGCCCACAGGTCAGCCAGGGCGGTCTCGCGGTCGTCCATCCCCGGCAGGGTCGGGACGGTGGTGCCGGTGACGATGCCGGCCAGCTGGTCGGCCGACCCCTGGGCCACCACACCCGCCTCCCAGATGGCGGTGCGCCGGCCCGAGCCCGGACCCCGGGCGCCCTCGGGGTCGTCGTCGAAGGCGGCGAACGCCCCCGAGGTCGCCAGGGCTTCGAGCTGGGCGAGCGACAAGCCGTTGCGGCGGGCGACGTCCTCCATGTCGGCGTAGGGCCGTCCCGCCGCGATCTGCTCCGCCAGGTCGTCGCCGATGCCCCGCACCGACGAGATCCCCAGGCGCACCGCCACCCCGCCGGTGCTCGTGGCCGGGTCGCAGGGCTCGAGGGTGGCCTCGGCCGACGAGCGGTCGATGCACGGCGTGCGCACCTCGACCCCGTGGCGGCGGGCGTCCTGCACGAGGGTGTGCGGCGAGTAGAAGCCCATCGGCTGGGCGTTGAGGAGGCCGGCGCAGAACGCAGCGGGGTGGTGCAGCTTGAACCAGGCCGAGGCGTAGACGAGGTAGGCGAAGCTCACCGAGTGGCTCTCGGGGAAGCCGAAGTTCGCGAAGGCGGCCAGCTTGGCGTAGATCTCGTCGGCCACCTCGCCGGTGATGCCCCGCTCGGCCATGCCCGCGTAGAGCCGGTGGCTGAGCCGCTCCATGCGCTCGACCGACCGCTTCGACCCCATGGCCTGGCGGAGCTGGTCGGCCTCGCCCGGCGAGAACCCGGCGACGTCGATGGCCATCTGCATGAGCTGCTCCTGGAACAGCGGGACGCCGAGGGTCTTCTCCAGCGCCGGCTTCAGCAGCGGGTGCAGGTAGGTGACGGGCTCCTTCTTGTTCCGGCGCCGGATGTACGGGTGCACCGATCCGCCCTGGATCGGACCGGGCCGGATGAGCGCCACCTCCACCACCAGGTCGTAGAAGGTCCGGGGCTTCAGCCGGGGCAGGGTGGCCATCTGGGCCCGGGACTCCACCTGGAACACCCCGATGGAGTCGGCCTTGCCGAGCATGTCGTAGACGGCATCGTCCTGGGGGACGGTGGCCAGGTCGACGGTGGGGTCGGCGTGCTCCCGGACGAGGTCGACCATGTGGTGCAGCGCGGTGAGCATGCCGAGGCCGAGCAGGTCGAACTTCACCAGCCCCACTGCCGCGCAGTCGTCCTTGTCCCACTGGAGCACGCTGCGGTCCTCCATGCGGGCCCACTCGACCGGGCACACCTCGATGACCGGCCGGTCGCACAGGACCATGCCGCCCGAGTGGATGCCGAGGTGCCGGGGGAAGTGCTCGACCTCGGCGGCCAGCTCCAGCACCTCGATCGGGATGTCGTGGTCGAGGTGCGCGGCCGGAGCCGGCGCCACCGCGCCCCGCTCGTGGCCGTGGCCGCGCTCGGGCCGGGACCCGGGACCGGGGCCGCCGCCGGGGCGGTCACCGGGCTCGTGCAGCGACGCCGCGACCGGCGGCCGCTCGTCGACCCAGCCGGCCCGGGAGGCGTGCGCCCTCGGCTCGTGGATGCCCGGCGTGGCCGGCATGGCGGGTCCCGCGCCGGGCGCCTCGAGGTTGCCCCGCACCCCCTTCCACGGGTCGAGCTGCTTGGACCAGGCGTCCTGCTGGCCCGGGTCGGCGCCCAGCGCCTTCGCCATGTCCCGCACCGCCGAGCGGGTGCGGTAGGTGATGACGTTGGCGACCTGGGCGGCGTAGTGGCGGCCGTAGCGGCCGTACACGTACTGGATGACCTCCTCCCGGCGGCCGCTCTCGATGTCGAGGTCGATGTCGGGCGGGCCGTCGCGCTCGGGTGAGAGGAACCGCTCGAACAGCAGCCCGAGGCGCACGGCGTCGGCCTTGGTGATGCCCAGCGCCCAGCACGCCGCGCTGTTGGCCGCCGATCCCCGCCCCTGGCAGTAGATGTCGCTGCGCCGGCAGAACTCGACGATGTCCCACACGATCAGGAAGTACCCCGGGAACCCCAGCGCCTCGATCACGTCGAGCTCGTGGTCGATCTGCCGCCACGCCCGCTCGTTCAGCGTCCCCGCCCCCGCCCCCCTGCCCCGAACTTGTCGTGATGGTGGTTGCCCTTCAACCACGTTCACGACAAGTTCGTCAGGGGTGGGGTTGGGGGAGGTGGGGCGGGGGCCGTAGCGGTCCCGCCGTGATGCGCCGTCCTCGACGAGGCGGCGGAGGAACTGCATCTCGGTGAGGCCGTCGGGGCAGGGGTACGGCGGGAGGTTCGGGGCGACGAGGCGGAGGTCGAACGCGCACGACCGGCCCAGCTCGGCCGCCGTCTCCACCACGCCCGGGTAGCGGGCGAAGCGGCGGGACTGCTCCGCGCCCGAGCGCAGGTGCGCGCCTGCGCCGCCGGGCAGCCAGCCGTCGATCTCGCCCAGGCTCCGGCGGGACCGCACCGCCGCGAGGGCCGTGGCCAGCCGGCGCTTGGCCGGGACCGCGTAGTGGACGTTGTTGGTGGCGACGAGGGGCACGTCGCGCGCCACCGCCAGCTGGGCGAGGGCGTCGTTGCGGACGGTGTCGAGGGGGTCGCCGTGGTCCCACAGCTCGACGTGGACGTGCTCGCGCCCGAACAGGCCGACCAGCTGGTCGAGCGCCCGTCCGGCGGCGGCCGGGCCGTCGGCGTGGAGGGCGGCGGCGAGCGGGCCCTTGCGGCAGCCGGTGAGCACCGCCCACTCGCCGCCGGCTAGCTCGGCCAGGGCGTCGAGGCCGATGCGGGGCGCGCCCTTCTGCCCGGCCAGCTGGGCGGTGGTGGCCGCCCGGGCCAGGCGGGCGTAGCCCTCGGGCGACCGGGCCAGCACCACCAGGTGCTCCCCCGGCGGGTCGGCGGCGCCGAGGGGCGGCTGGGTGGGGCCGTCGAGCGTGAGCTCGGTGCCGAACACCGTGGGCAGCCCGACGGCCCGGGCGGCCTCGGCGAAGCGGACGACGCCGTAGAAGCCGTCGTGGTCGGTGACCGCCAGCGCCTCGAGGCCCAGGCGGGCGGCCTCCTCGGCCAGCTCCTCGGGGTGCGAGGCGCCGTCGAGGAAGCTGAAGTTCGTGTGGCAGTGCAGCTCGGCGTAGGGCACCGCCCCCCGGTGGGCGGCCCCGGCGATGTCGGCGGGCGCCTCGTAGGCGGCCCGCTTGCGGGACCAGGCCGGGCTGTCGCTCCCGTTCGCCCACTCCGGTGCCGGTGGCGGCGAGGACGGGGACGGCGCCGGTGGCGAGGGTGGCGAGGGGGCGCGGCCGTCCTTCCCGGTCAGCCGCCGTTCGAGCTCCGACCACGGCATGGAGGGGTTGTTGAACGCCACCTCCAGACCTTCGCGCCGAACACCTGTTCGATCAAACGCGACCTCCTGACCTGGGCGCCATCCAGGCGGGGCGGCAGGATCGAACAACGAGCGTGTCGACGCGCCCGCAGGAGATCCTGGTCATGGGGGCCACCGGGTACATCGGCGGCCGCCTGGCGCCCCGCCTCGCCGACGCCGGGCACCGGGTCCGGTGCCTCACCCGGCGCCCCGAGCACCTCGCCGAGGTCGACTGGGCCGGCTCGGTGGAGATCTGCGAGGGCGACGCCCTCGACCGGACCAGCCTCGACGAGGCCATGACCGGGATCGACGTCGTCTACTACCTGATCCACTCGATCGGGACGGGGGCGAGCTTCCAGGACTCGGATCGCGCCGCGGCCCGCAACACGGCCGAGGCCGCAGCGGCGGCGGGCGTGCAGCGCATCGTCTACCTCGGCGGGCTCGTCCCCCAGGGCGAGGATGCGTCGGCGCACCTGGCATCGCGGGCCGAGGTCGGCCAGATCCTCCTGGACGGGCCCGTGCCGGCGGTGGTCCTGCAGGCCGGGATCATCATCGGGAGCGGCTCGGCCTCGTTCGAGATGCTGCGCTACCTCACCGAGCGCCTCCCCGTGATGGTGACCCCGAAGTGGGTGGAGTCGAAGGTCCAGCCGATCGCCATCCGCAACGTGCTGACGTACCTGCTCGGCACGCTCGACCTGGACCCGGCCACCGACCGGGCGTTCGACATCGCCGGGCCGGACGTCATGACCTACCGCGAGATGATGCAGCGCTACGCCCGGGTGGCAGGGCTGGCGCGGCGCGCCATCATCCCCGTCCCCCTCCTGTCACCGTGGCTCTCCAGCCAGTGGGTCAACGTGGTGACGCCGGTGCCCAAGGCCATCGCCCAGCCCCTGATCGGCTCGCTGCGCAACAACGCCGTCGCCCACGAGCACGACATCGAGGCGCTCATCCCGCAGGACCTGTGCCCGTTCGAGGAGGCCGTCCGCCTCGCGCTGGACCGCATCCGCAACGCCGACGTGGTCACCCGCTGGTCCAACGCGACCTGGCCCGGCGCACCGAGCAACCCCATGCCGACCGATCCCGAGTGGAGCGGCGGGACCGTCTACCGCGACGACCGGTCCCTGGCCGTGCCGGTCGCCCCGGCGGACCTGTGGCGGGCGGTCGAGGGCATCGGCGGCGACCACGGCTGGTACTCCTTCCCGCTCGCGTGGGCGGTGCGCGGCCTGCTCGACCGCCTCGCCGGCGGCGTCGGCCTCCGCCGCGGCCGGCGCCACCCCGACCGGCTGGTCCTGGGCGACGCCGTCGACTTCTGGCGGGTCGAGGCGCTCGAACGGCCCCGGATCCTCCGGCTGCGGGCCGAGATGCGGCTCCCGGGCGACGCCTGGCTCGAGTTCTCGATCACCGAGGACGGCGACGGCTCGATGCTCCACCAGCACGCCCTGTTCATCCCGCGCGGGCTGGCCGGGAACCTCTACTGGTGGGCCGTGTACCCCTTCCACGGCATCGTGTTCGGCTCGATGATCGCCAACCTGGCCGCCGCCGCGACCCACCCGCCGACGTCCGGGTCGACGGCTACGCCGGCGGCTCGGTCCGTCGGCGGTGGCTGACCGCCTCCCGGGCGGTGGCCACGAGGGACGACTCCGCCGGGTCGCTGACGGTGTCGGCGAGCTTGGCGAGGGTGGTGTCCCACTCCCCCAGGACCCGTTCGACGAAGGCACGGGGCGCGGGCTCGGCGGTGCCGTCGGCGCCGTCGAGCCACCAGAGGTCCCGGCTGAGCAGGCCGAGCTGGTGCTCGACCTCGGTCCACCGGGTGACCACCAGCGGCAGCCGGTCGCTCTTGGCCGTGGGGTAGGACGTGCCGGCGACCAGGTCGTGCGGCTCCAGGCGGAACAGGCCCGCGAGCAGGGCGACGGTGCGCTCCGAGGGCGTGTTCAGGTCGGTCTCGAGGTGGCTGACGGCCACCCGCGAGATGCCCAGGCGATCGGCCAGCTGCTGCTGGGTCCACCCGCGGTCGACCCGGAGCGTGGCGATGCGCTGGCCGAGCGAGCCGGCGCCGGGCGGGCGCCCCGGCCAGGTGGGTTCCCAGGTGTCCATGCCGCTGAGCAGGCCCTTCGGAGGCGGTCGGAATCCTGCCAACCCAGTTGACAGACACCGCCGGGCTGGCCGGGGACAATCCTACGTATGACCAAGCGCGCGCTCATCACCGGCATCACCGGCCAGGACGGCTCCTACCTCGCCGAGCTCCTCCTCTCGAAGGGCTACGAGGTGATCGGCATGGTCCGGCGCTCGTCGACCGTGAACTTCGAGCGCATCGCCCACCTCCAGGACAAGATCACCTTCGTCCCGGGCGACCTGCTCGACGAGGTGTCGCTGATCCACATCCTCCAGGAGCACCGGCCGAACGAGGTCTACAACCTCGCTGCGCAGTCGTTCGTCCAGACCAGCTTCACCCAGCCGGTGCTGACCGGTGAGATCACCGGCCTGGGCGTGACCCGCATCCTCGACGCCATCCGCCTCGTCGATCCGGAGATCCGCTTCTACCAGGCGTCCTCCAGCGAGATGTTCGGCAAGGTCCAGGCCGTCCCGCAGGCCGAGGACACCCCGCTCTACCCCCGGTCGCCCTACGGCGTGGCCAAGGTCTACGGCCACTGGATGACCATCAACTACCGGGAGTCCTACGACCTCCACGCGTCGTCCGGCATCCTCTTCAACCACGAGTCGCCCCGTCGCGGCCTCGAGTTCGTGACCCGCAAGATCAGCCACACCGTGGCCAAGATCAAGCTCGGGATGGCCGACGAGCTGCGCCTCGGCAACCTCGACGCCCAGCGCGACTGGGGCTTCGCCGGCGACTACGTCGAGGCCATGTGGCTCATGCTCCAGCAGGACTCCCCCGACGACTACGTCGTGTCCACCGGCGAGACCCACACGGTGCGCTCGTTCTGCGAGCTGGCGTTCGGCCGGGTGGACCTGGACTACGAGCAGTACGTGAAGATCGACGAGAAGTTCTTCCGCCCCGCCGAGGTCGACCTGCTCGTCGGCACCCACGAGAAGGCCACCAAGCAGCTCGGCTGGGAGCCGAAGACCAGCTTCCCCGAGCTGGTCAACATGATGGTCGACGCCGACCTCGCCTTCCTGAACGGCGACCTCGACCACCTCGCCCGCTGAGGTGGGCTGACCGAGCCGGTCAGCTGCTGGTCCCGAGCACCCGGTCGATGACCTGGGTGTAGAAGCCGAAGTCCGCCGCCTCGTCGGCGTGGTGCCCCTGGTGCGGCACCGTGCCGCCCAGCCACCGGTCCCACCACCGCTCCGCCGCGCCCGGTCGGCGGGGCAGGTGGGCGAGGGTGCCCACGGTCAGGTTCAGCCCGAAGAACACCACCACCGATGCCAGGGTCACGTCGACGAGGGCCATGAGCCCGAGCAGGACGACGGAGAAGCCGGCGGCCTCCAGCGGGTGCATCACGAACAGCGAGACCGGCGTCATGCGCCGGTCCGGCACGTGGTGGATGCGGTGGAACCACCGGTACAGCAGGCCCCAGTGGAACACCCGGTGCACGCCGTACATCACGGCGTCCACGCCGACGATGAGGTACACGAGGTCGATCGCCGTCCGGCCGAGGCTCGACGGCGCCAGCTCGATCCACCCCTCCCGCCAGAGCCACCAACCCGGCAGGAGGGCGAGGGCGTTGATCGCCACGGTCGAGGCCGTCAGCAGGACCTCGGACCGTTCCGGGACCCGGGTCTGGTCGGTGAGGTCCCACCTGCGCACGAGCCCGTGCCAGAGCACGACCGACGTGGCGAGGGTCGCGGCGTTGAGCACCACGCTCACCGCCAGGACCTGCCACCAGTCCCATTCCGCCACCGCATCGAGCACGACGCCATCCTGACAGCGCCCGCTCGCGGTGCGGCGCACCCGACGTCCCTGTCAGACCTCTTCGGTACGTTTCGAAACCCATCGTCACGTCCCGGAGGCCGGTCATATGATCTTGAGTATGAGTTCCGGCAAGGTGAAGACCCGCATCACGATCACGGTGGATCCCGACGTCCTCGCCCTGGTCAACCAGGCGGTCGATGCCGGTGCGGCGCGGAGCGTCTCGGCCTTCTTCGAGTGGGCCGCGCTGGACTCGCTCGACGCCGACGCGGCCTACGTCCGCATGCTCGACGAGATCCTCGAGGAGACCGGCGGACCGCCCACACCCGAGGAGCGCGAGGAGAGCGAGCGCCGCCTGGGACTGCGGCCGTGACCGGGATCGTGCTCGACACCGGCGCGCTGATCGCGCTCGAGCGACGCCATCGCCTGCGCGCCGTCGATCTCACCATCGCCTTCGAAGCCCACGTCCGCATCGCCGTCCCCACGGGATGCGTCGCCCAGGCCTGGCGGGACGGCGCCCGACAGGTCGAGCTCGCGCGCCTCCTCCGTTCGTCCGATGTCGAGCTCCGACCGCTCGACGGCTCCGATGCGAGACGGGTCGGCGAGATCCTCGGCCGAACGGGAACGTCGGATGTGGTCGACGCCCACGTCGCGCTCGTGGCGGTGCGCGACGGACGCACGATCTTCACCAGCGACCCCGACGATCTCCGGGTCCTCGCCCCGGGTGCTCGGATCGAGGCCGTGTGAACTGCCGGGCGGTCCGGGGGCGCCGGTAGGGTCCACGGCCGTGCAGGACACGTCGGAAACGTTGGTCACGGTGCTCGCCGGAGGGGTCGGTGCGGCCCGCATGCTGTCGGGGATCGTGCAGGTGGTGGACCCCGCGAACGTCACCGCGATCGTCAACGTCGGCGACGACCTGGAGCTGCACGGCCTGCGCATCAGCCCGGACCTCGACACCATCACCTACACGCTCGCCGGTGAGATCAACCCGGAGACCGGGTGGGGCCTGAAGGGCGAGAGCTGGCAGGCCATGGACAGCGTGAAGCGCTACGGCGGCATCTCGTGGTTCGGCCTGGGCGACCGGGACCTGGGCACCCACCTCTACCGGACCCAGCGTTTCGCCGAGGGCGCCACGCTCACCGAGGTCACCGCCGAGATCACCGATGCGTGGGGCCTCGGGCTCCGCCTGCTCCCCGCCACCGACGACCGGCTCCGCACCCGGGTCACGCTCGCCGAGGGCGACGACGCCGGTCTGGAGGTCGGCTTCCAGGAGTACTTCGTCCAGCGCCAGCACGGCGTCCCCGTGTCGGCCATCCGCTTCGACGGCGCCGAGGCGGCGACGGCGGGCCCCGACGTCCTCCAGGCGCTCGCCGACGCCGACCGCGTCGTGCTCGCCCCGTCGAACCCCATCGTGTCGATCGACCCCGTCCTCGCCGTGCCCGGCGTGCGCGAGGCGCTCATCGCCCGGCGAGCCGACACGGTGGCCGTCTCCCCCATCGTCGCCGGATCCGCCCTCAAGGGCCCGGCCGACCGGCTGCTCACCGAGCTGGGCCACGAGGCCACCGTCGTCGGCGTGGCCAAGCTCTACGCCCCGCTCGCCGAGGCCCTGGTCATCGACCACGCCGATGCCGACCTGGCCGATGCCGTGGCTGCCGAGGGCATGCGGCCGATCCTGGCCGAGAGCATCATGCGCACCCCCGAGGTCGCGGCCGAGCTCGCTCGCACGGTGCTGGCCGGATGAGCGAGCTGCGGATCTTCGGCGTCACCGGGATCGGCGAGATCCGGCCCCGCGACGACCTCGCCGGGATCATCGCCACCGCCGTCGCCGACCACCACGGCGGCCTCGAGGACGGCGACGTCGTGGTTGTCACCCAGAAGATCGTGTCGAAGGCCGAGAACCGGCTGGTGGCCGTCGACCCCGACGACCCGCTCAGCCACAAGGCCCTCGTCGAGGAGGAGACGGTCCGCGTGCTCCGCCGCCGGGGCGACCTCGTCATCTCCGAGACCAAGCACGGCTTCGTCTGCGCCAACGCCGGCATCGACCTGTCCAACGTGGAGCTGGGCTACGCCGCGCTCCTGCCCGAGGACAGCGATCGCTCCGCCCGCCGCATCCGCGACGGCATCCGCGCCCGCGCCGGCGTCGAGGTCGGGGTCATCGTCAGCGACACGTTCGGGCGCACCTGGCGTCGCGGCCTCACCGACGTCGCCATCGGGTGCGCCGGCATCGGCGCCATCCTCGACCACCGGGGCACCCACGACACCCAGGGCCGCGAGCTCCAGGTCACCGAGGTCGCCATCGTCGACGAGCTGGCCGGGGCAGCCGACCTGGTGCTGGGCAAGGCCACCGGCCTCCCGGTGGCGGTGATCCGCGGCGTCGACCCGTCGTGGCTGCGCACCAGCAGCGTGCGCGACGAGATCGTCCGCGATCCCGCCGAAGACCTGTTCCGCTAGCCGGTCCGCCTCAGCCCGGCGGCCGGACCCGATGCGGTGCGGTCAGCCCTGGCCGTCGCGCGTGCGGAAGAACTCGAGGATGGCGGCGCTGCCGGCGGCGAGGTCGGTCCACGGCTTCCACCCGAGCTGCATCTCGGCGCGCGAGGGGTTCAGCGAGGAGCGGGCCAGCTCACCCGGGCGGGCATCGGCGAGCGTCGCCGCCCGATCGACCCCGGCGACGCGGGCCATCGTGGCGTAGAGGTCGTTCACCGAGGTCTCGGTGGCCGTCCCGATGTTGATGATGAGGCCGTCGCCCTTGTCCGAAGCCCGCACGAACGCATCGACGACGTCGTCGACGAACACGTAGTCACGGGTCTGGGAGCCGTCGCCGAAGATGGTGCACGGCTCGTCTCGCAGCAGGCGGCCGGCGAAGATCGCCACCACGCCGGCCTCGCCGTGGGGGTCCTGTCGGGGGCCGTAGACGTTGGCCAGCGCCAGGGCGGTGAACTCGAGCTGGTGCAGCTCGCGGTACGCGTAGAGGTAGTCGCCCACGACCTTCTTGGTGATGCCGTAGGGCGACACCGGGCGCTGGGGCAGCGACTCGTCGGCCGGCAGGTCCTCGTCGGCGACCACGCCGTAGATCGTGCCGCCGCTCGAGGCGAAGACGACCTTGCGGGTCCCGCCCCGGCGAGCGCCCTCCAGGACGTGCAGCGAGCCGATCACGTTGATCATGGCGTCGTGGACCGGGTCGGTGACCGAGACCCGCACGTCGATCTGCGCGGCGAGGTGGAAGATCACCTCGGGCTGGCGCCGCTCGATGAGCTCCACCAGGGACGCATCGCGGATGTCCATGCGGTGGAACTGGAACTTGTGCTCGCCGTTGGCCCGGGCATCGGCCAGGTTGGCCATCGAGCCGCTGGACAGGTCGTCCACCACGTCGACCTCGTGGCCCTCGGCCAGCAGGCGGTCGACGAGGGTCGAGCCGATGAAGCCGGCGCCGCCGGTCACGAGTGCGCGCATGTGGTGGTGTCCCCCCTGGGTCAGGATCCGGTCTCGAGGTGCTCGCCGACGCCGACGGTCCCTCCGGAGACCCGCAGGTGCGGGCCGACCACAGCATGGTCGCCCAGCACGGCCAGATCGTCGATGCGGGCGCCTGCGCCCACCACCGCGCCCTCGCCGAGGACGGCACGCTCCACGACCGCACCTTCGCCGACGTGGGCACCGGAGAGCAGGACGGCGTCGTGCAGGACGGCGCCCGATTCGATGACCGCGCCCTCGCCCACCACGCAGCGGACGACCTTGGCATCGTCCGCGACCTGGGCCCCGGGGTGGATGCCCACCGCGGGCTCGCCGCGCAGGCCGTCGAGCAGGTCGAGCTGGCTCTGGAGGTACTTCGACGGGGTGCCGGTGTCGATCCAGTAGGTGTCGCCGGACATGGCGTAGAGCGCCCGGTCGGCGACCATGGCCGGGAAGACCTCGCGCTCGATGGAGACCTTGCGGCCATCGGCGATCCGGTCGAGCACCGCTGCCTCGAGCACGTAGGTGCCGGCGTTGATGAGGTCGGTGGGCGCCTCCTCGCGGGAGGGCTTCTCCACGAAGGCCTCCACGCGGCCGTCGGCGTCGGTGGGGACCACGCCGAACGCGGAGGGGTCCTCGACCTGGTGGAGGGCGATGGTGCCCTCGCCGCCGTGCTCGTCGTGGAAGGCCACGAGCGCCCCGATGTCGAGGTCGGTCAGGACGTCGCCGTTGACGACGACGAACCGCTCGTCGATGCCGGCGTCGAGCGCCGCGAAGCGGATGGCGCCGGCGGTGTCGAGCGGCTCGGGCTCGATGGCGTAGTGCAGGGCCACGCCGGCGTGCTGGCCGTCGGGGTAGGCGTCGGCGAACGCGTCGGGCTTGTAGCCCATGGACAAGACGGCCTCGGTGATCCCGTGGTCGGCGAGGTGCTCGAGCACGTGCTCGATCATCGGCCGGTGCAGGATCGGCAGCATCTGCTTGGGCCGGGTGAGGGTGAGGGGGCGGAGGCGCGTGCCGAACCCGCCGACCAGCACGACCGCCTTCATCCGTCGCTCTTCTGCTCGGTGGTGTCCGAGGCGGGCGTGGTGGTGGCCGTGGAGCTGTCGGTGGGCGTGCCCCCGGCGTCGGCGGCACCCAGCGTCTCGATGTCGGCCGCCGACGACGGCGGGTTGATGTCGCCGTCCTGGCCCTTCGGGATGAACGCGAGGGTGTAGGCGCCGAGGTCCTCGGTGAAGCGGACCGAGCCGAAGTCGCCGCGGTAGATCTTGTCGGGCTTGGTGCCGGCGGCCGTGGCCGCGTCCTTCCAGTGGGCGAGCACCAGCTCACCGGGCTTGCCGGCGCAGGTGGTCTCCCCCACCTTCACGGTGGTGGCGCCGTCCTCCATCGTCATGCCCTCGGGCAGTTCGAAGCCGTCGTCGGTGACGGTGAGGCCGACCTGCTTGAAGTACCGGGACAGCGTGGCCCGCTTGCCGGCCGCGGCACGGGTGAACGGGTGGATGTGGACCAGGCCGTCACCGTGGGTGTGGACGCCCTGCACGTCGGTGGGGCCGTCCTGCAGCGGGTCGAGCTCGGTGCCGCAGACCTCGATGGCGAAGGCGGCGTGCCAGTGGTCGAACGGATCGCCGTTCTGGAGGTTCGCCTTGGGTGGCGTGGAGTTGTCGCCGTAGCCGCCGTTCTCGTTGCGGGCCATCAAGACGACACCGATGCCGAGGGCGACGATCACGACGATGCCCAGGCCGAAGAGCCAGTTCCGGTTGCTGCCTGCGGATGCGCCGGCCGGCTTGCCGGACCCGCTCTTCGCCGCGACGCGCGCGACCTTCTTGGCCGATGAAGACGATGCCATGGGGGGCCACGCTAGTGGGCGGACCCCCTCCGGCAGGATTCGGGTCAGCGCCCGATGAGCTCCGTGAACAGGTCGTCGTAGGCGGCGGCCACGCCGGCCGGCGACGCCCAGCGCTCCACGAACCGCCGCCCGGCTGCGCCCATGTCGGCCGCCGCGTCCGGCGCCTCGATCAGGCGGACCAGGGCCTTCGTGAAGGCCTCCGCGTCGTCCGGGGGCACGGCGAGCCCTGCGCCTGCCTCCACCACGGTGCGGGCGACCTCGGTGCCGGCGTCGACGGACGCCACCACGGGCCGACCCGAGGCCAGGATCGTGTACAGCTTCGACGGCACGCTGGAGCGGGCCAGCCCGGTCCGCAGCGGGACGACGTGGATGTCGGCCGCTGCGGCCACCTCGGGCAGCCGGGACTTGGGCTGCATGTCGACGAACCGCACGTTCGGGAGGCCGGCGGCCTGGGCCATGAGCCCTTCGCGGGCCACGCCGCCGCCGTTGATGACGAACACCACGTCGGGATCGTCGGCGAGGTGGGCGGCCGCCGCCAGGACCAGGTCGAGCGACTGCGACCAGCCCACGTTGCCGGCGTACATCACCACGGTCTTGCCCTCGAGGCCGAACTCCCGCCGGTAGGCGTTCTCGCGCTCGGCGGGCCGGATGAAGTCGGTGTCGATGAAGTTCGGGATCACCCGGACCTTGTCCGGGTCGCCTGCGGCGCCCCGTCGTCCGCTGATCTTGGCGGCGACGTTGGCCTTCAGGTCGTCGGACAGGACGGTGACGGCGTCGGCCCGCAGGTAGGTCTCCCGCTCCAGCCAGCTGGCCACCTTGATCACGCGGGGATCGGTGATGGCGCCGAGCTCGACGGCGACGTCGGGGAACACGTCCTGGATGTTGAACACGAACGGGATCCGGTGCGAACGGGCGATCGCCCACCCGGCCGCGCCCAGCGTGAGCGGCGGCGACATCGCCAGCACGCCGTCGGGCTTGGACCGGGTGACGAGGCCGGCGAGCCCGCTCAGCGCCGTGAACCCGGCGAACGCCAGCGCCCGGGCCGGGATGTTGCGCTTGTCGGTGGGGAACGGGTGGACGCGGGTGATGCGGCCCCACTCGGTGTCCTCGTGCCGGATGACCTGGCCCTCCCACCCCGGCTCGAGGGCGTGGTGCTGGTACCAGGGCAGCGACGTCACGATGTGGAGCCGGTTGCCCCGATCGGTGAGGCCCTTGGCGATCTGGGTCATCACCTCGCCGGTGGGCGCGACGTCGGGGGCGAAGTGCGGGCACAGGACGAGGAGGTTCATGCCCGACCAGTCTCCCCCACCGCAGCTGCGGCCCGGTAGCCCGCCGCCAGGTCGCCCGCGGCGCGGTCCCACGTGAACCGCTCGGCCCGCACGCGCCCGGCGGCAGCCAGGGTGTCGTGGACGGCAGGCTGGTCGAGCACCCGGGCGAGCTCGCCGACGAGCTGGCCGACGTCGCCGGGGCGGAACTTCAGCCCGGCGTCGCCCACCACCCAGGGCAGCGCGGTGGCGTCGGCGACGACGACGGGCACGCCGGCCGCCATGGACTCGAGCGCCGGCGCCCCGAACCCCTCGAACCGGCTGGGCACGGCCACCACCGTGGCGCACGCGTAGAGCGCGGCGAGGTCCGTCCACGGGATCCGGCCCGTGCGCCGCACCTGCTCCCCTGCGCCGGAGGCCCGGATGGCGGCGGACACGTCGGCCTCGCTCGGACCGGCCCCGCCCGGCAGCACCAGGGTGAGGTCGGGCCGGGACCGGGCCAGCCGGCCGAACGCCTCCACCAGCGTCACGTGGTCCTTGTGGGGGTAGGTGATGGCCGGGTACAGGATGACCTGCTCGCCCAGCCGGTAGCGCTGGCGGACGGCGGCGACCTCGTCGGCCGGCACGGGCCGGGGCGGCTCGATGCCGTGGGGCACCGTGCGCACGTGGTCCTCCGGCACGCCCAGCCGCTCGACCACCGAGGCCGACGCCGGGTCGCTCGGGGTGAACACCATCGCGGCCCGCTTGGCCGACCGGGGCAGCATCGTGGTCAGCCACCGGCGCTTCACCGACGAGAAGTTCTCCGGCATCGCCAGCGGCTGGAGGTCGTGGATCGTGAGCGCCGCCGGGATCCGGCCGATGGCCGGGCCGGGCGGGATGACGCCGCCGGCGTGGTGCAGCAGCTCGATGTTGCGCCGCCCCGCCTCCCGCGCGAGCCAGGTGGCCTCGGTGGCGACGCGCTCCGCCTTGCGGTGGCCGTCGAGCCGGGTGGTCACGGTGGAGTACTGGGCGACCAGGTCGGGGTGGGCCTCGGCGAAGGACCGGAGCGCGAACAGGGTCAGGTGGAGGTCCGGCGGCGGGTCCTCGGCCAGGCCCCGGAGCAGGCGAGTCGTGTACTCCTCGCTCCCGCCCACGACTCCGGGCACGAGCCAGAGCAGGTTGACGCCGATGCGCCGCGGCGTGGTCCGGGTGGTCTGCACGGTCATCCCGCCACCTCCTCGTAGGCCGCCGCGGTCAGGTCGGCCGTCCGCTCCCAGGTGAACGTGGCCGCGCGGGCCCGGCCCCGCTCCCGCAGGTCCTCGGCGAGCGCCGGGTCGTCGAGGATGCGGGCGAGCGCCTTGGCGATGGCCTCGTGGTCCTCGGGGTCCACCAGCAGGGCATCGTCGCCCGCGACCTCCGCCGTGGCCGTGCCCGAGGAGGTCACGACGGGCGCGCCGTGGGCCATCGCCTCGAGGACCGGCATGCCGAAGCCCTCCCGGAGGCTCGGGAAGCAGAAGGCGGCGCAGCCGGCGAAGAGCGGCGGCAGCTCGTCGGGCGCCAGGAACCCGAGGGCGTGCACGCCGATGCCCGAGCCGTCGAGCCGGGCGAGGAGGGCGGCCACGTCCTCGTTCCAGCCCTCCGGGCCCACCAGCACGAGGTCGAGCTCCCGACCCGCGAGCAGCGCCATGGCCTCGATCAGGCCGCGCAGGTTCTTGCGGGGCTCCATGGTGCCCACGAACAGGACGTACGGCCGCTCGAGCCCCCGCTCCCGGCGCGCTGCCTCGACGGCCTCCCCGGTGACCGGGACGGCATCGACGCCCCAGGGCACCAGGCGGATGCGGTCGGCCTCGAAGCCGTGCTCCCGGCACTCCGCCGCCGTCGCCTCGGACGGGACGAGCACCAGCTCGGCCCGGCGCCGGGCCAGCTCGGTGCCCTTCGTGAAGAACCGGAGCCCGTGCTTGGTGGGCTGGGTCGGATCGGCGAAGAACGCCAGGTCGTGGATGGTCATCACCAGCGGGGCCTTGGTGGGCGGCACGGCGATGGCCGTCCCGTGCACCACGTCGACGGGACCGGTGGCCCGCTCGACCCCCGGCCACCGGAGGCCGTGCCACGCCTCGTACAGCGCGACCCGCGGCAGGGGAAGGTGCGCCACGGGGATCGGCAGGGCGAAGGCGGGCGGGGGCGGTTCGGCGTGGCGGGCCGCCACCCCGACCAGGTCGAGGTCGTCGCGGCGTGCCAGCGCCCGGAGCGTGCCGAGCGTCGACGTGGCGGTGCCGCCGGGCACCCGGTGCCAGCACTGCTCGACCGTGACCGCGACCCGGCGCCTCCGTTCCACGGGGAAGATTCTGGCCCGTGCCGGGGCGGCAGGTCGCCACGCCCGGCGCCGACCTCGACCGGCCAGATGTTGCAGGTAGCGTGCAACTTCATGCGCGCCCCTCGCCTCGCGGCCACCGCCGCCGCCGCCCTCTGCCTGCTCGCTCCCCTCGCTGCGTGCAGCGGGTCGTCGGATGCCGGGTCCTCGGCGAAGGCCGACGGTTCGACCACCGCCGCCGAGGCGTCGACCTCCACCACGACCACGGCGCCGGCCGCCGAGGCCTACGAGGGCGACGAGGACGGCTTCTACGCCGTGCCCGACCCCCTTCCCGAGGGCCCGCACGGCACGCTCATCCGCTACCAGGTGATGGACGACTACGAGTTCACGGGCGCCACCACCTACCGGATCATGTACCGCTCCGAGTCCGTCGCCGGCGACCCGATCGCCGTCACCGGGATGGCCACCGTGCCCACCGCCGAGGCCCCCGAGGACGGCCGGCCGATGATCACCATCGCCCACGGCACCACCGGCATCGCCGACGAGTGCTCGCCGTCGGTCACGAACAAGAACGCGGAGATGGGCCTGGTCGAGAACGCGCTGTCCGAGGAGTACCTGATCGCCGCCACCGACTACGAGGGCCTCGGCACCCCCGGCCGCCACCCGTACCTCGTGGGCGAGAGCGAGGGCCGCAGCACCATCGACGCCATCCTCGCCGCCGGTCAGCTGCCCGACGCCGACCCCGGCACGAAGCTCGGGATCGTGGGCTACTCGCAGGGCGGCCACGGCGCCCTCTGGGCCAACCAGGTCGCGTCCGAGTGGGCACCCGACCTCGAGGTGGTCGGCACGTTCTCGGGCGCCCCGGCCAGCGAGATCGGCGTGATCCTCGCCGCCGCCGACCGGGTGAAGGGCTTCGGGATCATGGTCGTGGCCGGCATCAACGCCGCCTACCCCGACGCCGACCTCGACGACATCCTCACGCCCGAGGGCCAGGAGGTCCTGAAGGCGGTCGACGAGGGCTGCGTGGGCGACGTGTTCGACGCCGCCGGCGCGGCCACGGGCGACCTGTTCGTGGCCGGAGGCGGCCAGACCGCCCCGTGGTCCGAGCTCGGCACCGAGCAGGACGCCGGCACCGAGAAGACCAACGACGCCCCGATCCTGCTCATCCACTCGAACGAGGACCAGACCGTCCCCACGTTCTTCATCGACCAGGTCGAGGGCCGCATGTGCGCCAACGGCCAGGTCGTCGAGCGCGTCGACCTCCCCGAGGGCAACCACACCAGCGCTGCCGTCCCCGCCTACGAGCAGGCCCTCACCTGGATGCAGGCCCTGTTCAACGGCGACGACACCGTCGTGAAGGACACCTGCGCCGGCTAGGCCCACAGCGATGCACCCGTCGGGCGACGGGAGTTCCGAGCGGAGCGAGCCCGGGGGTCTGGGGGCAGAGCTTGCGGAGCCCCCAGGACCAGCGAGGTGCGACGCAGTCGTGCCGAGCTGCGAAGGCGTCGGGCGTCAGCCCGTCCTCGAGTTCGAGGAACGGAGCGAGGCGCAGCCGAACGAGTGACGAGCGTGCGGAGCGTCAGCGGAGCACGCTGCGGAAGTAGCCCGCAGCCTTGGTGATGCCTTCGCGGAGCTCGATCTCGGGCTTCCAGCCGAGGAGGGTGCTGGCCTTGGTGATGTCGGGCTTGCGCTGCATCGGGTCGTCGACCGGGAGCGGCTCGTGGATGATCGTCGAGCTCGAGCCGGTGACCTCGATGACCAGCTCGGCGAGCTGGAGGATCGTGAACTCGTTCGGGTTGCCGATGTTGACCGGGCCGACCACGTCGGAGTCCAGCAGGGCGAGGAAGCCGCGGACCTCGTCGTCGACGTAGGTGAAGCTCCGGGTCTGCTGGCCGTCGCCGAACACCGTGATGTCCTGGCCCTGGAGCGCCTGGACGATGAAGTTGCTCACCGCCCGCCCGTCGTCGGGGCGCATCTGCGGGCCGTAGGTGTTGAAGATGCGCACGATGCGGACGTCGAGGCCGTGGTGGCGGTGGTACGCCATCGTCATGGCCTCGGCGAAGCGCTTCGCCTCGTCGTACACGCCGCGGGGCCCGATGGGGTTCACGTTGCCCCAGTAGGTCTCCGACTGCGGGTGCACGAGCGGGTCGCCGTAGACCTCGCTGGTGGACGCCAGGAAGAACTTGGCGCCCTTGGCCTTGGCCAGCCCGAGGGCGTTGTGGGTGCCGAGGCTGCCGACCTTCAAGATCTGGATCGGGATCCGCTCGAAGTCGATGGGCGACGCCGGGCTGGCGAAGTGCAGGACGGCGTCGACGTCGCCGGGCACGTGGATGAACGTGGAGACGTCGAGCTCCACGAACGAGAAGCTCGGGTTGCCGAACAGGTCCTCGATGTTGGTGACCGATCCGGTGATCAGGTTGTCGAGGCACACGACCTCGTCGCCGCGCTCGATCAAGCGGTGGCAGAGGTGCGAACCCAGGAAGCCGGCCCCGCCGGTGACGACGACCCGAGCCATCAGCTCCGGCCGATGCCGTCGTAGGTGAAGCCGAGGTCCTTGATGGCCTCGCGGTCGAGCAGGTTGCGGGCGTCGACCACGGCCTTGGCGCCGATGACCTCGCCGACCTTCTCGAAGCTGATCTCCTTGAACTCGGGCCACTCGGTGAGCACCGCGAGCACGTCGGCGCCGGTGGCGGCCTCGTAGGGATCGGTGCAGATCTCGATGCCCGCGAGGCGGGCGTCAGCGCCGTCCTCGACCGCCGGGTCGTACGCCCGGACGGTGGCCCCGACCTCGAGGAGGCGGTGGATGATGTTCAGCGACGGGGAGTCCCGGAGGTCGTCGGTGGCGGCCTTGAAGGTGAGGCCCCACACGGCGATGGTCTTGCCCTCGAGCGACCCGCCGGCGAAGCGGGTGATCTTGTTGGCGACCCGGCCGAACTGCTCCTCGTTGACCGCGATGACCTGGCGGAGCAGGCCGAACTGGTAGCCCGAGTTCTCGGCGATGCGGACCAGGGCGTGCGAGTCCTTCGGGAAGCAGCTGCCGCCCCAGCCCGGGCCGGGGACGAGGAACCGGTTGCCGATGCGCTGGTCGAGGCCCATGCCCTTGACGACATCGGACACGTCGGCGCCGACCTCCTCGCACACCGCCGCCATGGCGTTGACGAAGCTGATCTTCGTGGCCAGGAAGGCGTTCGAGGCGTACTTGATGGTCTCGGCCGAGGCCGGGTCGGTGATGAGCACCTCGCCGGGCAGCTTCTCGTAGAGGGCGGCGACGCGGTCGGCTGCGCCGCGGTCGTCGGCGCCGATGACCACGCGGTCGGGGTTCAAGAAGTCGTCGACCGCCGTGCCCTCGCGCAGGAACTCGGGGTTCGAGACGACGTGCACGTCGTCGCGCTGGAGCTTCTTGGCGACCTCGCCCGCGGAGCCCACCGGGACCGTGGACTTGTTGATGACCACGGTCTGGGGCTGGAGGTGCGGGCCGATCTGCTCGGCGGCCTTCTTGATGAAGGACAGGTCGGCGGCGCCGTCGGCCCCCTGCGGCGTGGGCAGGCAGAGGAACACGAACTCGGCGTCGCCGACGGCGTTCTCGGCGCCCAGGACGAACGAGAGGAGGCCGTCGCGGATGCCGTCGTGGACGAGCTCGTCGAGGCCGGCCTCGAGGATCGGCACCTCACCGCGGGAGAGGGACTCGACCTTCTCCGGGACGACGTCGGCGCACACCACGGTGTGGCCGAGGTGCGACAGGCAGGCGCCGGTGGTCAGACCGACGTAGCCCGTTCCGATGATGGCGATCTTGCTTCCCACAGGTGCGTTCCCCGAGTTCGGTGTCCTGGCGCCACGGGCGCCGGTGCGAGCCGCTCAACCGTAGTTCGCCACCTCCGAGGAGGCGGCAACCGAGGCCGGCTCCTGGTGCCTCAGCCGCAGGCCTTCTCGCCCTCCGGGGCAGCCCCCGGCACGTACCCGATGACCTCCGACGTCGTGGTCGTGGCGGCGTTGGCGTCGGTGGAGCTGGTCTCGGACCCCGGGACCGTGGTGGTGGGGGCGGTCGTCGTGGTGGTCGTGGTGGGCACCGGGAAGTCCTTCTCGGGCCGGGGCTCGACCAGGGCGGCCCGGAAGTCGGGACCGGTCACGACGGTGATCTCGCTGGCGTCCTGGTCGGGGACCAGGGCCACGTCGGCGAAGAGGTGGCGGGCGACGAGGGCGGCCTGGGCCTCCATGCCCGGGGCGTAGCGCACCTCGGTGCGGGTCACGCCCGGGGTCGAGCCCGGCTCGCTCATCTTGAACCCGGCGGTGGCCAGGATCGACGAGGCGTCGCCGGCCTGGTCCTGCGTGCCGCTGCCGTTCAGGACGAGCACGGCGACCGAGGCCGGGGTCAGTTCGTCGCCGGTCTCGGTGCCGGTGCCCCGGAACTTGGCGAGGATCGGCTCGGCGCCGCCGGTCTGCAGGTCGAGCACCGCGGCGCCGCCCCGGACGGTGTCGGTGACCGGCAGGTTGTAGGTCTGCAGGGCGTTCGGGTCGAAGTTCCGGAAGGCGTTCCCGAGGGCGATCAGGTCGCCGGCGGTGGTCCCCTGGTCCAGGGTGATGTTCTCGACGCCGGTGTTGACCAGGTTGGCGAGGGTCCGCGGGTTGCGGGCGCCCTTCTTGATGGCGCCGCGCAGGACGCGCTTGATGAAGTCCTGCTGGCGGCTGATGCGGCCGAGGTCGGACGTGCCGTCGAGCGAGGCCCAGTAGCCGTTCTCGTTCAGGTACTTCATGTGCCGGGCCCGGACGTAGGCGAGGGCACCGGTGCCGTCGAGGGTGTTGCAGCCGGCGTTCGTGACGTTGAGGCCGCCCTGGTCCTTGACCGGGGTGGCGAAGTACACGGGGACGCCGCCGATCTCGTCGACGAGGCTCTTGAAGCCGGCGAAGTTGACCTGCACGTAGTGGTTGATGTCGATGTCGAAGTTGGTCTTGATCGTCTCGATCAGCTTGTCGGCGCCGCCGAACTCGAGCGACGAGTTGATGCGGCCCTTGCCGAGGCCCGGGACGTCGACCCAGAGGTCCCGGGGGAACGAGAGCACCTTGGCCTCGTTCGTCTTGGGGTCGACCCGGACGACCATGATCGTGTCGGAGCGGATGCCGCCGACCTCGTCTCGACCGGCCAGGGCCTGGTCACCCGCCTGGAGGCCGTCGGCGGAGTCGGCCCCGACGAGCAGGAAGTTCCGGGGCTGGTCCGAGTCGAACCCGGGCGAGGTGGGGTCGCTGATGTTCGAGAGCTTGTAGCGGTCGATCTCGCCGACCTTGCGCTTGGCGTAGGCCAGCGAGCCCGCCCCCACGAGGGCGACGACGATCATGCAGCAGTTGAACGTGATGAGGAACCGCTGCGGCCAGGTCCGGTGCGGACGACGGGCGCGGTTCCTCCTCGACATGGCTTCGTAACCTACTCGGGGCACCTGGTACCTCCCGAGTCACCCACTGTGAACATTCGGTGCAGAACCCCCACCACCAGGCACCCAGCGAGCGCGAGGCGGGGGTTGGGTTCCGAGCGGAGCGAGACCGGGGGGGGTGGGGGGGGGCAGAGCTTGCGGAGCCCCCCCCAAGACGAGGGCGTGCGACGCAGTCGGCGCCCTCGAGGAGGTGTTGGCCGTCAGGCCTTCCTCCAGTTCGAGGAACGGAGCGAGCGCAGCGAACGAGTGACGAGACCGGGCTAGAGCGGCAGGCCCAGGCCCCGGGCGATGATCATCCGCTGCACCTCGGAGGTGCCCTCGCCGATCTCGAGGATCTTGGCGTCGCGGTACTGGCGGGCGACGAGGGTCTCGTCCATGAAGCCGTAGCCGCCGAAGATCTGGGTGGCCTCGCGGGTGGCGGTGACCGCCGCCTCGGTGGCGTAGAGCTTGGCCATGGCGGCCTCGTGCTTGAACGGCTTGCCCTGGTCCTTGAGCCAGGCGGCGTGGTACGTGATGTTGCGGGCCTGCTCGGCCATCACGGCCAGGTCCGCGCACTTGAACGCCACGGCCTGGTACGAGCCGATGGGCTTGCCGAAGGCGTTGCGCTCCTTGGCGTAGCGGACGCTCTCCTCGAGGCAGCACTGGATCACGCCGACGGCGAGGGCGGCGATGGCGACGCGGCCGTCGTCGAGCGTGGCCAGGAAGTTGGCGAAGCCTCGTCCCCGCTCGCCGAGCAGGTTCTCGGCGGGGACCCGGCAGTCCTGGAAGGACAGGCCGTGCGTGTCGGAGGCGTGCCAGCCCATCTTGCGGTAGGGCGGCTGCACCTCGAAGCCCGGGGTGCCGGCGGGCACGATGATCGTGCTGATCTCGGGCTTGCCGGTGCTGCCCGGGGCGTCGGTGCGGGCGGTGATGGTGACCAGCGACGTCATGTCGGTGCCGGAGTTGGTGATGAACGCCTTCTCGCCGTTGATCACCCACTCGTTCGTGGACTCGTCGAGCACGGCACGGGTGCGGGTGCCGCCCGCATCGCTGCCGGCGTCGGGCTCGGTCAGGCCGAAGCCGCCGAGGGTGCGCCCGGCGCAGAGGTCCGGCAGCCAGCGCTGCTTCTGCTCCTCGGTGCCGAACGTGAAGATCGGGTTGGCGCCGAGGCCGACACCGGCCTCGAGCGTGATCGACATCGACTGGTCGACGCGGCCGAGCTCCTCGATGGCGATGCAGAGGGTGGTGAAGTCGCTGCCCGAGCCGCCGTACTCCTCGGGGAACGGCAGGCCGAACAGGCCCAGCTCGCCCATGGCCCGCACGGTGTCGGTCGGGAACACGTGGTCCCGGTCCCACTCCTCCGCGTACGGGGCGATCTCGGACTCGGCGAAGTCCCGCACCACCTTGCGGAACATCTCCTGCTCTTCGGAAAATTCGAACTCCACCCGCGCAGCGTAGGACCGGCGCGAACACCGGGGCGATCCCGGCCGGGCGCCGCGTACGCTCCGCCCGTGCCCCGGCCCTCCGCTGCTCCCCCGCTCGCCGTCGTCGGCGACCGGCTGCTCACGGGGCTGCGCGACGTGACGTCGGACCTGGCGGCCCTCGACGGGTCCGGGTACTGGGCGGTCGTGCTCCCGTTCGCGGGAGACCCGGTGTGCGCCCGCTTCGAGCACGTGGGCCCGGCCCGTCCGTGGCGGGGTCGGCCGTGGGTCGGCGTCGATCCCTCGACCTGGCGGTCGTCGCTCGACGAGGGCGCGTTCAAGGAGGGCGTCACCGCGATCCGCGCCGCGATCGGCCGGGGCGACGTGTACCAGGTGAACCTCACCCGGGTGCTCGCCGCTCCCCTGCCGCCCGGCGCGAACGTGGCGGCCCTCGGCGCCGCCCTGGCCGAGCGCAACCCGGCCCCGTTCTCCGCGGTGGTGCGGATCCCGTCGCACGGCATCCACGTCGCCTCGGCTTCGCCCGAGCGCTTCCTCGAGCGCGACGGCGACCGCGTCTGGTCGTCGCCCATCAAGGGCACGGCCGCCACCCGCGACGCCTTCTTGGCCAAGGACCGGGCCGAGAACGTGATGATCGTCGACCTGGTGCGCAACGACCTCGGCCGGGTGTGCGAGTGGGGGTCGGTGCACGTGCCCGCGCTGTGCGCGGTGGAGGAGCACCCGGGCCTCGCCCACCTCGTCTCCACGGTCGAGGGCCGGCTGCGCCCCGGGCTCGGGTGGGCCGACGCCGTGGCGGCCACGTTCCCGCCCGGATCGGTGACGGGTGCGCCGAAGGTCGCGGCCCTGGAGCACATCGCCGCGCTGGAGACGGCCGACCGGCAGATCTACTGCGGCGCCGTCGGCTGGGTCGACGCCGACCGCCGGTGCGGATCGCTCAACGTCGCCATCCGCACGTTCTGGTTCCACGAGGACGAGATCCGGTTCGGCACCGGGGGCGGCATCACCTGGGACTCGGACCCGGGCGGCGAGTGGGAGGAGACCGAGCTCAAGGCGCGCCGCCTCCTGCGCGTCGCTGCCGGGTCCCACGCTGACGCCGGTCACTAAGGTCCTGCTCCCCGCGGACCGAAGGAACCCTGTGAACCTCCCCAGCCTGGCGCGCCCCCACGGTCGACGCTCCACCCGGACCCTGCTCCTCGTCGCGGTGCTCGCATCGTGCTTCGCCACCGTCCAGGCCGCAGGCTCCACCCCGGCCGGGGCCGCACCTACGCCGGAGGTGGCGGTGCCGGGCGTGGTCTACGTCCTCGACGCCGCGTCCGTGCCCGGCGACGCGATCTACCTGGCGCGGGGCACCACGATCGAGCGCTTCGTCCCCGGCACGCCCCTCCAGACGATCACCCTCCCGGCGGGGCTGGACGCCCGGCGCCTCGCCGTCGCACCGGACGGCACGGTGTGGTTCGGCGGCCTCACCGGCACCATCGGCACCGTCGCCCCCGACGGCGCCGTCACCACCCGGGCGCTCGCCGGCTCGGTGACCGCCATCGGGGACCTGGTCGTCGGCACCGATGGCGCCGTCTGGACGATCAGCGGCTCGGGCTACGGCACCCGCATCCAGCGGGGCGCACCGGGCGGCCCCATGACCGACATCCCGCTTCCCGAGGCCGTGACCCCGAGCTACATCGGCGCCGGGTCCGACGGCTCGCTGCTCGCGGTCGGCGCCAACGACTGGGTGATCGCCGCCGACGGCACCATCACCGCCCTCGGCCTGCCCGCCGGCTTCGAGCGCGACGTCACCACCATCGACGGCGCGCCCTGGGTCATCGGCTCCAGCTGGGCCGCCCGGATCGGCGCCGGCAACGCCGTGACCACCGTGGACCTGACGATGCCCACGAACAACCTGATCAACAGCGCCACCGAGGGGCCCGACGGCAGCGGCTGGGCCGTGACCGGCGGCGGGACCAACGACTCGCACCTCATCCGCTTCGACGCCACCGGCCCCCGCGGTTCCACCGTCGCCGCCGACACCGGCCCCGGGGAGTCGATCTTCGGCGCCTCGTTCGTGGTCGCCGACCCCACCGCAGACCGGCTCTGGCTGGTCGGCAGCCGCAGCACCGAGTCGCGGCTGGTGCCCGTCGACCTCGACCGGTCCCTGTCGTCGGTGACCGTCGACGACCCGGGGCCGCTCACGTTCGGCCTCACCACCTCGCTCCACGCCCAGATCACGAACTGGGACGAGGGGCCGGCGCCCACCGGGACCGTCACCTTCTCGAGCTACGGCGTGGCCCTCGCCACCGTGCCGGTGGCCGCCGACGGGTCGGCCTCGGCCACGATCCTCCCGCCGTACCAGTCCCTGAACCTGCGGGCGAGCTACTCCGGCGATGCCACCCACGGGCCGTCGCGCTCGGCGCTCGTCCACCGGTCGGTGGCCACGCCGCCCAGCACGATCACCGTCACCCCGCCGCCGCAGCCGTGGCGCCCGGGCAAGGCGACCTTCGAGGTGTCGGTCACCTCGTCCTCGGGGGCGAAGCCGAGCGGCACCGTCGTCATCGGCGACGCCGCCGTCGCCGTGTCCGGCGGCACGACCTACCAGGTCCCGGTGTCGCTGGCGCTGGGCGCCAACGCGGTCGGCGCCACCTTCATGCCCGCCGAGGGCTACGCCCCCGCCAGCACGACCCTGCCGTCGGCCGTGGCCCGCTGGGAGACGGACGAGGAGGACTACGTCGGGGCCGCGTACCTCCGCCTCTTCGGCCGCTACCCGGACCCGGCCGGTCGCACGTACTGGGCCGACAAGCTGCGCGCCGGGATGAGCCGCGACCGGTTCGCCGTCACCCAGGTCGCCACGAGCGAGTACCGGCGCACGCTGGCCCGGCGGGTCGGGCTCGTCGCTCCCGGCGCCACGGTCGCCCAGGCGAAGCCGATGGTGGACGCCATGGCGAAGACCACCGTGCGCGAGCTCCTGATCCAGCAGTGGGCGGCCGGCAAGAAGGTCACCACCTGCCGGGACACCATCGCACCCCAGTTCGCCCCCGCCGGCTCGTTCATGTGCTGGGTGAAGACGATCTTCTACGCCTTCACGGGCTCCGCCAGCTCGGACGACTTCGCGTGGGCGAGCAAGTACGGCAACACCCCAGAGGGCCGCGAGAAGGTCGCCCGGATCCTCGTGTACTCCGACGAGGCGGTGCGTCCGATCGTCGCCGCCGCCTACTCGAACTACCTGAACCGCACGCCCGACCCCAGCGGCTGGACCTACTGGACCAAGAAGATCCAGGGGGGCCTGCGCGAGGAGCGGGTCGAGGCGATGGTGCTCGGCTCGAACGAGTTCTGGCGGCGCACGCTCCTCCCGGCCACGAGCTGACCGGGAGGCCCACGGGCCGCGCGCGCCACACTGGAGCGCGATGAGCACCTGGGTCTGGGTCGACGGCAACCTCTCCCCGGCGGGCGACGCACGCGTCGCCGCGCTGGACCACGGCGTCACCGTGGGCGACGGGGTGTTCGAGACCTGCAAGGTCGTGGACGGGACCCCGTTCGCCCTGACCCGCCACCTCGGGCGGCTCCGGCGGTCCGCCGACATCATCGGCCTGCGGCTGCCGTGGGACGACGACGCCCTCACGGCGGCATGCGCCGAGGCCATCGGCGCGGCGGAGATCGACGCCGCGAACGCCGAGTCCGGGGTCCAGCGCCTGCGGGTCACCGTGACCGGCGGTCCCGGCCCGCTCGGGTCGGACCGCAGCGACGTCCCGCCCACCCTCGTGGCGGCGGCCGGGCCGGGCAGCCCGTGGCCGGCCACGACCGCGGTGGCCACCGTGCCCTGGGTCCGCAACGAGCGCAGCGCGGTCGCCGGCGCCAAGACCACGTCCTACGCCGAGAACGTCGTGGCCCTCGCCGAGGCCCACCGGCACGGCGCCTCGGAGGCCCTCCTCGCCAACACGCAGGGGTTCCTGTCCGAGGGCACCGGCTCGAACGTGTTCCTGGAGCTCGACGGGCTGCTGTGCACGCCGTCGCTCGCCACCGGGTGCCTCGCCGGCATCACCCGCGCCCTCGTCTGCGACGTGGTCGACGTCGTGGAGCGCGACGACCTCACCTTCGACGACCTGCGCCGCACGTCGGAAGCGTTCCTCACGTCGTCCACCCGCGACGTCCACCCCATCGACGCGGTCGACGGCACCCCGCTCGGCCTCCGTGCGCCCGGGCCGCTGACCACCGCCGCCTCCGAGGCCTTCGCCGCCCTCCAGGCCCGGACGCTGGACCCCGCGTGAGCGGACGGCGGCGGGCGACGGGAGCGGCCCTGCTCCTCCTGCTCGGCCTGGCCGGGGCGGCCTGCTCCACCGGCGGCAGCGACGGCGCATCGGGGTCCGACCCCGGCGCCACGACCACCACCGAGGACCCCTCGATGGGCGGCCCGACGACCACCGGACCGCTCGGCAGCGGCACGTCGCCGCTGCGCGAGGGCCTGCGCATCGAGGTGCTGAGCAGCCAGCCCGACCGGGTCTCGGGCGACGACGCCCGGATCCGGGTCACGCCCCCGCCGGGCACCCCGGCGTCGGCGGTGCGCGTACGGGTGAACGACGTCGAGGCCACGTCGTCGCTCACCGCCGCCGACGGACACCTCGAAGGCGTCGTCCGCGGCCTGATCGAGGGCAACAACACGGTCACCGCCACCGCCGGCGGCCACGAGGTCCTGCAGCGCATCCGTGCGTGGCCCCTCACCGGCCCGGTCATCTCGGGGCCCCACCTCCCGCTGCTCGCGTGCGCCACCGAGGAGGCCGGGCTGGGCGCGCCCCTCGATGCCGACTGCTCGGCCGCGCCGTCGGTCAGCTGGCGGTACGTCACCACCGCCGGGACCGTCGCCGACCTGGCGGACCGCACGAAGCCGCCGGCCGACCTGGCCCGGGCCGACGTCGACGGCACCGAGGTCCCGCTGTACGTCCGCCGGGAGCGCGGGGTCATCAACCGCTCCGTGTACGAGGTCTCCTCGATCGACACCAGCCCGGGCGACACCGATCCCGCGGGGCCGGGCTGGAACGGCGCCCTCGTCTACCGGTTCGGCGGCGGGTGCGGCACGACCTACGGGCAGGGCCGGCTCGCGGCCGGCACCGAGGACGTCGAGCTGCTCCGCCGGGGCTACGCCGTCGCCTCGGCGAGCTTCAACAACTTCGACGTCCAGTGCAACGACGTCCTCTCCGCCGAGACCACGATGATGGTGAAGGAGCGGTTCATCGAGCGCTTCGGCGCACCGCGGTTCACCATCGGCCAGGGCGATGACGGCGGCGCGGCCCAGCTGCACCTGCTCGTCCAGAACTACCCGGGCCTGGTCAACGGGGTGGTGGCCTCGCAGCCGCTGCCCGACGTGCTGTCGGTCTGGTCCGGTGTCACCGACTGCGGGCTGCTCCGGCACTACTACGGCACGCCCGAGGGCGCAGCGCTCACCGACGGCCAGCGCCGGGCGGTCAACGGCCACGCCACCACGAAGACCTGCGACACCTGGGCCGACACGTGGCTCGGCACGATCGACCCCACCGACGGCTGCGACCCGAAGATCCCGGCCACGGCGCTCTACGACGCCAAGACCAACCGGGGCGGGCTGCGCTGCACCCTCCAGGACGCCAACCGCAACCAGTTCGGCGCCGACCCGGCCAACGGCTGGGCCGCCCGCCCGCTCGACAACGTCGGCGTCCAGTACGGGCTCGAGGCGTTCAACGCCGGCACGATCGACTTCCAGGAGTTCCTCGACCTGAACGCCGCCATCGGCGGCTACGACATCGACGGCCAGATCACCCGGAACCGCGAGGAGGCCGATCCCGAGGCGGTCCTCCACGCCTACGAGACGGGGCGGATCTCGATGGCCGGCGGCGACCAGGCCGCCGTGCCGATCATCGACATCGACCGATACGACGATCCGACCGGCGCCACCGCAGACCGGTTCCGGGCGTTCTCGATGCTCGACCGCCTCACCGGGGGCACCCCGGAGTCCGCCCCCGGGTTCCAGATCTGGACGACCACCCCGGCGGCCCACGACCCGGTCGAGGCCATCGACGTGGTCGACGAGTGGCTCACCGCCTTGAGCGACGACCCGACCGGCGGCTCGATCGACGTCGCCCTCTTCCGCAACCGGCCCGACGACGCCGTCCGGGACTGCGGGACCGACGACGACCCGTGCGAGGACCGCTACCCGATCTCCGGCGACCCCCGCACCGCCGCCGGCGCACCGCGCGCCGACCACGTGCTCAAGTGCGCGCTGAAGCCGGTGGACCCGGCCGACTACGAGGCCGACCTCACCGCCGACCAGCTCCGCAAGCTGCGGGGCACGTTCGTCCAGGGCGTCTGCGACTGGTCCGGCCCCGGCGAGGGCGAGCTCGTCCCCGCCAACCCCGACCGCTCCTACGAGGACGTCCCCTCCCCCGGCCAAAGCGCCTGACCCCTCTCCCCCGCCCCACTGGGCGAACTTCGTATGCGAGGGCGCCCGGAGCGGCCCCGTGCCATACGAAGTTCGATCGGGGTCCGGCCCTGCTGGGCGAACTTCGTATGCGAGGGCGCCCGGAGCGGCGCTCTGCCATACGAAGTTCGATCGGGGGGGTCGGCCCGGGGTCGCCCGGGTGGGGGCGGTCAGATGGGGCGGAGGTGGACGACGTCGCCGACGGCGATGGTGCGGCGGTCGCCTTCGAGGGTCTCGACCACGAGGTGGCCCTCGTCGGTGACGTCGACGGCGGTGCCCTCGAGGTCGTCGGCGCCGAGGTCGATGCGGACGCGCCGGCCGAGGGTGGCCGAACGCTCCCGCCACGCCTCGCGCAGGGCGGCGGCGCCGTCGGGCCCGGCCAGCAGCTCGGCGTAGCGCCGGTCGAGGTGGCGGAGCAGGGCGACGAGCAGGTCGGCGCGATCGGGCGCGGCGTCGGGTGCGGTGAGGTGGTCGATGGCCACGGCGAGGTCGGCCAGGTCGGCAGGCACGTCGTCGCCCCAGGCGACGTTGATGCCGATGCCCACCGCCACCACGAGCCGGTCCTGCGGGCGCGGCTCGCGCCAGCCGCTGGAGATCTGGCTGGCGGCGGGCCAGTCGACCTCGGCGAGGATGCCGGCCAGCTTCCGGTCCGCGGCGGAGCCGTCGCCCGGCCACACCAGGTCGTTCGGCCACTTGAGGCGAGGCGCCCGGCCGGTGAGCTCCTCGACGGCCTCCGCTGCGGCCACCGCGACCGCCATCGTGGTGGACGGGGCCACCGCGGCCGGGGGCCGGAGCAGGATCGTGCACAGCAGCGAACCACCGACCGGGGCCTCCCACGTGCGGCCGAGCCGGCCCCGGCCCGCCGTCTGGTGGTCGGCGACGAGCACCACGCCCTCGGCCTCGCCCTGGCGGGCGAGCTCCAGCGCGTCGGTGTTCGTCGATCCGGTCTCGGCCACCCAGCGGACGTCCGCGAAGCGGCTGCCGGCGAGCGCGGAACGGGCGAGATCCCCTGGTGAGCGGTCGTCCACGGAGGGCAGTCCACCCTGCGGCGGAGGGTGCGGGCAAGGCCGGCGACGACTTCCACGCGTGTCATCTGGCACTTGCCCCCGCCGACGCCGTAGACATTGCGATTGTGCTGACCAAGATCTTGATCGCGAACCGGGGCGAGATCGCCGTCCGGGTCATCCGTGCCTGCCAGGAGCTGGGCATCGCCTCCGTGGCGGTGTACTCCGAGCTCGACCGCGATGCGCTCCACGTGCGCCTCGCCGACGAGGCGTACGCCCTCGGCGGCCAGACGGCGGCCGAGAGCTACCTCAACACCGAGAAGATCCTCGAGATCATCGAGCGGTCCGGCGCCGACGGCGTCCACCCCGGCTACGGCTTCTTCTCCGAGAACACCGACTTCGCCCGGGCCATCACCGAGCGCGGCGTCACCTTCATCGGCCCGCCGCCCGAGTCGATCGAGGTCATGGGCGACAAGG
>Ga0182736_1001033_pt1 | contig 31367 bp, 26 predicted proteins | sample eDN5th30CKraftBY_FD_128882 | JGI IMG/M metagenome (GOLD analysis project Ga0182736, IMG submission 128882) | Enriched backyard soil microbial communities from Emeryville, California, USA - eDNA 5th pass 30_C Kraft BY (version 2) (version 2) | ecosystem: Environmental > Terrestrial > Soil >...
GCGGCATAGCGTATCGGGCCGTTCGCAAGGTGATCTGGACCAAGGCGCCAGCACCTCAACCGCCGCCCGCCCCAGCGCGCGTCCCTGACGCTGCGCCGGCCGCGTGGTTACCCTCCTGCACTGGCGTAACGTCCGGGCTCGCCGCCGGATGAAAGGCTGTGCCCGCCTCACTGGATCCCCGTTTTCGCGGGGATGACGAGTTGAGCTGCGTTCGTCATTCCCGCGAAAGCGGGAATCCAGCGCAACCAGCAAACGTGCTCATCACCTAAAACCCAACCCGGTCCCCACCCTTCAGTGCCAGCATTTCCCGCGCCTCCGCTGGCGTCGCGATCTCGCGTCCCAGAGACTCCAGCACCGTGCGAATCTTCGTCACCTGATCGGCGTTCGACTGTGCCAGTTCTCCCCGCCCGATGAACAGGCTGTCCTCCAGACCCACGCGCACGTTGCCGCCCAGCAGGGCGGACTGGGTGCAGAATTCGAACTGGTGGCGCCCTGCTGCGAAGGCGGAGAACACGTAATCGTCGCCGAACAGGCTGTCGGCGATTGTAACCATATGGGTAAGGTTGCGCACGTCCGGCCCGATGCCGCCCAGAATGCCGAACACGCCCTGGATCAGGAACGGCGGGTCGATCAGCCCACGATCCGCGAAATGGGCCAGGGTGTAGAGGTGCCCGATGTCATAGCATTCGAACTCGAACCGCGTGCCATAGGCGCGGCCGACCTCGGTCATGATCCGCTCGATGAACACGTTGTCGTTGTACATGATCCGCCCGCGAGAGCTTTCGACGTATTCCCGCTCCCACTCATGCTGCCACTGCGGCACGCGCTTCGCGGCGGCGGAGAAGTCGAAGATCAGCGGCCCCATGTTGAGCGAGCACAGCTCTGGTTGAGCGGCGTGGGCGCCCTCCAGCCTCTCGTCCAGGCTCATCATGGCCGATCCGCCGGTGGACACGTTGATCACCGCGTCTGTCGCCTGCCGCACGCGCGGCAGGAAGGCCATGAAATCTTCCCCGCGCGGGCTGGGCCGCCCGTCTGCGGATGAGCGGGCATGGAGATGCAGGATCGCCGCGCCCGCCTCTGCCGCCGCCACGGCCTGCGCGGCTATGTCCTCTGCTGTGACGGGCAGGTGCGGCGACATGGACGGGGTATGGATGGACCCCGTGGGAGCGCAGGTGATGATCGCCTTGCGTGTCTTGCGCATATCTAGAGCCCCGCCTGACAGAGGTATTTGACGTTCAGGTATTCCTCCAGCCCGTGGTGCGATCCTTCCTTGCCCAGTCCGGACATCTTGACCCCGCCGAACGGCGCATGGGGAGAGGATATGAGGCCGGTGTTCACCCCAACCATGCCGCTTTCCAACCCGCGAGAGACGCGCTCGATCGTCGCCGGGTCTTGCGAACAGAGATAGGCGGCAAGGCCGAACGGCGTGGCGTTGGCCAGCGCGAGCCCTTCTTCCAGCGTGGCGAAGCCGATCACGCCAGCCAGCGGGCCGAACGTTTCTTCCCGCGCCAGCTTGGCATCGGCCGGAACGCCCGCAACCAGCGTGGGCAGGACCACCCGGCCGCGCGTTTCCCCGCCCGCCAGTTGCTGCGCACCTAGCGCCAGCGCATCGTCGCGGTGTTCGGCGACTTTCTCCACCGCTGCGTTGTCGATCAGCGGGCCGATATCGCTGGCGGGGTCGAACCCGTCGCCAGCGGTCATCGCGCTCACCTTTGCGGCGAAGGCGGACAGGAAGCGGTCGCGGATGCCGTGCTGCACGTAGATGCGGTTGGCGGCGATACAGCTTTGCCCCCCGTTGCGGAACTTGGCGACCAGCGCCGTTTCCACGGCGGTGTCGATGTCGGCATCGTCGAAGATCAGCAGCGGGGCATTGCCGCCCAGTTCCAGCCCCAGGCGCTTCATCGTGCCCGCACAGTCGCGATAGAGCTGCACGCCGATCTCGGTCGATCCGGTGAAGGACAGCTTCCGCACTACGGGCGATGCGGTCAGCACGCCGCCGATTTCCCGCGCGGAGCCGGTCAGGATGTTGAACACGCCGGCTGGAACACCTGCCTCCTGGCCCAGCCGGGCGAAGGCGAGGGCGGTCAGCGGTGTCATCGATGCGGGCTTGGCCACCATGGTGCAACCAGCCGCCAGCGCGGGGCCGGCCTTGCGCGTCAGCATGGCCAGCGGGAAGTTCCACGGCGTGATCGCGGCGCACACGCCCACCGGCTCCCGCTGGGCCAGCATCCTGCGGCCCGGTACCGGTGCAGGGATGATTTCGCCTAGCGCGCGGGTCGCCTCGTCGGCGTAGAATTCCATGAAGCCCGCGCCGTAATCGAATTCGCCGTTAGCTTCCTTCAGGGTCTTGCCGTTCTCGCGCGTAATCAGGCGGACCACATCGTCGCGGTGCGTCTGCAACAGCTCGAACCAGCGGCGCAGGATCGCGCCGCGTTCCCGCGCAGGCCGCGCGGCCCATTCCGGCAGCGCCTCGGCAGCGGCGGCCACGGCGCGTTCGGTTTCCGCCGTCCCCATGTTGGGCACTTCGGCGAAATCGCTTTCGGTGAAGGGGTCTTCCACGGCGATGGGCGCGCGATCACCCGGCAGCCATTCCCCGCCGATCAGCGCGCGGCTGACCAGCAGGTCCGCTTCGTCCAGTGCGCCGCGCGCGCCGCCGCTCACTTGTCGCCGTCCAGATTGGGATTGGTGACGGGGGTATCGCCTTCGAACAGATGCTCGAACCGGCGATAGGTGCACAGCCACCTGCCACCCACTTTCACATAGCGGTCGGTCGCCAGAGAGATCGTGATCGGCGGGTGGGTGGGCAGCACTTTCACCCCGTTCGCTGCATAGAGGAACAGGAAGTTCGTAGCCTCCGCCGTGTCCGGTCCGGTGAAGCGGGCGCGGAAATTGGTGAAGGAATGGACGGACAGCCGCGGTCCCTGATTGACCCGCCAGTCATAGAACTGCTGGATCTTCTCCACCCCGATGTACGAGGCGAACTGGCCGTGAAACTCCGCCTCCGGCACATAATACGACGAAGCCTCGCGGCCGCCGTTGAAGTCGATCTCGTGCCAATAGTCGGCGAGTTGCAGCGAGAGGGTCTGATTGAGTTCGAGCAGGTCTTTGTCGGCCACGCGGGTCTCCGGCGTTTTGCGGTTGGATCACGCGGCTGGCATGGATGCGCCGGCCCTGCTTGCCCCGTTGGGCAGGGCTATTTGCGTCAACCGGCTGCGGCCGGGCGGGGTGGTAAATCCGTTGCGGGGATCAGTTGCGCCCGCTGCGCCGGTATTCGCGCGGGGTCATGCCGTATTGTTCGTGGAACGTGCGGGTGAAATGGGCCGCGCTGTTGAACCCCCACGAGAAGGCGATTTCGGTCAGCGTGTGCCCGGCCCATGCGGGGTTGCGGATCTGCCGCGCGCATTCCTCCAGCCGCCGCCGGATGATGTAGGACGAGACCTTCTCTCCCGAAGCGGCGAACACCGCGCGCAGGTAACGGGGGGAGATACGCAGCGCCTCTGCCACGGAGGCAGGCGTCAGTTGCGGATCGCGCAGCCGGTCCTCGATCTGGCGCACCACTTCGGCATGGCGTCCGCGCAGCACGGCGGATGTGTCGGGCCGGTCGTTGAAGCCGATGGCGTATGACATCGACAGCATTTCCAGCACATGGCGGGCGAAGCGTTCGTCATATGCGGAGGAGAAGCCCGTTTCGAGCTGCGCGCTCAGCTTCTCGATCATCGCGGACATCGTGCCGGTCAGCCCAACGTCATTGCGCAGGTGCATGCCGCAGAACTGTTCCGGCGTAGGCAGATGGGTCTTCAGCGTGGCCGCATCCACCCGCAGCATGATGACCACGCTGTCGTCGTCTATGGTGAAGTTGTGCGGGGCGTAGCTGTCACACAGCGCGAAGTCGCCTTCGGTCATCCGCGCTTCCTGTCCGCAGTGGGTGAAAACGCTGCTGCCGCGCGCCTGTAACAGGAAGGAATAGAGCCGGGGCGTGCCATGCACGATGTGCCTGCGCTTGCGCTCTATCTGGCTGCGATTGGCCGCCATGCGGGCGAACTGAATCGGCCCCAGTTGCTTCAGGCTCAGCTGCGCGGCGAAACCCTGCCGGTCGGCGGGTGTGAAATCCACGGTATTGAGCTGTTTGGAATAGAGCGCGTTCCACGCTGTCGCGCGCGTCGCAAGTGGAAGCAGGTCCGAACTGTAGGATTCCATGGTGCTCTCTCCCGCGACGCGGTTTTGCGCGTTCGCATGCGCTCAGGTTCCATCAAATATCCCGGTGGCGCAACCTTTCGTTCATGCGCCCCCGGCGACGGCCAGATTGGCCCCGGTTACATAGGATGCGGCGTCGGACGCCAGGAACAGCGCCGCCTCGGCGATCTCCTCCGGCGTGCCCACGCGCTGCATCGGCACGGCAGCCGCCCCCTTGGCCTGTCTTTCCGCGCTCAGCATTTCGGTGGCGACGGGGCCGGGCGAAACGCAGTTCACGCGGATGCCCTGTGCCGCCAGCTCGCGCGAAAGGCCCAGCGACAGGCTGTTGATTGCGCCCTTCGTGGCTGCATACCAGACATACTCTCCCGCAGAGCCGCGATCGGACGCGCGGGAGGATATGAACGTGATCGATCCGCCACCTTCGCCCATCGCTCGCACCGCTTCCCGCGCGCACAGCATGGCCCCGGTCAGGTTCACGTCCACTACCTTGCGCAGGGTGTCCTCCGTCACTTCGGCAAGGGGGGAGGCATCGCCGGTAATCCCGCTGGAATAGACCATGGCCCTGACCGGGCCGATCCCCGCGGCTTCGCGGAACAGGGCCGCTATATCGTCTTCCCGCGTCACATCGCAGCGGAAGGCGCAGGCCGATCCACCTGCGCCGGAAACGTCCCGCACGATCGCTTCGGCCTCGTCCGCCCGCGCGGAATAAGTCAGCAACACGGTCCAGCCGCGCGTGGCGGCCATGCGGCTTATCGCGGCGCCGATGCCGCGATTGCCGCCGATCACGACCATCACGTCATTCTGCGACAACGGCTGGCTCCCCGGTTTTGACTTCACCTTCCTCCATATCTTCCAGCGATTGCAGTTTGCGGCCAGCAGTTTCGGGCAGCATCAGCGTGGCGATCAGGGCGAAGCCGATGCCGCAGATCGCCACGATCGCCATCGCAGCGCCCAGCGTTACCCGGCCCGCCACGAAGGGCACCGTCATGATGAACAGCGCGCTGGCCGCCCGGCCGAAGTTATAGGCGAATGCCTGCCCCGTGCCGCGTATTTCGGTGGGGAACAGCTCGGTGAAATAAGGGCCGAAGCTGGCGTAGATGCCGAACTGGAAGAAGCCATAGATCATGCCCAGCGGGATCAGCAGATAGAGGTTCGCCCCCCACGGCCCGAACAGATAGATTGTCGATGTGACGACGAAGCCCAGCCCGAACAGGCGGAACGCGTTGCGGCGACCGACAATGTCGGAAACGAAGGCGTTGACCAGAAAGCCGAAGAACCCGCCCAGGCTGTTGAACATCACGCAGACGCCGGCCATCGCCACCCCGATCCCACGCTCGTCGGAAAGGAACGTGGTCAGGTAATTGCTCACCGCGAAGCCCGCACCCTGCGCGCCCACGGCCAATAGGGAGGCGAGGGCGGTTATGCGGATGACGCCGGGCCGGAAGATGCTGGCCAGGCTGGTCCTCTCCCCCCGCTCTTTGGCGCGAACTTGCGCCTGCTTGAAGATATCGGAATCGTCCGATCCCCGGCGGATGAAGAAAATCAGGAACGCCGGCGCGATGCCGACCCAGAACGCCACGCGCCAGCCGATGTCAGGCGGCAGGGCAGAGGCGAGGGGGCCTGCAACGAGTGCCGCGATGCCGGACCCCACCGCCGCGCCGCTGTGCAGCGTGCCCAGCGCCTTGCCGCGATCCTTGGCCGCCACGATTTCGCCCAGCAGAACCGCGCCGACCGCCCATTCCGCGCCGAAGCCGATGCCCTGCAACACACGGATGACCAGCAGTTGTTCGTAATTCTGGGCAAAGCCGGATGCGAAGCTGAAGAACGAGAACCACAGGATCGTGATCTGCAATATGCGCGCGCGGCCGAACCGGTCGCACAGCCAGCCGCCCAGCCAGCCGCCGATCGCCGCCGCGAAATAGGCGGCGCTGGCAATCGTCCCCGCCTCGGTCAGCGTCATGCCAAGGCCGATGATCAGCAGCGGAATCAGGTACTGATAGATCAACCCGTCGGCGCTATCCATCGCCCAGCCGGCGCTACAGGTCCAGAAGACCCGCCGGGTCTTCTTGTCAGCCTCGCGATACCATTCGAATCCTCGCGCCATGTCAGAGCGCCGCCTCGTAGATGCGTAGGGCGTCGGCTTCGGTCACGTCGCGCGGGTTGTTCCGCAGCAGGCGCTGCACCGTCATCGCCGCCGCCGCCATCTTGGGCAGCGCGTTCTGCCCGATGCCGATGTCTGACAGGCGCCGGTCGATGCCCACCGCTTCCGAAAGCCGTTCAATCAAGGATACCCCCTCCTGCGCGTCGCGCATGGCGTCCGGCGACGCCTTTACTCCCAATGCGTGGGCCACCGCTGCATAACGTTCCGGCGCGGCCTCTATGTTGAAGCGCATGACATGCGGCAACAGCAGCGAATTGGCCACTCCGTGCGCGACATGGAACTCGCCCCCCAGTGGATAGGCCAGCGCGTGCACCGCCGCCGTGTTGACCGGCCCCAGGCACATGCCGCCCAGATGGCTCGCCAGCAGCATCGCCTCCCGCGCTGGCAGGTTGCCGGGGTCGCGCACTGCGGTTTTCAGATTGCCCGCCACCAGCCGGATACCTTCCAGCGCCCAGCTATCCATCAGTGGGTGGGAAAAGCGGTTGGTATAGGCTTCGATACAGTGCGTCAGCGCATCGATGCCGGTCGCGGCGGTCACCTTGGCCGGCATGGAAACGGTCAGTTGCGGATCGAGATAGGCGAAATCGGGCACCAGATGCGGGCTGACGACGCCCTTTTTCAGCTCCGCCGCCTCGTCTTCCACGATGGCGATCGGCGTCACTTCGCTGCCTGTTCCGGCGGTCGTGGGGATGCAGGCGAGGGGCAGGGCGCGACTGGCCAGAAGGCCGATCCCGACCACTTCGGCAAAGTTCTGCTGGCCTGAAGCCAGCGCCGCGATCAGCTTGGCCACGTCCATCGCGCTTCCGCCGCCAAGCCCGATAACGAAATCCGCATCGAACCCGCGCGCGGCTGCGATGGCGGTGTCGAGCTGGGCCAGCGTCGGTTCACTGTCAGGACCGGCGTGGATCGTGCAGGCCAACCCCGCGCGGTCAAGCTGATCGCGCAAGGTTTCAGCCATGCCCACGATGGCCTGGGACGTAACGATGAATACCCTCGACGCGCCGGTCGATGCGCAATCCGCGCCGACATGCTCAATGCAGCCGGTGCCGGTGCGAATGTTCCGCACCTGACACAGCTCTACGGCTCTCATATCTTGCATCCTATACCCGCAACCCATGGCGCTATGCACTCGGCTCCCTCGCAGGGGCTTGCATGAGACGGCATGGAGACTTTCGCACAGAGGTGCTGGAGAGCAAGGGCGCTGCCGATCAACGGTCGCGCTTTCCCGGTTGAAACACGCGGCGGGCGGTTGGATAGCGCCGTATGGTCTGGTTTGCTCTTGCCCTGATTTCTACCACCATCGCGACCCTTGCCGGGCGGGAAGCGGTGCGGGTGGCGCGGCTCTCGGAAGGGCTAGGCAGCGGGCCGGGTCTGCTGGTGGCATGCTGGCTGGCCGCCGCGTTCGGTAGCGGCATGGCAGCATGGGCTGGCGCTTGGGGGGGGGATCGCCTCCCGACAGAGGCAATCCCATTGATCGCATCATGCGTGCTGCTGCTCGCGGCGGTCGCGCTGGCGCTGCTCCGTCCGGGCCGCGCGCCGACTGAGCCTACCCGATCGTTCGGGGCCATCGCCTCGGTTCTGGCGATATCGCAGCTCGCGGCTCCATCCAGCCTTATCGCGATGGCTCTGGCGATGATGGCCGAACGGTCGGAATATGTCGCATTTGGCGGCCTGCTCGGCGCAGGAGCGGTGCTGGATGCGGCGAGGAGGCGGCGGGCGAACTGGGAAACGGAAATGCCGGTCGCTTTCCTGCGCCGCATCGCCGTCGTTGCCTTGCTTTGCGCCGGGCTCGCGCTCGCATTGTTCGGCCCGCACTAACACGGCTCGCCCCAAGGGCATCTTTGCCCTATCGCGCGCCCATGTCCTCAATACAGATCATCGAAGACGCCAGCGACACCGCGATTGCCGACTGGCTGGCTGACCGTCTCGAACGCGCTCTCGCCAAGGGTGGCACTGTCGCCATTTCCGTTCCGGGGGGAAGCACGCCTTTTCCGATCCTCACCGATCTCGTGGCTCGGCCGCTGGACTGGTCTCGGGTCGAAGTCTGGCCGGGCGATGACCGGATCGTGCCGGAGGATCATCCGGCCAGCAACACCGGCCGCATCGCCGATCTGTTCGACCCGGTCGGCGCGAAAGTAGCGCGGCTGGATCTTCAGAAAAATCCGCCGCATTTCGCGCTTGTCTGGCTGGGGATGGGGGCCGACGGCCATATCGCCTCGCTGTTCCCAAATACCGACCCTCGCGCCGATGACGCTTTGCGGGTCCGACGCCTCACGCCCGACCCGCTGCCGCCCGAAGCGCCGTTCGACCGGATCACGCTGACCATGCCCGCGCTGCTCGATTCCGATGAACTGCTGTTCGTCGCCCGCGGGCAGGAAAAGCGCGCGCTGCTGGATGAGGCGGCGGGCGGCGCGAATGATCTGCCCGTCGCTCGCCTGCTGGCGGCGGCGCGGCAGCCGGTGACATGCTTCGTCTGATCCCGCCGCCGCTGCATCGCCAGCTTTACCGGCTTGCCTACTTCATGCGGCGGCGCTGGCTGCGCCTGCGGGGCGGCACGATGCACGGCTGCATACTGATCGCCCGCGATGACCGGGGCGGGGTGCTGCTGGTCCGCCATTCCTACGGCAGCGGCAGCTGGCAGTTGCCCGGCGGCGGAGTGGGACGGAAAGAGCAGCCTGAGCACGCCATCCGGCGCGAGATCGCGGAGGAACTCGGCTGCGAGGTGCGCGATCTGGCATCGCTCGGCACTGTCGAACAGAACTATCACGGCGCCACCAACGTGGTGCATGTCTTCACCGGCGGGCTGAATGGGTGGCCGCAGGCTGACGGGCGTGAACTGGTAAAAGTCCGCTTCTTCCCCGCCGATGCGCTGCCTGCCCGGATGGCGGCCAGCGTTCGCCAGCAGTTGGAACTGGCGGGCATCTAGAGCAGCGAAAGCTGGGCGTCCTCGCGCGCTGGTTCATCCTGCTCGCCCTCCAACGAACTCAGCGTCAGGCCCATCAGCCGGATCGGCATCGGCAGGGGCAGTTGTTCGTCCAGCAGGGCGCGGGCCGTGCGGGCAAATTCCGCCTTGTCGGTCACGGGACGGGGCAGAGAGCGGGCGCGGGTCGATATCTGGAAATCGGTGTATTTCATCTTCAGGGTCACGGTTCGCCCGCGCGCCTCTTTCTCCGCGATGCGTGCCCAGACAATGTCCACGATATCGTCCAGCGCGGTTTTCAAGGCATGTCCGCTGGACAGGTCTTCCCCGAAGGTCCGCTCTCCACCGATGGACTTGCGCGCGCGGTTCGCCCGCACCGGCCGCAGGTCGATGCCGCGCGCGGCGCGATAGAGATAGTCGGCAAAGCTGCCGAAGTTTTCGCGCAGCCAGGCGATATCCTTCGCTGCAAGATCGGCACCGGTTTCGATGCCGAGGCGCGCCATCTTCTCCGCGCCGCGCGGGCCAACGCCGTGGAACCGGCGCACCGGCAGGCGCTGAACGAAAGCCGCGCCTTCGCCGGGGCGGATCACGCAGAGGCCATCGGGCTTGTTCTGGTCGCTCGCCAGCTTCGCCAGAAATTTGTTGTACGAGACGCCCGCGCTGGCCGTCAGGCCGGTTTCGGCACGAATGCGTTGGCGGATCTGTTCGGCGATGCGCGTGGCCGAACCGATACCGGGCAGATCCTCCGTCACGTCGAGATAGGCTTCGTCGAGGCTGAGCGGTTCGACATGCGGGGTGTAGGCGTGGAAGATCGCCCGGATCTGCCGCGACACATCCGTATAGACGTCGAAGCGCGGCTTGCGGAATATCAGATCCGGGCAGAGCCGCTTTGCGGTGGCGGAAGGCATGGCGGAACGCACGCCGAACCGCCTTGCCTCATAGCTTGCAGCCGCCACGACGCCCCGCGCGCTCGACCCGCCGACCGCCACGGGCAAACCACGCAGATCGGGATCGTCGCGCTGTTCGACACTGGCGAAGAAGGCGTCCATGTCGACATGGATGATCTTGCGCAGCCCCGGCGTGCCTTCGTCATGCTCGCCATGTTCGGCAGGCCAGGGGGGCGGGATGGTCATCGCTGCATTGTAGCCCGAGGTGGCGCGCATGCCAGCGATGTGCTTGTGCTGCGCCGCAACATCGGCCAAAGGGCGCGGCCCATGTCCACGAAGATCGCCCCTCATGAAAAGACCATCGGCCAGCGAGAGCTGGTTGTGATGGTTGCGCTGTTGATGAGCCTCAACGCGCTGACGATCGATGGCATGTTGCCGGCGCTGGGCCAGATGGCGCAGGAACTCGGCGCGGATCATGGCAACCAGCGGCAGCTGGTAGTGGCGGTTTACCTTCTGGCCAACGGCCTTGGCTGCCTGATGCCCGGCGCTTTTGCCGACAGGTTCGGGCGGCGGCCGCTGCTGCTGGTTTCGCTGGGCTGCTATGCGGTGTTCTCCCTGCTGATCGCGATGGTGCAGGATTTCACCACACTGCTGGTGCTGCGCGGCGTTCAGGGCGTGCTAACTGCGGGGCTGATGGTCGTGCCCAACGCCATCATCCGCGATCTTTACGACGGCGACCGGATGGCTCGGTTGATGAGCCTCGTCAGCGCGGTCTTCATCACCGTGCCGGTGATTGCGCCTTCGCTGGGGCAGATGGTGCTGCTGTTTGCCGGATGGCGGTGGATTTTCGTAATCCTGAGCGGGCTTTCGGTGCTGGCGGCGTTTTGGGTCTGGTCGCGTCTGCCGGAAACGCTGCACCCGGAATTCCGGCAGAAGATCGACGTGCCGGTGATCGTTCGCAACATGGGCGTGGCTTTGTTCAACAGGGCCTCCATCGGTTACGTTTTCGGCACCATGCTGTTGATCGGCGCCGTGTTCGGTTATGTGAACAGCGCGCAGCAACTGATCGGCGAACACTTCGACACTGGCGAATGGTTCCCGCTGGTGTTCGGTGGCACGGCGGCGATGATGGCGGTGTCCAGCGTGGTCAATTCACGCATCGTCGAACGGTTCGGCGCACGGCGCGTGTCGCATACCGGCGTGCTGGTGTTCATCGTCGTCAGCGCGGTGCAGGTCTGGGCTTCGCATTACCGGCCTGACAGCCTTGCATGGTTCCTGCCGCTGATGGCGACGAACCTTGCCCTGCTGGGTTTCCTTGGCGCCAACTTCGGCTCTATCGCCATGCAGCCTTTCGCCAAGATCGCCGGTGCGGCCAGCAGCGTGCAGACCTTCTTCCGCATGTTCGGCGCGGCGGTTGTCGGCCTGATCATCGGCCAGTCCTATGACGGAACGGCCCGCCCCTTCGCCTTCGCGCTGCTGATCTGCAGCGTCACCGCGTTGCTGCTGGTTCTCTACAGCGAGAGGGGCAAATTGTTCCGCCGCCTGCATCCTCCGCAGCCGAAGAAATAGCGCCCCTCCGCGCTATTCCTGATCGATCCGCCGCCTGAAGGTTTCGGGCAGGAATAGCAGCCCCACGATCACCGTCAGCACGGCGACGCCCATGGGATACCATAGCCCGGCGTAGATATCGCCCGTTGCAGCCACGCAGGCGAAGGCAATGGTGGGCAGGAAGCCGCCGAACCAGCCATTGCCGATGTGATAGGGCAGGCTCATCGACGTATAGCGGATGCGGCTGGGGAACAGTTCCACCAGCAGCGCGGCAATCGGGCCGTAAACCATCGTCACCAGCAGCACGAGCACGGTCAGGATGGCGACGACCATCGGCTTGTTCAGTGCGGCAGGATCGGCCTTGAGCGGATAGCCGGCAGCTTCCAGCAGACCGGGCAGGGCTGCGTCGAAGCTGGCTTTATCCGTTACCGAAACTTGCTCCGTGCCGATGCGCACAACGGTATCACCCCGCGTGTCTTCGTTGGCATAGGGAATACCTGCCTTGGCCAGCGCGGATTTGGCGATATCGCAGCCGGTCTTGTCGAAGGTGGTCCGGCCGATCGGGTCGAACTGAACGGAGCAGCTTGCAGGGTCCGCCACGACCACCACCGGCGATCGTTCGCTGGCATGGGCGAGCGCGGGATTGGCCGCCTCTGTCAAAGCGCCGAACAGAGGGAAATAGAGCGCTGCGGCGAGGGCGCAGCCGGTGAGGATTATCGGCTTGCGCCCGATCTTGTCGCTCAGCCAGCCGAATATGATGAAGAACGGGGTGCCGATTATCAGGGCCAGCGCGATCAGGATGTTGGCCGTGCCGCCATCCACCTTGAGAATGCGTTCGAGGTAGAACAGCGCATAGAACTGCCCTGTGTACCAGACCACTGCCTGCCCGGCGACCGCGCCCAGCAGCGCAATCAGCACCCAGCGCAGGTTGCGCCACTGGCCGAACGCCTCCGTCAGTGGAGCCTTGGAGGTCGCGCCTTCCTCCTTCATTTTGCGGAACACGGGGCTTTCCTGCAATTGCAGGCGAATCCACAGCGACACGATCAGCAGAACCGACGACACCAGGAACGGAACGCGCCAGCCCCAGTCGGCAAAAGCTTCTTCCCCCATCCAGGTGCGCAGCCCGATCACCACCAGCAGCGCCGCGAACAGGCCCAGCGTGGCGGTCGTCTGGATGAAGCTGGTGTAGAAGCCGCGCTTACCCTCTGGCGCGTGTTCGGCCACGTAAGTCGCCGCGCCGCCATATTCGCCGCCCAGCGCCAGCCCCTGAATCAGCCGGAGAGCCACCAGCATCAGCGGGGCCGCCACGCCGATGGAGGCATAGGAAGGCAGCAGACCCACCGCGAAAGTGCTGGCGCCCATCAGGCCCATGGTGACGAGGAAGGTGTTCTTGCGCCCCACGATGTCGCCGACCCGGCCGAATACCAGCGCCCCGAACGGCCGCACCGCGAACCCGGCAGCAAAAGCGGCGAGGGCGAGGATGAAGGCGGTGGTTTCGTTCACGCCGGAGAAGAACTGGGCCGAAATCACCGTGGCCAGCAGGCCGTAGAGATAGAAATCGTACCATTCGAACACCGTGCCGAGCGAGCTGGCCGCGATGACTTTCACCTGCGAATCGCGCAGCGGCGCGTCAGCCGAATCCCCGGCAGTGTTCATATCAGCACATCCCCTCTGTTTTGCCCTTGGTGCCGCAGGACCGGCGGTTATGCAATCGTTTGCATTCGCTCTCTTTCCCGCATCGCTGCGTTGTTTGTTTCGCGCTGGATTTCCGCCTTCGCAGGAATGACGAAGTTGGGAGCGGGGCGACGAAGGCGGCGGCGGTGTTCAGTCCGCCGCCTTTTCAACGCGGGCCAGGAGGGTTTCGACCTGCACTTGCGCCCCGGCCGAGGTGTTCAGTTCCGCCACTGTGCCATCGAACGGCGCGGTGAGGGCCTGTTCCATCTTCATCGCTTCCAGCACCAGCAGGCGCTGGCCCTTGGTGACCGTGTCGCCCTTCGCCACGTCGACTGCGATCACCTTACCGGGCATAGGGGCAATGATGGCGCCGTCGGACATGTTGCCCGAGTTTGAACCGGCAGTGCGCGGCCATGTGATGCGGAAAGCATCGCCATCCATCAGCAGTGTCTGTGCGCCCGTTTCGTCATCGGCAGCGAAACTGTGCTCGAAAAGCTGGTCGTCCGGTATGGGTGCGAAGTTGAATTCGACGGTTTCCCCATCGACATCCAGTCTTTGGGCGGCCCTCTTGGGCGCGTTGAGGCGGAATCCGGCAAGGCCCGTGGCACGGGGATCGAAATCGGTTGAGGCACGGAGAAGCCAATCCAAAGCCTCGCTGAGAGAGCGATCAGATGGCTTCGTCCGCGTCGTCAGCTCTTCAATATGGTCTGAGATGAAGCCGGTCGTGACATCTCCAGCCGCGAATTCCTTGCGCTCGACAAGTCGTTTGAGGAACCACGCATTTGATTTCACCGGCGCGCAGGCCACGCCCCCGCAAGCCCTCGCCAAGGCTTGCCGCGCACTTTCGCGGTCCGGGCCGGAGGAAACCAGCTTTGCGATCATCGGATCGTAGAAGGGCGAGATAACGTCGCCTTCTTCCACGCCCGTTTCGACACGCTGGCAGTGACTGAAGCGCAGGTGATCGAGTTTTCCGGTGCTGGGCAAGAAGCCGTTCGCCGAGTTTTCCGCATAGAGCCGGGCCTCCATAGCCCAGCCGTTGATGGATAGATCTTCCTGACGCAGCGGCAGTTCCTCGCCACTGGCCACGAGCAATTGCCATTCGACCAGATCGACGCCGGTAATTTCCTCCGTCACCGGGTGTTCGACCTGAAGGCGGGTGTTCATTTCCATGAAGAACACGCGGTCGGCGGACAGGCCGTCCCCGGCGTCGGCGATGAATTCGATGGTGCCCGCGCCGACGTAGTCGACCGCCTTCGCCGCGCGTACCGCCGCGCCGCAGATCGCCTCGCGCGTCGCCGCATCCATGCCGGGGGCGGGGGCTTCCTCGATCACTTTCTGGTGGCGGCGCTGGAGGCTGCAATCGCGTTCGAACAGGTGGACGACATTGCCGTGCGTGTCGCCGAAGATCTGCACCTCTATATGACGCGGAGAGGTGATCCATTTTTCCAGCAGGACCCCGTCGTTGCCGAAGCTGGCCTGCGCTTCCCGCCGGCAGGATTCCAGCGCGGGAAGGAAGTCGGCCACCGCATCGACCTTGCGCATCCCTTTGCCGCCGCCGCCTGCCACGGCCTTGATCAGCACCGGGAAACCGATGCGTTCCGCCTCTGCCAGCAGGCGTTCCGCAGACTGGTCCTCGCCCATGTAGCCGGGCGTTACCGGCACACCGGCCTGCTGCATCAGGGATTTGGCGGCATCCTTCAGTCCCATCGCCCGGATGCTGTCGGGCCGGGGGCCGATCCAGATCAGCCCGGCGTCTATTACTGCCTGCGCGAAATCGGCGTTTTCGCTGAGAAACCCATAGCCGGGGTGGATCGCCTCCGCCCCGGTCTGCTTCGCTGCCGCGATGATGCGGTCGCCGCGCAGATAGCTTTCGGCTGCTGACGAAGGGCCGATATGCACAGCCTCGTCAGCCTGCCGCACATGCAGTGCCCCGGCGTCAGCATCGGAATGGACTGCCACGGTGCGGATGCCCATGGCGCGGGCGGTGCGGATAATCCGGCAGGCGATTTCCCCCCGGTTGGCTATCAGCACGCTGCGGATCACAACTCCTCCGCCCTCATGCGGGTGATCGGTTTATGCGGCACATACCGTGTCATACGATCGAGCAGCACATCCAGCTCCCCCTCCGCGATAATGATATCGCGATGATGGGGGCGGACGAAGCCCGTTTTGCCCATGTGGCGGTAGAATTCGATCAGCCCGTCGTAGAAGCCATAGGCGTTGAGCAGGCCAACCGGCTTGGCGTGATAGCCGAGCTGGGACCAACTGACCGCTTCCCACAATTCGTCCATCGTGCCGACGCCGCCGGGCAGAGTCAGGAAGCCGTCGGCCAGATCGGTGAAGGCCTTCTTGCGTTCGTGCATGGTCTGGACGACGTGCAGTTCGGTGCAGGCGCGGTTGGCGACTTCGGCGGCGACGAGCGCTTCCGGGATCACGCCGATCACCTCTCCGCCGTTGAGCAGGGCACCGGCGGCGAGCGCGCCCATCAGCCCCAGCTTGCCACCGCCGTAAACGACGCCGATGCCCCGCGCGGCCAGATCGTGCCCGATCTCCATCGCCAGTTCTTCGTATCGCGGGTTCCCCGGCGAGGCGGAGCCGCAATAGACGGCAAGGCGGCGGATCGTGGTCATGCCCCCAGTTCTTCCATCATCAGAGCCGCCGTCATCCGTGCCCCGGCGATGACGCCGGGAATGCCCGCGCCGGGATTGGTGCCCGCGCCGACGAGGTAGAGGTTGGGGATCACCTTGTCGCGATTGCGCGCCCGCATCCACGGACCCTGCGTGGCAACGGGTTCGAGCGAGAACGCGCTGCCGAGATGGGCATTGAGGCCCGTGGCGAAATCGCGCGGGGTGTGGTGGCTGCGGGTGACGATCCGGTCCGACAGGTCGGGGATCAGCCGCCGTTCGATCTCCGCCAGAATCCGTTCCTCCAGCACCGGGCCAACTTGCGCCCAGTCCACCGTCAGCTTGCCCAGGTGGGCCACGGGGATCATCGCTTGGAATGTGCTCATCCCCTCAGGCGCCATGGAGGGATCGGTTACTGTGGGATGGTGCAGGTAGATCACGGTATCGGCGGGAAGCACGCCGTAATCGAACACGTCTTCGAACAATTCGGCATAGCGCTGGGCGAACAGCATGGTGTGATGGGGAATGCCGGGCCAGTTGCCCTCCACCCCGAAATGCACGGTGAAGATGGAGGGGCTGAAACGCTTCTTTACCAGCCGCCGGGCCACCTGCCGCCCGCGCGCGGAGCCGGAAAGGAGATCGCGGTAGGTGTGCACCAGATCGGCGTTGCTGGCGATTGCGTGGAAGCGGCCGCGCCAGCCGCTGCGCGTTACGATTTCCGCCGAATGGGTCGCATCAGGCTCTATGACCGTGACCGGATCGCCCAGCCGCACTTCGCCGCCGATGCGTTCGAACTGGCGCAGTATGCCGCTGGCCAGCCGCGACAGGCCGCCGCGCGCCCACCACACGCCCCCGTCAGGCATCAACGCGCCGGTGACGCTGGCCGTCATCGGGTTGCCGCCAGTGAACAGCGTGCGGAAACTGAGCGCCTGACGCAGGTTTTCGTTTTCCACATAGAGCGCGGCGGTTTCGTAGGCGCTGCGCCACGCGCGTTGCCTGACGATAGCGGGGACCGCGCGGCGCAGGGCGGTGAGGTTGGGGAAGGGCCGGTCGCTGAAATGGGCGCGCATTTCCCGGTCCAGTTCCCACGCGTGGTCCAGGAAAGTCTCGAATCCGCCCAGATCGGCGGGCGCGAGCCGCGCCACTTCGCGCCGCATGGCGAACGGGTCGTCCGTCTGGTCGAAATGGGTGCCATCGGGCCATGTCAGCCGGCAGAGCGGGGCGACCGGCATCAGTTCCACATCGGCGGCCATGTCATGCCCGGTCAGCGCCCAGAGGTCGCGCAGTGATGCCGGATCGGTAATGGCTGTGGGCCCGGCATCGAAAGTGAAGCCGCGATCGCGCCACGAAGCGGCGCAGCCGCCGGGGGCGTCGCGCGCCTCTATCAGAGTTGTCGCAACCCCCGCCGCCTGAAGCCTGATCGCCAGCGCAAGGCCGCCGAACCCCGCTCCGACTACGCAGGCTCGCTTCCCGTCCACGCTCATGACCCACCGTCTAGCGCAACCGGCATGGTGTGCAACCGCCGCAGGCGCGTTGACCTTCGATCTGGCTGTGATAGCCTCCCGACTCATCAAAGACCTTTCTGGGGAGCAAGGTCATGAAGACGGTACTGACAGGATTTGCCGTGCTGGCCTTGGCCAGCCCCGTGGCGATGGTTCAGGCTCAATCGCATACCGGCCATGCGGGCCCTCGTTCCGCGCAGCCAGCGTGTTATCTTCAGGTCAGCAAGCTGGTGGCGGATTCGCCTGATGGCGTGGAGGATATTCGCGTCGCGCTGCGCCGGTTGGATGCTGCGCTTAGGCCGCAGGTGGAAGAGATCAAGGTGCTGGAGGCCCAGCTCGAACGGATCGAACTGCGCCAGAGCGAAGCACTGCATAACGAGGAAGCGGACGCCGACATGGTCGCGTTGCAGGCCGACGCGCAGCGCATCACGGTGGAGCTGGAGGAAAAACGCAGCCAGCTGAAGCAGGACTACGCGGCGCAGCGGGCGGTGCTGGTCGGGCCAGTGCAGACGCGCGTGAGCGAGCGGGCGCGGGCGTTCGCGGCGGAGCGGGGCTGCGGTGAGCTGACTATGGCGCGAGCGGGCGATCTTGAGGACCTTCAGGCAGAGTCCGCGCGTGACATGACGATGGCTTTCGTCGCTTGGTATCGGGATTAACGGTCAGCCGACGCCGCACCATCTTGCCAACCGGCCCCGGCGGCGCGACAAGCCGTGCCCATGGGGGAATATTCGCTGAAGCCGCATCGCCGGGCCGTTGTGGCTACGCTGGTTCTGTTTGCGCTGGCTGTGGCCATCCTGTTCGCGATGGGCCGTCCGCCGATCTGCGAATGCGGACATATCGAGCTGTGGCATGGTACCGTGCAGTCCAGCGGCAACAGCCAGCACATTACCGACTGGTATAGCCCCAGCCATTTTACCCACGGCCTGATCATGTATTTTGCCGCGTGGTTGCTGTGGCGCAAATGGGGCTTGTTCGGCGGCCGCCCGGCGCGCTGGGCGCTGCCGATTGCGGTGCTGGTCGAGGCGGCGTGGGAGATTGCCGAGAACACGCCCATGGTGATCGATCGCTACCGCGCGGTGACGGTTAGCTTTGGCTACAGCGGCGACTCGATCGTCAATTCCGCGGCAGACATCGGTTGGATGATCGTGGGTTTCATTGTCGCGTCGCGCCTGCCCGCATGGGCCAGCGTGGCCGTGGCCGTATTCCTGGAATTGCTGACGCTGTGGATCATCCGCGATAACCTGACGCTCAACGTTCTGATGCTGTTCTGGCCGGTCGAGGCGATCCGGCAGTGGCAGGCAATGGGCTGAAAGAAACGGGGCGGAGCCGCTTTCCGCCCCGCGCTGGACGCCGCCGAATGCCTGCCCTATCTTCCCGATCGTCCGGGGAGCGCAGTTTGAATGGCCACGAACGCAGATATTTCCGCATGGATCGCGCTGTTTATCGGCCTTTATGCGCTGGCCGCTGGCGTGGGCGAATTGCGTAACGCGAATACCTGGTGGGCGATGCTGAAAGAGCTGGAGCGGTCGCCTGCATTGCGCTTCGTCTGTGGGCTGGTGGCGCTGGCGCTGGGGGCGACGGTCTACCTCGTCAATCCGTGGGTGCCGGGCGACTGGCTGTCTATCTCGGTCAGTGTGGTGGGCGGAATTGCCGTGGCGGAAGGCCTGCTGCTGATCGCATCCGGGGAAAGGTTCCTGCATTTCAGCAGGGCGATGCTGGGCCGGGCGGGGCATATATGGGCAGGCGTCGCGGTGCTGATCGGCGCGGCGGCGATACTGGCCGCTCTGTCACGATTGCCGATGGCGTAGCCCGCCCGCGACGCACGGTCTTTGCAAGGGCCTGTGCGGGCCCTATCTGGCGGCGCGATAGCAAGGGTGCTTGACGGGATTGGTAGCCAACGAATCCAGCGGCCTGGAAGAGGTCTTTCTCGCTAATCGCGACCGCCTGCTGCGTTTTCTGAAAGCGCGCGGGGCGGGCGATGCTGCGGAAGATCTGCTGCAGGAAGTGTGGATCAGGATTGCCGGTCGGCCCAGCGGGCCGGTGTCATCCCCCCTGTCATACCTGTTCCGCACCGCCGATCTGCTGATGATCGACCGTTATCGCGCCACGGTGCAGGCGCAGCGTCGTGAAAAGGCATGGGGTGAAACGCAGGACGGCACCCGGCCGGGCGTGTCTGACGAACCATCGGCGGAACGGCGGATCATCGGGCAGGAACATACGCGGCTGGTGCAGGAAACGCTGGATGCGTTGGGGCCGCGCGTGTCCGCCGTGTTCCGCGCGCACCGGATAGAAGAAGTGCCGCAACGCCGGATTGCCGAGCAGTTCGGCGTCAGCCTGAGCACGGTGGAGAGCGATTTACGCAAAGCCTATGCCGCCCTGGCGGAATTGAAGGAGCGGCTGGATGAGGTTTGAGGCGATCGTCTCCGTCATGGTCGCAGGAGATACCGGCCATGGCCAATGAACTAGTCCGCGAACAAGCGATTGCCTGGGCCGTGCGCACGGGTGATCCGGCGTTCGACGGCTGGGAAGATTTTACGCTGTGGCTGGAAGAAAGCCCGGCGAACGCCGCCGCCTATGATGCGGCGTTGCTGGCCGTCGCGGAGGCGGCGGAGGTGCTGCCGCCTGTGCCTAAGGCCGACAATGACGATGCCGTTCCCGCTGGCGGCGCAACGCGGCGGCGTTGGCTGGGCGGCGCCGTGGCGGCGAGCGTGGCCGTGGTTGCGGCGCTGGGCGCGTGGCAGTTCACTATGGGCACCTACACGGTGGAAACCGCGCCCGGAGAAACGCTGTTGATCGCGTTGAGCGGCGGCGGCGAGATCGCGCTGGCCGGGAATTCGAGCATAGAGCTGGACAGGCGTGATACGCGGGTGGCCTCCCTCCAGCGCGGGCAGGCGCTGTTTACGATCCGCCACGATGACAACGCGCCGTTCCGCCTGACGGTGGGCGACGACGAAGTGATCGACGTGGGCACGATATTCGACGTGAGGCGCGGACCCGGCGGCATGACGGTGGCGGTTTCGGAAGGCGAGGTGATCTATAACCCTCGGCGAGAGAACGTGCATCTGGTGCCGGGGCAGGTTCTGAAGCAGGTGGAAGGCGGCGCGGGTTATCGCGTGGCCACGATCCCGCTGGATCAGGTGGGCGAGTGGCGGAATGGCCGCGTGACATTTCAGGATGCTGCGCTGGGCGATGTCGCTGACGATCTGGCGCGCGCCACCGGCATTGCCTTCGTCGCCGGGCGCAGGGAGGCGGATCAGCGCATTTCGGGCAGCGTTCTGGTCGATCCGGTGAAGAAAGACCCCCGCACTGTCGGTCCGCTGCTGGGCGTGACCGTTCGCTATACCGGCGAAGCGTGGGAGATCGGGGCACGGTAACGATGCGCGCGGCATGGTGGATCGGCATTGCGGCAGTAGCCGCCGCCAGCGCCCCCGCTGCGGCGCAGAGCGTTGCCGTGTCCGCGCCCGCCGGGCGTGCCGGGGATGCGGCCGCCGCCATTGCCCGCCAGACCGGCGTGAGCGTCGTCATCACCGACAGCAGCCTCGCCAATCGCCGGGTGCCTGCCATCCGGGGCCAGTTGAGCGCCAGCCAGGCGGTGGAGCGGCTGGCGCAGCTGACCGGCGCGCGGGCGGTTCAGGCTGGCAGCAGGGCATGGCGGCTGGTCCCCGCGCCGCGTGTGGATAATGCCGGTCGCCCGCGCCCACCCGCGCCGCGTACCCCATCACCGGCTACGGTGCCTTCCGAAACGATCGGGCCGGACATCGTCGTCATCGGCAGCAAGCGCGACATCGCGCTGAGGGAATACGCCGGGCAGGCGGAACTGGTCGATGGTGACGATCTGGCCTTCGGCGGCGTGGGCGGGACCGAAAAGATCATGCAGCGCGTGCCCACGGTGTCGTCCACTTATCTGGGCACCGGGCGTAACAAGCTGTTCATTCGCGGCATCGCGGATTCCAGCTTCACCGGGCCGACGCAATCGACCGTGGGCCAGTATCTGGGCGATCTGCGGCTGAGCTATAACGCCCCGGACCCCGATCTGCGGCTGGCCGACCTTGCGCGGGTGGAGGTGCTGGAGGGGCCGCAGGGCACGCTTTACGGCGCGGGATCGCTGGGGGGCATCATCCGCCTTGTTCCCAACGAGCCGCTGGCCGACCTGTTCGAAGCATCCGCCACGGTGGGCGGCAGCGCGACCCAGCACGGGACGATGGGCGGCGATGTCAGCGCCACGGCGAACCTGCCGCTGATCGGTGGCAAAACGGCGCTGCGTGTGACCATCGGCGCGGAAACTCAGGGCGGTTATATTGATAAGCCCCTGCTTGACCGCACCGACGTGAACCGCACCGACATTCTGAGCGGCCGGGCCATGTTCCGTTATGATGCCGGGCCGGGCTGGACGGTGGACCTGATCGGCGTGGTCCAACGGACGGATGGCAGAGACAGCCAGTATGCCGACCGCGACGGCCCGCCGCTGATGCGCCTGGCGCGCGTCGCGGAAGGTTTCGAGGCCGATTATTCGCAAGGCCAGTTCGTAATTTCCGGCGAGTTCGGTGACGTGCGGTTCAAATCCTCTACCGGAGTGACCGGCCAGACGCTGGAGGAACGCTATGACGCGACATTGCCGGAAGGTGATCCGCGCGTCTTCACCCAGCGGAACGATACCGAGATGGTCGCGAACGAAACGCGGCTGTGGCGTCCGCTGAGCGATCGGTTCGGCTGGATACTGGGCACCAGCTATACCCACAACCGCACGCGGCTGACCCGGACGCTGGGCCCGCCGGATGCACAAGGCTCCGTAACCGGCGTGACCAACGTGGTCGACGAATTCACCGTTTATGGCGAGGCGAGCTTCCGCCTGATGCAGGGCGTGGTGGCGACGGCGGGCGGGCGTTACACCCACACGCGGCTGGGTGGCGGCGGCGAGGACGTCGATCGGAGGCTGGAAATGGCCTATGCCGATGTCACCGCATCGCGCAGCGAGCAGGTGTTCCTGCCCTCTCTTTCAATAGCGGCGAGCCTGAAATCCGGCACCACGCTCTATGCCCGCTATCAGGAAGGTTTCCGGCCGGGTGGGCTGGCCATCGCGGGCGATTTCGTGGCGCAGTTCCGCAACGATTCCCTTGGCACGCTGGAACTGGGGGCGCGGCATGGCCGGGCGGGCACGGGCCCGTTCGATGTGGCGATGAGTGTGGCCTATACCCGTTGGCGCGACATTCAGGCCGACTACATCGACACGGCGGGCCTGCCCAGCACAGCGAACATCGGCGATGGGCGGATATGGACGGCCAGCCTGACGGGCGGCGTGGAGCTATCGCCCGGCCTGCGAGTAGAAGGCGGGCTGACGTGGAACGATGGCCGCGTTGACGAGCCGCCCGCCTTCGTGCTGGCCAGTCTGGCGCAGGTGGTGGACATTCCCGGCTTCACCGGCCGGTTCGAGGATCTTCCGGCGGCCCTGCGTCAGCAGATCACCGAGATTCCCAACATCGCCAGCTTCGCCGGGCGGATCGGGTTCGATTACCGTCGCCCGATTGGGGACGATCTGGAACTGAGCGCACAGGGCTGGGCGAATTACGTCGGCCGGTCGCGGCTGGGCGTGGGGCCGGAACTGGGCGAATTGCAGGGCGATTACGTCGATACCGGCCTGACCATGCGGATCGGGCACAGGGCGCTGGGCGTGACGCTGGGCGTGACCAATCTGGCCGATGCACAGGGCAACCGGTTCGCGCTGGGCACGCCGTTTGCCATTGGGCGCAACCAGATCACCCCGTTGCGCCCCCGCACCATCCGCATCGGCGTGGACGCGAGTTTCTGATTTTTTCCGCCTGCGGCCAAGGTTGAGGCTGCGCGGCTCCGTCTCACGGTTCGAGAGATCGATCTGTGAGGGGAATCATGCACCGTTACCTACTTGCCGGAACCGCCGCCATCGCACTGGCCGCGCCCGCTTCCGCAGAGACCATTTCCACCGCTGTCACGCAGCCGGTGAGAACGTCCACCATCAAGAACGGCGCACCGGATGCGATCGTCATCAGTTCCACCGGATCGGTCAAACCGGCCAGCGGCACGGCGGTTACGATGGACAGCAACCATGCCGTGACCAACCAGGGTGCAATCGCCATCGGCAATGCCAGCGGCGCGATCGGCATTCTGGCCACCGCCGGGACCAGCGGTGACATCACCAATTCCGGATCGATCACTATCGATGAGCCCTATACGCCCACCGATACGGACAACGATGGCGATCTGGACGGGCCGTTCGCGCTCGGCTCCAACCGGTTCGGCATCCGCACAGAGGGCGCCCACACCGGCAATATCGCCAATAGCGGTACAATTACCGTGGAGGGCAACGATTCCGCAGGTATCTGGCTGGGCGGACCGCTGACCGGTAATTTCACCCACAACGGCACCACTTCCGTGCTCGGCGATGACACCGTGGCTGTTCGCGCCGACGCTATCACCGGCAGCGTTCGGCTGGCGGGCACCGTTTCTGCTCGGGGCGAGAATGCGGTGGCGGCGCACTTTGCGGGCGATGTGACTGGGCCGATGGTCGTGCAGGGCGCGATCAGTTCCAGCGGATACCGCAACACGACATCGCCGTCCGACCCGTCAAAGCTGGATGCCGACGACCTGCTTCAGGGCGGGCCCGCGCTGTTGATCGAAGGCAATGTGACGGGCGGCATCGTGCTGGCCGTGGCGCCGAAGGACAACAGCAAGACCGACGATGACGAGGACAAGGACGGGATCAAGGATTCCGAAGAAGGCAACGCCGCCGTCACTTCATACGGTGCCGCCCCGGCTATGCTGATCGGCGCGACGGACCGTGACATCGCCATCGGACCTGTCGCCGGGACGGCCAGCGGCTTTGGCCTGATCGTGGAAGGCGCGGTTTCCGGGCAGGGCGTCTATACCGGCGTCAACGGCAACGGGCTGGTCATCGGTGGCCGTGGTGGCGACGTGACGATCGCGAACGGCGTAGGCATTTCCGGCACGGTCAGCGCGTCGTCTAAAGATGCGGCGGCCACGGCGTTGCGGTTTGGCAGCGGGGCGGAAACGCCGCTGGTGCAGGTTTCCGGCACGGTCGCCGCGGCAAGTGGCAACACCGCCGCGTCGAAAGCGGTCGCGGTGCAGATCGATGCGGGGGCCGATGTGCCGGTGCTGCGTAACAGTGGCACCATCAAGGCGACCACTACCGGCACGACCGGCAAGGCGACGGCGATCCTCGACCTTTCGGGTGGGCTGACCCTGATCGAAAACAGCGGCGCCATTTCCGCCGTCGATACGACGACCAACGCGGTGCCGCAGGTAGCGATTGACCTTTCGGCCAACACCAGTGGCGCGACGGTGCGTCAGACGCAGGTCGGGGCTGGCATCGCCGCGCCCTCGATCACTGGCGAAGTCCGTTTTGGCAGCGGTAACGACGTGTTCGAAGTGGCCGATGGCACAGTGAAGGGCAAAGTGACCTTTGGCGGCGGTTCCAATACCCTGAAGCTGTCCGGTGACGCGGTGCAGACCGGCGACGTGGTCTTCGGCTCTGGCATCGACGCGATGAGCCTGGCGGGAACATCGCGCTTCATCGGCAATGTCGATTTCGGCGGCGGTGCGGACACGCTGACCATAGGCGGAACGGCGGTGTTCGCCGGTAGCCTGGCCAATGCCGGAAATCTGGCGGTGGCGGTAAATGGCGGCGGCCTCAACATCGCCAGCCCGGTTTCCATCGGATCGCTGACGGTCGGTGCCAGCGGCAGCATTCTGGCGACGCTGAGCAAGACGGCGGGCGAGGGTTCGTTCTACGACATTGCCGGTGCGGCCAGCTTTGCCGACGGGGCGACGCTGGTGCTGAAACTGGCCAACGTGAAAGACGCCGAAGGCCGTTACACCGTGCTGCAGGCCGGATCGCTGAGCGGACTGGCGGACCTAGAAACCAATACTGACCTGCTGCCCTTTATGTTCAAGGCCAGCCTGGCAACGGATGCCGCGCCGAATACGATTGCGGTGAACGTGGCAAAGAAGACGGCCACCGAACTGGAATTGAACCGTTCGCAGACGGCGGCTTACGACGCGATCTATGCCGCCATCGGTGAGGACGAGGATGTCGAGGGCGTTTTCCTGGGCATCAACAACGGCGACTTGTTCCGCGGCACGTTGCGGCAGATGCTGCCCGATCACGCGGGCGGTGCGTTCGAAGGGGTGAGCATGGGCGCCCGCGCCTTTGCCCGGCAGGTCGCCGATCCGGTGAACCCCGTTTACAACTTCGGCCGGTTCAACGTGCTGTTCAGCGCAGCGGGCTGGAGCAGCGACAAGCTGGAAGGGCCGACCGCCGCCTATGACCTTGGCGGTTTCGGCTTCTCAGCCGGTGGGGAAATCGACACCGACGCAGGCAGCTTCGGCGCCACGGCGACATGGTTCTGGAACGATTACGACAACGGCAGCGACCTCAATCGTGTGCTGTCCGATACTTATGAACTGGCCGGATACTGGCGCGGCAAGTGGGGTGGCCTGACCGCCCACGCGCGCGGCTCCGTGGGTCTGGTCGATTTCAGCGCCCGGCGTTCCTTCATCGGCACGGCGGACGGCGAACAGGTGTCAAAAACGGTCGAGGGCGATTGGCGCGGCACTCTGATCACCGCCAGCGGCGGTGTGTCTTACGAGGGCAGGGCGAGCAGCTTCTTCTTCCGCCCCGCTGTGAGCGTCGATTACCTGAGCCTGGACGAGAAGGCCTATACCGAAACCGGCGGCGGCGATGCGCTGGACCTGATCATCGATGGCCGCAAGAGCGATGAATTCGCGGTCAACGGCGGCCTGACGCTGGGTATCGACTTCATTGGCCGTGGCGGCGGCAACCCCGTGCGACCGAGCATGGAGGGCCGAAGCTGGTTCAGGCTGGAGGCCGAAGGCGGCTGGCGTGAACTGGTCGGCGGATCACTGGGCTCCACCACCGCGCGCTTTGAAGGCGGCGAAGCCTTCACGCTGGACCCCGAACAGACGACGAGCGGCTGGTACGGGCGGCTGCGCGCGGTGGGCGGCGGTTCCGGTTTCGAGATCGGCGGAGAGATCGGGGCTGAGGATCGGCATGACCGGACGGCCCTGTCGCTGAGAGCGAGCATGCGGGTGGGCTTCTAGGGCCCGCCACTGACAGACGATCAGGCCCCGGAGCGATAGCGGCAAAAGCCCCCCTAAACCCTTTGCCGCGATCGTTTCGGATCGGCCTGTCGGACACGCCGGGGCTTTCGAGCCTCGGCGTGTCATTCATTTGGCCTGACGTATTCAGCGATCCATCAGCAGGACGGGCTTCACCACCTCACCGCTTTCGCTGGCGTGGACGGCTTCGTCGATCTGGCTGAATGGGAAATAGCGGATCAGGCGATCGAAGGGGAAGCGCCCTTCGGCATGGTGGCGCATCAGCGATACCAGGAATTCACCTCCGTCGCTGTCGCCTCCAAGAATGCCCTTCACCGTGCGTCCTCCGCCCATGAAGGCGCTTTCGTTGAAGCTGAGCATGGCCTGAGGATCGGATGCGCCGACAATGCCGAGCTGCCCCTTGGGCGCGAGGTGGGAGAACAGCGTTTCGATCAGTTCGGACCGCCCGGTGGTGTCGAAGGCATAGCCAAGGCCCGTGGGGCAGAGAGCGGCAAGGGCGGCGGAAACGTCATCCCTGGCATTGATGATGTGAGTCGCGCCCAGTTCCTGCGCCAGAGCCAAGCGGCCATCGTTGATATCGATGGCGATGATCGGCGATGCGCCAGCGATCTTCGCGGCCATCACCGCCGCGATGCCGACCGTACCCGCACCGGTGACAGCGATCGGCATGCCGCTTTCCACGCCCATGCTGCGCAGGACCGCGCCCGCGCCGGTCATCAGGCCGCAACCGACGGGCCCCAAGCTTTCCAGCGGCAAATGATCGAGGTCATCCGGCACGCGCACGGTGTTGCGCTGATGCGTGACGGCGTAAGTGGCGAAGCTGGACTGGCCGAAGAAGTTGGCGTTCACGCCCTTGCCATCGGCGCTGAGCGCATGGGTGCCATCCGCCCGGCGGCCAGACCAGTTTTCCTGAAAGAAGTTGTAGCAATATGTCGGCGCGGAATGATCGCAGCTGGGGCAGTGGCCGCAGCTGTTGAAGCTCATGATCACCCGGTCGCCGGGCTTGGCCACCGTCACCGCTGACCCAACCTTTTCGACAATCCCCGCGCCTTCGTGACCAAGCACGGCGGGCAGTTCTACCGGCAATTGCCCATCGCGTACGGCAAGATCGGTATGGCAGATGCCGGAAGCCACGATCCTGACGAGCAGTTCGTCGGGCCGCAGATCATCGACATCGACCTCCTGAAAATCGAAAGGCTGTTCCTTGCCCCGGCAAACCGCCGCGCGCGCCCTGACTGTCATCACTGGTCCTTTCCGAAACTGGAGGTTGCGAATTTATGGACCGGACGGCCCGATCTGCAAGCGTCGATCAGCACGGAAATGTGCCCGCACTAAGGCAGCGCAGGCTGGTGGCAACATGTAGTTTGAGAGTGGAGGCCCGAGCCGGAATCGAACCGGCGTGCAAGGATTTGCAGTCCTCTGCGTAACCACTCCGCCATCGGGCCGGAGGCGCGCACCTAGCGAAGTGGGGCGGGGCGCGCAACGCTCATTATCCTAAATGCGGCGCGGCGGCGCTTGCCCCCGGATGCCGGGATCGTTAGCTCGCGAAGTATGGGCATGGTCCGGTAGTGGTAAGTGGGCCCGGCAAGCGGATGGGGATGATGGCTGACGATGTGAAGATGCAGCGGATCGCGGGGCATAGCGAGGAAAGGTTCCTCGGCTCTGACGTATTCGAAAGCTCCGGTCGCAATATCCCGCCGCCGCGCCGTGGTGGCACTGTGCGCGAGGACGCGCGGGATATCGACATCTATCACCAGTGCGACGTGCTGGTGGTTGGCGGCGGCCCCGCAGGCTGCGCGGCGGCGTGGGCGGCGGCGCAGGCGGGTGCGGACGTGACGCTGGTGGAACGGTATAACTGTCTGGGCGGGCTTTCCACCGGCGGCCTCGTGATGTGGATCGACCGCATGACGGACTGGCAGGGCAACCATGTGATCCAGGGCTTTGCGCGCCAGTTCATCGAACGGATGCCGCCGGAAGCGGTGGCGGGCCCGCCGCGGGAGGATTGGGGATCCAGCGATCCTGCCAAGTTCGCCTATTGGGGCCAGCGCACCACGGCCTTCCACGGGATCGTGCAGTGGGCGCCCACGCTCGATCCGGAGCGGATGAAGCTCAACAATCAGGAAATGCTGTTGCAGGCCGGGGTGCGAATCGTGTTCCACGCATGGGCCGCGCGGCCGATCGTGGCGGATGGCGCGGCGAAAGGCGTGGTGTTCGAAAGCAAGGCCGGACGGCAGGCGATTCTGGCCAAGGTGGTGGTGGATACCAGCGGCGACGGCGACATGTTCGCCCGCGCGGGGGCCGAGTTTGATACCGATATCGAAGAGGGTGACGTCCACCATTCGATGAATACCGGCTGGGTGATCGGCGGGGTGAACATGGACCGGTGGATCGACTGGAAAGTCCATAACCCGGACCAGTTGCGCGAATTCATGGAGCGCGGGCGCGGTGAGCTGGGGTTCTTCCAGACGCCCTATGTGAGCTGGCGGCCCGATATCGCGCTGTTCCTGGGGCCGCGCCAGTCCGGCCTTTCGGCGCTGGACGTGGACGACATGACCGAAGTGGAAATCCGCAGCCACCGGCTGATGGAGGGGCATTGCCAGTTCTTCCGCCGCCATGCGCCGGGGTTCGAGGCGGCGTATTCGTTGCAGAGCGCCAGCCAACTGGGCGTGCGTCATACGCGGCGGCTGGCGGGCGTGGGGCGTATCGAGCGCAAGAACTGGGGCAACGGCACGCCTGTGTCGGACGAGGTGGGCATCAGCCCGTCGATAAGCCCGAAGTTCCCGGTGGTTTCGGTGCCCTACGGCGCGCTGGTGCCGCGGGCGCTGGACGGGCTGCTGGCGGCGGGGCGGCATGTGAGCTGCGATGCCAACAGCCACGGCTTCATGCGCGAGATTCCACAATGCTGGCTGACCGGCCATGCGGCGGGCGTAGGGGCGGCCGTGGCAGCGAACCGGGGCGTGCAGCCGCGTGAGGTGGATGTGGCCGAAGTGCGCGCCGTCCTGCGCAGACAGGGTGCCCATCTAAGCGACGATGCTGCGGTGGCATCGGCGGCACGCACGGTTGCTGCGGTAACGGCGGGTTAATCCGGCTTACCCGACCGCACCAGCAATGGACCCGACACCCCCATCCCGGCCTTCGCGCCGAATCCGCCGGATAGCCATCGCCTGCATGGCGCTGGTCGCGGCGCTGTTCCTGCTGTTCATCAGCTTTTCGCCCACGGTCGAAACGCCGGTGCGGCCGACGGCGGCGGATATTTCCGCCGCACGCGAAGTATGGTCGCGGTTGAGAGCGCCCGATGCGCGGGAAACGGCGACGGAGGTGCGCGTCGACAATCGGCTGATCCGGGGAATATCTGCGCTGGCCAGCGACGCCACCGGGATCGCACGGTTCGAAGGCGAGGTGGTGGATGGCGAACTGGCCGGACGGGCCAGTCTCTCCCTGCCACTGGGCCTGTGGCTCAATACATCCGCCACGGTGAAGGGGGAGCACGAAGGGTTTCCGGCTTTTGGCCTGAAAGTGGGCAGGGTGCCGTTTCCGGAATTCGCGGGCCGTTGGATGGCCGGGGTGGGCAGGTTTGTGCTGGGGCTGGTGGGCGTCGACATACCGCCGCTGGACACGATCGTTTCGCGTATCAAGGTGGAAGACAGCCATGCGATCGCGAAGCTGACGCTGCCGCACAAAAGCGGGCTAATGGGCAGCGTGATCGCCGCAGGCGGACAGGGCGCGGATGCGGAACTGGTGGCAGGCATCCGCTGCCGCATCACGGCAGAACTTCGCGATCAGCCCCCGGCCACGCTGCCGCAACTGGTTCGCATCGCGTTCGACCCGGCCAGATCGCAGGAAAGCCAGGAATATACGCGCGCGGCCTTCGTCGCGCTGGCGCAGCTGCTGGTGGGCGGAACATCCGAGGCGCTGGCCCCGAAGGCGATGGAACTGGCGAAGAACTGCGCCAGCCTTGCCGGGCCGGTGACTTTGCAGGGGCGTGACGATCTGGCGAAGCACTGGGCTTTTTCCGCCGGCCTTACCGCCGTGCTGGGCGAGGAGACAGCCGCCAGCCTGGGCGAGTGGAAGGAACTGGACGACAGCCTGGCGAACGGATCGGGTTTTTCCTTCGTCGATCTGGCGGCGGACCGTTCCGGCATGCGCATGGCCTTACGGGCGCTGAGCCCCGAGACGGCTGCAGGCGCTGGGCGTGACCTGAGGGCGGCGAGCGAGGACAGTCTGCTGCCGAAAGAATTGCTGCACGTTCCGGAAGGGCTGGCGGAGGCTTCGTTCGTCGATCGCTTCGGAGGGCTGGATAGGGCGCGATACCGGGAGGCGGTGGTCGCTATTGATCGGACGTTGGCTGGGGGTTGATGAGCGCTTCGCGCGCGCTTTTTGCTTGCGCTGGATTCCCGCTTTCGCGGGAATGACGAACGCAGCTCAACTCGTCATCCTGGCGCAGGCGGGGATCCAGTGAGGCGGGCATGAGGGATCATCCGGCGGCGAGCCCGGACGTTACGCCAGTGTGGAGGGTAACCACGCGGCCGGCGCGGCGTCAGGGACGCGCGCTGGGGCGGGCGGCGGTTGAGGTGCTGGCGCCTTGGTCCAGATCACCTTGCGAATGGCCCGATACGCTATGCCGCGGCGTCCGGGCTCAACCTTCGATTATCGGCGACCGGCCGACAGGGGGTAAAAGGCTCGCGCAAAAGCCCGCCTGCCACGCGGCTGACTGATGCCGCGCCATCA
>Ga0182736_1001035_pt1 | contig 31320 bp, 32 predicted proteins | sample eDN5th30CKraftBY_FD_128882 | JGI IMG/M metagenome (GOLD analysis project Ga0182736, IMG submission 128882) | Enriched backyard soil microbial communities from Emeryville, California, USA - eDNA 5th pass 30_C Kraft BY (version 2) (version 2) | ecosystem: Environmental > Terrestrial > Soil >...
AGCATGAACAGCCCGGCCATCCAGAAGATGACGAAGATGACGTGCGCCGCCTTCACCCACAGATAGGCGCCGTCGAGAAACCCAGTCATGCTCGCCTCCGCCCGGCCGTGTTCATGCCGTTGTCCGAACCCGCCGCAGCAGTCGCTCGACATGCGCGATCGGCGTGTCGGGCAGGATGCCGTGACCCAGGTTGAACACATGCGCCCGGTCGGCAAACGCCGCAAGGATGCGATCGACCGCGTCGTCCAGCACCGTGCCGCCGGCGATCAGCGCCAGCGGATCGAGATTTCCCTGTACCGGCATCGTCGCCGGCAGGCTGGCGGCCGCCCACAGCGGATCGACCGTCTCGTCGATGCCGATCGCGTCGATGCCGGTCTCGCGGGCATAGGCGGGCAGCTTGCCGCCCGCGCCCTTGGGAAAGCCGATGATCGCGACGTCGGGGCAGCGCGCGCGCAATCCGGCGACGATCCGCGCGGTCGGGCCAATCACCCAGGTTTCGAACTGCGCCGGGCTCAGGCTGCCGGCCCAGCTGTCGAACAGCTGCACCGCCTCGACCCCGGCGGCGACCTGCCCTTCGAGATAATCGAGCGTGACCGCGACGATCCGCTCGACCAGCGCCGCCATCAGCCCCGGATCGTTGTATGCCAGCCGCCGCGCCGCCGCCTGTTCGCGGCTGCCCTGGCCGGCGATCATGTAGGTCGCCACCGTCCACGGCGCACCGGCGAAACCGAGGAAGGTGGTTGCCGGATCCAGCGCGGCCTTGACCGCGCGCACCGTCGCATAGACCGGGTCGAGCCGTTCGGGGCGCGGCGCCAGCCCGTCGAGCACCGCGCGGGTGGTCAGCGTCGGCGCGAGCCGTGGTCCCTCACCAGTCTCGAACCACAGATCCTGGCCCAGCGCCCACGGCACCATCAGGATGTCGGAGAACAGGATCGCGCCGTCGAAACCGAACCGGCGGATCGGCTGGAGCGTGACCTCGGCCGCCGCGACGCTGTCCGTCGCCAGCTCGAGGAAGCCGCCCTTGTCCGCCCGCAGCGCGCGATATTCGGGCAGATAGCGCCCGGCCTGACGCATCAGCCATACCGGCGGCACCGCCTGCCGCGTACCGCGCAACGTCGCGAGCAACGGCTTGGTCTCAATCACGTTCACGCCGTCGCCTACCTCTTAAAAGAAAGAATCTATGGGTTGTTGAAGGTTGTTGGTCGGTTGATCGCCGGGATTAGGCTTCCGCCCCGATTATGCCAACAGCTTGACCGGCGTATTCCGACGCGGCGCCGCGGATTCGCGCCGGGGCATCCCCGCTATCCACAGGCTGTGGGATGAATCGCCGGATGTCGGCGCCGCTGTGGATGACGGTGGATGAATCGACCGGAATCGGTGCGCTTGGCGCCCGGCCGGGGTTGCGCTAGCGACTGTCCCCATGTTTTCCACAGATCTGTGCTGAATGCGGCTGCACCTTCACCTTCTGTCCGATTCCACCGGCGAGACGCTGGAGAATATCGCCAAGGCGGCGCTCGCCCAATATGACGACGTCGAGACCCAGCGGCATTTCTGGCCGATGGTGCGCAGCGAGGCGCATCTGGAGCGCATCCTGCAGGAGATCGCGCAAAAGCCCGGCCTGGTACTGTTCACGCTGGTGAATCCGGCGATCCGCCACATGCTGGAGGGGCGCTGCCGGGCGATGGGATTGCCGGCGGTGGCGCCGCTCGACGGGGTCAACGACGCGCTGTCGGCGATGCTGGGGCAGGAAGCCAAGGCGCGGCCGGGCCGCCAGCACATCCTCGACGCCGCCTATTTCGCGCGGGTCGAGGCGATCCAGTGGACGATCGCGCACGACGACGGCATCGCGCCGGAGGATTGGGAGCAGGCCGATATCGTGCTGGCCGGCGTATCGCGATCGTCGAAGACGCCGACGTCGATCTATCTCGCCAATCGGGGGTACAAGACCGCCAATATCCCGATCGTGGTCGAATCGCCGCCGCCGCGCGCGCTTTACGCGTTGCGGAATCCGCTAGTGGTGGGGCTGACGACCAGCATCGACCGGCTGGTGCAGGTCCGCCGCAACCGGCTGCTGTCGCTCAACCAGAAGACGGAGACCGCCTATGTCGAGCAGGATTCGGTGGCGAAGGAGGTCGCCTTTGCCCGCCGCATGTTCGCCGACAATGGCTGGCCGGTGATCGACGTCACCCGCCGATCGATCGAGGAGACCGCGGCGGCGATCATCGGGCTGGTCAACGATCGCGATCTGCTGAGGGTGGAAACATGATGAGGCTGGTGCTGGCATCGGGCAGCGCGTCGCGGCGGGCGATGCTCGACGCGGCGGGGGTGGCGTTCGACGTGTCGCCGCCGAACGTCGACGAGGCGGCGGCGAAGGCCGGGCTGATCGGGGCGGGCGGCCGCGATACCGCCGACGCGCTCGCCGAGTTGAAGGCGCGCAAGGTCTCGCTGCGCGATCCTGCCGCGCTCGTGCTCGGCAGCGATTCGGTGGTCGAGCTGGCCGACGGCACGCTGCTCGACAAGCCTGGCGACCGGGCGGAGGCGGAAGATCACCTGCGGCGGATGTCGGGCCATCGCCACAAGCTGCACAGCGCGGCGGTGATCGCGGAGGGCGGCCGACCGGTCTGGCGCGAGGTCGACACCGCGACGCTGTTCGTTCGCCCCTTGAGCGACGCGTTCATCGCCGCCTACCTCGACGCCGAATGGCCCGCGATCGCCGGCTGCGTCGGCTGCTTCCGCATCGAGGGGCCGGGGGTGCAGCTGTTCGCCCGCGTCGATGGGAGCCACTTCACGATATTGGGGATGCCGTTGTTGCCGGTGCTCGATTATCTGCGGGTCAGGGGCGTGCTGACGTCATGACGCGCGCCGATGCCCCGGCCGGCACGGGCCGGCCCTATGCCGAGGTGATCGGCGATCCGATCGCCCAGTCGAAATCGCCGGTGATCCACGGCTTCTGGCTCGACTCGCTCGGCATCGATGCCGAATATCGCAAGACATTGGTCGCCGCCGCCGATCTGCCTGGCTATTTCGCCGATCGCCGCGCCGATCCGGCGTGGCGCGGATGCAACATCACCATCCCGCACAAAATCGCCGCGCTCGACCTGGTCGAGGATCGCGGCGGGGTGCGCCAGTCGATCGGCGCGATCAATTGCGTGCTGCGGGACGGCGACGCGCTGATCGGCACCAATACCGACGCGGGCGGTTTCGTTGCGCCGATCGTCGGGCTCGATCTCACCGGACAGCATGTCACGGTGATCGGTGCCGGCGGCGCGGCGCGTGCGGTGCTGTTCGCGCTGTCGAAGCTGGGGGTCGGCCGCGTCACCGTGATGAACCGCAGCCCGCTCAAGGCGGCGGGGCTGCTCGCCGGGTTCGGGCTGAAGGGCGACGTGGTGCCGCTGGCCGCCCCGCTGGCGCCGACCACCGCGCTGCTGGTCAACACCAGCGCGCTGGGCATGACCGGCCAGCCGCCGCTGGAAATCGATCTGGCGCCGCTCCCCGAGGACGCCGTGGTCTATGACATCGTCTACGCGCCGCTGGAGACGCCGCTGCTGGCGCAGGCGCACGCGCGCGGGCTCGACACGGTCGATGGGCTGGAGATGCTGATCGGCCAGGCCGCGCTCGCGTTCGAGCTGCTGTTCGACGCACCGCCGCCGCGCGACAGGGACGAGGAATTGCGCGCGTTGTTGACGTCATGACGGCCCGCCCGATCACGCTGGGCCTGACCGGATCGATCGGCATGGGCAAATCGACCGTCGCGGCGATGTTCGCCGACGAAGGCGTGCCGGTGTTCGACGCCGATGCCGCCGTCCACCGCCTGCACGGACCGGCCGGACGGCTGGTCGCGGCGATCGAGGCGCGCTTTCCCGATACCACCAGCGCGCGCGGGGTCGATCGGACCCTGCTGGCGGAAGCGGTGTTCGGCAATCCGACCGAACTGGAGGCGCTGGAGGCGATCGTCCACCCGGCGGTGGCGGAGGAACGCGCCGCCTTCCTGGCTGAACACGCCGCCGCGCCGCTGGTGGTGCTCGATGTGCCGCTGCTGTTCGAGACCGGCGGCGATGCGCATGTCGACAAGGTGGTGGTGGTGTCGGCGCCGGCCGACGTGCAGCGCGCGCGGGTCCTGGCGCGGCCGGGGATGACGGCGGAGCGGTTCGCCGCAATCCTCGCCAAGCAGGTCCCCGACGCCGAAAAGCGCGCGCGCGCCGATTTCGTCATCCCCACTGGCGGGACGATCGACGATACGCGCGACGCGGTCCGCCGTCTGGTCGCTTGCCTGTTGGACGCGGGAGGCGGATAAGGTCGTCATGCGCGAAATCGTTTTCGACACCGAGACCACCGGGTTGAGCTTTCCCGGTGGCGACCGGCTGGTCGAGATCGGCTGTGTCGAACTGATCAACAAGGTCGAGACCGGGCGGACTTTCCACGTCTACATCAACCCCGAACGGCCGATGCCGGCGGAGGCCGAGCGGATCCACGGGCTGGGCGACGCCTTTCTTTCGGACAAGCCGGTGTTCGCGCGGCTGGCCGCCGAGCTGATCGAGTTCATCGGCGACGCGCCGCTGATCGCGCATAATGCCGGATTCGATTTTTCCTTCATCAACGGCGAATTGCGCCGCTGCGGACATGATGAGGTGTGTCGCAGCCGGATGGTCGATACGCTGGCGATCGCGCGCACCCGCCATCCCGGCGCCAAGCACACGCTCGACGCGCTGTGCACCCGCTACGGCATCGATCGCAGCCACCGCGTGCTGCACGGCGCGCTGCTCGACGCGCAGCTTCTGGCGCAGGTCTATGTCGAATTGTCGGGCGGGCGCCAGATCGGGCTGGGCCTGGCGGTGGAGATCGCGGCGGAGGAGGTGGCGCCGGTCGCGCGCGCCGTGGCGCGTCCGGCGCGTCCCCACGCCGCCACCGCCGACGAATTGGCCCGCCACGCCGAATTCATGGCGACGGTGAAGGAACCGTTGTGGGGGGCTCCGGCGTTCGGTTGACGCACCCGGGGGGCGTTCCTAGGTGCGCCTCCCCAATCAAGAAGGAGAAAGCGATGGAAATCCGGGTCTCTGGTCACCAGGTCGATACTGGTGAAGCACTGAAGAGCCAGGTCGAGGAGCGCCTTCAGGGGATTGCGGATAAATATTTCTCGCGGGCGATTTCCGCCCAAGTCACCTTTGGCAAGGGGCCGCACGATCACCGCTTCACCTGCGACATCGTCGCGCATGTGATGCAGGGGCTGATCCTCAAGGGCAGCAACGGCGGCCAGGATGCGCGCGGCGCGTTCGAGGGCGCGGCCGACAAGATCGAGAAGCAGTTGCGCCGCTACATGCGTCGCTTGAAGGATCGCAACGCCGATCGCGCGGCGGCGGCGGCGGAGGCGGCTGTGGCAGTGGCCGCCAACGGCTTCGACAATGCCGGCTACACGCTGTTCAACGAGGGTGCGGAGCAGGAGGAAGCCGCCGACGCACCGCTGATCATCGCGGAGACGCGCGTCGACGTGCCCGATGCCAGCGTGTCAGACGCGGTGATGATGCTCGATCTGCGCAACACCAACGCGCTGCTGTTCACCAACAGCGGCACCGGCAGCCTCAACATGGTCTATCGCCGTGGCGACGGTACGATCGGCTGGGTCGAACCCAATCGCGCCAGCTGATCGACGGACCGTCATGATCGAGATGATCGACCTGCTCGGCCTCGACGCCGTGTTTGCCGATATGCCCGCGGGCAACAAGCGGGCGCTGTTCGCCGCGCTCGGCACGGCGTCGGAGCGGCTGTGGGAACTGGATGGCGCTGCCGTCGCCGAACGCCTGGCCTCGCGGGAAAAGCTGGGGACCACGGGGTTCGGTGGCGGCATCGCGGTGCCCCACGCCAAGATCGCCGGACTCGGTTCGGTGCGGGGGGTGTTCGCGCGCCTCGCGCGGCCGATCGAGTTCGCCGCGGTCGATGATCTGCCGGTCGATCTGGTGTTCATGCTGCTGTCGCCGGTCGATGCCGGCGCCGATCACCTCAAGGCGCTGGCGCAGGTCTCCCGCCGGCTGCGGGATCGCACGCTGGCCGACAAGCTGCGCGGTGCCGGGTCGCCCGACGCGCTCTATGCGTTGCTGACCGGCGTCGAAGCGCGCGATGCCGCCTGAACCGGCCACGCCGCCGCCGGCCGGGGCGGAAGCCCATTTTCGCGCGCTCGAATCGCTCTATGACGCCGCGCCGGTCAACCGGCTGTTCGACTCGCGGCTAGAGATCACCGGGGCGGGGCAGGCGCGTATCTCTTTCACGGTGTCGGGCGATTTCTACCACGCGGCGGGCGCGCTGCACGGCACCGCCTATTTCAAGATGCTCGACGATGCCGCCTTCTACGCGGCGAATAGCCTGGTCAGCGATCGTTTCCTGCTGACCACCGCGTTCAACCTGCTGTTCACCCGTCCGCTGCGCGAGGGGCCGGTGATCGCCGAGGGGCGCTGGGTCAGCGGTCACCGCAGGGTGATGGTCGCCGAGGCGCGGCTGGTCGATGCGAGCGGGGAGGAAGCGGCGCGGGGCACCGGCACCTTCATGAAATCGCATATCCCGCTGGCGGGCCTGCCCGGCTATCGGATGTGAGCGACCGGCTGCCGAGCGGGGTATTGGTCAAGGCGCTGATCCGCCGCGTCCACGATGCCGGCGGCAGCGCGATGGTGCTCGCGCGCGGCGATCAACAGGGCGGCGCGCTGCTGGCGCTGCTGCTCGATCGGGGCGGCGACCCCCGCTTCGTCGAGCGCGGAGTCGGGGGTGAGGGGCGGCCGGCGATCATCCGCAGCGGCCCGCGCGAAACCGATGACGCGGCGATCACCGACTATTGGCAGCGCCGCGTCGCGCGCGACCCCGATCTGTGGGTGGTGGAACTGGACATCCCGGAAGCGGAACGATTCGTCGCTGAAACGATCGCGCTCGATTGACATTGTTGCACCGCAAAATCAGGTGCGCCGTAGTTTGTTAGCGTTGTGCCTTTCGGAGTGCGATTCCGGTCGGTTACGCAGTCGGGGGGTTTCCCGTTCCGGTCGCTTCCCGCGGATGTGCGGGCCTGAAGCCGGATCGTGCGCCAACCGCACTTGATCGAAGCTTGATGAATCTGGTTACCCGCGCCGCATCTCCTGTGGCGGTTCTTCTCTTTGGCGCCGCGCTGGTGGGCATCTCGGCGCCCGGCTTCGCGCAGCAGCTCGATTCCGCGCCGCTCGCCACCCTAAACGCGCTGACGCTTCCACAAGTTCCCCCCGCGCCCGAGCCTGTCCAGGCCGAGCCGGTGCCGGCGAACGCGACGCAGCTCCAGCCGGCGGTGGTCCAGGACGCACCGGTCACCATGGCGCAGGCCGACGCCATCGACGATGATGATGATTACGATTCGCTCGCCGAGGCCGTCGCCGCGCAAAGCGCCGCCGCCGACGATAGCGAGCTGCGCTGCCTCGCCTCGGGCGTCTATTTCGAATCTAAGGGTGAGCCGCTCGCCGGCCAGCTCGCGGTGGCGCAGACCATCCTCAACCGCACCCGTTCGGGCCGGTTCCCCAAGTCGGTGTGTTCGGTGCTGACCCAGCGCGGCCAGTTCTCGTTCGTGCGCGGCGGCAATGTCCCCAGCGGCAGCGGCCGTGCGTGGTCGACCGCGATCGCGGTGGCCAAAGTCGCGCAGCGCGACTTGTGGGATTCGGCCGCCGGCAATGCGCTGTTCTTCCACGCGCGCAGCGTCGCGCCGGGCTGGCGGATGGCGAAGGTCGCCGCGATCGGCAACCACGTCTTTTACCGCTGATCTTTTCAGTGTTCGTGTAATGTTCTAGAAGGGGGCATGGCCAGCGCCGTGCCCCTTTCCGATTCCGCGCTCGCCGCGTCGCTCCCGCTCGTCGCGGCGGACGTCGCGCGCGGGGTGTGCCGGATGCTGCTGCGCCACGATATCGTCGCGATCGCAGAGGTGCCGCTGGCCGGCGGGCGGCGGGCCGACCTGATGGCGCTTGATGCGCGCGGCGGGCTGGTGATCGTCGAGATCAAGGTATCGCGCGCCGATCTGCTCGGCGACGGCAAATGGACCGACTATCTCGATCATTGCGACCGGTTCTACTGGGCGGTGCCAGAGGGGTTCGATGCCAGCCCGCTCGACGGCGCCGGTTTCCTGCCCGACCGCGCCGGGGTGATCGTCGCCGACCGCTATGACGCGGCGATCATGCGGGAAGCGGCGACAGTGGCGATGCCCGCCCCCGCCCGTCGGCGCTGTACGCTGGCGCTGGCCCGCCGCGCGGCGCGGCGGGTGATCGGGCTGGTCGATCCCGATGCGTTCGGCGATCTGGGTGGGTATTAAAGTCCCGGACCGGACACGCGGCGTGTGGCCCCGGCCTTTGGCGCGTCGGCGAGCAGCTTGGTCAGCGCGGGCGAGCGGGTGTCGCGCTGGGCATAGTCACGCGCCGACAGTCCGGCGATGACGTCGCGCTGATCGGGGTTGGCGCCGGCATCGAGCAGGGTGCGCGCCAGATCGAGGTTGCGCAGCTGCACCGCGCGGATCAGCGGCGTTTCGCCGGAGGCATTGGCCAGGTTGATGTTGGCCTTTTGCTTGATCAGCGTATCGACGCAGCCGAAGCAACTGCTGCTGATCGCGACCATCAACGGGGTGTTGCCGCGCCCGTCCTGCAGATTGATGTCGGCGCCGCGCCCCAGCAGGAAACGGATGTAGGTCGCGTCGCTGCGCTTGGCGACGATGTGGAGCGCGCCGTCGCCGGCGTCGTCGCGCGCGTTGATGATCCGCGAACCGGGCTTGTCGAGGATCTCGGTCACCTTGGTGCCGTCGGCGTCGCGCACCGCCTTCAGGAATTCATAGCTGTCGGACATGCGTTGCGCGGGCAGCGCGGCCGGCGCGGCGATGACGACGGCGGCAAGGGCGAAGCGGAGGACGGAAGGTTTCATCGAGACGGTAAACCCTGGTTGAGCTTGCATGGAAGCGCCTAGCAGACCAAGGCTCGCGATGCCATGAACAGACGCTTACCGGCCCTGGCCCTTTTGCTTGCCCCGATCGTCGCGCTGGCGGCGTGCGGTGGCGCTTCCGCTCCCGATCAACCGCCACCGCTGGCCGGTGCGCGGATCGGCGGCGCCTTTGCGCTGACTGATCAGGATGGCAGGCGGGTGACCGATCGCGACCTGGCCGGCCGCTATCGCATCATGTATTTCGGCTATACCTATTGCCCCGACGTCTGCCCGGTCGATGTCCAGGCGATCGGCGCCGGGCTGGCCGCGTTCGAAAAGGCGGCGCCGGCGCGCGGGAGCAAGGTGGTGCCGGTATTCGTGAGCGTCGATCCCGGCCGCGATACCGCGCCGGTGCTCAAGCAGTTCGTCAACGCCTTTCATCCGCGCATGATCGGGCTGACCGGCACGCGGGCGGAAATCGACGCGGTGACCAAGGCTTACGGCATCTTCTACAAGATCGATCCGCCCGGCCCCGGCGGTGGTTATCTGGTATCGCACAGCCGACAGGCCTATCTGATGGCACCCGACGGCACGCCGGTCGCGCTGCTGCCGGCCGATCAGGGGCCGCAGGCGGTGACCGCCGAACTCGAACGCTGGGTGAAGTGACGGAAACGAAGTTCTGGGAATCGCTGCCGCTCGCCGCGCTCGATCGCGCGCAGTGGGAGGCGTTGTGCGACGGATGCGGGAAATGTTGCCTCCACAAGCTGGAGGATGAGGAAACCGGAGTCCTCTACGCCACCAACGTCGCCTGCCGCCTGCTCGACCGGCGCAGCGGCCAGTGCAACGACTATCGCCATCGCCGCGCCTATGTGCCCGATTGCGTGCGGCTGACCAACGCCAACGTCGGCGATATCGAATGGCTTCCCTCCACCTGCGCCTATCGCTTGCGCGCCAATGGGGAGCCGCTGCCCGACTGGCATTATCTGGTGTGCGGCGATCGCGAGGCGGTGCACGCCGCCGGCGAATCGACGCGCGGCTGGACCGTGTCGGAGCTGGAGGCGGGCGACCTCGAGCATCACATGATCGATCGCGAATTGTGAACCCTGCCGGGATCGAGGTCCGCCGTCATCCGCGCGCGCGGAAACTGCGGCTGTCGGTCGATCCGGTCAGCGGGCGGGTGCGCCTGACCCTGCCGCCGCGCGCCGCGCTCAAGCCGGCGCTGCAATGGGCGGAGGAACAGGCCGGATGGATCGCCGCGCAGCGCGCGCGGATGCCCGAATCGCAACCCTTCGCGCCGGGCGGGCTGGTGCCGTTCGCCGGAATCGATCTGACGCTCGACCATCGACCGGCGGCGCCGCGCACACCGTATCGTGATGGCGATCGGCTGGTCTGCGGCGGCCCGTCCGCGGGATTCGCCGGACGAATCGCGCGCTGGCTGCGGCGGGAGGCGCTGCGCGTGTTGAGCGCCGAGACCGCCGAGTTCGCAGCAAAGGCGGAGGTGACGGTCTCGATGGTCGCGGTCGGCGATCCGCGCGGGCGTTGGGGCAGTTGTTCGTCCCGGGGCGCGATCCGTTATAGCTGGCGGCTGATCCTCGCCCCCGACTGGGTGCGGCGCGCGACCGTGGCGCATGAGGTCGCGCACCGCGTCCACATGAACCACAGCCCGGTGTTCCATGCGCTGGTCGCCGAATTGCTCGAACGCGATCCCGCCCCGGCGCGAGCGTGGCTGCGCGCCAACGGCGCCCGGCTTCACGGGTTGGGCCGCGACTCCTGATCGCCGCCGCGGGGGCGGTCGCGATCGACCGGACGCGGAATATCGCGCGCGGGCGGCTGGCGCGATCCGTCGCGTGCCCCATCGCGTCCCCCGTCGCGTGATCCGTCTCTGGAGCGATCGCGGCCGATCGCGCGGTCGATGAAATCCTGGTCGAGCCGCTGCGGCGGCGGCGCCAGCGCCTCGCCCCCGCCCGGCGGGAACGCCTGCGGCGCATCGACGCCAGGATCGACGCCGCCGGGATCGTCGGGCGCGCGCACGATCGGGTTGCCGTCCGGGTCGACCAACATCTCGTCGTTGTCGGGCTCGCCCAGATAGGCCTCGTCATCGGGCTCGAGCTGCCATTCCGGCAGCGTCACCTGGGTATCGAAATTCTCGATCGGGCGATCGGCGACCGCCTTCTTCATGAAGCCGGCAAAGGCGCGCGCGGGGGCGGTGCCGCCCTGCAGCCCCGGAATGGTCCTGGCGTCGTCGCGGCCCATCCACACCCCGGTGGTGATTCCGCTGGAGAAGCCGAGGAACCAGCCGTCCTTGTTCGAGCTGGTGGTGCCGGTCTTGCCAGCGACCGGCCGGCCGATCTGCGCGGCGCGAGCGGTGCCGGTGTTGACGGCGGTCTGGAGCAGGTCGGTCATCTCGGCGGCGACATAAGGCGCGACCAGCACGCGGCTGGTGTCGACCTGGTGCGAATAGATCACCTGTCCGTTGGCGGTGACGCGCGTGATCGCATAGGGGGTGACCAGCACGCCCTTTTGCCCGACGCTGGCGAACGCGCGGGTCATGTCGATCAGCCGCACGTCGCTTGTGCCCAGCACCATCGACGGATGGGTGTTGACCGGGGTGGTGATGCCGAACCGTTTGGCCATGTCGGCGACGGTGCCGAAGCCGACCTCCTGCCCCAGCTTGGCGGCGATGGTGTTGATTGAATAGGCAAAGGCGGTGCGCAGGTCGATCTGGCCGGAGAAGCGGCGCGACGAATTGCGCGGGCTCCACCCGTCGATCGTCACCGCCTCGTCGACCACGGCGTCGTCGGGCTTGTGCCCGGCCTCCAGCGCGGCGAGGTAGACGAACAGCTTGAACGCCGAACCAGGCTGGCGCGTCGCCTGGGTGGCGCGGTTGTAGATCGACGTGATGTAATCCTTGCCGCCGACCATCGCGCGCACTTCGCCGCCGCGATCGAGCGCGACCAGCGCCCCCTGCGCCCCGGCGGGGGTGTTGGCGGCGATCGCCTCGTCGGCGGCGCGCTGCATCCCCAGGTCGAGCGTGGTCCACACCTCCAGCGGCTCGACCGTCTCGTCGATCAGCGTCTCGAGCTGCGGCAAGGCCCAGTCGGTGAAGTAGCGCACCGAATTGCGGCCCGGCTCGGTCGCCAGCTTGACCGCCTGAACATCCGATTCGGCGACGGCGGCGGCGCCGGGGACGCCCTGCTGCTTCATCAGCCGCAGCACCACGCGTCCGCGATCGACCGCGGCGTCGGCGTCGGCGGTCGGCGAATAGTTGCTCGGCGCCTTGACCAGCCCGGCGATGATCGCCGATTCGGGCAGCGACAGATTGGCGGCGGGATGGCCGAAGAACTTGCGGCTGGCGGCGTCGATGCCGTACGCGCCGCCGCCGAAATAGGCCTTGTTCAGGTAGATCTCGAGGATCTGGTCCTTGGTGAACTTGCGCTCCAGCGCCAGCGCGACGATCCCTTCGCGCAGCTTGCGCGCGTAGGAGCGGTTGGAGGTGAGGAACACCATCCGCGCCAGCTGCTGGGTGATGGTCGATACGCCGGCGACGCGGCGATCCCGCTCGAAGCTGACCCTGAGGCCGCGCGCGATGCCGATCGGATCGACCCCGACGTGGCTGCGGAACCGCCGATCCTCGACCGCGACGATCGCGTCGCGCATCCCCTCTGGAATCCGGTCGTAGGGAATCCACTCGCCATAGCTTGGCCCCAGCGACACGATCACCGTGCCGTCGGCGGCATGGACGCGGATCATCTGGCCGTTGGGCGACGATTTGAGCTGGTCGAAACTGGGCAGCGATGCGCGCGCGGTATAGACGGCGATCGCCAGCGCGGCGCACGCCAGCACCGCGAGCGTCAGGCAGATGCCCACCATCCAGCCAAGGACGCGTCGCCAACGGGGCTTCGGAGATCGAGTACGGGTCGCCATCGCGTCGTCCCGATGACTACGCGGTTAAGGATTCGCCGACAAGGGGATCGACGAGCGGATCAGGCCGCCTCGCCGTTCGCCCTGGCGCGGAATTCGAGGCTGACCGAGTTCATGCAATAGCGTTGCCCGGTCGGCGGCGGGCCATCGGGAAAGACGTGGCCCAGATGGCCGTCGCAGCGCGCGCACCGTGCCTCGACTCGCGTCATGCCATGGCTGGTGTCGCCATGCTCGCTGACCCGGTCGGGCGTGATCGGCCGGGTGAAGCTGGGCCAGCCCGATCCCGAATCATATTTGTCGTCGCTGTCGAACAGGTCGAGCGCGCAGCCGGCGCAGCGATAGATGCCGTCGGCCTTGTTGTTGTTGTAGCGGCCTGAAAAGGCGGGTTCGGTCCCCGCCTCGCGCAGGACGTGGAATTGCTCCGGGGACAGCCGCTTGCGCCAGTCGGCTTCGGACAGGTTGAGATGATCCATGGTCCCTTCCAGATGGAAGCGGCGCCCGCGCGCGTCAACGCCCCAATGCGTGACCGCGCTCAAGGTTTCCATGCGTGTGCGGCCCGGACGCGCCGGAAAGCGCGCGACTCAGTCCTTCCACGCCCACCAGATCTGGGCCGGGGGCACGTTCCACCATTCGATCTCGTAATCGATATGGTCGAAATGCGGGGTCAGGAAATTCCGCACGTTGGGGTTGAACTGATAGACGAGGAACGCGCCGTCCTGGCGCAGAACGCGGCGAGTCGCGGCGACGATCCGGTCTCCGACGCCCGGCGGCAGCGTCGAGAACGGCAGGCCGGACAGGACATAGTCGGCCGATTCATGGCCGTGATCGGCGACGATCGATTCGACGTCCTCCGCCGATCCCTGGACGACGGAGAAGCGCGGATCGCGCACCGTGTCGCGCAGATAGGCGACGAAATCGGGATTGGTGTCGATCGCGACATACTGCCCGTCGGGACCCAGCCGGTCGAGCACCGCCTGGCAAAAGGTGCCGACGCCCGGCCCATATTCGACGAACATCCGGACGTTGCCCCAGTCGACGCGGTCGAGCACGCGGCGGATGGTGCGGTTGGACGACGGGATGATCGACCCGACCATGACCGGCCGGCGAAAGAACTCGCGCAGGAACATCGCACGCGGCGACAGGCGGCGATTGGCCTTGCGCGCTTCGCGGCCGACGGAAATCGAACTGGGCATCATGATCCTTGCGAAGCCGACAGGCCTGTGTCCGTCGCAAAACTGCAACGAAAGTGCAAGCGCGAGGGTTGCGTGCAGGCCCTCGACAGGTTGCAAGATGCGACGGGCCGTCTAATCGGATCGGCATGACCGCCCCGCGCCTCGACCGCACCTTTGCGATGCTGTTCCTGGTGATGCTGACCATTGCCGCGGGCAATACCGCGCTGCAGTCGGTGCTGCCGGCGCTCGGCCGATCGCTGGGCGTGCGCGACAGCTGGGTGGCTGCGGCATTCTCGGTCTCCGCGCTGTTGTGGGTGGTGGCGGCGCCATTCTGGGCCAATCGCTCGGATCGTTACGGACGCCGCGCGATGGTGCTGCTCGGCGTCAGTGGCTTTTGCCTGTCGCTGTTCCTGTGCGGCCTGTTCCTGACCGCGGGCATCAACGGCTGGATTCCCGGCACGCTGGCGTTCGCGCTGTTCGTGGTCGGGCGCATTCTCTACGGCGGGCTCGGATCGGCGGCACCCCCTGCGGTGCAGGCGATCGTCGCCGGGCGGACGTCGCGCGAGGAGCGCACCCGCGCGCTGGCGCTGCTCGGGTCGGCGTTCGGGCTGGGCACCATCCTGGGGCCGGCGATCGCCCCCTATCTGGTGGTCGGGCATCTGGGATCGGTCGACATCGGGCTGGCCGGGCCGGCGTTCGTCGGCTGCGCCTTCGGGCTGTTCGTTCTGGTCATCGCCGCGCGCGGGCTGCCCCGGCAGGGCGACGTCGCCGGACACGGCGCCGCCTCCGCCTATCCGTCGATCGGCGGCGCGCCGACCGGGGCCAGCGTGACCGCCGCCACCGCCGAACCGGGCGCGCAGGTCGGCTTCGCCGATCCGCGCATCCGCAACTGGATGGTGGTGGGGCTGGTGATGGGCCATGCCCAGGCAATGACCGGGCAGGCGATCGGCTTCCTCGTCATCGACCGGCTGCACCTGGCCCCGGCCGAAGCGTTGCAGCCGACCGGGCTGGTGTTGATGACTGGCGCGCTGTGCGCGCTGCTGGTGCAATGGGGGTTCATCCCGCTGCTCGATCTCAAGCCGGCGATGCTGGTGCGGATCGGGCTGGTGATCGCCGCGGTGGGCTGTGTCGCCACGGGCACGGCGGGGACGCTTTACGGTATCGCGATGGGCAATGCGCTGGCGGCGATGGGGTTCGGCTTCATCCGGCCCGGCTTCACCGCCGGATCGAGCCTGGCGGTCGATTCGGCGTCGCAGGGATCGGTCGCGGGCAAGGTCACGTCGGTCAACGGCGCGTCGTTCGTACTCGGGCCGTCGATCGGCGTCGGGCTGTACGAGCTGTGGCGGCCGCTGCCCTATCTGGCCGCCGCCGCCGCGCTGGCGCTGTTGCTCGGCTATGCCTGGGTCAGTCTCCGCCCTTCGGACCCCGGCCGTGGAGCGTCCCCGGCGCGATGAAGCCCAGCGGCTGTATCGCCAGCGCATCCTGCTTCAGCTGTGCCGACATCGTGCGATATTCCTCCTCCATCTCGGCGGTGACCGACGCGCGCGATTCGTCGAGCGCCTCCTCGAAATCGGCCATCGTCACGGAACGGGCGTCGAGCGACTTGCGCAGTGCGATCATGCCGGCGCGGCGGACGACATCCTCCAGGTCGGCACCGGTGAAACGTTCGGTCCGCCCGGCGATCGCGTCGAGATCGACGTCGCCGTCCAGCGGCATCCGGTGGGTCTGAATGTCGAGGATGCGCCGCCGCCCCTCGCGGTTGGGCACGCCGACATAGATCAGCTCGTCGAACCGGCCGGGGCGGAGCAGCGCCGGGTCGACCAGATTGGGGCGATTGGTCGCGCCGATCACCACCACCGACTGGAGTTCCTCCAGCCCGTCCATCTCCGCCAGGATGGTGTTGACCACGCGCTCGGTGACCTGTGGCTCGCCGACCCCGCCGCCGCGCGCCGGCACCAGCGAATCGAGCTCGTCGATGAAGATGACGCACGGGGCCACCTGACGCGCGCGGGCGAACAGGCGGGCGATCTGCTGCTCGCTCTCGCCATACCATTTGCTGAGCAGGTCGGACGATTTGGTGGCGATGAAATTGGCGTCGGCCTCGCGCGCCACCGCCTTGGCGAGCAGGGTCTTGCCGGTGCCCGGGGGGCCATAGAGCAGGAAGCCCTTGGCCGGGCGGATGCCGATGCGGCGGAACGAATCGGGCGACTTGAGCGGCAGTTCGACGCCCTCCTTCAGTCGCTCCTGTGCCTGGTCGAGTCCGCCGACATCCTCCCAGCGCACCTGCGGCGCCTGGACCATCACCTCGCGCATCGCTGACGGCTGGACGCGCTTCAGCGCCTCGAGGAAGTCCTCGCGCGTCACCGACAGCGTGTCGAGCACCTCGGGCGGGATCGTCCCTTCCTCGAGGTTCAGGCGCGGCATGATGCGGCGCACCGCCTCGATCGCCGCCTCGCGGCACAGCGCGGCCATGTCGGCGCCGACGAAGCCGTAGGTGGTGCGCGCCAATTCGGCCAGGTCGACGTTCTCGGCCAGCGGCATCCCGCGGGTGTGGATGCCCAGGATCTCGCGCCGGCCGCGCTCGTCGGGCACGCCGACCACGATCTCGCGGTCGAAGCGGCCGGGACGGCGCAGCGCCTCGTCGATCGCCTCGGGACGATTGGTGGCGGCGATGACGACGATGTTGGCGCGCGCCTCCAGCCCGTCCATCAGCGTCAGCAGCTGGGCGACCAGCCGTTTCTCCGCCTCGCCCGTCACCTGCCCGCGCTTGGGCGCGATCGAATCGATCTCGTCGATGAACACGATCGACGGCGCGTTGGCGGCGGCCTCCTCGAACACCTCGCGCAGCTTCTTCTCGGATTCGCCATAGGCCGATCCCATGATCTCCGGCCCGTTGATCAGGACGAAATTGGCGTCGCTTTCGTTGGCCACCGCGCGCGCCAGCCGCGTCTTGCCGGTGCCGGGCGGGCCGTGGAGCAGCACGCCCTTGGGCGGATCGACGCCCAGCCGCTGGAACAGCTCGGGATAGCGCAGCGGCAGCTCGACCATCTCGCGCAGCTGGTCGATCGTCGCGGCCATGCCGCCGACATCGTCATAGGTGACGTCGGCGCGGCGGCTTTCCTTCGGCTCCTCGTAATCGGGGCGCAGGTCGATCTCGGTATCCTCGTCGACATGCACGATGCCCTTGGGCGTGGTCGACACCACCACCATGCGGATTTCCTGCAACGCATAGGCGGGCGCGCGCAGATATTGCGCGATGTGCGGCGGCACATCGTTACCGGCGACGCGCTGCTGGCCGACGGTGGCGATGGTGTCGCCCGCGCACAGCGGCCGGCCGGCGAAGCTGCGCTTGAGCGCGATCGCCGATCCCTGCAGCCGCACGTTCTTTGATGCCGGGGCGAACACCACGCGCGTCGCCGGTTTCGATTCGCCGCGCCGGATCTCGACGAAATCGCCCGAACCGACCCCGGCATTGGCGCGTTGCAGCCCGTCGATGCGCAGGATTTCGAGGCCCTCGTCCTCGGAATAGGGCAGCACCGCGCGCGCCGCCGTCACCCGCTTGCCGACGATCTCGATCACGTCGCCCTCGGTCACGCCCAGCGCCGCCATCAACGTGCGCGGGATGTGGGCGAGGCCGCGGCCGCTGTCCTCTGGCCGGGCATTGGCCACCTGCAGCTTGTGGGCGCCCGTCTCTTCGTCGGCCATCCGGCGTCTCCTTACGCTATCCCCTGAACGGCCCAGATAGGGGCGCGATCGGGCGAACGCGAGGGGGCGCTGCTATCCGCGACGGGCAAATATCCGCGACGGGCAAATATCCGCGACGGGCAAAAAAATGGCCGATCCCGAAGGACCGGCCTGGAAAGGTTTAGGAGAGGATGCCTGAAAGGCCTGCTCTATGTGCAGTGCAGCACGATCTTGTGCAAGTGCGAAATAAACGGCTGCGATTGCAAAAATCGCAAGTGCCGCCGCTCGATTCCGCCGGACCGATTGCGTTTTTGACATTTGCCCGTGGTGCGATGCAAAAAGATACGGCGATGCGCAGGCTTCCTCCCCTCACCGCGATCGAGGCGTTCGTCCAGGTCGCCCGGCTCGGCTCTATCAAGGCCGCCGCCGAGGAACTGGCGCTGTCCTCGCCCGCGCTCAGCCGGCGGGTGCAGGCGCTGGAACGCTTCATCGGCAAGCCGCTGTTCGAGCGGCGGCATCAGGCGCTGAAGCTCAATTCGGACGGCGAACGGCTGCTCGCCGGGATCGCGCCCGCGCTCGACACGATTTCCGACACGGTCGAGGCGATGACCAGCGGGGTCGAGTTGCTGCGGCTGCGGCTGGGCGTGCTGCCGCTGTTCGCGACGCAGCGATTGCTGCCGCGCCTGGCCGAACTGAAACGGCTCCACCCCGAACTGCACCTCGACGTCGATACCGGCGGGCACGGGGTCACCCGGCTGGGCGACGGGCTGGATGCGGCGATCGTGCTGGCGGAGGAGGTCGATCCCGCGCTCTATGCGCGCCGGCTCGATCGCAACCGCGTCCATGTCATCGGCGCGCGCAGCCTGGTCGAGGGGACGGACCCGATCACCCGGCCGGAACAGCTGGGCGGGCAGACCGTGCTCATCCACCGCGACATGCCGGAAACCTTCATCGCCTGGCGCGACGCGGTCGGCCTGCCCGATCTCGAGCCGCTCGCGGTCGATCATTTCGATTCGGGATCGCTGATGCTGGAGGCGGCGGCGCAGGGGCTGGGCATCGCCTTCATGCTCGAATCGCATTTCGAGGCGGCCAATGATCCCCGGCTGACGCAGCTGTTCGATACCACGGTGGAGAGCCGCTACAGCTATTGGTTCGCCTGCCGGCCGCGCGCGTTGACGACGCGGCCGGTCAAGCTGTTCCACGACTGGCTGGTCGGCGCGGTGGCGACGGTCTGAGGCCGCGCGAGCCGGTGCTCCGGCGCAGGCCGGAGCGCTCAGTCCACCTCGCCCCGGCCGCCTCCAGCGCCTTGCACCGGAGCACGACTCGAAGCGAGTTGATCGCGCTATGCGGCGCGCGCCTTGACGATCTTGCCGGGATTGCGCGGCGGCTCGCCCTTCGGCAGCGCGTCGACATTGTCCATGCCCTCGGTCACCTCGCCCCATACGGTGTACTGGCCGTCGAGGAAGGTGGCGTCATCGAACACGATGAAGAACTGGCTGTTGGCGCTGTTGGGATCGGAGGTGCGCGCCATCGAGCACACGCCGCGCACGTGCGGCGCGTCGCTGAACTCGGCGGCGAGATCGGGCAGGTCCGATCCGCCGGAGCCGCGCCCGGTCGGGTCGCCGCCCTGCGCCATGAACCCGTCGATCACGCGGTGAAACACCACACCGTCATAGAAGCCGTCGTTGGCGAGCGTCGCGATCCGCTCGACATGGCCCGGCGCCAGATCGGGGCGCAGGCGAATCGTGACGTCGCCGGTATCCAGCGTCAGGGTCAGCGTTTCGGGAAGGTCGGTCACGTGCGTTACTCCATCAGGGATGCCCGCACCTAGGGATCGGGTTTCCAAACGGCAATGCCCGCGCCGATTGGCAGGCGGCACCGACGGCGTTAAGGGGCGCAATGCAGCCAGGGAGGGCCGGACGATGAGCGAAACCGATCTTCCCACCGCCGATGCCGCGGAAACCAGCGAACTGGACGAGGACGACCGGCTCAAGCCCGAGTTCGTCCGCGCCGTGCTCGACGCGGTCGACGCCGGCGACAGCGGTCGCGCGCACGCGCTGGTCGAGCCGCTCCACCCCGCCGACATCGCCGACCTGTTCGAGCTGACCCCGGCCGAGCAGCGCGGAGCGCTGGCGCACGCGCTGGCCGACCTGCTCGACGGCGACGTGCTGTCGGAGATGAATGACTGGGTGCGCGAGGAGCTGATCGACAGCCTCGAGCCGCACGAGGTCGCCGACATCGCCGCCGAGCTCGATACCGACGACGCCGTCGCGATCATCGAGGACATGGAGCCGGCGGACCAGCGCGAGGTGCTCCGCGCGCTCGACCCCGACGATCGCGCCGCGATCGAGGAGGCGCTGAGCTATCCCGAGGAATCCGCCGGCCGCCTGATGCAGCGCGAGCTGATCGCGGTGCCCGAGCATTGGACGGTCGGCGACGTGCTCGACTATCTGCGCGGCAATGAGGATCTGACCACCGATTTCTGGGAGATCTTCGTCGTCGATCCGGGGCACAAGCCGATCGGCTCCTGCCAGCTCTCCTGGATCCTGCGCGCGCCCCGCGCGGTCGCGATGGGCGACGTGATGAAGCGCGAGCAGACGCTGATCCCGGTCGACATGGATCAGGAGGAGGTGGCGCTGCGCTTCCAGAAATACGCGCTGATCTCCGCCGCGGTGACCGACACCACCGGCCGGCTTGTCGGCATGATCACCGTCGACGACATCGTCCACATCATCTCCGAGGAAGCGGGCGAGGACATCCTGCGCCTGTCGGGTGCGGGCGAGGGCGACATCAACGAACCGGTGATCGACAGCTACAAGGCGCGGGTGCGCTGGCTGATCGCCAACCTGGGCACCGCGCTGGTCGCCGCGACGATCATCACATTGTTCGAGGGGACGATCAGCAAGATGGTCGCGCTCGCCTCGCTGATGCCGATCGTCGCCGGGGTCGGCGGCAATGCGGGCACGCAGACGATGGCGGTGACGGTGCGCGCGCTGTCGACCAACCAGCTCACCCAGTCGAACAGCTGGCGCGCGGTGCGGCGCGAGATCTCGATCGCGGTGCTCAACGGCGCCACCGTCGCGATGGTGATCGGCTTGGCGGTGGCGACGGTCTATCGCAACCCGCTGCTCGGGTTGGTGATCGCGTCGGCGATGCTCGCCAATATCGTCATCGCCGGGCTGGCCGGGGTAATCGTGCCGCTCGGGCTGGAACGGCTGAAGGCCGATCCGGCGGTGGCCTCGTCGATCTTCGTCACGATGACCACCGATTCGATGGGGTTCCTCGTGTTTCTCGGGCTGGCGACGGCGAGCGGGCTGGTCGGCTGACTTGAGTCGGCCGCCGCCAACCCCCAGATCACGCCGATGCCGCTTCACCTGACCAAGGTCGCCTATGGCTGCGACAGCGTCGCCTATCTGCGCCAGCGCATAGCGTCGCGCGCGGACGAGGGCGCGTTCGTGATGACCACGCGCTACCTGCCCAAGCGCCATGCCGAGATCGTGCGCGTCGATGCGGCGGGCGGATCGCTGTTCTGGATCGTCAAGCACCAGCTGGTCGGCCGCACCCCGATCCTCGGGTTCGGTGAGGCGGAGGGCGGGCGCGTCGCCATCCACCTCGATCCGCGCTTCATCGCGGTGCAACCGGTGCCGAAGCGCGCCCACCAGGGCTGGCGCTATCTGGAGGGCGACGACGCGCCGATGGACCTTGATGGCGCGGCGGAGGGAATCGCGGCGATGCCCGCCGAGCTGGCTAGCAAGCTGAGCGCGCTGTCGCTGATCTGAGTCAGGACGACACTACCCGTATCGTCATTGCGGCCGATGCCGGCGCGGCGCCGACGATCGCGACCGCCGGCAACGCCCGCATCGGCGCTAGCTCAATACACCCGCTTCTTCGGCTTGATGTAGTCGATGTCGTCGGTCAGCGTGTATTCGTGGACCGGGCGGTAATCGAGCGTGGTCGCGCCGCCCTTGCCGCCCCATCCGTCGAAGGTGGCGATGGTGTGCTTCATCCACTCGGCGTCGTTCCGATCCGGATAATCCTCGTGCATGTGCGCGCCGCGCGATTCCTTGCGGTTGATCGCGCCGCGGATCGTCACCATCCCCTGGCCGATCAGATTGTCGAGCTCTAGCGTCTCGACCAGATCGGTGTTCCAGATCAGCGAACGGTCGGTGACGGCGATGTCCTGCATCGACGCATAGACCTGTTCCATCCGGGTCACGCCCTCGGCCATCAATTCGTCGGTGCGGAACACAGCGCAATGCTTTTGCATCGTGCGCTGCATGTCGAGCCGGATCGTCGCGGTAGGGGTGCCACCCTTTGCGTTGCGGAAATGATCGAGGCGGCCCAGCGCCAGATCTTCGGACCCGCTGGGCAGCGGGTTGTGCGGCGTGTTGGGTTTGATGATCTCGGCGATGCGCTTGCCGGTCGCGCGGCCGAACACCACCAGATCGATCAGCGAATTGGAGCCGAGCCGGTTGGCGCCGTGGACGCTGACGCACGCTGCTTCGCCGACCGCGAACAGGCCGGGGACGACCGCGTCGGGATCGCCGTCGCGCAACTGGACGACCTCACCGTGATAATTGGTCGGGATGCCGCCCATGTTGTAGTGGACGGTCGGCACCACCGGCAGCGGCTGGCGGGTCAGGTCGACGCCGGCGAAGATCTTGCCGGTCTCGGTGATGCCGGGCAGCCGCTCATGCAGCACCTTCGGATCGATATGGTCGAGGTGAAGGTAGATATGGTCCTTCTCCTGCCCGACGCCGCGTCCCTCGCGAATCTCCATCGCCATCGATCGCGCGACGACGTCGCGGCTGGCGAGATCCTTGGCCGAGGGGGCGTAGCGTTCCATGAAACGCTCGCCCTCGCTGTTGGTCAGATAGCCGCCCTCGCCGCGCGCGCCCTCGGTGATCAGCACGCCCGCGCCGTAGATTCCGGTCGGGTGGAACTGGACGAACTCCATGTCTTGCAGCGCCAGGCCAGCGCGCAGCGCCATGCCGCCGCCGTCACCGGTGCAGGTATGTGCCGAGGTCGCCGAGAAATAGGTACGGCCATAGCCGCCGGTCGCCAGCACAACCGCATGGCTGCGGAAGCGGTGGATGCTGCCGTCCTCCATGCACAGTGCGATCACGCCGCGGCACTGGCCGTCTTCCATGATCAGGTCCAGCGCGAAATATTCGATGTAGAAGTCGGCGTCGTACTTCAGGCTCTGCTGATAGAGCGCATGGAGCATCGCGTGACCGGTGCGGTCGGCGGCGGCGCAGGTGCGCTGCGCGGGCGGGCCTTCGCCCATGTTCTGCATCATGCCCCCGAACGGGCGCTGATAGATCTTGCCCGCGTCGGTGCGGCTGAACGGCACGCCGGCGTGCTCCAGCTCATAGACCGCCGCCGGGGCCTCGCGGACCATATACTCGATCGCGTCCTGATCGCCGAGCCAGTCCGACCCCTTGACGGTGTCGAACATGTGCCAGGTCCAGTGATCCGGCCCCATGTTGCCCAGCGATGCGGCGATGCCGCCCTGCGCGGCGACGGTGTGGCTGCGCGTCGGAAACACCTTGGTGATGCACGCGGTCTTCAGCCCGGTCTCGGCGATGCCCATCGTCGCGCGCAGGCCCGATCCGCCCGCGCCGACCACGACGGCGTCATAGGTGTGATCGACGATCTTGTAGGCGCCAGAAACATTCCGGGTCATCAGGCGGGGGTCCCTGAAAAAGCGATCTTGAGGATCGAGAAGATCGCGATCCCGGCGGTCGTGATGGTAAAGAAGGTCAGCAGCAGCATCAGCGCGACCCGGCCCTCGTCATGGACGTAATCCTCGATCACCACCTGCAGGCCCAGGCGGAAATGATAGAAGACCGACGCGATCAGCAGCACCATCGGGATCGCCGCCCACGGCGACTGCAGCCAGCCGGTCGCGGTGGCATAGTCATAGGCCGGCAGCCGCGCGATCGAGATGACGAACCACAGCATCAGCACCAGATTGGCGGCGGCGGTGACTCGCTGATTCCACCAGTGATGCGTGCCTTCCTTGGCGCTGCCCAGCCCGCGGACGCGGCCGATCGGAGTTCCGTTGGCCATGGTCACTTGCCCCACAGAAGGAAGGCCCAGAAGGCCAGGGTGGCGAGGATGCCGAACGCCACCACCGCGACCGACGCGGTCTTGTTGGCCTTCAGCTCGAACAGCGCGCCCGCATCCATGAAGAAATGGCGGATGCCGTTCGCCAGGTGGATGAAGAAGCACAGGCTCAGCCCGATGCCCAGCACATAGCCCAGGCCATAGAAGCCCATCACGTCGGTGAAGGTCTGATACGCCTGCTTGCCCGACGCCAGCGCCGCCAGCCACCAGACCAGCAGCAACGTGCCGACCGTCGCCATCCCCGATCCGGTCACCCGGTGGAGGATCGAGACGAGCATGTGCGGGCCCCATTTCCAGATCTGGAGATGCGGGCTCATCGGGCGGGACGCGTTGCGCGCGGTTGTGGCCAAGACGGTTCCTTTCGGCAGGCGAGTGGTTCCTTACGCGCGTCGGCTCGCGATGCAAGCGCCTGAACGCCGGCTTTCGCCCCGGTCAAGCCGCCATTCACCCGCCCGCATGCACCAACAGCACCCCAATTCAAGGCCGCCGGAAAGGTGACATCATGACCAGCAAACTCGTTCTCGCCGCGTTCATTGCCGCCGCCGCCGGCACCGCCCTACCCGCCGCGGCGCAGGATCGCTGGGACTGGAGCGGCGGCCGGCGCGGCGCCGCCGACTATCGCATCGCCGGACCGGGCGCACGGCTGCTCTACCCGGAATTGCGCGCCTCGCCGCGCGGCCGGGCGTTCGTGATGCGCAATTTCGACCGCAACCGGGACCGGCTGATCTCGGTGCGCGAGGCGCAGGAGGCCAATCGCGCCTTCGCCGCCGTCGCCGGCCCGCGCCGCGACCGGTTCGACTGGGAAGCGCGCGACGTGGTCGCCGCCGGTCCGCGCCGGGGCGGCTGGGATCGCGGGGCGATGCGCGACTATCATTTCCGCCAGACCGCGCGCGGCGCGACGATGACGATGCAGGAGGACGTGCTGTTCGCGACCGACAGCGCGACGTTGCGCCCCGGCGCGATCGCCAAGCTGCGTCCGCTGGCCGACTATCTGCGCGACAATCCCGGCGTGCGGGTCGGAATCGACGGCTACACCGATTCGCGCGGCACCGACGCGCATAACCAGGCGCTGTCCGATCGCCGCGCCGACAGCGTCCGCGCCGCCTTCGACGAGTTGGGCGTGACCCGCGCGCGCTTTACCGTCACCGGCCACGGCAAGAACAACCCCGTCGCGACCAACGCCACGGCGGAGGGTATGCGCCTCAATCGCCGGGTGGAGGTGACGCTGCTCGGCGAGCGCGCCGACCGTTTCACGCGGTTGGATTAAGGCCGTGTGCGGCGTTGGCGAAACAGCCGGAGCATTTCCGCGGTGTGTCAGGCCACCGATGCTTTCGACGGTAACCGGCAGCCCATGGATGCCGCGCGCGGCCGCCTCTCGCGGATGGGCTTTCGGGTTTTGAGACCGCCCGCTCGATCGGGTTGAAGCCGGGGGTGTAGGGCGGGTGGAACCGCACGGTTCCGCCTTCTCCGCCGATTCCTGCGGTGGCTCGACATCCTGCGGGTTACTGCCGCCGCCGCCGCCGATCTGGCGATATTCGTCAGACCGTCGCGGTAACGCCCCGGTTTCGACGGGCGTCAGCCGACGAGATTGTGCCGGCCGATCTGCGCCACGGTGGACGCGCCGGTCAGCGTCATCGCCACCCTCATCTCCTGAGCGAACAGGTCGAGCAGGTTGGCTACCGCCCTCTCTCCCCCGGCGGCGAGTGCATAGGCGAAGGAGCGGCCGATCATCACAGCATCGGCACCAAGCGCCAGCGCGCGGACGACGTCCAGCCCGCTGCGAATTCCGGAATCCGCCAATATCTTCGCCTGCCCCTTCACGGCGTCGGATATCGCCGGCAGCGCCCTGGCCGATGAGAGGACGCCGTCGAGCTGACGGCCGCCGTGGTTCGATACGACAATGCCATCGGCGCCGAAGCTGACCGCATCGCGAGCGTCCTGGGGATCGAGGATGCCCTTGATGACAATGGGCCCCTTCCAGAAATCGCGGATCCACTGCAGATCCCGCCAGGCGATGGAGGGGTCGAAGTTCGCGCCCAGCCATCCGATATAGTCCGCCAGTCCGGTGGGCTTGCCGAGGTAGCGCGACACGTTGCCCAGATCGTGGGGCGTTCCCCGCAGCCCGACGTTCCATGCCCAGTGCGGATGCGTGATCGCCTGGGCAATGCGCCGCGCCGGCGCGAACGGGCCGCTCATGCCGGAGTGCGCGTCGCGATAGCGCGCGCCGGGCACCGGCATGTCGACCGTGAAGACGAGGGTCGTGACGCCGGCCGCCGCCGCGCGCTCGAGGACGTTGCGCATGAACCCCCGGTCCCGCAATACGTAGAGCTGGAACCACAGGGGGCGGCTGATCGCGGGCGACACCTCCTCGATCGGGCATACCGAGACCGTCGAGAGCGTGAACGGCACCCCCCGCGATGCGGCGGCGCGGGCGGCCTGGACCTCGCCGCGCCGCGCATACATGCCGGTCAGGCCGACCGGCGCGAGCACGACCGGCAGCGCGAGATGCTCGCCGAACAGATTCGTCGCCAGATCCAGTCCCGACACGTTCCTGAGGACGAGTTGACGCAACGCGATGGTTTCGAAGTCCTCGGTGTTGTTCCGAAGCGTCCGTTCCGAATAGGAGCCGCCGTCGATGTAGTGGAACAGGAACGGCGGCAGTTTCCGCCTTGCGGCGGCGCGATAGTCGGCGGGCGATGCGATGTTCACACGCAGGAGTCCTGGCTTGGCGAGGGCGTGGGAAATTGCGGTTTCGGCATGGGAGACTGACGCCCGAACCGACCCTCGCCGTCAAGTCCCGGCGGGCTGATGGACGCCCGCCCGCGCGACGGGCGAATGGTCGATCGGGGCAAGCCGACCGCAACCGCCGCCGTTGCGAGCGTCAGGTGCAGACCCTAGACAGGACCGTTCAACGGGAGACCCAGGCATGGTCGATGCAACCAACGGGCGCCGTCCGCCCACGCTTCATGATCTTGCGCGCGTGGTCGGGCTGACGGCGAACACCGTGTCGCGCGCGCTCAACGACCGGCCCGGCGTCAACCCGACCACGCGCGCGCTGATCAAGGCGGAGGCGGAGCGGCTCGGCTATGTTCCCAACGTCCACGCCCGTTCGCTGGTGCTCGGTTCGCGCAAGACGATCGGGGTGATCGTCGCCAACATCTCCAACCCGTTCTTCTCCGACCTGGTCAGCGAGGTCGAGTTCCAGGCGGAACAGGCCGGCTACACCGTCCTGTTGCTGCTGTCCTATGAATCGGCGGATCGCGAGCGCGAGGCGATCGGCCGCGCGCTGCGCTCCGGCCTCGACGGGCTGATCGCCGCGCCGGTGCAGGAGCGGTCCGACGCCTGGACCCCGGTGATCCGGGCGGGGATTCCGCTGGTCCTGGTCAGCCGCGAGCTGCCCGAATTGAGCGTCGATTTCTACTCGACCGACAACGAGGCCGGGATCGAGCTGACCACCGAGGCGGTGCTGGCGCGCGGCGCCAGGGACGTCGTGCTGATCGATGAGGACATGCCGTTTTCGACCATCCGCCTGCGGATCGAGGGCTTCCGCCGCTCGCTCGAGGCGCGCGGGTTGCCGTTCGATCCGCGGCTCAACCTCGCGCTGGTCCCGCCGCCGCGCTCGTTCCGCGTCTCGCAGTCGTGGCACGCCGACGACGCGCACCGCGTCGCCAGCGACCTGCTCGATCGCGGCCGGCGCCCGGATGCCTTCGTCGTCGGCGACGATTACTACGCGCTCGGCCTGTACCGCGCGCTGCGCGAGCGCGGCATCCGCGTGCCCGACGACGTGATGGTGATGGGGTGGGGCAACCATCCGTTCACCCGCTTCATGGACCCGCCGCTGTCGACGCTGCTGCTGCCGTTCCAGGAGGTCGCCCGCCGCGCCACCAGCCGGCTGCTCGACCGGATCCAGCACACCGCCGACCCCGAAATCGTCACCGAACGAATCGTCCCCGAACTCGTCATCCGCGCCTCGACCTCGCGCTGATGGATGCGGGCCGGGCTGCGCCCGGTTCAGTCCGGTTGAACCGCGCCCGCCTTTCGGCTCCGCCCGATCACCACCATCAGGATCACCGCCGAGATCGGGTGGAGGATCGCCAGCCCGGCGAACAGCGCGACATAATCGAACTGCACGAGGATCCACCCCGCCAGCAGGTTGAGCACCAGCGAGGTGCTCGCCCCGACCGCCCCCAGCAACCCGACGGCCGTGGCGTTGACCTTGACCGGGAACAGGCCGGCCAGCACGACATAGAAGCCGGCGAACCATATCTGGCAGACGGCGACGACGACGGTGATGATGATCATCGCGATGGTCGCGCTCGACGTCATCGTGATCAGCGCGCCGAACGGCATCAGCGCGGCGCTGAAGGCGAAGATGCGCAACTGGATGCGGATCGGGTCGTGGCCGCGCGCCGTGGAGCGATCGACCGTGCGACCCAGCACGATACAGGCCACCACCGCCGCGATGTAGGGGATGCCGCCGACCAGCCCCAGCTCGGCCAGCGACAGCCCGACGCGCTCCTGCAGATAGCCCGGCATCCAGAACAGGTAGAAATACCACACCGGGTCGCTGATCATCCGCACCGCGGCGAGCGCCCAGAATCTTTTGTCCCGCAGCAGCGCGCCGGCCGAGCTCGACCGATCGGCGATCGCTTCGGACGGGAGCGGCGCGGCTTGCGCGGCCGGCCGGGCGGCGGGTGCGTGCCGGGTGTCCGTGAACCACCAGGCCAGCGCGATCGCCGCGCCGACGAGTCCTGGAATCACGAACGCCGCGCGCCAGCCGATCCCCGTCGCCAGCAAGGCGATCAGCGGCGGTGCGAGAATCGCGCCGATGTTGCCCGCCGGCGTGGCGATGCTGATCGCCAGCGCGCGGTGCTCGACCGGCACCCAGTTGAGGATCGCGCGCTGGACGACCGGGAACGCGCCCGGCTCGGCCGCGCCCAGCATCGCGCGCGACGCCGCGAGGTGCGCGAAATTATGCGACAGCCCCGACGCGATGTTGGCGATCGACCAGCCGGCGGCGAACACCGTCATGCAGATTCGGGTGCCGAACCGGTCGATCAGCCGGCCGCTCACCACGTACATCACGATGTAGGGCAGCATGAACGCGAAGGTCAGAAGCGAATAGGCGCGATCGTCGAAATCCAGCGCGGTCTTCACCACCGGCTTGAGGATCGAGAGCGTCTGGCGGTCGAAATAGTTGAGCACCAGCAGCGTCATCAGCAGCCCGAGGATCAGCCAGGCCTTTGCCGGCATCCTGGCGGAGCGCGCGGCGGCCGGGGGCGCGGCTGTGGCTTGCGTCATCGCACGGGTCCGATCTGTTGAGGATGCCGTGCCAGCAGCCTGGCGCGCTGTGCCCGCGCATCGGAAACGGCATCTGTCCGGGGCATTCGGGAAGGTGGGGCGCGAAGGCGCGTGTCGCGGGCCAATTCGGTTCCTCCCCTTGGTAACATTATCGATATTGTAAATGCCTCGCTCTCGGCTGTCCATACCGCCGGCGTCAAAACAGCGAATTGAAAAAATAATGTAACTTCAGTGTAATATAGATTCTGTTGACGAACGCGGTGGCGCGTGGCACGTTACATTAACGATATCGATAAATTCCAGCGGGACCGGCTCTAACGGGATCGGCCGCCCCGCTGGAGCCGTCAGCTCGCCCGGCGCGGTGCCGCTGGCGGGACGTGGCCGTAAACACGTAACAAGCACAATGACCTAGGGGGATGAGATGGGAAGGAAAGCGAACCTGCTCCTTGCGGCGTCGGTGGTGTCGATATTCGCGGCGAGCGCCGTGCCGGCATCTGCCCAGGACGTGCCGCCCGGCGCCGCCGTGCAGGCCGACGACCCGGACGGGACGATCGTCGTCACCGGATCGCGCATCGCCCGGCCCGAACTCGAATCGGCGATGCCGGTCAGCGTCACCAGCATGGATCAGGCGCTTACCCTCGGCCGCATCAGCGCGATCGACGCGCTGGCGCGCGACCCCGCGCTCGGCATCAACCAGGACCTGGCCAGCGACGTGCGCGGCTGGGACGCGGGCATTTCCGCGGTCAATCTGCGCAACCTCGGCACCAACCGCAGCCTGACGCTGATCGACGGGCAGCGGCGCGTGTCCGGCTCGGCGCGCTCGTCGTCGGTCGACATCGGCATGATACCGGTCGGGATGATCGACAGGATGGAGGTCGTCACCGGCGGCGCGGCGGCGATCTATGGTGCCGATGCGGTGACCGGCGCGGTCAACATCATCACCAAACGCGACATCACCGGGCTCAACCTCTCCGCGAGCAGCGGTATTTCGGAGCAGGGCGACTCCGCCCAGTATCTGCTGTCGCTGGCGACCGGCGGCAAGTTCGCCGGCGGCCGTGGCTCGGTGTCGCTGGGCGCCACCTATTCGCAGTCCGATCCGCTGATCTACACCGATCGCTTCGACTGGCGCGACTGGGTGACCTATCGCGCGAATCCGGCCAACACCGGCATCAACGACGGCATTCCCGACCGGCTGATGATCTATCATACCCGGCAGCTCTATTATGACTATATCCCGACCTATTGGCTGAACAACAAGCGCTGGATGGTCGACGGCGGGAACATCCGCGAATCGCGCTGCGAGACCAGCTTCGAATCGCCGCAATATGCGGTGTGCGACGGCGGCGACGGCCGGAACCTGAGCGATCGCGACCAGTTCCGCGGCGGCCTGAAGTCGCTCGCGCTGATGGGCCGGGTCGACTATGACGTCAGCGACGCGATCGAGTTCGGCGGCTATTTCTCCTACACCCGCCAGAAGTACGACGGCACCTACGATTCATGGCGTGACGACAGTCGGACCACCTATTTCTCCGGTCCGGTCCCGGGCTCGCGCGGCGCCCGCGCGTTTCTGGACAACCCCTATCTGCCCGCCGCGCTGCGCGATGTGATGATCGCCAACAACCTGACGTCGGTCGACATCGACCGGACCTATGGCAACTTCCCGGTGCGCGAGGAGGATCACGACCGGGAGAGCTACACCATCGGCGCGTCGCTGGGCGGCAAGCTGGGCGGCAGCAGCCTCAAGTGGCAGGCGTTCTGGCAATATGGCCGGGTGACCGACAACGTCACAGAGGCGAACGTCCCGTGGAAATCGCACTGGATCGCCGCACGCGACGTGATAGCCGACCCGGTGACCGGCGCGCCCGTCTGCCGCGACGCGGCGGCGCGCACGGCGGGCTGCGTTCCGTTCAACATCTTCAGCACCGAACCGGCGACCGAGGCGCAGATCAAATATGCGATGGCCGACCGGCATGAGCAGCGCATCAACACGCAGCAGGTCTTCGGCGCGAGCGTCAGCGGCGGCGTGTTCCAGCTCCCCTATGGCGAGGTGTCGGTCGCGGTGGGCGTCGAGCATCGGCGCGAGGCGCTGAAAACCACCGACGATCCGCTCGCGCTGGCCGGCGAGCTGGTCTACGGCGGCGGTCCCGCCGCCCACCCCGAGCTCGACGTCGCGTTCAACGTGACCGAGGCCTATGGCGAGCTGGTCGTCCCGGTC